>ERZ761597.37-NODE-37-length-47926-cov-7.423012_pt1 | contig 47926 bp, 71 predicted proteins | sample MGYA00433093_ERZ761597 | MGnify/ENA primary metagenome ERZ761597 (study PRJEB28899, sample SAMN03785557) | bioreactor sludge metagenome | biome: EBPR Sludge; feature: EBPR Bioreactor; material: 0.22µm filtered reactor supernatant | place: Saint Lucia: Queensland... | reverse complement strand
GCCGCCACCCGCGCCGCCACCCGCGCCGCCACCCGCGCCGCCACGAAGGATGCGGCGGCTGCTTGCTTCGACATTTCAGGCCGGTTCGGCATCGAATGCGCGCGTCGATGGTCCATCGTCTACCAGGGCGGAAATATGTGGGCAGGACACGATAGCTACCTGACCGCCTGCCGCGACATTCTCGGTCTCGAATTGCGCGAGCACGAGGCCTACATGTATTGGGAGCAGGCCGCGATCCACGGCGGCGTCCGCGTCATGCACGAGGAATTCTGCCTCGTCTCCGACTTCCCCGAATTCATCAAGGTCGACGACCAGAACCGCCCGCATTGCGAGAACGGCCCGTCGCATCGATGGCGGGATGGCTGGAGCCTGTACCACTGGCATGGCACGCGTCTGCCGGCCGAGTGGGTCGAGAACCGCTCCACGATCGATCCGGTCGAGATCTTGCGCTGCGACAATGTCGAGCAGCGCGCGGCCGGCGCCGCGATGATCGGCTGGCCGCGCATGATCAGCCATCTGAACCGGCGGGTCGTCGACGGAGACCCGGATACGGATCTGGGAGCGCTGATCGAACTGACGCTTCCCGAGCTTCCCGAGCCGGGCCGGTTTCTCCAGGCGAAGTGCCCGCGCAACGGCATCATCGTCGAAGGCGTTCCGCGGATATCCGACGTCGATGGCCTCCCCATCGAGACGGTTGTCGCCGCGCAGGCGTGGCGCGTCGGCGATCCGCAATCCGACTACATCCACCCACCCAAACGCACATAAGGAGATCAGTGCCATGAAGCAGGTTATCGGCCAGCAGGGAGAGGTTCGCATCGTCAGGATCGATGCTCTCCCCAAGGGCATGCAGACCAAGCCCGTCGAAAAGACGACCAAGGGCTACGTCATCAGCCACAGTGAATCGGGACACCACCATCTCCTGACCGGCGGCGACGTGATGGAGCGCGCCGACAACGTGCCGCCCGGCATGCAGGTGTTCTACGCGATCCTCTCCGAGCCGCAACGCTTCGTCCAGGACGCTGCGAATCCGCACGGCGGCTTCGACCTCGATCCTGGAATCTTCGAGTTCCGCGTCAGCCGGGAGTTCGACCCCTTCACCGAACAGGCGCGCCGCGTCGCCGACTGAACCGAGAGCCCTTCGGCTTCCCGCCTACGGGCGGGTTTCCCAAGTGCTTCTGCCGACAACCGAGAGAACTACCATGCCAACTAAGCCATCCCCACGCGACCCGCTGATCGACGCGCTCGCAGGCATCGCGTCCGACATCGCCATGATGATCGTCGGCATCGGCGTCATTGGCCTGTGGAGCGTTGCGCTGATGGCGGCGCCGAGGCGATGCGGGGGTGGTTCTGATGGAAGCGCCGTCGATCGTCCCCTCGCTCGCCGACCTCGAGCTTGCGCTGGAGCGCGCGGAGAGCCGGCTCGCCCGCGCCCGCTACATCGACAACTACCAGCGCATGGTGGCCGAGGAGACTGCGGCCCGGCGCGACGTCGAGCACTTCAAGGCGCAGATCGCGGCGCTGAACGGCCCTAAGTCGGATGCGGCGAAAGACAATCCGCATAGCGATTTCGAGCGCGCCTATGGCGAGGTCGGAGGCCGCAGCTCGTGACCGCACGCCTCACCGACGACCAGCTGCACGCCCTCGCGGACGACGCGTTCGACGTCCTCAATTGGGCGCGCCGGCTTGGCCTGCGCCGCGAGGCGCAGATCGCCGAGGTCGTGAAGGCCTTCGAGGTTCGGCTCGGCTACCGCAAGTCGGTGGTGGCGACTGCTCCGACGGCGCTGGAGACGGCGGCGCGGATGGTGGGAGGCGATGCGTCATGATCCGCGTGCTCGTGTTCCCCCTCGCTGTCGGCGAGCCGGCGATGTTCGCCCGCAGCTTCGCCGAGCCGATCGACGCGGACCGCTACGAGGCGTTCTGGCGCGCGCTGGGTGCGTGCCACGTGCGGAGGGTGGGGTGATGGCTGATCTTCGTGTCGATAGCCCGGCGACAACCGGAGCTTATGTCGCCGCTATGGCGCAGGAAGGCGTCACGCTTCCGGTCATCCAAGGCCCGGATGAGTGCGGCGTCATCGTCGATGCCGTGGGCGTTGTCGTCGCCACTGTTGATGTCAACAACGAACTCCCTGACGATCAGGTCGAGCGGATCACCAGCTGGATCATCCTTGCCGTGAACACATGCGGCGGATTCCGAGCGGTGCGCCCATGACCGTCCAGATCATCAGACCGGCCGACCGCGGTGCCTGGCTCGCGGCCCGCAATTTCGACGTGACGGCATCGGTCGCGGCCGCCGTCTTCGGTGTCCACCCCTACGTCTCGCCCTATCAGCTCTGGGCCATTAAGACCGGCCGCCTCTCGCCGGAGCCCGAGGAAGAGTCCGAGGCGATGGAGCGCGGCAACCTGCTCGAGCCGGTCGTCGTCGAGATGATCCGCCGCCGGCACCCTGACTGGACCGTGACCTACGAGAACGACCGTGCCTATTTCCGCAACCCGGAGCTACGCATCGGCGCCACGCCGGACGCGTTCGTCAACAGGCCTGACCGCTACGGCACAACGCTGTGCCAGATCAAAACCGCGTCGGAATCGGCCTTCCGCGACCACTGGCTCGACCAGGAGACGGGCGAGATCGTGCCGCCGACCTGGATTGCGGTGCAGGCGATCACCGAGGCCACGTTGACCGGCTGCGCTTCGGCCTGCGTCGCAGTGGTCGTCATCACATGGCGCGGCACCCTGCAGCTTCACATCGTCGACGTCCCGATCCACCTGCGCTTGTGGAAGCGCCTGGTCGCCAAGGTCGCCGAGTTCTGGGCCCTGGTCGACAGTGGCAAGGAACCCGACCCGGACTGGAGCCGCGATGGCGCGGCCGTACTCGACGTCTACCGAGAGAGCCAGCCGGAGCGGCGCGACCTGACCGGCGACCCGGACATCGACGCCACGGTCGAGCGCTACCACGACGCCAAGGCGACGGCGATCGCCGCCACCCGGATCCTCGACGCCCTTCGCCCGCGCATCATCCGCGCGCTCGGCACGGCCGAGATCGGCGAAACGACGCGCTGGGAGATCAGCGCCCGCACCACCACCCGCACGGGGCCACTCGGCCAGCCGGTCCAGTCCCGCACCCTGAGAATCAAGCCCCGACAGGAGAACCCCAATGCAGAACGTTTCTGACGCGCCATCGATCGCCGGCCCCGGCCACAACCTCGCCAGCGTGACCGACATCCTGAAGGACCGCTTCGCCCCGCTGGTCGACGAGGTTGAGGACCTGGCGAAGCAGGCGAGCGCGGCGAAGGACGCGCTCGGCACGCCGCCCGAGGTCAAGACCGACGAGCAGCGCGACCTGCTGACGAAGCTCGGCATCGAGGCGCACAAGCTGATCAAGCGGCTGGATGAAACGAAGCTCGAGACGACCAAGCCTCTGCGCGACGAGGTCACCGAGACGAACAAGTTCTTCCAGACGATCACGGTCCGGCCGGAGAACATCAAGGAGGCCTTCGCGCGGATCGTCGGCGACTACGACCAGAAGAAGCGCGACGAGGCGCGCCGCATTGCTGCCGAGGAGGCCGAGCGCGCCCGGCAGGAGGCGCAGCGCAAGCTGGAGGAAGCGGCGGCAAGTACGCACGGCGTCATGGCCGACGTCGTCATGCAGGAGGCCGAGGCTGCCGAGCACCGTGCCCAGGTGAAGGCCAACGAGGCGCTGGCCGCCGGCGCCGGGCCGACGCGCACCGATGCCGGCACGATCTCGCAGCGCACGACGTGGGATTTCCGCATCGTCGATGCGTCGAAGATCGACCTGAACAAGCTGCGTCCGCACTTCGGCATCGCCGACATCGAGAAGGCGATCCGCGCCCATGTGCGGGCGAACCGCGATACCGCGCCGCTCGCCGGGGTGGAGATTTTCGCGAACACCAAGGCCCAGTTCCGCGGCTGACCGGCCGCCAGCAACGCATCAGGAGATGAGCATGAGCAACCACGGAAACTCGCCATTCGATTTCGGCGACGAAGACCGGCCAGAGTTCCAGAAACGGCAGCAGCTGCTTCGCGATCTCATGAACTCGACGGCGGATTTCCGCGGTGCTCTTGGCCAGTTTCCCGAGTCAGCGCTCACGAAGGACGATGAAGGTGCCATTCGATTTGCCATCGGCGAGCGAGACGGCAAGGTCGTGATCGACTTCGGAACGCCGGTTCACTGGATGGGCATGACCCCGCAGCAGGCGAGCGACTTCGCAAGCGCTGTCCTGAAACGTGCCCGTGCCGTTGCTCGCCGCAACGGCGAAACGGTCGCTTTCACCATCACCTGAACCACTGACCAATCCCAACCGGAGACCAGATCGATGAACGTACCAGCGCGCACGCCGCAGCCCGAGGGCGAACAGGAGCCGGCGAACGTCGTCTTCCGCCGGCAACTCGAGCAGCGGCTCGATTCTTTCGCCGACGCGCTCCCCGAGCACATCACCGTGCAGCGATTCAAGAGCGTTGTGATGCAGGCCGTGATGTCGGCGCCCGAGCTGCTAGCCGCCGATCGCGTCTCGCTGTTCGAAGCCTGCCTCGCCGCAGCGAATGACGGTCTGGTCCCCGACAAGAAGGAAGGCGCGCTCGTCGTCTACAACACGAAGCTGCCGAAGGTGGACAAGCGCGACCCGGACGTCTGGATCAAGAAGGTTCAGTGGCTGCCGATGGTCCGGGGCGTGATCACCAAGATCTACAACACCGGCAAGGTGAAGTCGGTCAGCCTCGATATCGTCTATGGCGGAGATCATTTCCGCTACTGGAAAGACGACGCCGGCGAGCACCTGGAGCATGAGCCGGCGATGGACCGCGACAAGTCCATCATTCAGCGCGTCTACGCCATGGTGATCATGAAGGCCGAGCACGGTTCCGGCGTCTTCGCCGAAGTGCTCGACATGAATGACGTCGAGAAGGTGAAGACGGCATCGAAGACGTCGAGCTACGGGCCTTGGGTCGACTGGTTCGAGGAGATGGCGAAGAAGACGGCGCTGAAGCGCCTCGCCAAGCGCCTGCCGATCGCCCGCGAAATCGAAGGCATCCTGTCGCGCGACAACTTCATGTACGACATGGATCAGCCGCGCGCCGCGCTGGCAGATCAGCGCCCAGCGAGGAAGTCGCTTGCCAGCAAGCTAGACGAACTCGCCGAAGGCGTCCCCATGGCGAACGTCGTCCGCGAGACGGTGAACATCGATCGCGACACCGGCGAGATCATCGACAATCACCCCGCCGACCAGGCGGAGAAGAGTTCGGAGCGCGGCCCGTCCCCTGCCGCCTCCGGAGGCTCCGGCAAGCAGGCGTCGGCCGCAAGCGCGACTGCTACCGGGAGCCAGCCCTCGTCCGGTGCCCCCTCGCCGGACGAGGGCGACCCCATCGAAGCGGCGACGCGCAAGGGCCGCGCGGCCTGTCGCAGCGGCAAGTCGCGCCGGGCCAACCCGTACAAGGACGGCCCGGAAAGCGCGGCGTGGTACGCCGGCTTCGACGACGAGGCGGCGGCCGACGGGCCCGAGCCGGGATCGGAGGGCTGACCGATGGCTTGGTTCACCCCCTTCTCACGCGGCGAGATCGTCGACCTCTCATCCGATGAAATCCAGCCTGACCAGGCCGCCGCCTCCTTGCTCGATCGCAGCCGCACGTCGGTCGACAACGCGCTCGACAACACGTGCGCCGAGGAACAGCGGCTCGTCGACGAGATTGCCGACCGCACCGAGCGGCTGCGTCACGTGCGCGTGGTCAAGGAAGCGCTCACGGCGGCCCGTAAGATCATGGCCGGCGTCGATCAGGAACACCCTGACGCCGCCGCCCGGCCGAGGCTCCGCGTGGCGTCGGCCGAGGATACCGCCGCCGAAACGGTGCACGTCACGGCGCGCGGCAAGGTCGTGAAGTCGAGGGCGACGCCGTGATGTTCCGCGTCCACCTTTCCGATGGCAGCAAGGTCGACGTCGAGGCCAATACCCCGGCGCAGGCCGCGGACACGGCGAAGGCCGGCAAGCCGGGCGTGACGACCCTCAAGATCAAGCGGGTGAAGTCGTGACCGAGATCCACGCCACCGACATCGCGACGTTTAGCGCCGGCCGCTACCGCCTGATGCGCGTCACCGCACCGGGCATTGCCAAGGCCTGCAGCAAGGACGGCGAGGTCGACGCGCCGTTTAGCGCGGGCGACGTCATCGTCACCGACGCGGTCGGGCACGTGCTGGTCTCGCCGATCAGCCTTGTTGGCGGCGTCGAGATCGCCACCGAGATCATGGAAGGCCGAAGCCGCACGATCACCGATCCGCTGCTGCAGCTGAAGCTCGCGGCCGTGATCCTGGCCTATGCCAGCGCGCCGGAGACGCCAGCGCCGCCCAACGTGCCGGCTGCAGTGGACGCGACCGCCGCACCGACGACGAAGTGCCCGCACTGCCACGGGACCGGCTCGCACGGCGGCGCCAAAGGTGGGCAGGGCTACCCGCTCTGCGGCTACTGCGGAGGTTCAGGACGCGTCGCGGCTGACGCGGATGACTACGCCATCTTCCACCACCAAGTCTGAAGGACCCCGACCATGAAGTATGCCATCTTCGATACCGAGACCAACGGCCTGTTCCGCTTCAAGGATGCCAACGGCGTTCCGGTGCCGGCGGACGACCCTTCGCAGCCCCGGCTCGCGCACCTGGGCATGATCCTGCTCGACGAGGCGCTCGCCGAGGAGCGGACGATCGACCTCTATGTGAAGCCGGATGGCTGGGGCATGACAGCCGAGGCCGGCGCGATAAACGGCCTGACGAACGAGTTCCTGACTGCCAACGGCATCCCGATCCTCGACGTCCTGGCCTCGTATGTCGAGGTGGTCGACGCCGGATACGTCATGGTCGCGTTCAATGCGCAGTTCGACCTAAAGCAGATGCGTGGCGAGTTGCGCCGCGCCGGAATGGACGACCGGTTCGACCGCACGCCGAACATCTGCGTCATGCGCGCGAGCATGAGCCAGGGCGTCAAGAAGGCTTCCGGCGGCGGCGGCTTCCCGAAGCTGTCCGATTGCTGCACGCACTTCGGCATCGATCACGCCGGCGTTCACACGGCTGGCGGCGATGCGCGCGCCGCGCTGGATATCTTCCGGCGCCTGCATGCGATTGATGCCTTGCCGGAAGCGCGCGTGCACTACGCGAAGACCCCTCCTCTGCATGCCAAAGAGCCGCCGGATCCGTTTCCGGCGCGGGTGGCCTCAATGCCGGAGCGCTTCTGATGGCCGCCACCACCGACATCGCGGACCGCGCCCGCAAGGTGATCGCCGACCATCTCGGCGTCGACATCGCCAAGGTCGTCGACGACGCCGACATCCGCGACGACCTCGGCGCCGACAGCCTTGATATCGTCGAACTGATCATGGCCGCCGAGGAGGAGTTCGGGATCGAGATCCCGGATGACGACATGGACGAGGCCTGGACGGTCGCCGACCTCGTCAAGATCGTGAAGGGGAGGATCGGCTGATGGACACCGCGAGAGCGCCGGCTGCCGCCGGGACCGAGCCCGAGTTCGAATGGGCGATCGTCGAGATCATGGGCCACCGCAAGCACGCCGGCCGTGTCCGTGAGGAAGAGCGCTTCGGCGCGAAGATGCTGCGGATCGACGTGCCGACCATCGCGATCGTTGGCATCGACTTGGCGGCCGACGCCGGCGGCGGGTCGTTCACCTCGACTGCTGTCACCGGCTGGACAACGCACTGGTACGGCGGCCCGTCGATCTTCTCTTTCACGCTGACCGACGAGGAGTCCGTCATGCGGATCAACCGGCCGTACTACTCGCCGCAGCGGTACATCGCACCGCAGCACGACAGCGACTTCGAAGAGATCGACATGCCGGGGGAGGAAGACTGATGGACACCTTCCGCCAAGGCGACGTCTGCACAATCGAGGTCGTTGTCGAGTCTCGCTTCAACGACACGAACGTCCGCGTCCGCCACGTCGACAGCTACACCGATATCCACGTCAAGCCGAAAGACCTGACGATGGTGCGGCCGCAATTCGAGGTCGGCGGCCGGGTCGAGTGGAAGTCCGCAGGAGACTTCTACCGCGGCGAGGTTCTGGCGATCTCCGGCGAGCACCTCTGGATCGACCGCGGTGAAGGCAACTACGCGACCGTCTGGACCGGGCTCGCGACGCGCCTCGATCCCGAGCCGGACTTCGACGAGATCGCGGACGATCCATCATCGCCCATCCCTGACTTGGAGCCGCGTGTGCCTCGGTTCGACGACGGCGAGGATCGCAGCGTGGAGGCGGAGTGATGGCCGATATTTTCGTAGCCCCTAAGATCCGATGCGACAACTGCGGCACGACCGTCGACAAGAAGCCGAACGGCACAGTTCTGCCGATCTCCTACAGCAAGCCGCGCCACTGGGGATCGCTCCAGATCGAGAGCGGTCGTGGCCAGCAAGGATATCCAAGCGAATTCCTGAAGTTCGTCGATCTCTGCCCGTCTTGCGCCATGGGCGCACATGATGCGGCGGCGGCGAAGTTGGCTGAACTACGCGGAGAGACGAAGGGAGAGGCGTGATGGCAGACCCCTTCACCCTCATTCGCGTGGTCGATGTCGAGAGTTCCGGCATCGACGACCCGGCCGAGATGGTGGAATGCGGCTGGACGGATGTCCGCCTCTTCCCGAACGGCTGGCAAATCGAAAGCGGACCGCACGCGCGCCTGGTCAATCCAGGCATGCCGATCAGCTTTCCGGCGATGGCCGTGCACCACATCAGCGACGCCGAGGCCGCAGCAGGCATGGACCCTGACGAGGCGCGCGCCATGGTGGTCAAGGGCGCCGACTTCCTGTGCGCGCACAATGCGGAGTTCGATCGGCGCTTCATCCGCGGCCACAACCTGCCCTGGATCTGCACGTTCAAGGCCGCGCGCACCGCCTGGCCCGACATGCAGAGCCACGGCAACGGCTCGATCCGCTACGAGCGCGGCCTGTGCCTCGGCGACGAACGGACGCAGCCCAGCCATCGCGCTGGGCCCGACACGTGGGTGACGGCGCACATCCTGCTGGACCTGCTCAAGGTCTACCAGCCCGAGACGCTGGTCGAGATCACGGGCAAGCCGGTGCTGCTGATGAAGGTTCCGTTCGGCGAGCACTTCGGCAAGCGCTGGTCGGAGGTGCCGGACGGCTACCTCGACTGGATGATCCGCACGATGGCCGACGATCTGAAGCGCGAGGACGTGGTCCACACCGCGCGGCTGGAGCGGCAGAAGCGGGCCGCGGCGGCGCTTGCGGCTGCGCCGGCTCGGCCGGCCCAGACTGCGCCGGTCGAAGACCCGGACGCGTGGCGGGCCCATGTGGGGAGGTCGAGTGATGGCTGACCTGCGCGAACGATGCCGCCAGATGATTGATTTATTGAACCGGAATGCCCTGCTTCGCCAGGGATCGCCGGTCGACGACCTTATGGCCTTTGTGATCGCCGAAACCGGTCGCGCCGCTGATGAGATGTTGTCGGAAGCACTGCCGCTTTGTCTCTATTTTGCCTCTAAGCAAGACAGGGACGAGTTCGTCACGGCGGTGCGCGAAGCGAAGCCAGATATGGTTTCGAGGAAACTTCCATGACGTTCGCTCCATGCGTCGACCATCAACCAATGCACAGGTTCGGTGTCGGATGGGTTTGCGCGGCATGTGGTGCGCCCTGTTCCCCCAGCCACGCGGTCCCTTCCAAACCCGGCCCCTCCGGCTGGACGGTCGACCGCGTGATCCTCGCGCCCAAGGCGGCCGTTGCCGCTCTCGATGAGTACGAGCGCGGCCGCCGGCAGTCGAACAAGCGGATCAACGACCTGCTCGCGACAAACGACCGATACCTGAACGATGCGCACTCGGCGCGGGCCGAGCTGGCAGCGCTCCGGGCGGCGATGAAGGTGAGGCACTGATGGGCAAGGAAACCGGCATCAAGTGGACGGACTCGACGTTCAACTCGTGGTGGGGTTGCACGAAGATCGAGCGGAGCCCTGCATGCGCGCCCTGCTATGCGGAGGCCGTCGACAAGAGAGGCGGCGGCGGCCATTGGGGGCGCGGTTCTCCGCGGATGCGGATGTCGGAGAAGTCGCGCCACGAGCCCTATATCTGGAATCGCACCGCCGACAAGTTCGAGGCCGAGCACGGCCGGCGCCGGAGGGTCTTCACTCTGTCCATGGGTGACCTGTTCGACAACGAGGTGCCGGATGAGTGGCGCCAGCGTCATTTCGACACCATGCAGGACTGTGACCGGCTCGAGTGGCAGATCTGCACGAAGCGGATCAGCAATCTGCCGAAGATGATGCCCCATGACTGGACACCTGCGGAGGATGGTTCTCTCTGCTGGCCCCGCCACATCGGCGTGCTGATCACCGTCGTCACCCAGGTAGAGGCCGACCGCGACGTGCCGCGGCTGCGCGAGTTGAAGAGCCGGCTCGGCATTCCATGGGTAGGCATCAGCTATGAGCCGGCGCAAGAGGCCATCGACTGGCGGCCGCATCTTGCCGTCCCGAACTTCCAAGCGCTCGACTGGATCATTTTCGGCGGCATGAGCGGCCCGACGTGGAGGGAAAGCCCGTTCTCCCTCGATTGGGCGCGGCAGACGCGCGACCAGTGCGCTGAAGCCGGCGCTGCCTTTTTCATGAAGCAGGTCGCTGCCCTCCGTCCGACCGACGACATGATCCCGCCGGATCTCATGATCCGCCAGTGGCCGGCAGGGCACTGATGAACCTCGCCGCTCACCACTGCCGGGTCTGCGCCGCGCCGCACATGACGCTGGTCGTGCGCGGATCGTTCAACGGCCGCGACGCCTACATGGTGATCGAGACGCGCGATGTCTTCTGCGCCGAGACCGGACTGAAGATCACGACGATGCGGTGCACGTCGGAGTTCAAGGCATCGTCGGTGCTCCGGATCATCATCACGAGCGGCGGGCTCTGCCAGCGCCATCACCTTCGGCTCGACGCGAAGCACCACGCGAAGAACGCGGCCCGAACCCGCCGGGCTAAGGGCGGGCAACTCGACCTGGAGGACATGTTGTGAAACGGCGAACCCGAAATGTCCCTGACGCCATCATGTTGAGCCTCGCCTCCGGCACGGTCAAAGCCGGCGACGTTGCCGCCGCGCTCGGCGTGTCGGTTCGCACCGTCTATCGCCACGTCGACCGGCTGCGCGCGGCCGGCCATCGCATCGAGGGGCAGGCCGGCGTCGGCTTCATGCTGCGGCCGGCGCTGCCGTCGCGACCTTCGGCTACCCGCCAGCCCGGGCACGCTCACGATTCCATCTGACCACCAACCCGACAGGAGACACCGACCATGGAAACGAACGACATCGAACTGACGGCGGAGATCGTCGCCGCGTACGTCCAGAACAACCCCGTGCCGGTGGGCGTACTGCCGCTTCTCATCAAGGACGTGCACCGCGCCATCGCCGACCTGTCCGTCGTCAACGTTCCGGCGCCCGAAAAGCCGGCCCCGACGCCCGCCGTCAACCCGAAGAAGTCCGTTCACGAGGACTTCATCATCTGCCTGGAGGACGGCAAGAAGTTCAAGTCGCTCAAGCGGCACATCGGCGTGCACTACGGCCTGACGCCGGACGACTACCGCGCCAAGTGGGGCCTCGATCCGTCCTATCCGATGGTCGCGCCGGCCTATGCCGCTGCGCGGTCGGCGCTGGCGAAGAAGATGGGCCTCGGGCGGAAGCCGGCGGCCAAGACGCGCGCGCGGATGCAGTAGGGCGCGGCGATGAGCGTTCAACCCTACCCGCTCCAGTGGCCCGACACGATGCCGCGCTTCAAGAGCGCGCGGCAGCCCGGCCAGTTCAAGACGTCGCTGTCGGATGCGATGAAGAACGTTAGCGACAGCCTGCGCCGCTTCGCTGCCGACAGCGGCAAGCCGCTCGGCAACGTCGTGATCTCCAGCAACGTCACGCTCGGCGTCAGCAACCCGCCGGACCCGGGCGTGTCGGTGTGGTTCACTTGGGACGGCATGTCCGTCTGCATCCCCGTCGACCGCTATTCGAAGGTCGAAGCGAACCTGCAGGCCATTCATCACATCATCGAGGCGAGACGGACGGAACTGCGGCACGGCACGCTGGCGCTCGTGCGGGCTACCTTCCAAGGCTTCACCGCGCTTCCGGCACCGGCCTCATCGCGTACATGGCGGCAAGTGCTCGGCATCGACATTGGGGCGCGTCGAGAGCCTGTGAACCGCGAGAGCATTGATCGCGCCTACCGGGAGAAGGCCAAGACGGCCCACCCGGACGTCGGCGGCAGCGCCGAGGCCATGGCCGAGTTGAACCGCGCCCGCGATGAAGCGTTGCGGGAGGTGAAGGTCTGATGCTCCACAACCCCGCCTGGACCTTCCGCCAGACCGGCCCCGTGCTGGCGACATTCCTCGACCGGCACCCCGCCGTTCCGCGCGAGCGGCGCGCCCCGCCACGGGTGCTGATCGAGCGCGTCGCCGTATGGCACGGGGTCGATGCTGCTGCGATCCTGTCGCACCGGCGGCATGCGCGCAACGTGCAGGCCCGGTTCGACGCCATCGCGGCGGTGAAGATGGCCTATCCGACGATCAGCTTCGCGCGCCTCGGTCGGCTGTTCGACCGCTACCACACCACGATCATGCATGCGCTGAGGAAGAGGGGACTGAGATGACCGACCGTCCGATTCTCTTCTCCGCTCCGATGGTCCGGGCGATCATTCGCGAGATCGAGCATCCCGGAACCGGCAAGACGCAGACGCGGCGGGTAATCGATTTCGACGGGATCGACAAGGTGATCGAGTTCGTTCGGGTCGCCTTCGATCGCGATAGCCAGGTTCCGATCTACGAGATGAAAGAAGCCGCTGGAAAGCACGTCTATCGACCGGCTGGCAGGAATATGCAGACGCCGCATTGGTCGCCGCGCTACGCCGTCGGTGACCGCCTATGGGTGAGGGAAAACCTGGCTGTTACGAGCAACGACCAGAGCGTTCGCTGGCTTTACTACGCCGCTGACGGAAAGGACGTATGGCCGCAAACGCGATGGCAGAAGGACCGCAACAGTGTTCCGTCTATCCACATGCCGCGCGAGTTCTCCCGCCTCACCCTCTTCGTGACGGACGTCCGCGTGCAGCGGTTGCAGGAGATCAGCGAGGCAGATGCGAGGGCCGAAGGCATCTCGCCGCTCCCCGCCGGCCGCTACTACTGCGGCGAGGACGAGGACGGCCCCGTCACCGCGAAGTCGGCGATCACGGCCTACGGCTGGCTCTGGAACAGCATCAATGGCGAGCGTCCCGGCTGCCATTGGCAGGACAACCCCTGGGTCGTCGCCGTCACCTTCGACCCGGCCCTCGGCAACATCGACCAGGTGCGGCCGTGAACACGATCATAGGGTGCAATACGTGTGGCCACATTGCATGCGTCTGCGGGATCAAGGAGGCGCACCCCGATCCGAAATGCAAGTTCAGATGCGCCGCGGTCTGTGCGGTTGGAATCGAGTGTGAGCACGGTCGGGACGTCTGTCCAATCTGCGACCCGTGCACCTGCGCGAAGGGTCTTGGCAAGCCATGACCCCGACCATCGTCCACCGCTACGAACTCCTCGCCATCGAAGCCGTCCGCGCGCTGGTCGACATCGGCGACTGCCGCGAGGTAAAGATCAGCCTCGATGCCGGCGTGCTGGTGGTCGACGTGATCGAGCCGGTTCCGAGCATCGCGCCGACGGTGGCCGAGGTCACGTCGCTCGCCTCGACAGAAACGGCCGATACGCCGCCGGCACCCTCCACCGAACCCGAGCGCAAGGGCGGCCGCCTCGCCCAACAGGCGGCAATCGCATGCGGAGAGGGTGGCTTCTGGACGTTCCTCGCCCGAGCCTACGGCGCCAAGGTGGAGACGGCCGACGAAGCTCGGGCGTGGCTCTGCCACTTCTGCGGCGTGTCCAGCCGCGTCGACCTCGATCATGAGCGCGAGCCGGCCGAGCGGTGGCGCGAGGTGCAGCAGCGCTACCGGCTCTGGCTCGTCGGGTACGACGACTGATGGACGAGAAACCGATTGTGACACCTGAGATGATCGCCGCGGCCTGGGCGACATGGAAGACGCGGCCGGGATGGAAGCTCGGTCCAGGGCCAGCCTTTCGCGAGGCGATCGAGGCCGCGCTCGCTGTGGCTAGCCAGCAGACGGGAGTGAAGACGTGAGCTGCACCGCATGGAACCGCCTCGCGATCATCTACGGCGTCGGCGCATTCATTTCCTTGCCAGGCAAGGACAACGTGACCAGCGTGCTTCTGCTGCTCGGGTGCGTCAGCTGTCTTGCCGTTCGCGATATCCTTGAAGCCATGCGCTCAAAGAATGGGGAGAAGTCGTGACCCGCTCGCTCGACCTCCTCTCTGGCGCGATCTCGCCGGCCGAGGCTGTGGAAGTCTTGGGGAAAAGGGGTGTGAAGGTTTCGGAGCGCACCGTTCTGTCAGACTTACTCATTCCTGCCTAAACAGGAACAAAGCTGACTTCCTGCTTCATCGGGGCTGGTTTCGCCTTGGCGTCACCGCCAAGGCCAGCGCCTCCCCCTCCACAGGCAGACACCGTGGAACTCGCGGCGTAATTCTTCAAGTTGATCGCGGCATTTAGGTCACGGTCATGTTCCACGCCACAGATGGAACATGACCAGCGCCGCACCGACAGCGGCAGTTCTTCTTGCTTGTGTCCGCAGCATGAGCAGATCTTGCTACTCGGAAACCATCGGTCGGCGATCACCACCTGCCCGCCGCGCATCGCGGCCTTGTATTCCAGTTGCCGACGGAACTCGAAGAAGCCCATATCGGCTATGGAGCGGGCCAGATGGCGGTTCCTCACCATGCCGCGCACGTTCAGATCCTCGATGCCGATGGTGTGGAATCGGCGCGTGAGGTCCGTCGTGAGCTTGTGCAGGGCGTCCTGCCGGATGTTGGCGATCCTGGCGTGCAGACGTGCCAGCTTCGCCTTGGCCTTCTTGCGATTGGCTGATCCTTTTTGCTTGCGGCTCAGACTGCGCGAGAGCCGTTGCAACCGGGTCAGCAGCGCCTTGTGAGGCTTCGGACCGGTGATGGTTTCTCCCGTCGAGAGTGTTGCGAGCGCGGATACACCCAAATCCACACCCACCACGCCTTGGTTTTCGGCTTTGGGCAAATGGGACTGATCGGGAACATCCACGGTGATACTGGCAAACCAGCGGTCGGCCACACGGGAGATCGTGGCCGACAGGATCTTGCCATTGAAGCGCAACGACTCGCGCATACGCACCCATCCCAAATTAGGGATACGTATGCGGCAGCCGTCGATGCTGAACTGATCATTGGTGAGCGTGAAACGGTCGTGCACGCCCTTCTTGCGGAACTTAGGGTACTTGGCGCGGCCTGCAAAGAAATTCTTGAACGCTTCGCCCAACTGGATGATCGCCATTTGTGGCGCGTTCTTGGTGACCTCCAGCATCCACGGGAATTGCTCGCGCTTGATGGCGTTCAACTGACGGCGTAGTGCGGCTTCCGAGGGCTTGGGCAAGCTGTTGTCCTGTTTCCAGGCTTCGTACTGCCGTTGCCACTCGGCCAGCGCCCAATTGTAGGCAAAGCGCGCCGTGCCTGCGGCCTTGGCAAAGTAGGTGGCCTGCACGTTGTTCGGATCGAGCGCGATCTTGTGAGCAACGATCATGCCTGCATTTCCTCCACGGCTTTCTTCACACTGTCCAGTAGCTTCTGGTTCTTGCGGCTGCGCGAGCCATACAACCGCGCCGAGAACACGGTGATGATTTCCAGTACATCCTTCGCTAAATCCTCCTCAAAGGTCGTGTCCTCGCCTTGATTAAGGATGACCACCTCGACGTTCTTGGCCTCGCAGATGGCGAATACCAACTCCGCGCCGAAGCGCAGCAGCCTGTCCTTGTGCGTGATGACCAGCCGACCCACCTGGCCTTCGATGATGGCATCCAGCAGCTTCTTCAAGCCCTTCTTGTGGTAGTTCATGCCGGAACCCAGGTCGGCGATGACCTCGAACGTCCAGCCTTGCCGTGCGCAATACAGTTCGAGAACCTGCTTCTGCCGCTCCAGATCGTCTTTCTGGTCGTGGCTGGAAACGCGAGCATAGGCAACCGTTTTGCGTACTGCCTCGGCTTGCGAGCGGAACTTCTCTGGCTTGAGCCGGGCAAGGTCATAGCGTCTGCGCCCGCCCGCCGTGCGCTCATCGGGCAACAGTCGCCCTTCGCGCTCCCAGCGGCGAAGAGTCTGCGCCGAGACGCCAAGCGCTTCGGCAGCCTCATGTATTGGTACGAGCTTGCGAGACATGATTAAAGTGTATACAAACGCGCAACTATAGGAAAGTATTTAACGAACAGTTGGAACCCTTCGCGAGAAGGCGCGGCGCATTGGGGCGTATCGTGAAGTCGGGCAGGCGATGTTCTTCCTGCCCGAAGACCTCATGAAACTCATGGAGCCGAAAGCATGCTCGCCCCAAAGAAGCGTCCGAAAAGCCCGTTCTGGATCCTCCGCGGGACCGTCGACGGCCATCGCGTCGAAGTCAGTCGGAAGTGGACCACGGCCGTCGATGCCCGCCGCGCCATCCCCCAGGTCTTGGCGGAACTCTCAGGAGGAGGAGACGCCGATAAGGTTCCTCAATCCGTCTTCACGGTCGACGACGCGATCGAACTCTACCGGGAACTGAAGCCGCACGCCCGATTCCTCGACGGGCTTTCCCGCTACTTTGCCGGCATGGCTGTCGCCGACATCAACAACGCCGAGATGAGGCGGGCAGCGAACGCGCTGCCCGTGAGAATATGGCTGCTCTCCGCAGCATCGTCCGCCTGCAAAGCCGCCATCCTGCGACCGCAGAAGGCGGCTGTTTCGGAATCAAGCTCTATGCCGTCCAGTCGGCTGAGACGGCCTCCCCGCGCCTGTGCCGTTAATGCTGCCGCATCAAGCAGGTCACCGTGCCCGGCCATCGGATCGATCACAGAGCGCGCGCCGGAGTCGAGCGCTAGGTGCGCAAGAAGCGACCCTAGCGGCAGTCCGGTGAAGAACTGCCCCAGCCGTTTGCGCTGCGCCGGCGGCAGGCTTTCCTCGAAGGATCGCGCCGAAGACCTAATCGCGCCGACTGCGTTAGTCGCCGGCACTGCATAGAACTCCGGGCAGCGGTTGTTCCGCATACCAGCGATAGAAGACATCCGCGTCGAGCGGGACTTGCTGATGATGGCTGAGGAAATGTGTCACGAGGCGGGAGTAAAGCCGCTGCGCCGTTGTTTCGGCCGGATCATGCGCGGCGGTCGCCGCGCGGTGAAGGGCCGTTGCGACCGTCCATACACACTCGTCCGCTCCGGTCTTGCTTTCGATCCGGGCCTCGGCCTTGCGACGCGGCCCCAACAGGAGCACGGGGTCGCCGCGCACAGCTCCTTCCGTCGTGACCTGTTTGAAGCTGCCCTGCTTCTTATCGAGAACCCCCGCATATTCCACGTCAAAGCCCGCATCCTGGTAGGCGCGCTGCAAGGCGTTCCAGACGTCGGCTGAAGCGGAATGAAACACTATCGTGGCCTTACCGGACGGCTTCAAAATCCGGCGAGCCTCGCTGAATGACCGGGTCAACAATTCCCGGTACTCGTCGATGGCCTTGCCCTGATCCGGGCTGACGATGGCTTCATCCGTGCGGTCGGTGAACGTCTTGAGCCAGGCTTCGTTTATGAAACTGAGTTCCGCATAGGGTATGTTGGCCCCGAAGGGCGGGTCCGTGAATACATAGTCGATGCTGCCGGAAGGCAGCGCGACATCGCAGCTGGAGCCGTGGACGACTTCGACCTTGCCGGTGCCGCCGTGAATGGTCTCGAATGCCTGCGCAATCGTTGTCAGCTTGCGACGCAATCCTGCAAAAAAGTTCTTTTCGACCGGAAGGCCGCTGACATAGAGCACGCCGGGTTGGGCGCTGGTGACGACTAGGTCTTTCTGGCCGGACTTCGCCACGACGCGCGTCATGATCGTGCCGTGCGCCGCGTTATAGCTGAGCAGCCAGAAGCGCAGCCCTTCGCGGAGCGCGCCGCGATACGATTCCACACGCTCCCACATGCGGGCGAAGACGATGAGATTGCGCCGCGTGTAGAAGTGATGAACGTGCGTAATGCCCTGGTGGTAGCCTTTTCGGTAAAGATCGCCCCAGGGGATAAACGCCTGCGGGACGCATGACGGGATCGGCTCCGCCTCAATCTTCTTGACAAGGGTCAGGTCGGCGGCCGTGGCCGGGCGCGACCAGCGTTTTTTTCCGGTCGAACCATAGACGCGGGCCATCGCGCGTCCGCGCAATGCGCGCTGTTCGCCCAGCACGTCATCCTGTTCCTGTATCGTCACCCGCTGCACGTCATCCAGCGGCGCTTCATGACGGCATTTCGGGCAGGAGAAGGTCGAGGATATCTCCGCCGGATCGAGCGAGACGCACGCATCCCACAAGGTGACAGAGCTGCGGCAACCGGGGCAGCGCAGCTTATCGCTCCAGATCAGATGACGAAGGGAGCCTTTCGCGCCGGAGGGATCGCGCGCTTCATACATCCAGCCGTCTTCGCTCTCCCCGGCCGCCAGTACATCTTCGGCGGCCTTCCTGAACGCGGCAGGATCGGGCGGATTGGTCAGGGTCCGGCCGACGAACGAGCCGAGCGCACCCAGTTCATAGAGAACGGCATTGCGGGCACCCCATTGCACATCAAGACCAAGGCGGACAGCTTCAGCGCGCAATTCCTCGGTTGGCCGTTCACAAAGCAGCGCGGCGAGGCCGGTCGTCCCGCTGCCTCCGAACCCGTCAAACACGGTGTCGCCAGGTTTGGTATGGGCGGCGATATAGAGGGCAATCGCCTCCGGGGAAATTTTTGTCGGGTAGGGAAAGGCCCCGTACAGGGCACCGGTGCGCTTTGCCGCCAGCGGCTGGCGGTAGAGGGCATCGAGCGATTTGGCGGGCATCGCCGGCGCTGCCTTGCGTGGCCTGTTTGCTGTGTGAAGCATCTGTTCGTTTTCCCCCGGCATTTTCATTTGTTTCATGTCCGCTCCGGTGCCGCTGCCCGCTTGTCCAGAGCTGGCCGCCGCACAGCCCGTGCGGGCTGCTGGTGTCGCCGCAAATATTCATGGATGGCACGCCGCACGACCCAAGACACGGATACGTCGTCCTTTTCGGCGAGCGTGTTCAGCGTGTCGTAGTCTCCGGGCGTGACGCTGACGATGACACGGGGGCCGAGCTTTTTTGATCGATCACTCATGGCAGACCTGCTAATGTTCCCCTATTGTTCACCTTAGCGAGATGTGATTCTAATTGCAACATAGTGCATCACTTTGACTCACAGGCATAGGCTATTCTTCCGCGTTTTCATAAGCTTCGACCTGTCACCCCTCAAGGCCCAAGAGTCTCATACCCCTCGGTGCTCGCTCGCTCTGCCGCTTATAACCGTCATCGACGCGGTTTGACTTGTTCTGGTCCGGCGTCTTGCGCAGGACGGCTTTCGAGAACGGCAACTCCGCCTGTCCGGATCGCTGTCGGCCGATAGCGCAGGCGGTAAGGCCTGCACATATTTGTCGGCATGCTTGCGCTTGGTCCATTCGTCTTATGCGACGTGGCCGGACGACCTTCGCGTCAGCGCAAGCTGCAAGGCCGACATAGCTATGTCATCGTCGTCGAAACCCGCCGATTGCCAAACGAAAGATAAAACTTCCCCGTCGTTTCAAGAGGTTGGAAACCGTTTTCAGGATTCAATTGGGAGGGCTATAGAGTAGATGTCGTGCCCATCGGGTTCCCGCATGGCCCGCCAGAACCTTGCATTTCCGCGCCGTGCGGCGTCATGATCCGCCAGTCAGACCCTTGCCGGATGGCGCTGGCGCATGCAGAACGAACCGTGTCCGTGCGGGAAGAGGCGGGGGAAAATCGGGGGAAAGCCTTCACGGTCTGTTCTTCGTCCACCGAAATCGCAGCATGTGGATAACCGCATCAGCATGAGACCGAACAGCATCGCCATCTGGACGGTCGGCGCGCTCATGGTGCTTGCTGCGCTCACCGGCATCGTCAAGGCGTTCCTGCCGCTCTTCCTCTAGCGCACCTGGCGCTGGACGAGGTCGCGGCGACCGAGGCGGCGATTCGCAGGGTCCGCCGCGGGTCCTGAAACGCGTCGATAAATGGAGCAAAGCCCAATCAATTTAGAGGCTTGCGGTTGTTCGTGAGGTGTTTTTGTTTTAGGTTTGAGCGGGCTGGTTTGGTGCTTCCAACACCGAACCAGCCCTAACCCTAACGACCTGTTGAGGAGGTCAATTATGGCTACTGTTCCAGTAGTTTCCCGCGGCATTGGCCGCAAGCCCCCGTCTCAGATTGAAATAGAAGGCGACATCGCAAACGTTAGCCTCACCAAGGGCTTTGTCGCGGTGGTGGACGTCACCGACTTGGGAATTGTCGCCGGGTACAGATGGGTGGTCCTGATTAGCGGCCAAACCGGCCACGCATATGCGGTTCGATATCATCTCGGGAAGTGCATTTTGATGCACCGCGAACTTCTCTCAGCTCCTCCCGGGATGTGGGTTGATCATGAAGACGGGGACGGGCTGAACAACAGACGGAAAAATATCAGAATAGCGACACCAGCGCAGAACATGGCCAACAAGGTTGTCGAGCGCCGGAACCGTCTTGGGATAAAGGGGGTGTCGCTTGATGGTGGGCGCTATCGGGCAACGATTAAGCCTGACGGACGAACTATCCATCTTGGAAGGTACAATACGCCGGAAGAAGCCGCAGCGGCGTACAGAGGCGCGGCACGCATCCTGTGGGGCGACTACGCCCACAAATGAAGACGTCGCCCCGCCAGCCTTTCGGCCAGCGGGGCGACTGGAGCGGATGCCGGCAATCCGGCGCGAATTCAGGCTGGGTTCGATGCTTTTTCGAAGGTCAGGCTGTAGACCTCGCCGACCTCGAATTGCTCGATCGCCGCCGGATTGGTGATCGTGATCGAGAGATCGCCGGACGGGGTCCATTTCGACCAGTCGCCGTTGCCCTCAGGCAGGCCCCTCAGGTAGCCGCCGAATGCCGCGCCCATCTTCACCTCCACATTGACGTCGCCGGGGTTCCCGGTGGCGCGGTGGTTGATCTCCTTCACGTAGAACATTGCTCGGACCGTCATCGGTCTTCTCCTTTCACGATTGCCCGGAACCGCCGGGCGCGGATTTCAGTGCCGGAAGAACTTCGCGATGGCTTCCAGCGAGTTTGCCATCATGACGCCGAGCGCCGTGCCACCGAGACCGACGACGGCGAGCGCTCCCATCCCCATCAGCTTCCACCGTTTGACGTCGTCGGTGACTGTCTTCGAATCGGTCACCGTCGCCTCCATCGAGGCCACCTTGACGCCCAGGTTGCCGACGTCGGATACGAGTTCATCGACCCGGCGATGCAGCGTGGCACGGTGGTCGACCGAGCGGGATTCGGATGCCTGGAGATCGTTCCGCAGCCCGATCACCGCCTGCTCCAAGCCTCCTATGGCCTTGCTGATCTCGTCGAGTTTTCCCGTCATGGTCCGCCTCTGATTGCGATTGTTGCTTTCAGATCGGCAGCCCCGGCGCCGATGGTAGTCTGCCCGCCGGGCTTGTTGCCCGTGTCGGGATCGCCGGCCGGTTTACCGACCAGCAGCATCACCGCCGCGACCGCCAGCAAGGCGATGATCGCGATCGTGAAGATGCGCCAGGTGTGGTCCACTACGGCCGCCAGCCGCAGAGCCGGGCGCCCTTCTCATTGTGCGCCAGCATCGCGCCGACCTCGGCATCCGTCATCGCCGCGATCGTCTCCGCAGATGGGCGGAGCGGTTTCGCGATTTCGCAGAACGATCCGGACGGCGTGGTGCATGCCACAAGCGCCAGAAGCGCGGCACCGGTCAGGACTTTGACCATTTCGAAAGCTCCTTTCTGGCTTCGGCCGGCGGCATGGCGCCGATGTCGTTGTCGACCTCGTCGGCTGTTGCGCGGGCCTCGCGCTCGCGCTCGGCCTGCTTGGCACGCTCGGCTGCGGCGCCCGCGCGACGGCCGCGAACGATGGCGGCAACGACGGCAGCGATGCCGGCGAGCACTGCCAGAACGGTCGGATTGGCGAGGATGGTCGCGATGATCCCGGACATCACTGCATCTCCGGGTCGCGCCGGCGGCGCAGGTATTCCGAGGCGATGCCGTTGAGCAGCATGTAGACGGCGATCGTCTGCACGTACTCGGGCGGGATCACCGCCGCAACGAGCTGCGGGTCGGCGATGGTGAGGATGTTCGCGGCCGTGCCGAGGAACGCCTGAATTCGCGCCCAGGCGATGGTCTCGGACCCCTTGAACCATTTCTTTATCGAGGACCACATGGTCAGCCTCCACAGAAGATGCCGAGCGCTTCGCACGGCAGGTTGGCGAGATAGGCGAGCGCCACGCCGAGCATGGCGAGGATCAGCGCGAGCGCGCTCATCGGCCGGGACGCGGCCGGATCGGGCCGCTTCGCCTCAGGCTTGGCCGCCGGTGGTGTCTGCGGCTCTGCCGCGGGTGTCGGCGCCTGGGCGGGCTTCGTCGGCTCCACGGGCCCCGGCGCCGGGCGTGGCGCCGGTTCCGGAATCGGCACGGCCGGCGGCGCGGCGGGGACGCCCTTCTTCTTCCACCGCGCATAGGCCTTCGCCATCTTCGTGTCGTAGGCGTTCTTCTTGTATCCCGCGCCGTTGTAGCCGCGGGCGAAGGCGGCCCAATCGCGCGACCGCAAAGCCGGCGCGAGTCCGTTCTTGACGACGAACCGCGCCATGAGGTCGACCTGGCCGGCGACGGACGAGCGGCACAGCGAGACGAGATCGCCGACGCTGGAAAAGCCGAGGCTCTCCCAATGCGCACCCATCACCTGGCCGACGCCCCACGACACACTTTCGTAGGCGGCTTTCTCGTCGATCGCTGCGGCGCGATCGAGCATCGCCCAGCGGGCCGCCTGCGAAGACGGGTTCGGCACGCCGCCGGCCTTCGGCGAGGCCAGCCCTTCCGCCCTCGCCTTCGCTCGTTTCTGACCGGAAAGGCGCCGGTCGAAATAGTGACCCTCGAAGCGGATCAGCGGCTCGGCGCGGCCGTTCACCGTGGCGAAGGCCTTGCCGCCGCTCTCCACCTCGGCGACGGCGAGCAGCGCCGCCGGATCTACATCAATGCGCGCGGCGATCTGCGCCACCGCGCGTGCGGTTGCGTCGTCAAACATCTGAATGTCCTTTCAGGTGGTTCGGTGCCGCCCCTGTCAGGGCCAGTTGGCGTCGGCGGTGTGGTCGAGGTTCATGTCGGCCTTGATCGCCCAGCTCGCCTGGTAGATCGCCGAGACGTAGGACGCCGAGGCCTGCCACAGCGCCAGCACCTGTGGCGGCGTCATGTCGTGCATGGCGTCGGCGGCATCGCGGAACGCCGTGATCGTCGTCGTGTCGCCGGAAGAAATGCGCAGCAGCGCCGCCATGCCGAGGCCCTGCAGGTTGCGGATGTCCTCGTCGCGGCCGGTCACCGGCACGGAGCCTATGCCGGGCACGGCAAAAGCGGCGCGGGCGGAGATCCGCCTCTCCCGCTCCTCGTTGATCGCGTCGCGTCGCGCCCGGTCCACGATCGCCTGCACCGGGTCGACGGAGAGCGCCGGCGCATTGCCGAACGCCTCGATCGCCGCCGTGCGCGCCGCCTCCCATGCGGCCCGGCCATCATCGTCGGCGGCCGGCTCACCCGTGCGCCACAGCGCGAGCGCCTTCACCGCGTCGGCCGTATCGCCGATGACGAACTGCGCCTCGGTCCACGCGTCGAAGGCGGGCGTTGGCTCGGTGCCGATCTCCTCGCCGGCGTCGTCGAGCAGCGGCTGTGTGTGCGGCTCCTCCGGCTCGACAACGCGCAGCGCCGCCTCATAGGCGTCGAGTGCGGCGGCGGTTTCGTGCATCAGCGCATTGTGCGCCTCGATCGCGGCGGCGTCTCCGGCCGGCGTGGCGCGCAGGTCGACCGCGTCGGCGAAACAGCCGATCGCCCCTGTCGCGACGTCCAGCGACCAGCGCCGCAGATGGTTGCCATAGATGTCGGTCATGCCAGGCGCGCCTCCACGCTCCATTCGATGTTTTTGTCCGAGACGCCGGTCGCTGTGACCTCGATGCATTGCGTCGTCGTATTGGCCGCCACCGAGACAGCCATGGACGACGTCACCTCCTGGATGACGCGCTGCGTCACCGAGCCGGAGATGGCGATGTTGCCCTCGCCAGGCCGACGCGCCAGCAGCACGTCCTCGTAGGCCGCCAGTTCCGCCCCGCCGTCATATTCGCGCGCCGTGGTGCGGATCACCCACTCGCCGAACTCGCCCTTGTCCATGGGGAAGCGGGCGATGACGGTCGGCGTCGCGTTGGTGGTGACACCTGATGCGCGCGCGGTGCGCCGGTCGTAGAGCGCCGGCCCGCCATTGTGGCCGATGCCGGCGGCAGCCGCCTCGCGCAGCGGGATCGACGGAAGCACGATGTCGGCCGAGCCGCTGTCGCGCGTGGCGAGGATGCCGTCGCGAGCGTCGAGGCCGGTGTAGACCGTGGCGTCCTTGTCGACGACGAGCAGGCCGCGCAGGCGCGCCGAACCCGCCGTGGTGGCGACATGCAGCAGGTCGGTGCTGTCGTCATAAGCCAGCGCCGAGACGCTGGCGCCGGGCAGCAGGCACTTGGCACTCGCCGCGAACAGGCGCCGCTCGTCCTCGTAGATGGCGCGGATTTGCGCCGGGGTCGGGGCGGTCAGGCCGATCCGTTGCAGAGCGAGGTTGCCCGGCCAGTATGCCACTGGCGCGGCGACAGCGGAGCGGCCGAACCGTATCGATGCATTGGCATTCGTCAGCGACCCGTTTGCATCGACTATGGCGTCTGTCGCCATCCGAACGCCATCGATCCAGATCTCCAGCACGTTCCCTCGCCGGATGCCCAGCACCTGGTGCCAGAGATTGTCAGCATAGTTGATGCCTGCGCTCTCGGCAAAATCGATCGTCAAGGCGCCATCGTCCGAAGCGAGCACGCGAATAGCCCCGCTGATCCGTCCCTGGATGTTGATCAGCGCCCCCTGGTAGGCGGCTCCGTCACTATATCCATACTCGATCAGGCGGTCGCCCGTGTTCCAGCTTGACGCCTTGAACCACACTGCTGCGTAAAAATCCGATGTGCCCGGAGTGAAACTATGGCCCGCAGGCACCTCCAGATAGTTCGCCGCGGAGAACCCGCCATAGGCCGCAAGCTCGGCTCCGCTGGCAACGGCGGCGCGGGTGACGGTGCCCTTGACGATGGGGTGGTTGGCTGCAACGGAGCGGTCTTCGGCAACGCGCCTTACGCGAATTGACGTGATCGTAATATCGACCGCGCCGGTTCCAAACTGAGCTATCTGAACCCAAATGTTTGCGCCCGTCGCCCGCACATTGGATAAGAGAGAAAATGCTCCGACGGGCGCGGCGCTGGTTTGTCCGAGAAAGCCTGTAGTCGCTCCGCTGCCGTAAGTGTAAATCGCGACGTTCCCCGAAGTTGCCGTACCCGCAAATTCAATTTTATATCGAGCGCCTGCCACGCTTGGGACTGGGAAGTAGATAATGCTCTGAAATCCAGAGCCGGGTGACGTTCCCGTCACTTGTACATTCGGACCAGAGAAATCCAGCGTCGCCCACGCGCTTCCGGAATATACCCACCCAGCCGCCAGCATTGCAGCCGTGTCCGCATAGCTGCTGAAATCGTCGTTCAGCGGCGTCGCTTCCACCAAACTCGTCAGGTCGGCCGTGCTCTCGGCGAGCGCCATCTTGATGTCGCCGACCATGTGCCCGGTGTTGTAGGCATTGGTGACATAGGCGACGGCGGAACGGCTGATGAAGCCGGCGCGCGACAGGCGCGACAGTCCGCTCGTGCTGGCGACGATATCGCCGGACAGCACCGCTGGAGAGCCCACCAGCGCCGGAATTGTCGACACCGTCAGGTCTTCGAAGACGAAGGACGCGAGCCCATAGACGGAAGGTCGTGCCATGCGAATCTGCGTCGACGTCAGCGCGGTCAGCAATCCGTCGTTTAGAAGCGAAACGCGCGTGACGGCCGTCGTGCTGGCACTGCTCGTCACCCGCCCGTCCCAATGAATGACGCTGACGCCGCCCGCCGTGCCCACAGCGATCGTCGGGTTCGGCAGGCCGCGCACCGGATCAATCGGCGTGCCGGGGAGCACAGTCATCGCAACAGCATTGATCTCGCGGTTGGCGAGCGACCCAGCAAACACGTTAATTTCGGTCACACTGACGTTGACGTTGCGATCGACAAGGCTGGGTCGGAAGAAGTACCTGTTCGTATTGTTGAGCCGGGCGTGCGAAAAATCGGCGATGAAGTCGACCTCAAACAGCCTGCCCAAGGTATTTCCCGTGGAGCCAACCTTCAGCGCGCCATTCATCGCTGCGAGGCAATAGGTCGAGGCGCCGGAGGCTATGCTGGTGCCTGGCGCCATGGAGAACACCATCCACATCGGGCAGCCGGCGGTGTCTAGGTCGTAGATCGTGACCGATGCCGCTCGCGCTACGATCAGCGCCTTCTGCGGAAACTCACGTCGCGAACCGCGCGTCGCCGTGCTCAGGGTTTCGTTGTACCAGCTCGTGTGCCGGCAGCGCTTGCGCCATGCGCCACCGTCGCTGTCCTTCGTCGTGTCGTAGATGATCGCCGCGACCACATCGGCCGCCGCGGCGATCTCCTTCGCCCCGCCCGTCAGCAGGCCGAGCGTGTCGGAATAGTCGGTGACGGCAGCAAGCGCGACATCCATCGCGGCCTTCGTCGCGTCCGCCCCGGCCTGCGCCGTCTCGGCGCCGCCCTGCGCAGCAATGGCGAGATCCTTGGCCGCCACAGCGCTGGCGAGGTTCGAGGCCGTCGACAGCACATCGGCTGCCGTCTGCGTGGCGTCAGCGTCGGCCGCGGCGGCGCTCGCGGCCGCAGCCGCCGCGCTGTCGCCCGCATTCGCCTCCGACGACGCCGCCGCGCCTGCACTCCCCGCCGCCGCCGTGGCGCTGTCGCCCGCGGCATCCTCGGAAGCCGCCGCCGCCAGAGCACTGGCAGCCGCGGCACTCGCAGCACCGGGCGCGGCAATGATCGCAGCCAGATTGTCGGCCGCCGTATTGATCGCGGCGCTGTCTTCGGCCACCTGGTTGATGTTGGCCGCATTGCCGGCGACCGCCGTGACGTTGGCCGCATTGCCGGCAACCGCCGTCGCATCCGCGGCGATGGCGGCGACTGCCGTCACGTCGCCGGAAATTCCCGCGACCACGCCGATCTCGGCGGCGATGGCCGCCACGGCATCCACGTCCGCGACGCTGGAGCCGAGCGCCAGCACCTGCCAGGCCTCCTCCCAATCCGCCCCCGTGCCCGGCGCATTGGCGGCGCCGGCCGTGTGGTCGACGAGCGCCCGGTAGCTCGAGCCGTCGCGCGTCACGCCGGCGTTGCGCACATAGGCCGTGCCAGACAGCCATGCGCCGCCGTTGACCGTGCTCCAGGTGACACCCGCCGGCCCCTGCACCCCGGCGCGGGAAATGGTGATCGTCGTCATGTCGTCTTCACCCATATCTGTGGCGTGGTGTCGAGGCTGTCCGGCCCGAAGGCAATGCCGAGCCGGAACCAGCTGCTCATGCCGCGCGGCAGCTTCGCCGAGCCTGCCGCCGGCAGGAGAAGTCGCACCAGGCCGCCGGCCGAATCCGTCACCGTCATCTCGAGGTCGGCGGCGAGCGACGGCTGGCTCGCCGCGACGATTGAAAGCGTCGCCCCGGAAAGGTCGAGCGCGGCGGCGTCTTCCCCGGTCAGCGCAAGCAGGAAATCGAACGTCTCGCCGACATTGATGCTGCAGTCGTCGCCGAGCACGATGGGGTCGCAATAGCTCATGCCGCTGCCTCGCTCAGGTCGGGTTGATCACTTCGAAGATGGCGCGGCTGGTGACGCCGGAGAAGTTTGCTGAGCCGCCGGACACGCGCAGCGTTGCAATGTGATAGGTGTGCGCGCTGCCGTCTGGCACGGCGATCTCACCAACATAGACCGTGTTGTTGAGAACCGTGTTCGCAGTCCATGTCTGCAGCGTCTTGGTCAGCGATCCGGTGGAATCGATGCGAATTCCGAGAGCTGCAACTGCAGTGGTAATGCCCGAAAGGTCTCCGGCCGTGACGTGACATGTGACGCGCAGCTTCTGGCCGGAGACCGCCGTGATCGACGGCGACGAAATGCGGTTGGTCAGCGACCCGGTATTTGTCGAGACCGTCACGTCGTCGACATAGTGACTTTGCACAACGACCGGCATCGAAACGGTGCGCCCCCACGTCCCGGAGCGGTACGAGTAGAGCGTGCCGATGTCCGTGCGGTAGATCGTGTCGCCCTCGGCCGGCGCCAGGAACACGTAGGCCGATCCGGTGTAGCGGGCCACCTCGCTGGCGTGGCCGGAGAACGCTCCCGTCGGGCTCGTGCCGACCTGGTACATCGTGCCGGCGGCAGGCGGCGAGCCGGGCGGCGCGTTGCGCTGGTCCTCGACCTTGAGGATCGCGAACGGCTCGGCGAGCGTCATGGGCTGGATCGATCCGTCCGCCAGCGCGCCGACCGGCAGTCCGGCGATCCAGTCGCCGCCGGAATCGTAGTGGTAGAATCCGTCTTCGTCGGCGACGTAGACCAGCATGCCGACGAAAGGCTCGCGGAATTTCCATCCGCGCGCCGTGTAGGTCGCCACCGTCTTTGCTTCCGAGGCCCAGTCGTCGCCGGAAGGCGCGGCCGGCACGATGTAGGTGTCGCCGAGCGTGGGCGATCCGGGCTGCGCTGTCGTCGTCGCCGAAAGCGCCGCGTCGCGGACGATCACCTCGCCGCGCTTTTTGTAGCGCCGGCCCGACACGACGATGCAGGACACGCCGCCGTCATCCGCCGTCGTCGTGTCGTCGGCGTCGTAGGCGTAGAGTTCGAGGTCGCCGTCCGCGCCGAACACGGCCACCGCGGCATAGGGCTGGATCGAGAAATCCTCGCCCGACAGGTCTGCACTCGTCGTGCAGTAGATCGACTGCTCGGCGAGTTTTGAGCGAACCGTCGACGCCACCCAGTTCGAACCGAGCGGGAAAGCGGTTTCCATCGGCGTGGTCATGCGGCCTCCGCGTCAAGCGTCGCATCGTCAAGTGTGAAGGGCAATTCGTCCTCCGGACTGAAATCGGTCGTCGTCGGGTCGTAGCCGATCATGGTCAGCCGGTAGCCGGAAAGCCGCCCGTCCCACTCCTTGCGCACCAGCTCGTAGAGCCCGTTCACATGCACCAGAGACCCCGTGAGGTGGACGCGGTAGATCTGGCCCGGCGTCCACGACAGCGCCTCCAGGTCGCATCCGGCCACCAGCGCCCGGCCGATGCGCGTCTCGGCGAGATGCGCCGACACCAGGCGCTGCATGCGCCGGTGGTCCTCGACGAAGGCGCCGCGCAGCGATGTCTCGCGCGGCTTGCCGTCTGCGGCGATCAGGTCGTCGCGCCGCAGCGTCGGCCCGGCGACCTCCTGGTAGTCGCGGTCGGGCGCGATGAATGTCGATTTGCAGATGTTCACCGTGTCGCGCGATCGCGGCTCGGAAACATATTCGATGCCGCCGCGCAGCATGCCCATGTGCAGCGTCGCCCGCGGCTGGCGGCGGCCGTTGCGGATCACCGGATAGATCTTCGCCCGGTCGAGCACGAGGTGCCCGCCCATGGCGATCTTCATGCTCTCGATGACGTCGAACGGGTTGTCGGTCGACTGCACCACGCCGTTGACCGTGTTGCGGCGGAACGTCGTGCCGTCGGCGCCGGTCTCCCATCGGTCCGCCTCGTCGGCAGCGGCGGCGACCTGGTCCCATTCGACCCTGTCGGGATCGACCAGCCGCGTCGCCGGCCATTGATGCGTCAGGAACCGCATGGTCCCCAGCACCGCATTGTCCGACCACACCCATGTCGCCGGGTCGCCGAGCGCCACGCCAGCACGGCGCGGATCGTAAAGCCGCGCCCCGCGCAGCCTGACCAGCGGCTGCAGCACGCCCTGGTTGCCGTAGATGCGCCGGTGGTCGTCGTCCTTCGCCGCCGCGTCGGCCCCGAAGCCGTAGTGGGCGCGGATGACCAGCGTCGCATGGCCGCGCTGGCGGAAGGTCGACGGCATCGACGGAAAATCGGCCGCGATCAGAGGGTCTATCGCCTGGTCGATCGAGCCGTTGCGGAACGAAACCTTGAGATACTGGTTGGCGCCGTCGGCGAATGGAACGGATGTGGCGAATCCGTCCGTACCGAAGAAGACCTCGGAGCCGTTGACGATGAGGTTTTCGAAGCCGTCGACCTCATGCGCAGCGAGCAGGATGCCGTACCAGATGTAGGGCGCCTTGGCCTCGTAGAAGAACAGCGCGCCGCCGCATGTCGCCCGGCCTAGGATGAGGCGCTGCGCCGGGATCGCCTGCTTCAGGATCGACTGGATCGCGTTGTTGTCGTTCAGCGACGCGAGTTTCTTCTGCGCCTGGTAGCTCTGGTAGAGTTGCCCGCCGACCAGCAGCGCCGCCGGCGCCGCATAGCCGAGGATCACGCCGGTCGTGACCAGCGCCGTCACCGCCGTGCCCGACGTGATGCCGGTCGCGAAGATTACGGAGAATGCGATCGATGCGCCGAAGTCAGGCATCGTCGATCCTCCAGATGTCGAAGGCGCCGGCGTCCTTTACCACCAGCGCGCCGGCGTCGGACCGCGCGAACCAGAACCCGCCGTCATGGAAGGCAGGGGACACGATCTCGCTCTGCGTCACCGCGTCGAAATGGCCGATCAGCGCCACGTCGAGCCGCGCCGCGCACTGCACCCGCCGCCCGTGCGCCGAAAAAGACGCCGCCACGGCCGCGGCCAGGTCGCGGTGTCCGGCCCGGCGGAAGGCGAGCGCGAAGCCGCGCCGCGACCGGTAGCGCCCGCGATAGCCCGCCATCAGATCCGCCTTGCCGCCGGCGACCAGCACGTCGGCGACCGTCATGCAGCAATCATTGACGCCGAACGCGATCGGCCCCTCGCAGCGGCTCCAGAACAGGTCCATCAACTGCGCTCCCAGGCCAGTTGCTTGTTCTTGAGGCCCGCCATGCGGTCGAAACCGGTGTCGCTGTCCGGGTCGAGTTCGAGCCCGGTCAGCATGTCGCGCTGGTCCTCGACGTCCCACACCGCAGCCGACTGCCGGTCCAGGAAATAGAAGCCGCCGAGCGCGGCGACCGTCACCGTGATCGTCCCGTTCGGCTCGGCGCGCAGCGTCGGCTGGTCGAGTTCGGATTCCGACAAGAGTTGCGTGAAGCGCACGGCATAGCCGCGATCGAGGAACGCCTTCCACACCCAGGCTTTCCGGCCCTTGACCGAGGTTTCCAGGAGGTCGCGGTACTCCTCGTCGACGCCGGACAGGGTGAAGACGTTTTCCGTCACCTGCACCTCGACGTCGTCGGCCGCCAGCGCCACCGAGCCGAGCCGGCCGAAGCCGTAGAAGGTCTGGACGCCGTCGCCGAGATCGGCGTCGAGCAGCCCGACGCCGGACCACAGGTAGAGATCGTCGTCCTCGCCGGCCGCCTCGATCTTCACCAGCGTCACGTCGGTCACGTCGCCGCGCCGCAGGTACTGCCCGAGCGTCAGGCGCCTGGTCGACGAGCCGCTAGTCGACATAGGGCACCTCGACGGCCGAAATCGACGCCTCGCCGCCGGCGAGGTAGCGCTGCACGATGCCCTGCTCGGCGTCGACAAGGGCGAATCGGCCGAGCGGCCGGTGCAGGTTCACCTGGTCCCCGGCGAGCGCCGGTTTCCACAGCCGCCACGAGATCGACACCGACGCGATGCCGTCGCCGTCGGAAACGGCGTCGTCCATCACCCGGTAGAGATTGCCGCCGACCTCGATGTCGTCGCCCGTCAGGAACACGGTCGCGCTGGCCACCAGACCGGAGACGACGATTGAGTCGGCATAGCGTGCCGCGTTCTCCTCGACATAGGCGATCGTCGAGCCGCCGTCGATCTGGTAGCCGCCGTCGATCGCATAGGCGCCGTCGATGAGGTACGACCCGGGCGATTGCCGGCCGTTCGGCTGGCGCGGGTTCCAGATGCCGGCGCCGACCCCGCGCGGCAGCACGCGCCATGGGTCGTGCATGCGGAAGGCCGCCGCCGTGCCCGAGAGCCGGTCGATGAACGCCTCGAAGGCGAACCGGCGGTCGCCGAGTGCGCCTTTTGTGAACGGCGCCGCCTGAAGCGTCGCGGCCCACAGTTTCTGTCGCGGCCCGCCGGAGCGGACGATCGGCAGCCATTGCCCCTGCGTCGCTTCGGCGATGGCGCGATGATGGAACGACCCCGCGATAGGCAGGAGCAGGTCGCAGGGCAGGTCGTAGGTCGCGATCGGATAGGCCATTTGCCGCTCAGCCCCTCAGATAGCCGGGCCGGTTGCGCGCCGCGGTCTGCACCGCGCCTGTCGCCGCGCCGACGATGCCGGGCGCGGCCTGCCCGATGGCCGCCGCCGAGGTCCGCGACGCGACGCTTTCCACGAAGGGTTTCAGGTTCCCGTCGGCCGAGCGCGACCAGCCGACCGTCACGGCGACCTGCTGCGCGCCGCCGCGGCCGGATGCCGCCGCGATCCTGCGCGACACGTCGGACGGGTAGATCTGCGCGCCCCTCGGCACGTTCATCAGCTCCGGCCCCCTCTCGCCGACCCAGGCGAGGCCACCGGGCGCCGACTTCGTGCCCGAGGCGAAGCCGGGAAAGCCGAACAGCGACAGAAGACCGCCGAGCAAGCCGCCACCGCCGCCGCCCTTAAGGCCAGAGAACAGCGAATTCAGCGCCAGGTCGAGCAGCTTGTCGCCGACCTTGTCGATCGCCTTCGCCAGCGCTTCCGATGCCGAGACGCCGTTCTTCAGGTCGGAAATGAACCCGCCGAGCACGTCCTTGCCGAGATCGGCGAAGGCGTTGACCGCGTCGACCGTCGCCTGCTGGCTTTCGGCGAGCATCTTCGCGTCGACGCTGGCCTGCGCATAGGCCGTGGCCAGCTGCTCCATCTGGGCCGTGAGTTCCGGCGTGACGGCGATGCCTTCCTTCTGCGCCGCCGTCAGCAGTTCGTGCATCGCCTTCGCCTTTTCCACGGCGAAGCCGTAATCGTCGACCAGCGGGTTGATGCCGGCCTGCGCCGCCGTCTCGGCGAGGATCGCGGCGGTGCGCTCGCGGATCTGCTCGACCTCGCGGTCGTAGTCGCTGGCTTTCGGCTTGGTGCCTCCGCTTCCGCCCTTCTTCGCCTTCGGCGCGGCGAAGTCCTGGATGCTCACCGGCGTCACGGTCACCGTGCCGATGTCCGCCGCGGGACGATATTTACCACGCGTCGAAGGTCCGCCGCCGTAGAGTTCGCGTTCGATCTGGGCGATGCGTTCCTCGATCGCGGGGGCCGCAGCCGTTCCACCCGCATTCGCAAGATCGCCGTAAAGCGCTTCGAGTTCGGCCAGGCTGTTCGGCGCCACCGCGGCGCCGAGTCTTGAAATGCCGCCCGCCAGCCCGTTGAGCGTCTCTTCGTTAAGCAGACCGAGCGCCTTGAAGGCCGGCAGGATCTGCATGATCAGTCCGTTGAGATCGTTGAGACGGCCAATGAAACTGCCGATCGGGCCGGAAGCCGCCGCCTCGAAAACGGCCGAGAGCCCATTGACCGCGCCGGCCAGTCGGCCGAGCATGTCGACGGCGCCTTCGCTCGCCCCGGTCACCCCATCGATCCTACCGGCCGCGTCGATCAGTGCGTTCTCCAGTTGTTGGAACGCCTGCTGCGTCGTCATCGTCGATCCGGCGACCTTCTCTTGAAGCGTCGCCGCGCCGGCCTCGAAGGCCCGGAAGAAGGCCTCGGAAGACACCTTGCCATCGACCACGAGTTGCCGGAGTTTGGCAACGGAGCCGCCGGCTTCCTTCAGCCCGGCCGCCGCAGCCTGCGCGATCGGTAGGGCGCCTTCCAGGACGGAATTGAATTCCTCGGCGCGAACCGTTCCTGCGCCGAGCGCCTGACTGAGCTGGAGCAGCGCGCCGGAGGCCGATTGTGCGTCCGTTCCGGCGACACGCAGGGCTAGCGCGACGTTGTCGGTGAAGCCGAGCAGTTCTTCCGTCGAGACGCCGAGTTCCCTCTGCACGATCGCCGCGCGGCCGTAGAGGGTGACCAGGCTTTCCAGCGGCGCGGCGTTGCGCTGCGCCGAAGCGAACAGGCGGTCGTAGACGCGGGTGAGTTCATCCCCGGAAAGCCCGGCGACCTTCAGCGCGTTCTCGATCCGCGTCGCTGCGTCGATCAGCTGCTGTGCGCCGCGCAGCGACACGCCGCCGGCCAGGAAACCGAGAAGCCCGCGGCCGACATTGCCGCCCAAGGCGGCCAGCCGCGTCTCCATCTGCTTGCCGCGCGTCTCGATCCGCGCGAAGGTGGCGTTCGTCGAGCCGAGCGCCTTCTTCAGTGCCCGGTCGTAGGTGTTGAAGTTCGCCTCGAGCGTGGCGATCAGGCGTTCAATCTCGATGGCCATGCGCCGCCCTGTGGAGTCTTGAAATGGCTGGTTTCTTCATTGTTCTCGCCGGCATCGCCCAGATCCTCGCCGGCGCCGCCATCGCGATGTCGTCGCTATGGCAGGGCATGGTGGTCTTCGGTCTCGGCGTCGTCGCCGCGGCGCTCGGCGTCGCCTGCGTTCACCTGGCGTCGATCCGCGAGGCGACCGAGCGGCTGTCGCGGGTCAGTTGACGCCCCTCGCCGCCAGCACCGCGCGGTCGAACTCGTCGTCGCTCGGCGCATCCGGCTTGCCGTCGCCATGCGCGCGGTTCCATGCGGCGAGGATCGCCGCCCACTCGCCGAGCGAAAGCCCGCCGACGGCCTGGATGCCCATCACGACTGCCGATCCGCGGATGGCGGCGAAGTCGATGCGCCGGTCTTCGCCGCGCCCGTCTTCGCCGCCGATGCTTCCCCCGACGAGGCGGCCTCCTCGTTCGTGTAGACCCGCGTCAGCCCGGCGAGCACGACCGCGTAGGCGACGTCGCGGTTTTCCTCGACCGGCCGCTCGTCGACGTGGCGCCTGACCAGCGCCATCGCCGCCACCGGCGCCATGCCGCCGCCGATCAGGCCGCAGCGCAGCGTCTCCGAGATGTCGGCCAGCCGGGCGTCGCGCATCTGCGGCGAAAGCCGCCGCGCCAGGGCGAAGAGCGACAGGTCGCGCCTGCGCTCCAGTTCCTCGATCTCGTCGAGGCCGAGGCGGAACGTGTAGGTTCCGTCGCCGAACTCGGCCTCGATCGCCGCATGACGTGATCTCATGTGGCGGCGACCCAGGTCACCTCGCCGTCGGATTCGAGCGTGACGGAAACGGTCGCCCGCCCCGTCTCCGGGCCTGTCACCTCGAACTGCGTCAGCTTGAACGCGCCGGCCCAGTACCCGCCGCCGTTCGCCCCGGTGACGCCGTTGACCAGCACGCGCACGTTCTTGGCGTCGTCGCTGTTCATCCACGCCCACCAGGTCGGCAGGCTCGATGTGTGCAGCCGGCCGGATCCGGGGATCGTCGCCGACAGCGACGTTTTCGTCAGGATCGACCAGACCGGCTTGTCCGGGTCGTCGCAGTCGGGAACCGGCTCGCGGTTGGTCTCCGACGCGAACTGGATGCCGCGCTCCGTGTTGATCAGGCAGTCGTGCGCGAAGATTTCGGACGACGTGCCGTCGCCGATCTGCACGAGCAGCTGCCTGCCGTTGAGGCTCTTGATCGCTGCCATGGGAACAGTCTCCTTTGCTGGGTCAGGCGGGATCGATGATGAACTTGAAGGTCAGCACGGCGTGGCGGGTGATGCCGTCCGGATCGTCGAGCGTGCGGCAGCCTTCGGCCTTCTGTTCGATGACGGTGAACGCCGGCAGCCACAGCGGCGCCTTCATCCGTTCTGCGATGTCTGCGGCGATGTTCTTCGCCTCGAGCTTCGATCCGCTTTTCGACCGGCTCCACACATGGACGTCGAAGTAGACCTCCCAGCCGTCGCCGCAGGAATCGCCGTCCTCGACGACCTGCTCTGTGCCGAGCGTCACGTCGGGGAAGACGCGCGCGTCCGGCGACGGCGGATTGTCGTAGACGCGTCCGCCGGCCACCGCGGGCGTCGCGGTCAGCACGGCAAAGATGGCCTTCTGCAGTTGCCCGCCGATCATTTTCCAGCCGCCACCTTCCGCGCCGCCTTGTTCACAGCGCGCCTGACGCGGGCCTTCGCCCGCTTCTTGCCGAGACGGTACGCAGGGAAGAAGAATGGCTGCGCCGCCATTTTCGCCGTTCCGAATTCGACGCCGAGGGCATAGTCGTATGCGACACTCGCCCCTTTCCTGACCTGCGTGGTCGTTTCCGCGCCGCCGGCCGTCAGTGTCGCGCGAAGGTCGGCTTCGCTGGCCGTGTTTCGGATTGTCGACAACAGCGTCCCGTCGTCGACCGGGACGAACCGACGCTGAAGGGCGGTGATCTCGTCGGCGCTCCTGACCAGCGCCGCCATGATTTCTGATCGCGTCGCACCGGGAAGCGCCGCGATCTTCCGCACCAGCCTTTCGCGATTCGCGATCTTCACGTCGCCACTCCCGACTGGCAGAGGAAGTCGATATAGGCGCGGTCGGTCGTCGGCGTGACGTCGCGGATGTTGAAGACCGTCCCTGCCCGCCTGTCGACGATGCGCCAGTCCGTCGTCACGGCGCGGCTGTCGGACGAGCTGCGCACGCGCACGATCTGCGAATGCTGCCCGGAGAGCCGCGCCGCCAGCACCGTCTCGCCGCCGCGCAGGTGCACATAGGCCGCGCGGCACGAGAACCGCTCGACGAAGCCGGCGAGCGTGCCGCCGCCGCCGTCGCTGCCCGCGACCGGCTCCTCGAAGCCGACGCGCTCAATCAGCGCCCCGGCGCCCCGCCTCGATCCCGGTGTTGCCATGCTCGCGTTCCTTCCCCGGCGCGGCGCATTTTTCCGCCCGGCCCGCCCGCACGGCAGCCGCGGCGCATTCGCGCGTCACGTTGCAGACCTGCCCGGCGCGGTAGGCGATCGTCACCCGGCCGCCGTGAGCGGCCGGGCTGAAATCATGATCCGCGGTGAAGCGGACCCACATCAGGCGGTCCGCGCCAGGATGGCGATCTGGTAGGTGACGGTGCTGCCGGAGCTGCTGTTCGCCACCTTCAGGTCGTCGGTCGATCCGGCCCCGACCGTGAGCAGCCCGGCGGCGTTGGGCGCGGCGACGAAGAAGAAGCCGCCCGGCTTCACCGCGAATGTCGGGTTGGTGCCGCCGAACAGCGGAATCGGTGAGGTCGCGTCGCCCAGCACGACGTTGTTGGTGTTGCCGGCCGCGGCGATGACCAGGATCGCCACCACTTCCGCCGCGGTGATCGTCGCGCCGAAGGCGTTGGTCAGTTCGCCGGCGAGGTCCAGGTCTTCCGACGAAGACGCGGAGATCGTGCGCTCGTCGGCCCAGAGAATGTCCGCCTGGTTGGCGCCGGTGCCCGACGTGAACTGGAGGATCTTCTCGATCGTCGGCGAGAAGTTCGGCCCGCCGAAATCGTTGCTGCCCGACTGCTGGGCGCTGAACTTCGCCCTCAATTCAGCTGTGAGTGCCATGGTCTTGTCTCCTGGGTTGACCCGGGCGAAGGCCCGGCGGGGATGGAAGGTCTCAGACGCCGACGCGCCTGTAGGGCGCGGCGAGCATGTCGACGCCGAACGGCACGGCAAATCTTTCCTCGCCGGCCGCCTCGCGGTGCTCGTACCAGTGCGCGGCCAGCATCATGATGGCGACCCGCAGCGGCGCCGGCACGTCCGTCGCGGCCCCGCCGAAGCCTGCCGTTAATGTGACGCGCACGGGGTCGAGCCGGTCGTCGTCGAGCGTCGGCGAGGTGAAGTCGTCCTTCAGCCGCACGAAGCTGCCGAGCGCGTCGCGGCCGAGCTCGACGAGCGCCGCATCCAGCGTCTGCTCGGCGCCGGCCGCGTCCGAATACTTGACCGCCGCGGCCGAGACGTCGGGAAACGGCAGCCGCAGGATCCGCGGCGAGGACGCGGGCCATGCGGCGAACCCGGCCCGCCATTCCTGGTTGACCAGGCAGCGGCCGAGCGTGCCGGCGTAGCCGTCGAAATGCGCCGTCGCCGCGGCGACGAGCGCCTCCATCAGGCTGGCGTCCTCCGCCGGCACGAGCGCGAACTCCATCGCCTCGCCGGTCGAGACGACAGGCAAAACCGGCGCGGTGACGCGGACGGGCGTGAGCGCAAGACAAGACATCCTGAATCGCTCTCTTCTAACGTAGTTTGGAAAGAACCGGGTAAAGATCGCACTCGATCGTCGAGCCGTCGCCATTGACCAGCGTCAGCAGACCTTGGCCATCGACATGCATGGCCACGACAGGAAGCCCAGGATCGCCGCGGGCGTCGTGACCGTCAGGACGGAGTGCATCGACGCGCGGCCCTACTGCGAGGCCTTGGCGGAACGGTCGGCGACGATCTTTTCGATGATCACGCCCTTGTTGTCACCAGCGGCGAGGTCGATCGCTTCGGCCTTCGCGATATCGTGGAGCTGCGCGACGGTCTGTTTCGCCAGATCGTCGCGCATAGCATCCCAAGCCTCCGAACCGCCGCCGCTGCCATGGCCACCCTTCTCCGCTTCGATCGCCGCGGCGATCTCCTCCGGCGTGCTCTTGGATGCGTAGCCGGCCGGCGGATACTGCGACGCCAGGTAGCCGGCCGCGATGTACTCAGCGATGGTCGGACCATCTTCGCGCAGAGCCTCCGGCGCCTTCCGCTTGGCTCCGGCCTTTTCGACATAGCCTTCCCGCTTGAGGTCGTCGAAGACATCGGCCGGCACCGTGTCGTCGGTGTCCTTCAGGATCTGGCGACCGAACGGGTTGCCCGGATCCGCAACGCGAACGCTCTTCAGCACATGCACTGCGATGGAGTTGGTCATTGTCGGATGTCCTTCTAGCTCGCGCTCTTCATGAGCGGATTGGGATGTTTGGCGTGGTCGTACCTGGCCTCGATCTCATCCGCCGTCGCAATCTGCTCGCGCGGCGTCATCGTGACCGTCACCGGCCCATCGTCCTCGCCGTCGATCGACAGATGGACCGTGTCGTAGCCGTAGAGACGCTCCTCGATCGGCGCGCAGGCATCCATCAGCGATGTCGTATCGGGGAAGCCGATCTTGATGCCGCGTGCGGCCGCGATTCCAAGGTGGAACTCAACGCAGCCGCGGCCCTTCTCGGCCTTGTGGCTGTCCTGGTAGGTGAAGTCGACGCCGAAGAGGCTGATCTGCTTCACACCGATGTGAACAGCATAGGCGACCGCATAAGCGGCCGTGCTGTTCATGTAGGCCCAGCCGCAGGAATTGATGACGTCTTGCAGCGGGAACTCGACCAGGCCTGGATATGCCGGGTGGGCTCGGCTCGTGTAGATCGGCCCGGGATGGACCCGAAGCCATTCGAGCATCTTCGCAATGTTGCTTTCGGGCCGCGCTGCTGCGCGCACCTCCTGAACACGAACGTCGTCCATGTGGAAGACACGGTCGCACTGAAGGATGCCGGCGACGGCGTTGATGCCCCATACCTCGTCGGCGAAGGCATGGCGGCCGCCGAGCCGTTTGGCGATGTCGACGTAGGTCTCGAGCGATGGGCCCAGGCCAAGGATCAGCACGTGCTCGGGGACCGACGGTTCCGCCCGAGCCGACTGCGCAACTTCGGCGCGGCGAGCCACGGCAACGATCGTTCTCCCTTCGATGCCCGGCTCGACCTCCGATTCCCTGTCCTCCTGCCCATACCAGGCCTCCACGACCCAGCCGGTCTCGGCGAGGAGACGCGCGAATTCGTCGCGGGTGTAGTGGCGGTAGTGGTGCAAGATGCTACCGCCATGCGGAAAAACCGTCTCGTTCGGGACGCTGGCGATCAGCATTGGTGCGACCCTGGCAAGGGCGCGGAGCATCGGTCGCGGATCGGCGAGGTGCTCTATCGTTTCGAAGCAGACGGCTGCCGCGTGGGAGTCTGCGGGGAGCCCCTCGACGTCCATGACGTCAGCAATTCGCCGAAAGATGTTCCTGTGCGGATAGTGCTCGGCGCCGTAGGATGCCGCGGCGGCGCTCCGGTCGACGGCATAGACCGCGTGTCCAGCCTGCGCGAGGACGAACGAGCCGTAGCCGATGCCGCAAGCGACGTCGACGATACTGGACCGCTGCGGGACCATTCTGGCGGCAAATTCGTAGCGCGCGACGTGGTCGCGGCGGATCTTGTCGATAGCAGGAGCGACCTGGCGCTCGCCGTTCATCAGGCTGTCGGATGTCATCGGAGATCCTGTTGTCGGACAGGGGAACCCCGCGCCGGCCGAAGCGGGCGCGGGGGCAGTGGAGAGAGCGGATCAGGAAGCGGGCTTGCTGGCCGCCTGCTGGACAGCCTGAGCCGACACGAGCGTGCCGGCGGTCGCCGTCGACTTGACGTTGACCTGGCAGTAGCGCTTTCCGCCCTTGTAACCGATCTTCTTGACCACGTTCTTGGTGCTGCCCGACGCGCGGGCGCCGGCCGCGACGCCGGCACCCGATTCGGTGCCGATGAGGTCGGCGTCGGCGACCGAGGTGAGCGAGCCGGTAGCATCACCCTCCTTGACCGTGACCGTGAACACGGCGGTCGACGAGGTGACCTCGCCATACGAAACGTTGAAGAGGACCGGGCCGACATAGCCCTTGCGATCGATGACTTTGCCGGTCTGGCCGGTACCGGTCGTGCCGATCGCCACGGGCTTGATCGCCGTGCGAACGTTCAGACCACTGTAGAGGTCGTTCATGGTGGTTCTCCGGAATGGAGTTTCTGGAAAGGGGTGAAGCGCGGCCCGAGCGTGCGGGCCGCGCGCTGCCGGCTAGGCGGCAGGCGTCAGATCAGGACGCCGAGCACTTCAGCTTGCGGATGGCCTCGGCCAGCACGACCTTGCCGCCGGTACGACGGCGGAAGATGAAGCGGATGTTGCCGCTCGTTGCCTGGGTGTAGGGGTCGCGAAGCATCTCCATCGCGATGCGGTCCGCGATGGTGTAGGCGCGGCGGAAATCGCCATAGGCGATCGGGTAGAGGCCGGCGCCTTCGAGCGGCATGTCGGGGAACTCGACGTAGGGGTCCCCGTCGATCGTGTTCGGCCGTCCCTGGGCGATGCCCGGCATCCAGATGTAGTTCTTGTCCGCGTCCTTGAGCTTGCGGACCGAACCCATCGTGGTGCGGTTCATGATCCAGTTGGCGTTGCGAGCATAGGCCGACTTGAGCGCATATTTCAACGTCAAGAGGCCGTTTGCCTGGCCGTCGGCGTCAGCGATGGTTGCCGCCGAGCCCGAGATGCTCTCGGACACCGACCCGTTGGTGAGGATGCCCTCGTACTCGCCGACGCCGGTGCCGGAGACGAACTCGGCGCCTTCCTTCACGGCGAACTGCTCGGACGCCTCCTCGCGGATCTCCGCTTCCATGTCGAAGGCGCTGTCCTCGAGCATCTGGTTCGAGATGTCGATCAGCGCGTACATCTCCGGCAGGGTGATCTCCTCGAGGCCATAGGCAAGGCCTGTGGTCTCGGTCTTGGTGCCGGTCTCGTGCACGCGCCTCGCCGCGAACTGGCCGGTGCGCTTCGGCTGCTGGATCGACTTGTTGGCCGTGTTGCGGGTGCGCGCCAGCGCGCGCGCCGGGCTCATCTCGGTAACGCCCTTGATGATCTCGCGCACGTACTCGGTCGGCGCCAGGTAGCCTCCGGCCGTGTCGGTGCTGACGTTCAGCGCCTTCGCCTCGTTGGCGATGTCCTGCAGGATCTTCTGTTCGTCGGCGCCGAGATTGAGCACGCCGACGGCATGGGCGCGGACGACAGCCTTGGCCCAATTGCCGTGCATCGCCTTGGCTTCGGCGTCGTCACCGCGGCCGTTCCGGGCGTCCTTCGGCAGGCGCGCCAGCATCACTTCGATGCGGTCGGACGCCTCCTTGGCGGCCTTGGCCTGCTGCTCGGCGAGCGTCAGTTTCTGGTTCAGACCCTCATACTGCGACAGCGTCGTCTCGATCTTGGACAGCTTGTCGACCGTGAGCGGGTCGGCTGCGCCCTTCCGTTCGATCTCCTTCAGACGGGCATCGTTGGTTGCCTTGAACTCCTCGAAAGCGGTCATCAGCGGGCTGACGGCCTTCTTGAGCTCCTCGGGGTCGACGGCAGCGGCGGCGACTGACGCGATGACAGCGCCGTGGCCGAGGTCGACCGAATAGGCGAGGTGGTAGACCGCGCCGATGGCATCGGGCGCGACGGTGACTGCGACGGCGGCCAGGGCGAGCGAAAGCAGGCCCAGCACCGCCATGGTGCGGGAGATGTTCATTTGAAACCTCGTTCGAATGGTGGGCTAGATCGCCCGGATGCGGTTTGCGGCCTCTTCGATGATGGCCGCGACGACGCGCTCCCTGTCCTCATCCCGAGGGTCCAGTTGAGCCTTGAAGCCGCCGGCGGCGATCGCCTTGGCGGCAGCATGCGAGAAACCGCCTACATCCCGTAGGAAGTCCTCGAATTCACGAATGGTCTTGATCTCGTCGGCCAGCGGTTCATCGCCCCACGCGCCCTTCATGCTGTAGACGCGGGACAGTGCGTTCGACGGGTCGTCGACGAGCGACACTTCGCGCAGAAGCGCCGCCTTGATCGTGCGCAGCGGCTCGCCCGGCCGTCCGCTGCCCTTACGGGAGCCGTTCGGCGGCACGCGATAACCGATGGAAAGGCCCTTCAGCGCACCCTCGCGCAACTGCGCGTAGGTCCACTTGCCCTGCTCGGTGTCGAGACCGATGAGACGGCCCTTGACGTGAAGGCCGTTCGTGTCCTCGGCCATGTGCTCCCACACGCCGATCGGTTCGTGCCGGTTTCCGGACATGGCGCCGTGCATCTTATACATCGGCGGCAGGGCGCGGTTGTCGCGGGCGCGGTCGAGCAGCGACTTCGCAAACGCGCCCGGCTCGATCACATCGCCGTGGCTGTCGATGTTGCCGAACACCGCGCCATAGCCCTCGAATGAGCCGGGAGCCGCAGCGCCGTCTTCGGCGAATTTGACTTCGAAGGGCGCACCAAAGCAGCCGAATTCCATCTCGTTACTCCCGCGTTGCCCGCTCGTCGGCGCGGTCCTTCCAGTTTTCGTCGATCTCCGCGAAGATCTCCGGGCCGAACCGCAGCACGCCGCGATACGGCTCGACCTTGGCGAGATCGACCGCGCCGGGTTCGTAGGTGATCGTCACGTGAGGCTGGTACTCAGGATGATCCCAGGACGCGCCGGCCTCGCGGATCGCCATGTGGCGCCATGACAGGTCGGACGACGCGAACTTCAAGGCGATCGCACCCTCGCTTCCGATCCTTTCGACGACCCTTGGGCCGCCGGCTGGCACGATCAGGTTTCCCTTGCTGTCGCCGAACGTCCACGCCTCGCCGATCGTCATCCAGTCGATACGGGCGCGGCTGTAGGCGATCGTCACGTGCAGGTCTCCGGCCGCGAGCGTCTTTCCGAAGCCCTGGGCACGGGCCCACTTCAGGACATCATCCGCGTTCAGCAGTTTCCGGCTCACATAGAGCGTCCGCGGTGTGCTCGACTTGGCCTCGGCCGGCTGCGCGTTCGCCGCATCTGACGGCTTGGCGTTGACCGGTGCCATCGTGGCGGGCTGCCACGGCTGATCCATGTCAGCATCGTCGCTGGGATTCCAGCCGTCGTCCTCACGGATCTCGTTCGGAGTTAGCCAGCCGGGCGAAGAGTTCGTTCCCAGGGCGGCCTTGTAATACTCAGTCCTGGCCTCAAGCGATCCGCGCAGAAGTTCGGACGTGTCGACGCGGCAGTAGTAGCCCTCGCTCCGCTCGTCCCGCGTGAGGATCTGCGTCTCGACAGCCGATCGGACAGCCTTGATCCACGGCTGCAGGGTGTAGCGGACGTGCGCATCGAGGAAGGCGTCGGCACTGGCGAAAGTCGGCGACTGGTCGCCGGCGTGACCAAGCATGATCGGAAAGACGCCGACTAGCCTCGCGATCTCCTCGATCTGATGCTTGCGGGTGTCGAGATGCTCCGCATCCACACCCTTCATCGTCGTCGGTGACCATTTCAGGCCATTGGCGAGGATCGGCGTCTTGCCGGTATTGCTGACCCCGCCAAAACTCTCCTGCCACTGCGCGCGCAGCAGGTCGATCTGCGGCTTGTTCAGCTTCTGGTCTGATTCGAGCACGCCGCTCGGGCGCGCGCCGTTTCGGTGCAATTGCGCGTGGGTCTCTTCGGTCGAGCGCGCCAGACCAATCGCTTCGCGGCCGATGACCGATGGGTCCAGGCCCTTGTAGACAGACCACGACGGGCCACGGAGGTGAAGGACCTGATTCGCGTCGACCGTCGCGAAGTCTCCGCCCTCGAACGTGAGGTCGTAGGTCACGCGGTTGAAGCGGTCGGGCAGGTTGATCGACACGCACTCAGGCCTGATCGGGATCATCTCCCGAAGCGAGCCATTCACGGATACCTTGTACGCGACGCCGTTACCTGCGCCGGCCGCGTGCATCAGTATCGTGCGCCAGAACTGGAAAGCGTCCTGAAGGTTGTTCGCCTGGTTCAGGAGAACGTCGTAAGCCGGATGATCTATCGCCGGCTCCGTGCCCTTCCCGACGCGCCGATGCAGTTCGATCGGCAGCTGCGCGATGCCTTCGGCGATCACGAGAAGCGCCCGATGGTAGGCAGTCACCTGCAGCGCAGTAGACGTCGAGACCTGGGCACCGCTCTTGGTCGGCAGCCCCCAGCCGCCGTTGATCGCAGACCACATCTCTGCCGAGAAGTCGACGGCCTTCGCCTCATCATCGTTGGCCGGAGCGGCCATTGATGCCGATCGGCGCGGTATCAGAGGGACCGATCGCATTGGCTGCCCTTCAGAGCGAGAAGATTTCGGCGACGCCGGCCGCCTCCGGAGCGCGCCCCATCAGCACCACGGCATCGAACGTCGCCATCAGCGGGTCGATCTTCGCCGAGCCGCTCACCTGTTTATCGATCGAGATCGCGTTTCCGCGCGGAACGACCTTGGCGTTCGCGACCGCGAAGCTCATGAGTTCCAGCCCGCCGTGCACCAGCGTCCCGCCTGCGAGATTGCGCTCGGCCGTCTTGATCGCGCCGTTCAGCTGCCACCCCTGCGGGATGCCGACGATGCGATCCTGCTCGATCCCGACCAAGACGAGTGCCTTGGTGATCTCGGCCACGCCGAAACTGTCGACGCCGATCGCGTCCTCGGCCGCCAGCAGCCCGGCCTCCTCGCACTGCGCCACAATCAGCGCGGCCTCCTCGACGTCGTCACCCGGGTTGGTGACAAACGTCAGCTGGTTCAGCGCGGCCAACTCATCGAGCTTCGACGCGATCTCCTTGCGCCGGTCCTTCACGATCTCGTGCGCCCATGCGTGGTTCCACAGCAACCAGCGACCCGTGTCGGTCTCTCGGCCGAGGACCGCTATGCCGAGCAGGTCATCGAGGCCACCACCGTCGATCCCGACAACGACCACCTCCGAGCGTCGCAGCACTTCCGACAGGGTCAGGGTCTTTTCGACGTTTGAAGCGCCCGTCTTCGGATTGCCCAGCCAGAACTCGGCGCCGGCCCAACTTCCCGACTTCAGGCCGAGGCCGGCTTCGACGTTGAAGTGCTTTGAGACGAAGAGGCTGAGCGCCGACGCGCCTTCCAGTTCCTTCTTCTGCAGTTCGGTTCGCAGCCACGCCTCGTCGACCGAATGGCCAAGGCTCGGGTTCGGGATCCTCCACGTCTTCGGATCGCGCCAGGCCTGCGCCTTGGCCATCTCCTCCGGGTACTCATAGATCAGAGGCAGCGACGTCGGGTCGATCACCCTCCCGTCACGAACGCTGCGATGATAGATCAGCTTCTGGCTGAACACCCCCGTCGGCGGCTCGTCCGACTGGGTCGTGGCGTAGATGCCGAACCCCTCCGGTTTCGATGCATGGGCGCCACCGAGCTCAGACAGGACGTTCGCCGCCTGTGCCTTCTTTCCGAACAACCACAGTTCGTCGACGAAGAAACTGATTGCCTTGACGCCGCCGACCACGTCCGCGTCGGCCGACTTCACCGCTAGCGACGAGCCGTCCAGCCGGTTCGTGATTTCCCTGACCGTGTCGCTCGGCTTGAACCGCTTCAGCAGCGCCGGGTCGGCCTTGATCATGCCGTAGGCCGGCAGGAAGCTGTTGTCCGCGATGTCCTTGGTGGGCGCGAGGATGAGGTACTCGCCCATCGCCCGCTCGTTCATGATCAGCGCCGTGACCATGATGCCGGCCGCGGTCGTCGACTTGATGTTCTTCTTCGCGATCAGGACGAAGAACTCGCGGATCAGCTGGCGCCGCGTCTCGCAGTCGTAGGCGCCGAACACGACACGGACCAGGTCGAAGATCCATTCCGGGAAGACGTCGCCGATCGTCGGCTGGCCCGGGATGTCCGTCACTCGCAGCCGCTTGAAGATGCGCAGCGCCTTCGCAGCCCGCATCTCGTCGAGCGGCAGTCCGTCCGGGATGATCGACCGGCCGGCGGCGATGCGCACCTCCCAATCGGGGCACGCGGTCGACCACGCCATCAGTTCGGCTTCGTGCCCGGGAGGGGCGCCAGGTCTTCACCCCACTCGTTGTCGAGCCCGGCGCTGAACGCCTCATCCGCCACGATCTGCTTCTTCGTCGGGCGCCGCTTGACCTTCGCCTCCTGCTGTGCACGCCTGCCGACGTCATAGTCTGGATCGGCCAACAGATCGGCGGTCTCGCCTTTGTCGAACAGAACGTGAAGGGCCTTCATCGCGGCGACGTTGTGCTTGTCCGCCGCCTTCTCCAGGCGCTTCAAGTTCTGTGCCCTCTTCACCCCGCGGCCGCAGTTCAACTCGAACTCAAAATGCTTCCGAAGGGTGTTCTGACTGATCCCCAGCATGTGAGCGATTGCCGGCTCCGGGATGCCGCCGGCCTTGTACAGCATGACATCTTTCCGCTGCTGCGCGGTCGGCGAATACGGCTTCGGACCCCGCTTTTTCGGCGAGGATGTCGGCTTCGAAGATTCTTGCAAGGTTTATATTCCTAGGACGCTGTCGGGCTATCCAAAGAGGAGCAGTTGGCCCAGCGGTTTCGCGCCCTTCTGTCGATTGCACTTCCGGCAAGCGCAGGCCGAGTTTTCGTATGTATGCGAGCCGCCGGCGGCAATCGGGACGATGTGGTCGCACTCCGGCGCACGGTCATCCGTCGTGCCGCGAAGGTGCTTAGGCGTCTTGATGCCGCAGAGGTGGCAGCGCCATCCGTCGCGCTCGAACACCACCATCGGGTCAACCGGATGCCAGTATCCGCTTGATCGAAGGGTCTTCTCGCGATCGATCCGCCTCGGACGAACTGAACGCGGCGCCATCCCAGCGCATTCGTAGGAGCAGTGGCGCTGGATGTACCCAGACTCCCGCTGTCGCCGATTTGGTCGCGCCGGCTTGAACATCTCGCCGCACTTTTCGCATGGCCGCGGCGGACGGGTGCCGTGGCGTTTGGTCAGGGCTTCCGCGACACCCTTCGCCATGCACTCGGTGGTACAATACTTGGCGGCTGACTGCTTGGACGTAAACGCTGCGCCGCACCGATCGCAGTGAAACCAAGTCGGCGCCTTGGCCGCATAGCGCTCTGCGCCATCACCGGAACGGTGATACCGTCGCCCCTTATACCGTTCCTCGGCTCGATAGGAATTGTGCTGCGCTTGCTGCCTCTGGCGCTTGTGCTCAACCGAGCAAAAGCGCTGGAACCGTCCGCGCCCGCCCCTCCTGGTATCTGGGAAATGCGCACCACACACGATGCACTCTAGCACGCGAGGGCATTCCTCGCATATGAAGGCGGAAGCCATGGCGATCCTTGCTCGATCGTTGTGGTCAGGCCCGGTTCAGCGTTGGCGCGCTGCTCCGGGCCGCTTTGTTTCTACCATCAATCGTGCAAGTTCGCATCGGCAAAGGGCCGAAATTTTCGTGGCGCGCGCGATTTTTG
>ERZ761597.35-NODE-35-length-50430-cov-8.357618_pt1 | contig 50430 bp, 82 predicted proteins | sample MGYA00433093_ERZ761597 | MGnify/ENA primary metagenome ERZ761597 (study PRJEB28899, sample SAMN03785557) | bioreactor sludge metagenome | biome: EBPR Sludge; feature: EBPR Bioreactor; material: 0.22µm filtered reactor supernatant | place: Saint Lucia: Queensland... | reverse complement strand
ATCGTCTGTACTGCCGTAAACGTGTTGGCAACGTTGCGCCCCGCAAAGGTCATCGCTTCTGGAATCGTGCCAGTAAAGCCGCCCGTAGCCAGCGTGCCACCGCCTGTGATGTTGCCGATCAATGATCCATTAACAACACTGTCTCCGGCAATATTTAATGTATTGACACTCCACCCAAAAGTGGTTGCGCCCGTAGCCTGTAAAACTTGGCCGGAAGTTCTTCCAGATGTGGAGTGATATGATCCGACTATATCGTGAACAATTGGGACATAACTTCCCGATGTGTTAGACAACCACACCCAAGACACACCCGTGTAATACCCAGACTGATCCGTATCCGTCGCATAAGCAGACATGCCTTCTATTAATCCCGTCAGGGATTCAATAGCAGATTTAGTGTCCTTATATGAAACTAATGGTCGTCCTAAAACTTGTCCGTCTAAAATCATAATCAAAAAAAGCAATCCCCAACTAAGAGGATTGCCTTTATTACTCCACCCTAAAGTCTAAAATTAGACTACTTGAACATCAAGTCCAATTTGATTAAATCGCCATTTGCCATTGAAACTAAATGGGCGAATCGTTCCGCCTTACCCATTTCCTCGACTTGTTCTCCAGCAAACCAATCTAAAAATTGCTGAGTCCCATAGTCGTTTTCTTCGACTGCCGCGCTATAAATAGCATCAATCTCGTCGGTCGTGCCCGCCTCAATTTCGTTGTACGCCCTAGCAATCGAATCACAATCCTCATAAGTCGCCGTAAAAGGAATGGGCGGAATTTGTATCTGGACATTTGCCTCTGCTAAATAGCCCATGACCTTATCGCTATGAGATAATTCATCATTGGCCTGACCATCGAAATAACTAGCAATCCCTTTTAGTCCGCGCACATGCGCCCAAGAACTCATTGCCTTGTACGCCATTCGATTTCGTAACTCATTTGATACTTGCGCTTGTAATAGGGAGGAAACTCGTTCGGAAATAATCATGTGACACCTCGACTCTATTGTACCAGTGTTGTTCAAAAAGTCAACGGCTTCCAATATTTTACAGCAAATTTACCCTGTGCGAGATATTCATGGGCAATGGAGTCCGGCAAATGAAACCCATAATTACACTCATAATACGTGTCAAACTCCCGACCATCAGGAGTTCTAATTGTCACATCCATATCTTCCACGGGCATTTTATTTCTTGGGTCGAACCACATCATATTCCTCCTCTGGATGCCAATATCTATAACACCCCGATAAATTTAATGGGTAAAATGGTATATTCCACGGCTTCCACCATCGGGGACTTTCGTAACGAAAATCCTTGACTTCTATCATAGATTGATGCCACGGTCGTTTGCAGACCGGACATTGAAATTGTTGCTTTCGGACGTTGTACACCATCACTTCCGAATCGCATTTATGAATTTCCAGCACGTTTAAGTGCGCTCCTATAGGGCTTGTAAACCATGCGCCCTGTAATATCGTAACACGTTTTGACCGGATGCAAGGGTTCTGTAATTCCATCTATTTTCAATATTGTATCAAACATTTCCCGCGCAAGACTCTTAACCATCCTTTTCTCTCTCGATGACCTCCAAATCCATTGAGCTTTGTAGTAATTTAAGATTTGAAGATAACCTACTGCCAATGTATACTTGTCCTTTTCACTTTCGGTATCGTTTTTCGGCGGCATCTCTAATCCCTAGATAATCTCGATTGTATTGGTGAATGAGCGGGGGAATATCCCCGTTTGGCAATGCTATTTTATAGCCCGATTGCTGATATTGAAACTCTTTGCCAATTGTGCCTAGCGTCCAAACCGGATTGCCATTTGGATGTATTTTAATATCTGACAAAAGCGAACCTGTATAAACGCCCACGTTCAACATCGCCTGATCCATCTTGTTTCCCTGACCAATAACAAAATTACACCATTCTAGCACGGACAGACTATCACCCCAAACTGTTCCAGCGCATAGGACTTTCTGGTGTTGAATGGCCTCGAACACCCCCGGTCGATAGTACATCTGAACCCATTCTGTATTAGATGGTTCTTCACCTATCGTCAGATGTTCCTCGGTAACGTGCAGTCCATTTTGCGCCATCCACGTTGACGGGTCTTTCTGAAAGATAACATCTTTGCTATCAGCACACAACACGTAATCGTAATCGGCTAGAACGCGCCTGTAGTAATGCCATCGTTTTGCGAAAAACTGGACACTGTTATCCCACCCTGACATCAACCTAACGTAGTGGGGCATTGGCATCCGGTATCGCGCAAATACCACCACATCGGATGAATAGCCTGACATTTTCAGGGATTCTAAAAAGACTTCTATATCCCTGTAAGGTAAGTCCACGCAGGACGTGATAACTGCAAGCCGCTTCATCGCTTACGCAGGATAAGCCACTTCCAGATTTCCGATTCACCCGCAGGATGAAGCAACCCTAGAATTTCCCACTTGGATTGGTCGATCTCGTCCTCTAATTCCTGCTTGGTATACCCCCTTACAAGAATAGTTCCGTCAGGGTCATATGGAGTTGCCGTTTCGTGCATTTGGGCACAGAAGATTCCGCCCTTCTTCAATATCTCCCACGACTCATCCAGATAACGCCAAAATTGTTCTTTGGACATATGCTGGAAAACAATATGGGACAATACCGCATCAAAGAATGGGGGCAAAACGGTCAGTGAACCCGTACACACGTAAGAGATATTGCCCTTGCGTCTAGCCCTATCAATCATCTCTTGGCTAATATCGGTTGCCCATACTGATTCAAACAAGTCTGCAAAATGGACAGACAAGCGGCCAATCCCGCACCCAACATCGACCACCCGCTTAAAACGAGATGAATCTACCCCGACACTGTTCAGGGCAACCATCATATCATTGACATGTTTCTTGCCTGACTCATAAAAGGTTTCAATATCCCCATTATATCGGTCTAGGATAGCCGACATTGCCCCTTCCAAAGTAGAAGCGCGTTCATCCCATTCTTTCTTGGCTAGTCTATTTGTGTAGGTCATGGTTTCACCGCAGTCGCCCGAATATCCGTGCCTAAAACGTCAATATAGACATCTCGCCAGTAGTACAACATCGCTTCCATGTGGTCTTTTGAGATATTCTGATACCACTCACCATTCTCTATCGGATCGCCAATTGTACCATCCGCCTTATGCGGCATTCGCCCCTCCCCCGCCGCCGTGACAATAAACAGCCCACCATGCTTCAAAGCGCGTCTCGCACAATCCACAATCACGTAGGGGGATTCTTCGTGTTCCATTGCTTCGGTACTTACGACAATATCAAACGTCTCTCCGCCATCGTAGTAGCGGGCATCGACCACTTCATCAACACCCCTGCCGTTAATCACGTCAATCCCGTAATAAACACGGCACTCGTCAAATAACTTCCGAACACTGCCGTTCACGTCCTGAGAACCGATTTCTAAGACCTTTTTATCTCTAAGGTCTACACCTGTAATCGCCTTTACCACAAAATCATAAGCCTGTTGATGCACGATACTCTCCTAAAGGTTGATCTACGGGTACACCGATAGGTTCATCGGGTAGCCATTCCATATCAAAAGTACAATCTGCGGGAACTGGAACAGGATAAGCGTCTGCCCACGCACCTTCCACAATCTTGTCATGGCCTCTTTGAAGCAATAAACGGTGACGAAACAACATCCGTGTGTGGACGATTCTACCGGGGAATTGCACTCGGTATCCAGTGTAACTCATGGACTCATGCCATTGTTCCGTCCACTTGACTACGTTAGGACGATGCACTCGCGCATGGCTTAACCACGTTGAATGATGACCTTGCGCCATGTGGTCAGGGTCAACAACGAGATTACATAGGGGCTGAACGACATTGGTATCTTCCGGTTTGAGGGATTTTAAGAAAGGACGCAATCCGTTAATCATCTCGTTAGACGCAATCTCATCCGCATCTAACGCGACAATCCAATCACAATCCTGTCCCATGTGGGTTAAAGTCCAATTTCGGACTTCGCCGGGGTTAGTAAAATCATGGTTTGACGTGTAGAGTTCAACTCCATTCCACTCGTCTATACGCCAAATTCCATCATAGTAAGCCAAGTCGCAAAACTCTGGACGCGAAACGATGTACTTAAACAGGATACCGCCATTCCGAACCTGACGGATCATGGAGGTCGGGTTGCCTGTATCGACTAAGTAAATCCGATCCACGAACTTAGACAGGCTATTCAGACAGTTGGTCAACACATCCCCGTCATCAGGACAAGCAATCGTGTAAGAATACAGTTTCACTTGATACCACCATTATACTTCGGAATGGGAATCAAATCCCCTTCACTCCCGTTAATCGCCCTAGAACCAAATACAATCTTATAGCGATTACCGCAACTAGGGCAACGCAAATATTCCGATGGAACTTTACCCATCACATCGTCATACACTAATGGGGATTGACACTCAATGCACTTTTTCATTTTCCACCGCAAAAACTTTTTCGATAAACTCATCCACCGTCATTGACACTCTCGTAGTACCATTGACTATAACGATGTCCGTATGATTTAGTGCGCCTGAGTCTTTCATTTTGTTGCATATCTCTCTAATTACAGACACATCAATGCGAAGTCCATAAGAATTCTTTATTTCATTAGCCATATATACCTCCATAAACTATTATTTTAACAACTCCAATCGCGGCACATAAGTCGTCTTACCAATCAAAGGACGAACGTAATCCGGCAATAATTCTTCAAAAGGCGAATGCGGATTTGTCCACTTTGGGCTATTGTACCACTGTTCGCGGGTTTGTTCAATCTGGTCTGCGTCGTACTTGTAGTTGCCGAACTTCTCTTGGTCAGTCCACAGATTATCAGCGGCATTTCGGCGTAAATCAATCAAATGATCACGGTGGAAGTCATGCAAGTGAACAATCGGGAATGTCTCGCTTATCCCCACATTGCCGCACACGAATCCTTCCCAGACAAAAGACCAAGCGTCGTGTTCCAACTTGGTTGCATTACACTTCTTAATCATCTTAAATGAGTGGTCATATCCAGCACCTCCCACTTGACCATTAAATAACCCACCCCTGCGCCACATATCGGTGTCTTTTCGGCCATCCCAAATCTCACCACCCTGAAACTGTTGGGCGTTGTGTTCAGTGTGCAGAATCTTAAACTTAAAAGCCTCATACCCCGCATCCACCCAATCACGCCAGTTATCCCGAACTATTTCCATCAACTGAACCGGATACACTTCGTCAGACTGAATGTTGATAACGTGAGAGGTTGTTACTTGATCAACCGCGAACTTAGTTGCAATCCCAATAACCGATCCATCACCTTTGGCTTGCTTCAAAGGCCACACAAACGGTATGACTTGGGTTTTGTGTCCATACTTCGGGCTGGACATCATTGCTTCAACCAACTGCAAAGTCTGTTCATCACTGGTTGGGTCGTAGCACACAACCGCCTTATCCACCATGTCGATTGAGGACAAGTAAGATTCTAGTACAGGATAACCCAACTTAACTGCGTTTCGGAAACAATAAATCCCTGTTAATTCCATATTCTCCTAACAAAATAGGGACTCCACGCACGGAGGTTGCACGGAATCCCTAGATTGACTTCGGAACTACCCGAAATCGTTATTAAATTATAGCACGATTGGTTTATTTTGCAACAGGACTACGGTACTAGACCGACACAACGACAGTCCCAATTGTTCCGTGAAACACGTCGATAAATCGCCTAATATCGTCACCCATGTAGATTAAAGCATTGTCTTTAGTCGGTTGATTCAAGGGCTTTAACTGATAGTCCAAGAAACACAACCGACCATCTGTGAAGCAAACCGGAAACCGATACGCAGGTTTGAACCACGATGAACTTGGACAGGCATTGACTAGGATAATCCCCTGCTTGAAATGACCTAGATGATACTCGTCAATCATCTTTTGCAGGAACAACCCTGCCTGACTTTTGTTTTGAACTTTCCCGTAAGGCGGATTACAGAAAACTGTCTCTGCAATCCACTTTTGGTTTAGCGCATTGTCTCTTATATCGAAATAGCGACTTGCGCCTACGACACGATTAGCCTGTTCACAAGATGCTACATCTAAGTCGATATATCCCAAGACGTTTTTAACGGCTTGAATGATTTCCGGTGGGGGGTATCGATCGTTCGATTCTGAACTAAAGGAGAATGTCGGAGTATTCATATCGTTAAAGCCATAGACAAAATAAAACAAGCCGCTAATCCACCGAACAACAAGAGAGTCGCAATCAGATACTCTTTTTTACTACCCATGCCATTCCCGTCCTCTCCCATCCGCTTCCAGCCTACCCAATTCGATTACTTGTAAGTGTAAATCGCCGTACCCAAAAGACCTTCTTCATTGTTCCACACAAACGCTTCGGCCTGACGAAGATTTCCCACAAACCCATTCTCAGAGTGCCAAGCGTCCGTCCCACTCAAAGACGGTAGAATCCTGAATCGGAAACCAAATTCTTCTTCAACACGGCTTTGATGTTTGTCGCCCGTGTGAACTTCGCGGAATACTGTTTCCCCCCACATCTTCGGTTGCTCAGACGCAATCAACTTGGCGAACTTATCACGCTTTACGTGATCGCCGTGAGCGAAAGCCAGCATAACCTTACCCCACTTATAATACTTGCGAGACTTCGGAGTGTTGTCCACCTTAACGTCCTGATAACCGTGGAAATAACATTCTAGGCTATCTCCCAAATGCCAAGCGGTCATTTTGTCGTGATTGCCCGCGATAACCACCACATCTACTGGTGCAATCGTCCGCAGTCGTTCAATTGTATCCACCATGACTTCACGCACAACTCGGAATGTCCGATGATACCGAGAGTCACTTTCGACCTGAGTCCCACCAAAAGTCGTCCCATTCGTGTTATCGGCATTAAAAACATCGTTCCCAATCACAAACAGAATCCGATCAAACTTGTAGGGTTCAACTCGCGCCAAAATACTACCAATCGCTTGCTCATAAACCTTTTGGGCGATATTCACATCGTAGTCATCATACCCTGTCTGTTGCGCCCACGCCACTTTGCCGAAATGCGTATCCGGCAAGCACAACTCCAACACATTCCCAGTCGGTTTATGAAAATGCGGAATACTCGGAACAATATTGGCCGAACGTCGCATCTGTTCTTTCAGAGATTCAATCTCCTTCCTAACAGAATCCACCTCGACGCGCTTTTTAAATTGGGCTTTAATTGCGTTTAACGGTTGAACCGACCACTCGTCATCTTCGCGTGACCAATTCTTAGAATCACCAACCGCCTGACTACCGTGGAATGACTCGTATCTGGACACCGAAAACGAAACAACCTCCCAAATCGACAAATCAATCTTATACACCCTAATCAAATCATCTAAAGACGCGATAGGTGTTTGATTGATAGTTAAATTCCAAGTATTTGCATTAAACGACTGTGACGCAGTTGCTTCCCCGACCTCCGGCCTTGAATCAACAGGAATTGCAGTTTCTTCTTTTTCATCCATTCTCCGTAGCATACCACGAACGGAATCTCGCGTGGCGTTAAATCCCATCTTGTTAAGCTCTAAAGCAATAGAAGCATAGGTCATATCCCCATCAAGAGCCATTGCAAATTCTCTAGCCGTTTTACCGATGGGCAATCGCGTGTCCCAATGATTTTCCAAGAGTATCTCCTGTAAAAAGAATGCCCTGATTGTACCACAAAATCAATCAGGGTGTATAGCCCAATAGTCCTACTTCTCCCACCGTTTCCGGTAAATCTCTTTGCCCCGTTTAACCTTCAAGTCTGATTCTGAACTTCGCTTTTTAGTTTGCCCTTCTAGGTGATAGAGAACCGCCGCAGGTTGATAAACCGTTACAAACCCCTTCTCTCGCGCCACATTGGACATCCACGCTTCTTCCATGTTGAGAGATTCGGCTAATTCCACAGGCATTTGCACAATATCACGCTTGTAAAGCATACACGCGCCTGTCACGAAATCCACGACTCTTGGTTGACTATCACTGACATTATCCGGCATCATGTAATGGTGGTGATACCCAATATCATCTCGATTTAGGTCTAGGATTCCACCCGCATGTTGCAACCGACCGTCCTGAGTCAACAACTTCGCACCGACAATTGCTACTTGGTCATTGGACGCAGTGACAAGCATTTGTTCCAGCCAACCCTTATTCGTGGCGAATACATCGTCATTAAAAGCAAGAATCAATGGGGTTGTCACTATATTTTCAACGTCTCTAATTGCGCCAGCGTACCCCTTATTATGCCCCAGTTGGAATTTAATCACTTGTTTAGGCAAGAACTCTAACGATTCTTCTTCGCCTCGATTGTCGGCAACTATGATCTTAGCCTGTGGTGCAGTTTCAACTAATAAATCTACACACTGTTTAAGCGTATCATTTCCTAAAGTCGGAATCACAATCGTCACATCTTCCGGCTTGTACTTCATCTCCTGCCGATAAACAGGTAATGGGTTAATGGGTTCACCCTTCAACATCTGATCGACCCGTTGTACGAACGAATTGTAATCCTGCCATGACTTCGCCCACATCCGTCCAGCCTGATTAAAGGACGACCAAATGTGCATATTCCTAGCCAATTCCAGTGTCATTTTGCCCATCTGCCGCATATCCTCAGCCAACCATCCGGTTTGACCTTGAACCACGACTTCGGGCATACCACCACTATTAAAGACAATCGGTACTGCGCCACTCGCCTGTGCTTCCAATGGGGCTAGTCCGAGATGTTCTTGGGCGCTTGCAATCGTCGGTAAACTCACGCCTGTTGCGTGCCAATAGATTGCGGCTTTCGCGTATAAGTCTTTCATTTCGGCATCTGTGGCGTTCGGCTTAAACTCAATCGGATAACCCGCACTCGACACCATCAACTCATTGAAGTAGTCCTCATCGCCTAACTCAGCCGCACCCGCAATGATTAACTTCCATCCCGGCATATCATTGGAAATCATCTTGAACAACTGAACCATCTGCCGTTGCGCTTTATCCGCCCACACTGACGGTTTGGCGAACCGAGAAACGTGTAGAATAACAGGTTCTTTAGGCTTCTCGTAGAACCCAGAATCTACAGGAATGTATAGGATTTGGCAAGGACGACCAAACTTGGACTCTACAGCACGTTTAGTATAATTGCTGTTAGAGTACAATTCAAACCCTTCCGGTGGAACTTCGTCCCTTTGAGGGTAGAAGAAGTGAATGATATTCCGCTTGGCTAACGGCTTGAAGTATCGGAAGTGGTCAATTCCAATCACGACATCGTATTGGGCTTCAACGCCATCCCGATAACTCGCAAGACCAATCCCTTGCATTTCCTGTCCCCAACTCTGCAAAATCGTGGGGTGAGGCTTCATCGTGGTTAAGTGGGTAACTTCATGGCCTAAATCCCGCAAGGCGAGTAAGTGCCACTTGGTCGCCATCCAACCACCACCTTGAACGCTTGCATGACACCCTAGAACTGCTATCTTCATATTTACCTCGGAAACCTGTAGAAAATGTGATCGTCTGGTTTCTGCTTACCGTGCTTCAACATCAGCATACCCAAGTGGTTCGTCAGATTCTCTTGCGTAAACCAGTTCAATTCATTCGTTTGACTACCGTGTTGCCAATGGTAGAACGTCGCGTCAGGGTCGTATAAGATTGAACCACCCGCCTTCTTGATGCTTAGGCAGATTTCAACGTCCTCATAGGTTGCAAAGAACTTCTTGTCGAACCCCCCAACTTTATCCCACCACTCACGCCTAAACGCCATTGCCGCACCTGTTACCGCATTGACTTCACGCTTTACCAACACGCACGGTTCATCTTGTGGGAGTCCCATAAATGGATGATACGGAATCCCTTGAACACTAAACCCAACCCCGGCGTGTTGAATCGTGTACTGTTGTGGATGTTTCGGCGGAAAAATCAACCTAGAACCCACGATGGCATACCCTTCATCCAATGATTCAGCGATTCTCTCAATCGCATTGGGAAACGCAATCGTGTCTGAATTAAGCAACAGGAAATAGGGGGAATCCGTCTTGGACACACCCCTATGGCAACTTTTAACGAATCCAGATGAACCGAGATTGTGATAATATGAAGTACCGAGTGTTTTAAGGACTGCGGATTCTTCTGGATTTGAATTGTCGTCTATAATAACGATTTTTCCAATACGGGGTTGGGCTTTAAGGGATTCCACACAGGCAATCACCATCCCAACCTGATTGTGTACCGGAATAATAACATCGACATTGGGCTTTATCATAGTTTAACTTTGAACCTGTCCCCCTCTACTAAAATCAAGTCGGACTCCATCCGCTCTTGCAATTCAATCTGCATCCCGCCCACGGCTTCGTTTAGGTGGGGATTTTCGTCCAACCAATCCTGAACCTTACGCCACGTAGTCGGATTCATCTTCAACAACTCACCTTGATACTTCTGCAAAAATGTCACTAAGGGGTTTGTTCGCATGGTAATCTCCTATGTCCATAGAAATGAACGAATGTCAATTAAACGATGCAAATTATGTTGGTCTTCTTCCCACCACTCGATGTCCAATCTTGATGATTCTTTCATGGCAGACATAAACTCTGGATATTTGTTTTCGTCCCACGGAATCCACAAATAATTCCCATCGGGCATTTCTTTAAATTCCATATCTGGATGAATTAAATCAGGGTTATCCATCGGGTCTACGCGATTAGGACGACCAACACGCCACCACACATATAATTCAATCATCTCAGAATAAGCGCGTTGATGTTCAGGGGTTGCATCCCAATTAATTTTAGAAATATACTCCGATTCGCCATCTATAAAATCCACTAAAACTTGAAAATTGACATGCAATAACTGTTCCATCGGGTCATGATATTGCGCGTTTAGCGTGTCAATCTTGAGACGCTTTCGGAACTTAGACTGAATCCAATACTTAAACCTGTTCATTAAACACCTTCTCGTAATCGGGAACGCATTGAGACGCCACTTGCGTAGCCCACTGTTTGCCTTGTTCGCCCAACGACCGTCTTAATTCCAAGTCTAAAATCAGACTTTTCAAAGCGCCGTACCACTCTTTCGATTTATTTTTGACGAAAATTCCGCCTCGACATCCTTCAAATGGGGTAGATTGTGTCGCCACCCACGGATTACCCGCAAGTGCATTTTCGTACACCTTTAGGCTTGATCGCCGTAGATCATAGTTGCCGCTGATAACGCCCAAGCCAATGTCATACTGTTTAACGATTTTCGGCCAATCATCAAATCTGACCCATTCTGACGCATTGTACCGAACTTTTGCCCTGTCAAGCATCTGAACAATGTCTGGACTCGTATTAACCCGCACGACGACTTTAGGAAACTCTCTGGAAATCTGCGCTAAGGCGGGAATGATATTGGAGTCTCGCCAACTAATGTTGTGGGCGTTTGAACCACCATATCCTATCACAATCCAATCGCCGTGGTCGTCCTTTTTGAGACTATCCCACGCTTGATTATACCAATAGTTCCGCACAAAGTAACCAGTACCATAGTCCTGATAGTCGGCCAAAAGCGTCTTAGAAGGCACTAAAAATCCATCGACTAACCCTAACCCCTTGCGGAACTCATTTAGAATACTGCCTGTTTCTCCACGTCCCACTTTGGCATTTTTACCCCCACGCCACGTATTGAACGAAGTCATACCACTAGTCGGCATCAAATGATAGGCGTCATCAAATGTAGCGAACACCTTTTTGCCCTGTTTACGCCACTGTTCGATATAGGGATGAAATTCACGAATAATAAGACGCTCTAACACCACAATCTCTGCGTGTGCTAAAGCGTCTTGGGCTTTGGTATCTAGCGGGTTAATCAAATTCCAGATAGGGAATACTCGGCAATCATGCTTGCCTTCTTCCACTAACCGTTTTGCTGGAATCATCACCCGATGGAAACTGGTATTCAATTCCTCTGGTAAATCTGCAAATCCCCAAACAATCTTCATCCTAACTCCCTGAGTCTAATTTTAGACTTTCTTTCTCAACCTGCCGACTACCCCTAATCCCTTAACAGTCCTGTGCGGGAATGTCTTTTGTTCCTTATAAGGCGAAACACGTCTGGACTTGTACTTCCTAGCACGAATAATCAAGACTGAAACTTCCCAAGATTCTGCCATTAGGTTGTTCCCCCTACAGTTAATTCCACTTTATTTCAGAACAAGGACACCTCGCCACGAACGGCGCATTGCTTCTATTGCACAATGGACACACCCACCCCATTTGGATAGGTTGATTAACATTACAGGTACACCACGGCTTTTCTCCGCCAAACCAATCCCCAATGTAGTATAAGGGTTTGTGGCACTTCTCACATAGATAATTGGTGTTTACGCTGTAACTATTCTGTTCCATCCTGTACCTTCTTCTTAATCGGAGTCGCTACTTCGGATTTCTTCTTCCTAACCCGATTCTTCAACTCCCCTAGTTCGTCTGGTGAACCTTTGGGTTGAGTTTGTTCGGTTGTCTGAACACCATCTCCACCCATTACCCCCTGAACGTAGGTCATTGGAGGACTTAGCAAACCGTCATCGCGGAACTCTTTCTCATTCTTCTTGTTAGCGAGTTCGGCGTCTTGATTCAAACCAGCAACACCCACATAAGTTCGGTGACTCAAAGCGCCCGTTTCGTACATTGGCGAGAATACGTCCTTTAACTGCGAAACCACTTCAACCGTAGTTGGGGTAAACCGAACTGACGACTTCTTCCAAGTGCGGATTCCAGTGGCCGATGAACGCTTGAGGTAACTTTCAACTAACCCCCAAATCCAGCGAGTCATCTGATTGGCTTGATAACGGCATCTCTCGATGAAAATCTGAACGTCCAAGTCGTTACTTCCACCACCCCCGCCACGACCGACTGAACCCAATACCCCCGGCATTTCACCACTGACTACCGAAGTCGTAATACCCATCTTGCGATAGAATTGCTTGGTAAGGTAGCCTAGATAATCCCCACCGAGTAATTGGTCTAATCCAGCAGGAACATGAACCTCTACCGTCAATGGACTATCCCGCCACACCAACATCGAAGTGCGTTCACCCGAACTAGCCCCTAACACGGCTTTCAAAGCGCCAATTTCTTCTGGAAGTGGAGGATGCTCAGCATCACCCAACTTAATTACCCAGAACTGATAACGGTAGCCTTCCGTCACAGCCCGAATCGCATCTTCATACACGATTCTGGAAGTCAAGTCACGGAAACCCTTTGACAACATCGGCATCGCGTATCGTTGCCAGTTAAAGTCTCGGTCACGGATAGGTCGTAGATATTCACCCGTTAAAGGAACACCCTGAGTAGCGATATTAACTGGAGATTCATTCCAGTGACGAACCAATGTTTTGAACATCGCAGGGGGCAAGTAGGTTTCGGCAATGTTCTTGTTCCACTCTTTAATACCGTACATCTCTGGTGATAGAGTGTACGACCAATTGTAACCTACGTGGACGTGCAACGGTGGAAGCGGGATAACCGATTTGAGTTCTTTTCCGTCCCATTCTTCCCACGGAAAGGCTTGACCGTAAACCCGCACACTGCGCCACATTTCACCGATTAAATCTTCAATACCGATGGACTGTAGTAAGTCCTCTACATCAGATCGCAATCCTTTATCCGAACAGTCGATAATCGGTTTACGCGCCAACATCTCAATCGGCACATCTACCACTTGTCCGGGGTCGCCTTCTGTTGCCCAAAAGTGTTCGGCTAGACGCATCCGGGTCTGCATCTGGAAGGGCATATAATTCGGCATCGGTTTGTCATTGGGATTCTTGGCAATTCCAATCGCCGCCGACAGCACATTGGCTAATCCACGCAACGGCTGATTCTCGTCTGTCGCCTTACCCATATCCCCAAAATTGGACATCGCCACTTCGACCGTTTCAAAACTGGTGCTAATCGGAGTGGGGAACGACATTTGTTTCTGAACCATTCCGCCCATGTCCGACACTTTAACCGTGTCATTCATGGCTTTCGTTCTCGTTGTAAACTTACCCGTTCTATCCGACCGCCCCCCACGGACGTTGGCTACAAACTTAGGTTCATGCGATTGCTTTTTAGTCACTGTACACCTCGATAATTACTTCGACTACACAACATAATAAGTCACAAATACCGTTCTGTCAAGTCTAATTCTGGACTTTAGTACCATTGCGTCTAAGCGTAAGATGGCTATAATGAAAGCCATAGGGGATTGAGAATCCTAATCCAAGCGAGGGAGTAGAACGCATCTCGATCCCCATTTCTAAAACTATGAAACGAGAATCCGTTTATCTAATCAAAGCGTTGTGCGAAAATCGGGGCTGCCATAAACAGGTAGTCGAGTCGAAGGTTAAAGCATCCTCCTACGAAGAAGCCAAGCAAAAAACGCATTACGCGATGGCGAGTCAAGGATGGACAATACTGAGGTTCATTGATGGAAAAGACGATCAGAGTTGGTGACATTTACACAGAATTCGATAAATTCGGTGGAATCTACATCAAAAATAGCAATCGAGTTTTGGCGTGGATTGGATTGATGTCGGCTCACACGACAAGGGAAATGGTCGAATTAGGAGAGGACTCTTATCTTCAACCAGATAATATAAATTCACGATTAACCGCAAGAGAAGCAATCGCCTTACACAAAGCCGCTGTAGAACTAGGCATGAACGAACATGAAGATGTAACCTATTGGCTACGAGACTACATCGTGGAGAAAATCAGAGAAAATGGATAATGTTTCTAGAGAGTTTATAGATTTTATGGACGCGCAAGAAAACATCAGACGATGGTTTTCCCGCAATAGCGGAAATCCGCCAGAATACCTCGTCAACGAACTTGGAAAAACGCAAAAGCTATATGAAGAATCGAAGATTCCCGACAATACCAGAACACGTCATCCGTGACGTTAATAAACAAACACCATACTCGATTTCTACAGATGGGATGTATGACTTACACCACTGCATCCTGACCAAGAAACACGTCATGGGAATGCCTGACTCGGAACGGGCTAAGATTAACTCAAAATATAATTTGATGCGACTTCCAAAGAAAGATAATGCGTCTCACGCCAATATTCCGTCTTACATGGACGCAATTAAATGGATGTGTACGCTTTACTCGTATGAGGAAGTACGAGATTGGTATGCTAGTATCGAATGGAAGGGTAAACCGCCCTTCCGATTCCCGCAAAAAGGAGAACTATGAAACCGTCAGAACTGTTGGAACAACGCGAACAAGAAGTGAAGGATTTAGGCAATGTGTATCCGTCCTATTACCATGATGAATGGGGAACTTTGGTTATTTTGAAAGCCAAACACACTAAAAATGGCCGTAAGCGTGATGAACACTTGGCTAGTGGAGAATCCCGTCGAAAGACTCTACCTGTAAAACTTGACGGGAAACTAATTGGGTGGGCGCAGGACGAAGATGATGAGGTGATGGGCGAAGCCATTGCTCTTGGTCGTGCTTTGAAGATGTATCACAATCTGTACAACCCCAAGATGTTGTTTACTGGATTTCCAAACGGAACAATTACCATTACGCAAAACCGTTGACGAATAACCACATTCATGTTAGGATAGATACACCGTCTCAGCGACCCAATAACGGGGACTTCCTTCGGGAACACCAACGCTAGACGGTATCTTTTTACCTATGATTATCTTTCAAGTCGAATTCACAGGCGTAAAAGGCTACAAACGACAAGGGCTTTTGCTTAAACGCGAAGGCGACTTGGTATGGGTTGCTTGGGACGATTCGGAGATGTTGATGAACGAACGGCTTACCCCTTTGGACAGGGTGAACTATTCGGCTAATCTAAGTTGGACATACAAAGACAAATTGGTTATTAAACCACTCGGTCTAAGCCCTATATTTCACAACGAATGGGTGGATAAGATGGCAAAAAGTCCAAAATCAGACTTAGTACAGAAAGAATGTATCGCAGGGATTGAGAAACACCAGCACTTTCTACGGGCAGAACGAGCGAGGTTGGCGCGTGACTAAACTAACAGAGACGGAAGAATATCAGTGGTCAATTTACAAGGTTTGTCGAATGAACGCGATTTGGTTCTCTCGGACTGAGCCTGTGTCGATAGCGATGCGAAAGCAAATTGACCCATTAACCCACGAACTATCAGCGAGGATGCTAGTATGTACACCGAAAGAACTTCAAAACAACACCTATCACTGGATTCAAAAGGCAATCGAACTGTGGCAAAAGAACAAGTCGCTACCTCTATTTGCCCAAAGTGCAACCACACCACATATCAAGAGTGGAACGACGAAACAGAATACTACCGATGTTACAAGTGCGACTCCCTATGGAGTTCCTGACTGCTATTGTCCAGAATGTATGCTAGAAATCATTCGGCAACACCAGAATCCGGCGCTTAAACTAGAATTGGAGAAATATGGCTAAATCTAAAATGGAACAAGCACAACAGTTTTTGGGTGAATTGTTAGACAATACTTGCGCGTGGGGTAATACAGACAAACAACATCGACTCGCTAAGGAACTGGGGCAGATTCTAGGGAAATATCTACCAGACTGGCTAAAGGATGAGGAAAATGACAACCACAGCGCAAGATAAAGAAATCGCCAATTTAATCCTGATGGATTTCGACTTTGACGAAATCGCTGGAAAAGTATCAGATTTGATTAGCAAGAAAATTACCAAAATGATTGAGCAAGACTACAATTGGTTCGTGGAATGGGTGGGTAAGAATACTGATCCAGAAGATGTGTTCGATGAAAAAGTTCTAGCAGATTGGGCTATCCGCAACGGTTACGAGAGGGATTAATGGACGAATCCCAAATCAAGATGGTTAGAAGTCTAATTTTAGACGGTAAACAGGTCGTCATCGAGTCTCAGGATGGCGACATTCCCGTTGATTCACCCTATATCAAATACTACGAGGACAAGGATGAAGTTCGCGTTTCTAATGACCGGATGCGAAAGGACGTTTGAGTATTGCTTTCCGTCCATCCAAAAATGGGTATTAGAACCCTATAAGCCTGATATGTTCATCTGCATGGACACCGCAAAGGAAAGTCGATTCCGTGATCTGTACAATCCGGTAGCGATGCACGTAGTCAGTCCAGAAGAACGACAACAGGCAATAGGCGACACCCCTAATCGGTTTTCGCAGTACAAAGCCCCCGAAGCCGTGATTTCTCACAACGTAGCGGCACTTTATCAGCACAAGACGGTTTGGAAACTGTTTAAGCAATATGGGAAACACTACGATGTGGTGTTTATTGGGCGACCAGACGTTGAAATTTACCACCTGAACCACGACTTTAATGTGCCACTCAAGCCCGATACGTACTACGAACCCTATCAAGACGCACTCGGCACAGTCCAGTCCAACGGAATTTATTACGGAGGATGGGGCGGACAACTCGCTTTCGGCACAGAACGGGTAGCGGAAGTGTTCTGTAGCACCTACGACAACATGGAACACCTTTACACCGAGTACAAGGATTGGCATACTGAGCGAATGTGGCGACACCAATTCCAAGAACACAACATTGGGGTAGCGACATTCGACATTGACTTCAAGATTATCCGAACTTGGCAAATCCCTGACTAGCGTACTATTCAAATCCAATCCATAGACGTGTATAATTCCTTTAATAACGAAACTGCTTATTAAAGGTTTATTTAATTAAGGAGAGTCATGTTAGCATCTTATGAATTGTATCTGGAAAATCATGCGCCGATGGAAACCTACCAAGAGTGGTGCGAAAGGATGTCTGGAGAACTGGACATCGAGAAAATCAATCGGGAAGACTTAATCGTTCGTCAAATTGATGGCGAATAAGGAGACTATGACAGAACTAGAAGTCGTTAAAAAGATGCAAAAGAAGTACGGCGAAGGCGCAGTTGTTCGTATGGATAGTGCGAAAGTGGAAAAGATTGAGGCGATTCCGACAGGTTCGCTTTTGTTGGATTACGCGATTGGGATTGGCGGAGTGCCTCGTGGTAGGATTATCGAGGTGTTCGGGATGGAGTCCAGCGGTAAGACAACGGTTTGTTTACAGACAGTCGCAGAAGCACAAAAAATGGGAATGAATGTCGCCTACATTGATGTTGAAAATGCGCTGGATGTTTTTTATGCGCGACGACTTGGTGTGGATATTGAAAAACTTTACATCTCACAACCTGATAGCGCAGAAGAAGCATTGGATATTGTGGAGAACTATGTCCGGTCTGGTGATTTTGGACTAATTGTGATTGACTCTATCGCGGCATTAGTCCCTCGTGCGGAAAATGAAGGGGAAATGGGGGCGCAATTTATGGGGCTACAGGCACGTTTAATGTCTCAAGCCATGCGTAAACTTCAAGCGCAAGTGCGATCTAGTAATACTACGCTGTTGTTCGTAAACCAAATCCGACAGAAGATCGGAATTGTATATGGGTCAAATGAAACGACTCCCGGCGGAAACGCTATGAAGTTCGCGGCATCCGTCCGTATTCGCCTATCTCGCAGTAACATCAAGAAAGGCGACGAAATCGTAGGGTCAACCATCAAAGCCCGTATCGAAAAGAACAAAGTCGCCGTTCCATTCCGTGTCTGTGAAATGGAAATCATCTTCAACGAAGGCATCAACAAAATGGCGGAACTGGTGGATTTGGGCGTACAGTTTGGGTTCGTTACCAAGCGGGGTGCGTTCTACTCGATTGACGAAACGAAACTCGGTCAAGGACGTGATGCGGCTAAGAACTTCCTGAAAGAGAACAAGGAAGTAGCCGAAAAACTGGAATCGCAAATCCGTGGTCACATGGCTAAGACACAGACAGGTCTAGTTTTAGACTCCGGTGACGACGAGATTGAAGTGGATGAGGAAACGGGAGAGATTCTATAATGAACCTAAAGAACATCCTAGTCCGTCTAGGTGCAAAGTCTAAATCTGAATCAGAACTCATGCCGAGTCTGCCTAAAGACTTTAGCGAGATTAAAGACTATCGAGACTTGTCTATTCTCATGGAACAAATCGCCCACGAAGGGATTCAGCCGGGAATGACCGAACTGGAAGCGCACCTTGTACGGGATTGCATTAAATCACTGTTCAGGATGACAAATACGTGGTATGACTCTGCCCAAAGCGATGCTGAATACCGATTCCTGCGTACAGAAGCCTTGCTAGAGCGCTCATTCGGGGGAAATGATGCCTAAGAACCAATTACACGAAATTGCACAGCGTATTGACCGTTTTAAGCGTTCTGTTCGTGCCTTAAACCGCGACCAACAAAAGGAACTAGACGACATTATCGCCCAAGCACGACAGGGTTCTTTGGACTTTGAACGTGCTAACGACTTGATTCACTACATGGAACTCCACTACGGAAATCACGAGTCTGAGTTTGAGTCTTGGAAGCGTGGCGAATCCTAGTGGTAGGAAAACCCAACGCAACGGAATACGCCCTCATCGAAAGCCAATTCGAGATGACACCCAACCCTGACGAGTCCGGCGTAACACGGTCTTTGGTTCGGCTAAAGTCCCTGATGGACTCACTAGGGTTTGTGTCCAATACCACATATGAGGCGTACTTTTTGGCTAGGTACTTGTTGCTAGGAGACTTTTAATAATGTACACACACGATAAAAAGACTAAATTAAACGGCGCTGAAAAGGCTGCTTTACAGGATGCTTACGACACCTGTTTAGAAAGAATGAACGGATATTCTAATAGGGAAGCCACTCACGGCGAACTCATGTCCCTGCTAAATCGGTGGGGTTACAGCACACAAAATGTAGAAGAATGTATCTCTATCGCAGAAAGGTTACTGTGGTATGTCTAAATATATGTCTCTGTCACGACCCGTAAACCTGCTAGACACCCTTGTAAACGAAAAGGGCGAAAAGGTCTATTCGATTGATGTGATGAAGAAAGCGTCTCACCAACACCAATTAGCGACCATCTTACGGGAAGTACCCGAATCGTTCTGGAATGACCGTGTTGAGGACTTCAAGGGCGAAAGTGCGCCACTGCTAGAGAAACCCAATTTACCTTTACCCAAATGGATGAAGGTCGGTTCGATGATTAAGGTGTTTAACTGGACTGGTATCGTCAAGTCCATCTACACGTCCCAAGAAACAGGCGCACAAGCCGTTTTGGTATACTTTGTGAAGAACATCTTCAAGGGGCAAACGCCCGAATTGATGCTTGCCGAGGCGTTTCAGACAGCGGTACGTGCTACACCTGACGACCTTCAAAAAGAATATCACGACTACGAGACGACTGTGCATGAACTGTTTTGGGAGATGGTGGGCGATACGGAAGTCTGAAATTAGACTTGACACTCAAACGAACTCGTGGTACAATGTCTTCGTCAGAGGGACGAAGCCGTAAGTTCCCAAAATAAAGACACCAAATTTGGTGAAACCCGCAACGGTATGCTCTCTGACAAGAAGGGATTTGCGGGTTTCTCTTTTTTTAGGAGTCAGAATGTATAAGCATGGAACTAAGACGTTAAGTGACAAACTCTCGCAAGAAGATTACTTTGAAATCCACGCGCAGTTCGATATAACCCCATCCGTAGCCGACAGTGTAGGCGCAACAGGTGAACACCAAATTCTTCGTTATATGCTCACAAAACTAGGTTATTCAGTACCGTCTTACCGTGGCGCGGAACTAGAAGTAGCATCTCAATTACTTTCTATCGGGTACGAATATGACTAGGAATCACATCCAATCTCCTTATGCGCGGAAGATGATGGCCGAAGAACTTATGGCAATTCGGAAACTAAAGATTAGATTCCGTCCTGACTCGCCCATTATCTACTGGATGATTGTCGAGGCTGATACTATCTATCACCGAATTGATATGCGTATTCGATCTGGTGAACTGGTTATTCAACACGATTCTCTACAGTCCTTTACCAAGTAAAGGGTTGTGGAGAGTTTTGTTATACAAAAGACCCTAGCAAATAGACTAATCATTGCCCCCATGCGCCGACCGTTCTAGGGTAACGAGGTGCAAAAGTCGAAGTCCAGACGTATCAACCGTGAGGCATACCGCCGAAGATTCTGGATGAACCTGCCGAAAGGTAGAGACGAGATACGAGTGTCCGATTTAACTCTAACTTAAATCAAAACACTAACTCATAAATAATCGGGTCGCATTCGTATCGAACCTGTCAAAACAACCCGGACGCTAGTAAGTTCAGCGCGTCGTACATAGACGAGTCGCCTACCCTTAAACAAGGTGGGCAGGGTTGAGGGGAAATTAAGTAGCATGTCTGAGTCCTTTTATGCCCGTAATGGCACAGAGTCACATACTTGACCGACGCTCTGAGGACGAGGTGGAAGGATAACTATGGGTATCTAGTGGGCGGATTACAGTCAGGGGAATGGGCGTACTGTGCCTACTGACTGAATGGACGAGAAGTAATTTAGACATCCTCTTACCGAGGGTGTCTTTTTTTGTAGAAGTAGGTTGCGTTCTCACGTAAACGTCCGAACGCTTGCTTCACTATCGTTCGCAATTAAAAATTTTGAAGTCTAAAATCAGACTTTTGAATTACGAACGTAGTGAGTAAAACCCTGTTTAGTGCGTTAGCAGGAAACAGGGTTAGACAGTAGAATCAATTTTTGCAAGACCTAGTTAGGCGATCCAAGTCTAATCCAAGTGTATCTAAGGTGTTTGGTTAGACTTAGATCGTAGTCCTTAATCTAATCAGAATCAGGGGCTAGTAAGACATGACTGTTGTCCTATTGTCGGACTTTATCAGGTGTAGTACACTTGGAACAAGGAGTGACTATGTACACATTGTATCACGGTGATTGTTTAGTAGAAATGGATAAGATTCCAGATAAGTCGGTTGATTTAGTTCTAACAGATTTACCGTATGGCACAACTGCTTGCAAGTGGGATTCTGTAATCCCTCTAAATAGATTATGGATTCAGTGGAAGCGAGTCCTGAAAGATTTGGGAACAGTCGTTTTGTTCGGCGCACAACCCTTCACATCTGTTTTAGTGTCTAGTAACTTGGAGTGGTTTAAGTATTGTTGGGTTTGGCAGAAGACACTTCCGACCAACTTCCTAAACGCTAAGAATCGTCCGACTGTCGGGCATGAAGATATAGCAGTATTTTCTAGTGGCACAACGGCTAATTGTAGCCCAAACAAAATGACCTATATTCCGCAGATGCAAGTTGGAACGCCCTACAGAAAGAAAGACCGTCAGGACAAGCGGGTCGGTGCTTGGGAAAAGGGCAATCGAACACCCTTTGAACTTAGAGAAAATATCAACACGGGTACTAGGTTTCCTAACACGGTAATCCGGTTCTCAAACAACAATCATGGGTCTATTCACCCCACGCAAAAGCCCATCGACCTCTTGGAATATATTATCAGAACGTATACGCTAGAAGGCGACACCGTACTGGATTCTACAATGGGCGTAGGCAGTACCATTGTGTCGGCGAACAACACGAACCGCAACTCGATAGGGATTGAACTCTACCCCTTACCCGATAAACCTGTAGACAAAAAGACTAATCCAAATTATTTTTTTGAAGCCCAAGAACGCATCGAACGAGAATTAAAGAAACCGAGACAGGAAGAATTGAAATAGCGGATAAAAACACCTGATTCCGTTCACCATTACCGGGGATTCTATCCAGTGAGACTAGCGTACTATTGTCTAAGGGTGGGTGGAATGATAAGATGATGGCACAACACTTTAAGGGGTTAGGTCGTGGAAATGTACGCTTTATCATTAACAGCGCAACGAAATGTTCGTCAAGGTACTGAACTTGAAAACTGTGCGGCTTATATTAGCGCAAATAGTGATGCCGAGGCAATTGGGGAGGGAATTATTGCGGCTAAGAAACGATGGCCTCAAAAAGACGGTTGGTATAATCATAATTGCGCTACTTGCTTAATTAAGGAATAAACATGAAAGATTACAAGGAATATAATCGTGGCTAAATACTTTCACGAAATAACAGACGAAGAATTCCAATCGCTGATTGATCGGAAGGCGACTTGGATAGCAATATCTCAAGCGTACCTTCAACCAGAGTGGTGCGACTTTCCCGGCGCTTTGGAAGGAATGTTCGGGTGTATGTCTCTGGTTAATCGGGTTGGCGTAAATCAGGTATTTTGCCGAACGTGTGAACTTTACAAGAATGAGTCCATCTGAAAAGGTGGACTTTTTGTTTAAGTACCATCGTCCTATTGCTAGACTTTCCTTTTCGAGTATAATCAAAGCATCTCCTAAAAAGGTAGGAACTAGCGATGAAGTGTGTGAAGTGTGGTCGGACAATGGTGGTTCGGACGGGCAAGAGTGGCAAGTTCTACGGTTGCCCCGGATTTCCTCAATGCAAAAGTACCGCTCCGTACAAGGAAGTGCGTACTCCCCAAGTGCGTGTTCAGCGCGAGTGGTCTAATTTCCAGTTGGATATTTTTGATGCGGTGGGTCGGTCAGACGATAATTTGCTGGTAGAAGCCACAGCGGGGTCTGGGAAGACGAGTACAAGTGTTGAAGCCCTAAATTATGCGACTCGCTACCCGAAAGTGGCGTTTGTAGCCTTTAACCGCAGTATTGCCCAAGACTTCAAAGCGAAAGTACCTGATGGTGTTCATGCGAGTACTTATCACGCACTAGGCTTAAAGTCCATCATGCAAGCACGCGGCAATGAGGTCAAGGTCGAAGAAACCAAGAACTTCAAACTGTTCACCCAATTCACGGATCAGATGTCCGAAGTGTTCAAGTCCACGGCAACAGACTATCGCAGTGAAATTCTACGGTTGGTGGGTTTGGCTAAGAACGTCATGATGGATGTAACAGGTACAGAGTCCTTCCGTACTTTGGCTGATGAGTATGGGATTGACATTGGCGACGACACGGAATCAGGTCTAGTTTTAGACTTGGCTTTCAAGGTGTACAAAGCGAGTGTTGAGGACAATTCCACCATCGACTTTGACGATATGATTCATTGGTGTGCTACGGGGCGAGTTGAACCACTGGCGTTCGACTTTGTAGTGACGGATGAGTGCTTACCGTACAAAACTCCGGTTTTGTTGGCTGATGGAACGTCCATGACGATTGGCGAGATGGTGGATAGTCGATTTGACGGGAGTGTTTTGACCTATAATGAGATGACGGGGTTGCAAGAACCTAAGAAAGTCATCGGTTGGCATAAGATTCCGAACAAGAAGAAGTTGTACGAGATTACGGCGGGTTGGAACAAGCGGTATGGTGAAAAGAACACGATTACCTGCACCGAGGATCACAAAATCCTGACTGGACACGGTTGGACAGTGGCCGAGAAGGTGATTGTGGGTGATATTGTTCAGATGCACACACTCAATCTTGGACACGTCATTGGCATTAAAGAGACGACTATTGACGATTCTTGGGTGTACGACATTACAGTTGAAGATAATCACAACTTCTACGCTAATGGGATTCTCGTCCATAACTGCCAAGACATGAATGGCGCACGAATCCAGATGCTCTTGCGAATGTTGCGAAATGGTGGTCGGTCTATGTCAGTTGGCGACCGAAAACAAGCCATTTACCAGTGGGCGGGTGCTTCGGAAGGCGCAATGGACATCATCAAACGTGCGACCAATTCACGAGAATTACCGCTGAGTATCACCTACCGTTGCCCTGTATCACACGTTAAATTGGCGCAGGAACTTGTGCCGCAGATTCAGGCACGGCCTAATGCGCCAGAGGGTGTTATTGGCTATTTGAAGCCGTGGCAATTGACCAACTTCTTGCGGGATGGGGATATGGTGATGTGTCGCGTCAATGCGCCATTGGTCAAGCCCGCTTTTGAGATGCTTGCACAGGGTAAAAAGGCAATCATCGTGGGGCGTGATATTGGGACGAATCTCGTCAACCTGATTGACCGTGTGGCGCGTAAAAGCGGCGTGACAGGCACGAATCAGATGTTGGACGAGTTGACCAAGTATGTCGATATGCAGGTTTATCGGCTAGAAAAGACGGGTAAAATCAGCAAGGCCGAAATGTTGAAAGACCAACTGGAAACGGTTGAGGCTATTGCGGATGGGTGCGACACGGTGAGTCAGGTCACATCTAAGATTACGGGCATTTTCAGCGATGATCGGGCAGGTGTTCGGTTCAGTAGTTGTCACCGCAGTAAGGGGTTGGAAGCCGAAAGAACATTTGTTTTACGTCCAGAGTTGATGCCTCACAAAATGGCAACAACACCACAGGCGATGGAATCCGAAAAAAATGTTCAATATGTTTGCTACACGAGATCGAAGTCTGAAATGTATTTTGTAGCGTAAGGAGAGGAATGTCAGAACTATCAAAATTGTGGTGTGAAACCGATGCGGATTGGGACGCATTCGTAAATCACCCATCTGCTGTTACGTGGGCGAATTATGAAGAATCGAAGCGCAAACAGGATGAATTGGAAATCAAACTTTATGGTCATGTTTTGACCGAAAAAGAAGCAGAACGTGTCTGTTTGTGAGTTATCGCCCTGTCTCAGCAAGAGTATTTGGAATTGGATTTAGACGTGATGACTCGACACTTAGAAAGGATTGTGCGCGAGTACGAATTGGCGAGAATTAAGATGCAAAGTCTAATTTCAGACTAGGACAAGATTCCTATTGTCCATCTCTTAGACTAAGACTAGAATAAGACCATGAACAAAACAAAGGTTCTTGGATATACGGTTGGCGCAATCAGTATTGCTTGGTCGGTTTACTTAATTTCGACAGGTAGGATTTTGTTCGCGGTCGTCTTTTTCGGATTGGGATGTATCGCCTTAGAAATGGCGGATAAACTATGAAAGCACTCATTTACGTCTTGATTGCGATTTGCTTGCTAGGGGCAGTGGTAACGGCAATAAATTGGAACTTTTTCAGGATGTGGGGTTTTCTGGTGTTTGCTGGAGTAATGGCGATGGGGGTTAAAAGAGTATGACGCTTAAAAAGGTTACTTACAATCAATACTGTGACATTGAACGAGAATTGGAATCCATTGATAATTTGTACGACGAATTTGCGCCCATTAGTGTTCACGCAGGTTTGTATCTAGCCTTAGAACGCGCAGGAATCACAGTGTTTTCTAGGGAACAGGCATTGAAGGACGCGCAAACAATTGTGAATCGAGGATGGTATAAATGACTGAATTTATTGGCAATCCACACGTAGGCCGAATTATCAAACGGCACGACGATAAAATGGCAACTGTTCAGTTGTTGCGTGGTGTGGTTAATGAATGGCCTAATAAGGTTATGGACATTAGTAAATGTTCCACTACCGACTTCGATGGCGTTCTGTCGCAATATGAGAAACACGTCAGTTCTGTTCAGGGCGATTTTGACGAGTATATTCAATCCCTTACAGGTGGTGAAGAATTTGTCCGTGTGTACTTCTGGTCGGGTGTTGTTTTAGAGAAATTCACGTCACCAAAAGGCAATCAGGCGTGGTTGATTAAGTTCGCTAAGAACATCTTCAAGGGACAAAATCCAGAACTGATTCCTGTTTGGCAGGTAAGTGCGTTTAACCCAGAGGATGTTGGGGAATCGTCTTTAGATGAGTTCGTGGAAGAATTTAAGTTCATGGTGGACGATAAGCGCAAGAAGGTCTTGGAGATGAATCAGTGACCATTTACGCCTACTCAGACGGTGGTGTTCGTGGCCGAAACACACGAAATGTCGAGACGTGGGGTAGTTTCAAGGTGGGGGATCGTCCTATCGAGGACCGCGAATTCGGTATTGGGAGCAACCAAACCGCCGAAGTCAACACCTTAATTGCTTGCTTGACGTACATTTGGTCTAATGGTATTGATAATGTAGTGGTCTATATCGACAGTCAGTGGACATTTAATACCGTATCAGGGATTTGGAATGTGGAAGATGCGCGATTAAAGCCGTTAGTCAAACGTGCGTCTGAACTAATGCGATTAACGGGCGCGGAATTGGAATGGCGACCACGCGAAGAAATTGTAGCGGTATTGGGACACTAGGAGGAAATATGCCGTATCATGCGTTTTTGGAATGTCCGAAGTGCGGTGGCGGATTCACGATTTATGAGAAGTACGGCGAGGTTTGCGCGGAAGATGGGACTCCGATTGAGAACTTTCTGAATGTGAGTGCCGATGAGTTCGAGGACGACGAAGGTGAATCCGATTACGACGACTAAATATTGGGAAATGTGTGACGTGAACCGATGCCGAAACCAAAAAGTCATCCGTGGATGGACTCGTAGGCGATGTGGTGTTTCTGAATTGGGTGTTTGTCGGGAACACATTCGGATGATTATTGGTTTTGAGAACATGGAAGATTGGGAAATTGACAAGGTTTTAGAGAGGGAACATGACGCAATCATTGGTTGAGTGGTTGGAAGATTTTGTGAAGCAGATTGAGAATCCTGAAATGCCTAATGAGGAAATGTTTTATAAAGTCATCTACAACCGTGGGTGTTACGATACTCAGGTCTTTATTGCCGAAAAATTGCGCTATGCGCTAGAACAGGAAAAGAAAAATGCCGCGTAAGAAGAAAAACCCTGAAACGTATGAAGATTACTTCCCGATGATGCTACAGTGGCGTAAACTGTGCCGCGATTACGAGACGTTCAAGAAGAAAAAGTACGAACCGTACCGTGTTGAGTTTGCCCAAATGAGACGAACGGTGTTCTCAATGCCTAAGCGCACTACCCAACGTAAACAGGCAATGGAATACTATCAGAAGTACGCCTTACCAGCCTATCAGGATATGCGCCAAAAGATGAAAGATTGGGAAGCGAAATTGGGCGAACGCCGACCGATTTACAAGGCCATTCCACAACCGTTTCGGCAGAAGTATTGGGAGTTGTACAAACGGACGGTTGCCGATGTATAGCACTTGCGTCAAAAGCCTAGCCAAAGAATACCTAGACATCATCAGTAAAATCAAGTCAGGAATGTATTACGAGGAAACCCACTGGCTTGAAGGCGAACGGAGTGTTTTGCACGAACAGATAGAGAACGAATTGGATATAGTAGTTCCCAAACACAAGATGCCAGAGTTTTGCAGGAACGAAATCCTATGACAAATGAACACATTAAAAACAAGTACATCCGTGGGTTGTTAGCGCGAGAGTTAATGGGACACAGGACTGTGTATTGGCGATCTAAGCAGGGGGATAACCCAATGACTGAAAAAGAGTACCGAAGAATCAAGCGGATTGTGTCTAACTCATTTTCAAGAGTCGATTTACACCTGAGAAGGTATCCCGGCGCGATTGAGTCGGAGGACGTGTCTAAATTGGCGGTTTACAAAGGCTTTGCAGGACACGTCTAATTCTGGACTTTGGTACTATTGTCTAAAACGAAACGAACAGGTATGATAACAATATCACTTTAAGGAGATTTGAAGATGGCAACTAAAAAGACAAAGAAGACGGATGTAAAGTTCCCCGACACGATGTTCGTGACACGAGAACGGTGGATTGATACTGGAGATTTCTTCTATACTGCTGGTACATCCATTAATGATTGCGCCGAGTCAGATAAAACGGTTCGTGTTGGCGTGTATCAGTTGGTCGGCTACAAGGACGTGTCTAAGGTAACTGAAATCAAGGTGGAGGACGTGAATGGCTAAGGTGACTGTTACTCTCAACGGGATTCTGGCAAAAGACGGCAAAATGAAGTTTACTCCGTCTGGTGTTCCGGTGATGGAGTTCTCGATTCCGGTTCAGGTTTCGTGGGGCGACGACCCTAAGACGGACTGGTGGAAAGTCGCTGTATTCGGCAAGACACTTGAGGAAAAGCCGAAGTACGCCAAGATGTTCCGTAAGGGCGCACACGTCATTATCCGCAATGCGCGTCCGGCTGTTCAGATTTGGGAAAAGGACGGTAAGCCGCAGTTGTCGTTGGGCGTAACATGCAATACTCAGGATTTGGATTTCGGATATGTTCCGAAGGATGAATCCGCTGACGACGATGATGAGGATATGTAATGACTAAAAGGAAGACGGCAACTCGCCATGCTGTACTAGCCCTAGATCAATCTTCTCACACATGCGGGTGGTCGTCTTGGTTAGATGGTCAATTAGAGGGGTGGGGGGAGTACGAGATAACCGACTACCCCACTCTAGATAACTTTAGAAATTGGATTCGTGAATTTCTAGAGCAATTTGAGGCTGAGGGTTATCTTCCCGTGGTTGTGGCAGAAACTATTTATTTGGGACTTAACCCTCAGACCTTTAAGGTTCTCGCTTGGATGCAGGGCAACTTGAATGCCGCCGTTCGAGATGTGGGTAGAGAATTAGTATTTGTAAGCCCGAATGAGGCTTTGAAGGTTCTTACAGGTAAATCTAAACTCAAGCGCACTGAACGCAAGAAGGCGATGATTGAATCCGCCTCTAAGATCGCCGGAAAGACGGTTTCCAATGACGAAGCCGATGCGATTGGGTTGGGGTATGCTTACCTGAATAAAAATAGCAATTGATAGTTTTGTTTGATCTACTTTCAATAGAAAGCGCGTTAGACCACGAAAAGCCGTAGGCTATACGGGACGCGAAAGCCAGAAGCGCGTGGTTCGGGGTGACGGCAAAGAAGCGTAGGCGTTTTGCTAGATCAAACCAGATTATCAGGAGAAACTATGTTATTCAATGAACAGTATCCAAATGCAAAGTATTTAGATGAAATTCAGTTTGAAGGGTCGGCCTTAATTAAATCGACCGACCCTCATAATTGCTTTATGTGTAATAGAGTCACACATTGGATTGACATTAACTTTGAAGGTGCGTTGTGTAGCCCTGAATGCGAACGCAAGGCATGGGAAGATTACGCTAATGCGTTGCAGGACTTCGGTTCTGATATTTATGGAGTCTAAACTTCCCACGGCAACTTGATACCACCGTCCTCACGGTCTTGCTTAGATAAAGCGCCAATCCATCCTAACTGCTTCAACATCCCCGAATAATCCACACCGACAGGTTGCCCGAATCGTTCAATCTCAACAATCGAGTCAATAAGGGCGCGTACCGCATCGACGTTTTGATCCAAGTTCACTTTACCTTGTTTCGGAACATCGTAAATTGTTTGGCCGGATGCCGTCTTGCGCTCTACTGTAGAGATAAAGTCGTTCTCTAGGTCTGGATCAAAACCCAACTCCAACTGAACGCCCTCGGATTTCAGGATACTGTTCAACATGAAGCGTCTGAGTTGTTCGGTTAGCCAATACTTGCGCCCCATCCTGACGATTTTACCCTCTTTGCGTCGATTAACAATATCGTAAGACTCTTTTGTTTCGGGTGTAACCAGCGTTCCTGTATCGGAATCAATCTCAACTGCACCACCCTGATTCGTCAACTTCATCCGGCCATCAAACATATACTTGTTTGTTTCGCTTAAACAAGTTTGATACGCGCCGTTGTTGTCCACTGAAATCATCGAGTGCTTATAGCCCAAGACTACGGATACCAAGTGTTTGAGGACTTCTACTTGCTTAGGCAGGGTGACTTGGTACAGGCTAACTCGTGCATAGGTTCGCCACGGCTGATTTTCACCCATCTGATAGGCTAAAACAAATGTCGATGGGTCAGGTGAATAGCCCCAGTCCCAGCCCACGGCGGCACGATAACACCGAACTTGCGGAATGTTATTCAATGCCTTAGCGAGTGTTCCTGTCTGCAACGCTCGATCAATATCTGCCCCTGAACATCGCGCCATGAAGTAGGGAATACCGTCTGTCCAAGAAATCGAACCGGGAGGAAAGGATGATTGTGCTTCATCACCCCACTCGCCCAAAACTTGCGTGATAAAGTCAGGACTATTCTTGCCGCCGAATGACTTAATGATTTGGTTGCGATACTTGCGAGACTGAACAAACAAAGGATTACTGTTCAGCATCGAAAACTTGTGATGCGACCAATCATTTCCAATCTTGGTTTGATCTAACTCGTAGAAGGGCGTGGTTCTGACACCATTTGGAACTCCCGCATAGAACCACTTGGTTTCAGGCATCGCGCCCGCCATACGCGAACGATGGTTGACATGATTCTGGAAAGCCGCCTCGTCGCCATAGATTTTAACAGGGTGTATACCTGTCATGTTTACGTCTGTACCGCTGTTGTGAACAACGATACCGTTAGCGACAAAGTTATGATAAGGATCAACCTGTAGGTCGTAAGTCGGTTGAAGTCCAATTTCAGACTTGGATAGGAACTTTGCCCAAGTGCCTGTCATAACCATTACCGAGTCGTTATCTGTTAGATTCTCGGTCGAAACCCAACCTCTTTTTGTCAGGAATAAATGGCCTGATGTTGCCTTAATCTGAAAGCCGTACTCAAAGCGAATATCATAGACGGTTTGTTCGCCATTTTCGATGACTTTATACTCTGACGACTTAGACCATCGTCCACCCTGTTCGTTATAGCAATAGATAAATTCTGGTAGATAACCCAACCGCATCATATCTATTGAAATCATTTCATTGCCGATAATCAAGGTGTCGCCCGTAAGACAACTGCCCTCCAACCTGCCATGAATCGTCAACCGAGTCTTAGTCAACAGTCTAGGCTTATCCCCACGATTGGACTCCTGAATCAACGACTTCATAAAGGGTTGTCGCCCGATATTAGACAGTAGTCGATTGATCAGCGGGTCTAACTGCGCTTGAGTCGGTGTCGTGATGAGAATTTCTTGGTCTTTCTTATCGCCTTTGGGGAGATAGGTGGTAATATCTCGCATAACTCGCCCAATCAAAGAGATAGTCTTAGCCACGTTACGAGACGTACACGCTAATATCCGGTCTGAATTGTCCAGTATCATCAACTTCTGCGGGGGAGTGGGTTCAATAGATAAGTCGCTCTTTTGGAAGAACAAACTAAATAAGAGTTGGTCATTCAGAATAACCCCAAGTGCCGCCTCTGCCTTATTGTCACCAAAATCTTTCCTAGATTTCATTCCATAATCCTCTTGTCATAATAAAGATAGTATAGCGCAAAATGGGGTAAGAGTAAAGTACCATTGTCGGATTTATCCCAAACCAGTACAATTTACACATGGCTAACTATCAAATTCTTACAGGCAATTCTAAAAAAGTTCTTCAAAGTCTAAAATCAGACTCCGTTCAGTTGGAAGTTTGTTCCCCGCCGTACTACCGTATGCGTCGTTACAACGGAAACGATGATGTGTTCGGTGGTGATGAATCTTGTGAACACGAATGGGGTAAGGGTGTTACTAAGCGGAACTTCGGAGATACTTCCAAGTCGGCAGATAAACAGAAATCAAATGCAGGAACGATTATAGAAAGCGAGTACGAGTACGAGTACGGTACGTGCGTGAAGTGTGGTGCATGGCTAGGCCAACTTGGCTGGGAAGAAACTCCCGAACTGTTTGTGTCGCATTTGTGTGATATTCTGGATGAATCTAGGCGAGTCCTGAAAGATACAGGTGTTTTGTTTGTGAACATGGGTGATACCTATTCTGGAAGCCAAAAAGGTTATAATGGAGATGGGGCTTGGCAAGACAGAAGTAAGACGAAACAAGGAACTAATGGCGGGTCAATCGGACTCTTACCCACCAATTTAGAAGAATACGGCTACAAGGCAAAAGACCTTATCTTAATTCCCCATATGGTTGCGGCAGAACTTCGTCGTAGAGGGTGGTATCTTCGTGCAGAAATTCCGTGGATTGTCCCCAACAAAATGCCCGGCCCGTGGAAAGACAGGCCGATTGTAGGGCATGAGTGGTTCTTTATGTTGACGAAATCCGCAAAGTGTTCGTATGATGCGGAAAAGATTTTAGTCAAAACACAGTACAAGGGAAGTAAAACGCCTAGATATAAAGCAAAGATTGGTCAGGGAGACAATCATGGTAAATCCAGTATGTTCAATGGGGACTTTGTTCAAAACCCTAACGGCAGAAACCGTAGAACTTCCGACTGGTTCTTGGAATCCCTAGACGGAACGATTGAGTTTTATAAGGATTATGTAGCCTACTTGGAATCATTCAGAAACGGAAACGAAGATTTACTGATTGACGAGACAGGCGATCCATTAGCGTTAATTGTCAATAATCATCCGTCTAGCCTAAAGCACTTCGCTATGTATAACGAGAATCTGATTAAGCCATTGATTCAGGCGTGTACGGAAAAGGGAGATGTGGTTTTAGACCCGTTTTGCGGAACAGCGACAACCGGAAGAATTGCCTTAGATATGGACAGAGACTTTATCGGCATTGATGTGAGTGAAGAATACTCAGGAATTGCTAGAACGGAACTGGATAAAATTGTTAATCGTCCTCGGCAAATTGAATTAGCATAAAAGTACCATTGTCGAAACCGACCGTATCGGTTATCCTAAGCGCACAGGAGAAAAACATGAAAGCAACCTTTAACCGCAAGCAGGTGTTGGAAAAATTAGCCGTTGTGCAGAAGGCCATCAATAGTCGGGCAGTCCTTCCCATTTTATCGGGGGTAAAGTGGGAATTTACCGAAAATGGAATCCGGTTGAGTGCCACTGACTTATCCGTGTGGTTATCGGCATTTGTTGAGGCCGAAGTCGCAGAGACAGGAGAAATTGTTTTGCCCAAGACAGTCAACGAATGGCTGTCAAAGGATAATTCGGAATTTATCGAAATCTCAGGTAAGGGTGATCGAGTGTCCATGACTCGTGTCGGCAAGAAGGGCGAAGGAAGTAAGTTCGCCGGAATGGATGCCGAAGAATTTCCGTTGATGGGCGATGACTTTGAGAGTTCGTATGAGATTGACGCGGAAGAACTGTCTGAATTGGGGGCGCGTTCTACTTACGTTGCGTCACCGGACGAGAGCAACATCACGGCATCTGCACTTCGACTGATTGGTAGTGATGGGAAGTTAGTCGCTTACACCTTGAATGGGTTCAAGGGGATGTCCAAGTATGAGTCGCCGTTTGGTGGGAATGTGGATTTGACCGTCAAGGCGAAAGACTTCAAGGACGTATCTAATCTGTTCGATGGTGCAGTAACCGTTGAAGTGAGCAAGTCTAAAATTAGATTTTCGGATGCCAACACGGTTGCCGTAATCAATACCCTTGAAGCAAAGATTGTGGATTGGACTAACTTCACAGGTCGCCCTGTTCGCGCATCATTCGTAGTGTCACCTAAAGAGTTCGTCGCTGTTATCGGTTCGGTTCGTGTGGCAAGCGATCCCGTTCAGGTAAAGGGTGGTGGTGATGGTGTGCGACAAATCCGATTGCGGTCTACTGACGAAGGCTTGTCAGTGTTGTCAGTCGGTGGTGGCGAGAGTTCGGACGAAGCCGTTCTGGACGTGGATGTGGATGGAATCGTGCAATACGTGTTCAACTCGGACTTCATCATCGAACATGCTTCAAAGGTTCGCGGGATGTTGAAGGTCAGTTTCTTGGATCAGGGTATTGCGATGTTTATCGACACTAAAGATAGTGCGTGGTTGGGGATGACTCCACCGATGAGGGGCTAACATGGAACGGGTCTTAAGAGCGGAAGAAGCACTCGAACAGTTAATTTTGGCAATACAGGATATGGCAACTTCCCAAGAACTTAAAGATTTTTGGACTAAAACGATTGATGTTCTAAACACCGAAGTCTTTAATCAGGAACAAAGACTTAAATTGGTTAAGCGTTAAAAAACAACTCCCTACTCAGTTTCGGTAGGGAGTTTAATTTCTGGATTATCCGGTTCGTTCAGTTCTCGTTCCAGTTCTTCTCTGGTGAGTTCCCTGTCTTCCAAATCGTCGTACTGTGCGTTTTCGGCCTCAATATTTTGGTCGCGGCGTTTGTCCAACTCGGATAACAGGCATCGTTTCCAGTTGTAGCGATTGATTTTGATAGGTTGTTTGCATCGGGCGCACGTAGAAGTCCACTCAAACTCTTTATCCGTATCGGTGAAATGATAAACAATCCACCCCATCCGAATATCGACTTCCGGCGCTTCGGCGCGACAGTCGGAACACATGATTGCAATGGCACGAGACTTAAAGAAGTCATACGCTTCGTTTGCTAACTTAGGAAGGTATTGGTCGAGTTCGGATTCTTCTTCGCTTACACGCTTGGCGCGGTTAATGCCGAGTGCCGTAGCCTGTTGACGATGTTCGGCCATCATAGTTTTAATTGCTTCGGTTGTAACCTTTATTTCCTGCGGAGTCATTGTTTCAATCCCCGCCAGTCTTTGATTTAACTTTGCACAGGCCACTTCCAGTGCGGCCATGTTTCGGATTTGGGTATAGTCCACTGTGGTCAGTGTAGACATATCGAAATCCCGCTTGTATTGCTGAATTTTCTTTTCAATTAGAGCGTCATTTTTTTTGAGAGTCTGACGCTCTGACGGACTCGCCCTTAATCTGTTTTGCGGCTTTGGAATTTCGTCAAAGTCCGCTAGTTCATCTTCTGCCATTATCCTAACTCCAGTTTAATATGGTTATAGTATATCACTATCTGTTTTGTCAAGCAATAGAGTAGGACTAGATTCCTATTGTTAGGTTAAGTCGTTTCTTGTAAAATTGAACCATGAAAACAGAATATATTGTAGTTCTTTTGTGGATATATCTACCAATGTTTTTCGCTTGCATTAAAATGGCATTCTCTGATCAGACGGAATTTAATGACAGGAAGATCGTCAATCTGCTTCTCTTGTCAGTTGCATCTGCGACATTCGCAATTCTTGGAATACTACTTGCAAAACTGGAAGGATAATATGGTCAATAAGGTGTACTTGAACGAAGACGAAGATGAACTGTGGTTTACGGTGACGCTTGAGCCGGAAGCCATTATTGCTATCGACAAGGCTATCAAGGAAGAATCCGAAAAGAAAAAGGCTAAACGTCGCAAGGCGGCAAAGAAGGTGAAGCGTGGCTGAACAAATTTCGATGTTTGAGGTAAAGAACCCAAAGTATTGTGTGTTGGACTTTGAAACGGGTGGACTCAACGAAAAGGTCAACGGTCTTGCCAGTGTGGGTGTTATCCGTTTGGACGAGAACCTGCAAGAAGTGGATCGTGCTTACTTCTTGATGTACGAGGAAGATAAGACCTACGAACAGGGCGCGTTGGACGTAAACCAGTTGACGTTAGAACAACTTCAACGAGAAGGTGTTCGACCGGAACAGTTTATCCCGCGATTGCACGAGTTGGTGGATGGACTGATTATGGTCAACCACAATAGTAAGTTCGATATGGCGTGGCTAAATGCGCGTGGGTGGTCAATTCAAGAAACTATCGACACGATGGTTCTCTCTCTGGAACTTTACCCGTACCAGAAGGCCAAGCAAACCATCGCTGCACAGCGAGAAGGTATCGTCGTAACCAATGCCCACAATGCGCTGGCCGATGTGGAGGTCTGCGCGGAACTGTTGCGGAAATACGCCTTGAAGAAGGCTGATGCGTTGACTCCAAAGCCGATTGTTTGGAATCGTTGGCGATGAAAAAACCAAATCTGTTGTCGGTGATTTTTATAGTGTTGGGTGCGATACTGGTATTCTCTAGTCCGGTAACAGGTTTGGTTTGTATTGGAGTCGGCATAGTGTCTTTATCGCTAGGATAAAACATGGGAGATGAAGGCGGAATGTTCGGGCGAGTTCCGAGTGTCCAGACTAAAGTCAACGAAGCGACTGAAACTGGACAAACACTAGAGAAATTTCTAATCCTGATTGGCGTGATATTCGTCGGGATGTGGATTCTGTACGCCCTCATCAATATCCTGTTTGGGTTAGAAGACCAATATCTAATTGTTAATCTCGCTTTAGTTGGACTGTGTATGTTTTCGGCTTTCAAAGCGGAGATGTATTCTGCACGATGGTTGCCGGACAACTTAATCGAAATCGCCAATGAAGGCGGGGTAAGAGAGTTTAAGGTTAGCCGCAAATTCGTATTTATTCTGGTCGGGATAGGATTATCCTATCTTGCTTCAACCAAAGCGGCAGGGTTCGTCGTATGGATGTTGTACTTCAAAACCGAACCCATTGATGATTTAGTTAAGAAACTGTTCGCTTACGCAGTCGTATCACTTTCAGTTGGCTTTACAGTTGGGGTTATCCCGCTGTTCGACCGACTATTCCATGAGGTGAAAGACCGCTATCACTCTCCGGTAGAAGTTGCCAGAATCAAAGCGCAAGCCGAAGAAGACCGCAAGAAAATGGCGCTGGAGCGGAAGTGGGCTTTAGAAGATGCTGAGTATGAAGCCCCACAACTGGAAGCGCCGAAATATAGTGTGTCAATCAAGTCTGGTAACACGATGCAGTATCAGACACTAACCAAAGAAGAAGTAGAGATCATCCAATTTTTAGAGGGGGTACGAGATGGCAAGTGGACGACTTCTGAATCAACTTGGACAGGTCAACGACTTTCCACGGGGATTGAGTTATCCTCTGTGGGTGGACGAATCAGAGACGAATTATTGGCGTCGGGATGGGCAGAGTGGCGACACCCTGACGAAAAACGGCAGGGATGGATTCTCACCGACGTCCCCGACGAAATTATCCGAGGATTGGTGGACTAACTATGATGGTTATGATGAGGTTGGGTCGGAGTGGTATGATTGGTAGCACCCCTTTCGTGCGGTTTTGTGCGTGCGGAAATTATGTCAAACCGAATTTCCCCCTTTTGTACGATAGGAAAGCGGGGTAGGGGGATGGCAAAAATCAGGGTAAAGATAGAGCATGAATATCATAATTGGCGTTCGCCCTATATTGAAAAGTCTGGTTTTGGACTTTACGGGCTAGGGTTGCCGCTACTCGGATTGCGCGTTAATCGACAATATCTGGTGCTAGAACTGCTAGGGTTAAGGATGAGAGTGATATGGACTTCCCCATTAAAGCCAAGGCCATGAGGTATATCGTCCAGTTTCAGAGAATGGGCGGAGAGAGTGACTATTACAAGGTGGTAGATAACCACACCCACCGTTTAGTCGAAAAAGACCTAGACCTTGTGTCAGCCAATCGGCTAAGGGATAAATTGAATGGACTTTGCGAAACGATTGCTTATCACGGGTAGCCGAGAAATCGGGCGAGATGCTCTAGCCGACACTGAGAAATTGGTGTCGGCTTATCTTGGGTCAATTTTGGTCGGGGATGCCGAAGGAATTGACGCAAAAGCGATTGAGACGTGCGATAGGTATAATGTACCATGTACAGTTCATGGCGCATTTGGTAAAATGAGACGTAAGACCAAACAGGGCAAGAATATCCCACTCGCCGGAAATTATTGGAATCGAGATAAGTTCATGGCGGATAAGGCCGAAGTGGTTGTGGCGTTCTGGAATGGATTCAGTGCAGGGACACGCTACACGTTTCAACAGGCTATCTTGCGCGGGATTCCTGTCGTAGTCAGGAACTACAAAACAGGCGTCGCAACCTATTACTTGAACGGAGATATTGTAGAGGATGGAACACTCGATGAACTACGGCTTATCTTTTGATGACGTGTTGATTGTACCGAGTTATTCAGAACTGGATAGTCGGGACGAGATTGACTTGGGTACGGATTTAGGATTTGTCCATTTGGATATTCCGATTATGACTTCTCCGATGGATAGCGTCACGGGGATTGAGATGATGGACGCGATTCGTCGGTTAGGCGGTATCGGGATTCATCATCGCTACGCAGATATTGACTTATTGGTTCGCGCTTACCATCATGGCGGAATTGCGGTGAGTCCGTCTATGGGGCTGGATTGGACGAATAAGATTAGTGACGAAGATCGGGCTTATGGGGTTTTGGTCGTGGATGTAGCACACGGTCACACCAAGAAGGTGATTGATTATGCGGCAGAATTGGTTAAGCAGGGATTTAATGTCATGTCGGGCAATATCGTCACGGCACAGGCGGCAGAAGATTATTTAGATGCAGGGGTTAATCTGTTGCGTGTTGGTGTTGGGGGTGGATGCTTCGCCGCTGGAACGCGAGTTTTAATGGCTGACGGGTCATATAAAAATATAGAAAAAATAAATGTTGAAGATTCTGTTATTGATGGTCTTGGTAATCCAACTAAGGTTACTTCTGTACGCAGAACCGGGGTTCGGAATGTAGTTCGATATAAAAATGCTAATTTTTACGACTACACCTATTGCACTCCAGATCACCAACATTTATGCTACGATATTTCTGGATATTCAGACGCGACATACAAAAGTGGATTAACTAATCTTGTAAATTCTAATTCTCCAATCTGGAAACCAATTTTCGATTTTCATAAAAGAGATTATGCAGTTCTTCCAAACATTATCAATTTTGCATTAAAAGACAACTTCACAATAGATTTAACCGACTTTTCTATTAGGGAGTCTTTTGTTAATGCTGAATCTAGGGAAATAAAAAATTCATACGACTTGGGGTATATTTTTGGAACGTTTCTTGGAGATGGAAATGCGAATTTAAGAGATTATGATCGAGAAAATAGCCAATCAAGTCAGGGGAGAGTTTCTTGGTCTTTCGGGATAAACGAATCCGGTATAGCAAATAAATTAGCCGCCGCGTGCAAATCTGTATTTGCTAGAGATGTAAAAATATCAAATAAAAACAATATTTTATTGGTGACATTGGACTATCAAGCCGCATCCAGATTCTTCATTGAATTTGGGAAAAGGCAGGATAAGCACCTTCCATCAGAATACATGTGTTCAGACTTAGAGTACCTAAAAGGTATATTTGATGGCCTGGTTGACAGCGATGGGAATATTGAGGAATATGGCAGAGTTTGTTTAACTAACACATCCAAGAATATCATAGAACTATTCAATGTGGTCTGCTATTTGGTTAAAGGGTCTTTTCCGTCAAACACATTTAGACAACCTAGAATTGGCAATCTGGAAGGTGCAAATATTCAAAATGTTAATGTCCCGTATTCCGCAAGACTTGGAACTACGCATTTGGCTAAACACGCTGATTTTTACACGACTGTAGAAATAACAAGAAACGAAAAAATCAATTTTGTAGTTCCGGTGTACGATATTGAAGTTGAATCAGATCATCACAGTTTTATAGCAAACAATGTTGTCGTACACAACTCGGCCTGTTCGACCCGTGTGGTTAGCGGCGTTGGCGTGCCTCAATTCTCTGCTATCCTAGAAGTCGCATCAGCGTGCGGAGATGACGCTTACGTGATTGCTGATGGGGGTATCAGATATGGCGGAGATATTGTAAAAGCCTTAGTCGCGGGCGCGTCCTGCGTAATGGTGGGTCGATTGGTCGCAGGGGCAACCGAAGCGCCGGGATTAACCGAAATGGTCAACGGTCGATGGATGAAGATGTTCCGTGGTATGGCAAGTGCATCTGCCTTAGATGAAGCGGGTAAGGAAAGAAACGTGGAGGGTGTTTCCGCGATGATTCCATACGAAGGTTCAGTTGCCGAAATCCTAGACCAAGTGATTCGGGGTGTTCGGGCTGGATTTGGTTATGTCGGCGCAAAGAACATCAACGAGTTGTGGGCTTACGCACAGTTCATTCAGGTGAGTCCATTGAGTATTCAAGAAAGTCATCCGAGGATTTAGGACGGTAAACATGGCTGATGAAACATTCGTTATTGTGGAAATGAAGTGTGGGAATTGCAGAACTAAGTTCGATGTTGAACAGTGGGGAAGCGATGACGATACGGTTGTCATCGAATGTCCAAACTGCAAGTATTTATTACATTGGGGCGGAACTATTTTTGCGGAGGTCGTCTGATGTCAAACATCAAAGCCGAAGTCCTATTGGCGACTCGTCACACCGAAAAGTCTAAAACTGGACTTATCACCATTGTCCTAGAAGTTCCCTATTACGTTTGGGTAGAGTTTTTGACACATCGCCGGATTAGCAAGAACGCAACCAGTAATCGGGCGATGAAGATGGAACGCAATGTGGATATGGGCTACTACATTCCCGATGTGTTCTATACTCAGGGTGAGGGTATGGCATCATCGCGTATTCCGGTTGAGAATCAGGCTAAAGCACTCGAAACATGGAAGATGGTGTGGGGGTATGCGGTTGCGTCTTTCAATGGATTGACTCAGTTAGGAGTTAGTCGTGAACAGGCATCCCGTGTCCTACCCGCTTTCAAGATGATGAAGGGTATCGCCACAGGGACGGAAGATGCGTGGACGAAGTTCTTGGAATTACGCGATAATCCACTAGCCGATGTCGCTATGCAGGATTTTGCATCTAAGGTCAAAACGGCGATTCTGAACGCGGAATGGAGAATTGATTATCGCCACATTCCCTACCTGTCAGGGGTTCAAAATTCGGCTTTTTATCCATTTGATAAACTGGCTTTAGAATGTGCCGCGAGGATTGCGCGAGTCAGTTACGATAAGGCAGGAAGTGGAAAGTCGGATTACGAACTTGGGAAACGGCTATTGCAGAATAAGCATATGTCTTGCTTTGACCACATTGCCATTTATCGAGATGAACCCGATTTATCGCCCTTAACATGCAAGCAGGAAGATATGTCACACTTAAACGATTTGGGTGATGGACTTCTCGTTCCGCAAGGGTGGGAAACGGCGCGGTGTATGATTGATCGAGGTGATTTCAATGGACTCTAGTCACAACAACGGCGGAAATACCGACTACTACAAAGTACCAGAAGGCGCGGTAACACTCAATGATTTGATCGAGTATAAGAACATGAACTTCGCACTAGGCAATATCTTCAAAGCCTGTTATCGGTTAGGCGAAAAATCCGGCGCAACTGCCGTATATGATCTAAATAAAATTATCTATTACGCGCAACGAGAAATCAATCGGCTAAAAAGGGAACAAGATGAGTAATCAAAACTTCGGATTTTATTTTAGTTGTAATGCCGATGGAACGGCTAATGACTACACAATTTACGTGGAATCGTCTGACGATGGTGAAACGGTTAAATTGGGTGCAAGATACAAAAATTCTCAACCGAATTCCTTGTGCGAGATTGCAATGGATTCGGAGGACTTGGACGTGTTTGGTCATATGTGCTTGAGTCTATCATCAAGGATGAAAAATGTTCAAAGTTAAAAAGATTCATGAAAAGGCAATTCTGCCCACAAAGTCCAACTCTCTAGACGCTGGCTATGATTTTTATGCTCTAGGCGATGTGTTCTTGCAACCTAGATCGCAATCTATTATTGACACCGGAATTGAATTGGTTCAACTTCCCACTCCGAACATGGGGGGGTATTGGGAAACTGTTTTATTGATTTGGCCTAGAAGCGGATTAGACGCTAAATTTGCCGTGACAACAGGCGCGGGAGTTATCGACACAACTTACCGAGGACAGATTTTGATTCTGTTGAAGAATGAATCTTATGATCGCGTGACTATCCCCTACGGTAAAGCAATCGCCCAAGCGTTGATTCAGCCTGTATGGGTTGGTGGTATGGAGGTGGTTGATTATTCGGGTGAGTCGGAACGGGGTGGTAAAGGCGGTATTGCGGAAGCCCGTGGTGGTTCATTGGGGTTTGCTTACCGAGACAGGACGGAAGTGTGATAGAAGATTTGGGGATGTCTTACGTTTATAGCGACACCGACCCACACAAAGACAAGTGGATTCACTATCAAGACGAAAATATTATTAGAGAAATGGGCGGTAAGTTCTTATCAGAACTGCTAGTTACTCCGAACCCTGTGACCGTTAAAATCGAAAGAGTGGACGACCCATTTGGGTATGCACAACGCAGGGTAACTTTCCGGTTGCACGTTCGTCACGTTCAATCCATGAATGTCGTTTTGCCTGAAATGAAACTGGAAGATATACCCACTCGTTTTGTGGCGTGGAATTACAAACAAGAACTGATTCGTCGGTTCAAGCGATTTATCCACAGGAGTATTCATGGCTACTAAAGGTAAGCCGTTCATTACGGTTTTGAAGGAAGAAAATGAAGAACTTAAACGGCGCAATCAAGAAATTCAGGATGCCCTAGTGGGTAAATACGCTGAGATTGAGTCGTTAAAGGTGGAAGTCCACTGCGAACGTCAAGCGTGGATTTCCGCCGAACAGGAAAATAAGGTGCTGCGAAAGGTGATCCTTAAAAAGACTCAATCCCATTGACCGATAACCGTTTCTGAGTACAATAGAAACACCTCAACCACTGTCGAGAGACGGTGGATTTTTTACCCTATAAACCAAACCTCAACAGGAGAATGACATGGGAACACCAACAAAAATCGTCAAACGAGACGGACGTGTTGTACCGTTTGACCAAGCACGGATTAAGCGTGCTATCGAGAAATGCTTTAGAGAATTACCAAATCAAACGAAGTCAGATCCGCAATCATTGGCAGATGTAGTTGTAGAATTGCTTTCGGGAGAGTTGCCGAAAGTGGAACAAGTACAAGACATTGTAGAGCGAGTCCTGCAAGAGTCAGGTGAATTTGAAGCGGCGAAGCGGTATATTTTGTATCGCGCCGAACACACCAAAGACCGCGAGAGACGACCTATCCCAGATTCCGTCAAGCAAGCGTTCAAAGAGTCAGAATCATACTTCCCGACCCCGTTGCAACAGTTCCAGTTTTATGATAAGTACAGTCGGTTTAACTACAATCTTGGTCGGCGCGAGACGTGGGTTGAAACCGTAGATCGTGCAATGACGTTCCTGATTGAGTTGTCAGGTGGTCAATTGGACGAAAAAGATTATTCCGATATTCGGACGTACATTCTAAATATGTGGGCGATGCCGTCTATGCGCTTGATTGCTATGGCGGGGAGAGCGGCACATCGAAACAACGTCTGCATCTACAACTGCTCCTACATGGGCGTAGACAGTATTGACGCTTTTGTAGAGGCGTTGGTTATCTCTATGAGTGGATGCGGCGTTGGTTATTCAGTGGAATCACAGTATGTGGACAAACTTCCGACTGTCGAACATCAAACTGGCATCAAGTATCCGACATTTATTGTCCCTGATTCATCGGAAGGATGGGCTAATGCGTTACGAACAGGATTTACAGCGTGGTTCGGAGGAAAAGATGTTGACTTCGACTATTCATTGATTCGTAAGGCGGGAGTTCCGCTGAAAACTAAAGGCGGCAGAGCATCCGGCCCAGACCCGCTTAAATATATGTTGGGATTTGCGCGTGAACGAATCCTGTCTCGGCAAGGTTCTAAATTACACCCGATTGATGCTCATGATATTATGTGCGCTATTGGAAGTGCCAGTATTCAGGGTGGCGTGCGACGAACTGCTTTAATTTCATTGTTTGATTACGACGACCATGAAATGCGAAATTCTAAGACGGGCGACTTCGAGCGAAACAATAGCCAACGGTGGAGCGCAAACAACTCTGCGGTGTGGCCGAAGGGTATTACTCAGACAGAGTTGCTTGATCAATTCCTGACAATGGTCAAGGCGCACAATGGAGAACCCGGAATCTTTAATCGAGATGCCGCTAATGCGATGAAACCAGAAAGGCGCAAGACGTGGGACTTTGGCACTAACCCGTTAATCCTAGCGGCATAGACTAGCGATGGTCTTTGAAAACCCAGAATAACGGGGGAAGTCCCAAAGCCGGATAACCCCGTGGCGGAAACGCCCGAACGAGCGACAATGGGCAACTGATTCAGTTGGTGATGCGCTCTGAACTGCACGAATAGCGAATAAAGGTGCAGACGATAGCAGAAATGACTATCGCCCTTTTAGGGGTAACAGATTGGTGGAGAAATTGTCCTTCGACCGATGCAACTGTGTAATCTCACGTCCTGTGTGGCGCGTGAGGATGACACTGTAGAAACACTGCGAGAGAAAATCAGAATTGCTACAATCATTGGAACAATTCAATCGTCGGCAACCTACTTCCCCGGTTTGCGTAGGGAATGGCGGGAGAATTGCGAAGAAGAACGATTGCTAGGCGTGGATATTACGGGGCAGATGGATTGCCTTGCAATTCGGGATGCGTCTGTAATGGACGAATTGCGACAGTACGCAGTCAAGGTGAATCAGGAATACGCACACAAATTGAGGATTAACCCGTCCGTAGCAGTGACGACCGTAAAGCCATCGGGTAATACATCCGTCTTGGTGAACTGTGCGTCAGGGTTGCACCCTCGATGGAGCGAATACTACGTCCGTAATGTGCGCGTTTCTAGTCACAGCCCACTTTATAAGGTTTTACGTGATGCGGGTGTCCCCTTATCTCCTGAGAACGGTCAGGAATCAGATACCGCAAACACTTGGGTTGCCAGTTTCCCGATTAAGTCGCCACAAGGGGCAATCACGCGTAAGGATGTTACAGCCCTAGACCAACTCAATCATTGGCTACTGAATAAGGAACACTGGACAGAACACAATCCATCTTGCACCATAACCTATAAGGCAGACGAAATTATAGATGTGGTAAAATGGGCGTGGGAACATCGGCACATGGTTGGCGGATTGTCGTTTCTGCCCTACAGCGAATCCAGTTACCGCTTAATGCCCTACGAAGAAATCGACCGTGATACCTACGAGAAATTTGTAACAGAGTTCCCGCCTATCGACTTTAGCAGGATTTACCGCTATGAGGAAGATGACCTAACAACTGCGTCGAGTGAATTGGCGTGCGTCAGTGGTACGTGTGAGACTGATTATTCAAAGTAAGGAATTGATATGACTGTCAGTGGTGTCTATTGCATACAGAATAAGATTAACGGAAAAGTGTACATAGGAAGCACTTCTAGGGACTTTGAGACTCGATTCAAAGAACACAAAAGGTTGCTACTTGAAAATAGACACCACTGTTCATATCTGCAACGCGCATGGAACAAGTATGGAGAAATGGCGTTTGAATTTCACATTCTCGACCATGTATCGGGGTCAATTGAGATACTTAAAGCAGATCAAGCATGGATAGACTCTATAAGGCAATTCAACGGGATATACAATACAAGCATTTTGGTTGGAAGCCCATTGTCTCAGGAAAATACAGACGAAGCATCCGCTAGAATATCGGAGATTCAGAAAAAGAAATGGGAAAATCAGAATAGACGAGACGCTTTGGCAGAAAGGAACAGAAACAGGACTGATGAAGAAAGGCGCGTTCTTCACGATATTGGTAGACAAAGAATCGGATCACCTGATGTAACGGTAATATCTCCTGATGGACAAAAGTTCAGAGAAATAATAGGTGTTAGGAAGTTCTGCAAAGAACACGGGCTTGATTACAGATCGTTTCTCAGATTGTCTAAGGGCGAATATGCAACATACAAGGGATGGACAGTTGAGGGACGTCAGTGTTCATCCAGTAAGAGAAGTGACAGTCTAAGAAAGTATTACAACGAAGGCGATAGGGTTAAGTACAACCTAAAGTCGCCAAGCGGAGAACTATTTCTGGATATTCAGAATCTTTCTGAATTTTGCAAGAACCACGGTCTTGAAGTCGGGAATGTGAGGAAACTGTTTAGGCGCAAATCCAAGTCTGCTTTAGGGTGGATTGCAGTTGACGACAATGGGAACAATATAAACATAGATTTCAGAAGAAAGAAATAGTTGTCTTTAGTACCTAAATCCTATTTGACAAATCCGCCATTCGTGCTACAATACGAGTGCGGTGATGGAGAGTTCAGATACTTCTTTCTACCATGACAAAAAGACAAAAACCTGAACTCGCTTGTTTCCCGCATGACTTATCAGACTTAGTGGTGTAGCGTTCGGTTACTTCTACTTAGGATAGAGAGATGATGGTTCGAGTCCATCCGGTCTGGAAACAGAACGTGGCCTAATGGTTAAGGCGCTAAAATTTCCGAATGCGCTTGTTCCCTGAGTCGTCATGCTAACTAAACCGCCGCCGTGCGGTTTTTTATTTCTATGGAGGATACCATGAAGACTAACAAGAGGGCTGTAGATACTCGATCAAATTCAGAGGTTCGCTTAGCGGGCGGCTTTGGTGCGCCATCAGCTAATCAGGAGGCGGAAGCGTTACTGCGTCGTTCCGTAATGGCGTCCCTGTTGTTTGAGGGGTTGTTCTACGAGGATGGTGTATCGAACGCTGAAAACGTCAAGGCGTTGATTCCGCAGGTTGATCCGGTTACGGTGTCGAAGATTGCAATTGAGGCACGTCACGAACAGAAGTTGCGCCATATGCCGCTGTTCATTGTGAACGAAATGGTTAAGCATCCGTCTCATCGAAAGATGGTGGGCGAGACGTTGTATCAGGTGATTAACCGCGCTGATGAAATGGCTGAGTTTTTGGCGATGTATTGGTCGGATGGCAAGAAACCTCTAGCGAAGCAAGTCAAGGTCGGTTTGGCTAGGGCTTTCGGTAAGTTCGATGAGTACAAGTTCGCCAAGTATAAAGGCGAAGGTGACGCGATTAGTTTGCGCGATGTGATGTTCATGGTTCACCCAAAGCCAGTACAGGGTCAGGAAGACTTGTACAAGCGAATTGCGGAAGGCAAGTTGAAACAGTTCGATACTTGGGAAGACGAGTTGTCGGCAGGGAAGAACAAGGCCGAAGTGTTCACTCGTCTAATCAACGAGAAGAAGTTGGGCGCGTTGGCTTTCTTGCGGAACTTGCGAAAGATGCAGGACGCAGGGGTGTCCGATGGCGCTATCCGTAAGGGCTTCGAGACGGTTAATCCGAAGTGGTTGTTGCCGTTGAACTACTTGGCTGCGGCTAAGTATGCCCCTCGGTACGAACGTGAAATCGAAACCTTGATGATGCGTGGATACAGTCAGGCCAAGAAGTTGCCGGGGTACACGGTGTTTGTGGTGGACGTTTCGGGTAGCATGTGGTCAACGGTGTCCAGCAAGAGTGAGTATAGCCGTTTGGACGTGGCTAGTGCAATGGCAATGTTGGCGGCAGAGTCGTGTGAACGAGTGGCTATCTATGCTACGGCGGGTAGTGACGATATGGGTGTTCACAAGACTGAAATCGTCCCGAATCGACGTGGGTTCGGTTTGATTGAGGCCATTAAGTCGGCTGAACGCAAGTTGGGTGGCGGGGGTATCTTTACTCGTCAATGCTTGGACTACATCAAGGAACACGAAACTGTAACGCCTGACCGGATTATCGTGTTCTCGGATAGTCAGGATTGCGACCAAAGCCGACAATTGCCACAACCCTTCGGCAAGAACAACTACATCGTGGACGTTTCGGCACACGAACACGGCATTAACTACAAGGGTGTTTGGACGCGAGAAATCTCAGGATGGTCAGAGCATTTCTTGGACTACATCGCGGCCTCTGAGGGGATTCACTGGACTCAGGATGAGTAACGAACCAAACGCCATCTTCACGGGTGGCGTTTTAGTTACCCAAGTACCATTGCGTGAACGGGGTGAAAAGTCTAAAATCAGACTATGGAAATTTTAACCCCTAGAGAATGTCAGAATTGCGATAAACTAGGCACAACCGAGTGTATCGAGTGCTATGGCGAAAAACACCCCGTTACAGGGCAGTATGGGTGGTTTTGGAATAAAACCGAAGGTAAGTACGAGTTGGTGAAATTGGAGGACAAATGATTGAAGATTCAGACTTGTTGTTTTCGACTAAGAGTTTCGAGTACAAAGAGTACAAAATAACTCTGTGGGATGACGGTACTTTAACCTTTGATGACGATGGCCGAATTTGTATTCACGCAGACGATTTGCAGTATTTAGCGAGTCAGGCGAAATTGTTTCGAGACAGGCGATATAACTACAAAAAGGCGAACTCAAAATGAACTACGAGATTGATTGGACTCTTATTCCGCCACAATACAAGTGGTCAACCATTGATGAAGATGGCACTTTGGCCGTTCACGTCCAAGAACCTGAAATGGAGATGTACGATACTGGTGGGGAGTGGTTTACTTACATGGCGCACGTTATCATTGCGGGAAGTCCAGAAGTTCGATTCATTGATTGGCAGAGGTCTAAGAAACATCGACCGTAAAGGAGATCAATGGGCAGAATTGATGAAGTAAAATCAGTAGTAGACGATGCGTTTTACGCTATGGTCGCAGGGAATTTATCTAAAACGCCAGTGAGTGTTGAATGTGTGGAATCTTGGATTAAATATATTCAGCGAGTTATAGAGATTGGGGAGGAAAATAATGACGTGTTGGAAGTGCGGTAAAGAATTTGAACCATCCCGTTTAGCCGTAGCAGTGTGGGCGGATAGTGGAAAGCCATTTGACCCGACTGATTGGGAATGTCCTGAATGTGAGGCTTTGGATGTCGAACAAACTAACCCCTAAAGAGATGAAGGCGTTTGAGAAGCATTTGCAATGTGCGTTTCCGCATCTAGGGATAACCGTATCGCCATTTCCCAATATGGAGTGGAAGATAAACTTCTCCGAACCCTGTGATGACGTTGATGCGGTAAAATCGGAGGCGATAAAGTGGTATTCTGAAAACACTGATAAAACTTGTGCGTTTGGTAAATTAAGGCACTCAGTTTGATTTACCTGATCATCATTCTACTGATGTTCCTAGAACCACCCAATCCGCCTATCCCCAATCACATTCCTGTTCAAGCGAGAATCACCTACTATAACCCGTCATTAGGCGGAGTCAACTGCTGGCAATTCGTGAAAGGGGAATGTATGTCCAAGACCAAATCCGGCGCAAAATGGCAAGACTGGTTTGGACGAGGATTGGCTTGCCCTAAAGAGTTCCCGTTTGGGACTCGGTTTTGGATTCGGAATCAGGTGTGGACGTGTGTGGATAGAGGGGGTAAGGTTTACACGGAGTCCAATGGCGTTATCAGGTTAGATTTGTTGACAGATAAACACCCGTGGGCAGGTAGGGGGGTGTTTACGGTGTATAGGATTAAGTGAGGTTTATCATACGTTATCTTGGCGGGAAATCACGAACTTGGAAGTCTATCTGTGCGTTCTTAGAGTCTGTCCGAAAACCGAACCAGACTTACCTAGAACCGTTCGTCGGTGGGGCGTGGGTGCTACAAGGTATGTCCGGTAAGCGGATTGCGAGTGACTACAACCAATCTCTGATTACCCTGTATCAGTCCTTACAACAGGGTTGGATACCCCCTACTGAGGTTTCGCTAGAATTGTACAAGGAAGTACAAGCCAAGAAAGACCCACTAGACCCTTTAACGGCTTTCGTGGGATTTGGGTGTAGTTTTGGCGGGAAGTGGTTTGGGGGATACGCTAAGGACGATTTAACTAGAAAGTATTCCCAAAATGCTTTTAATTCTCTCAACAAAGCAAGGCCGCTCATCAAGGGTGTTGAGTTTTCTTATAAGTCTTATTTAGAGTACACCCCCGTTGGCTACTTGATTTACTGCGACCCGCCATATCAGAACACAACAGGTTATGGCGCAATAGGTTCATTCAACACAGAGTTGTTTTGGGAAACGATGCGTCAATGGTCTTTGGTAAACACCGTGGTCGTCAGTGAGTATCAAGCCCCGCCCGACTTCCGGTGTGTTTTAGAGATTGCTACCAAGACTGATATGCGGATGAAGGACGGCACAAAAGACCAACGGGTAGAGCGTCTATTCATGTTCCGAGGCACAGAACCTCACCAAGTCGAACAACTGAAATTGGAATAACACTTGACAGAAAAC
>ERZ761597.34-NODE-34-length-50753-cov-7.811945_pt1 | contig 50753 bp, 66 predicted proteins | sample MGYA00433093_ERZ761597 | MGnify/ENA primary metagenome ERZ761597 (study PRJEB28899, sample SAMN03785557) | bioreactor sludge metagenome | biome: EBPR Sludge; feature: EBPR Bioreactor; material: 0.22µm filtered reactor supernatant | place: Saint Lucia: Queensland... | reverse complement strand
ATCGCACAATCAAGGGCTAAACTATCCTCAGTCCCTTTTTGTTGGGTACGCCAGCCGCGTAGGACGTGCTGATTATCATGCTCATAAAATGCACAATACGCACCATAACCACGTTTGTAATTATATTCGGATGCTAAGTAGAGATTCATTGTTTATTGTCCTTTACCGACGTCGGTAAAACTAATCAATTCGTCATCTTCACAACATAAAGCGATAGACGGCAACGCACCCCAATATTCGCATAAGGCTTCGAGTAGCGCATATGGCCCGTACTGGTCTAATTCCTCATCGGTGCAATCAATCAGATTACCGTCTAATCGCGCCACAAAATCATAGACATTTTCTCTATTCACCATTGTTATATCCTCCATTCAAATTGCTGGTCTGTTTCTGTACTTCTTTATCTATCCATGCTAAATGCTGTAAATCAGTAAACACCTCCACCTGCCCGGTTTTTCCGGTGCTATTTTTCACCACGTTGATAATTCCCCGATTGGTTGCCCTCCCATCCTCATAAACTAGATTCAAAGTGAGATACAAATTACATTGATTATCACTCAAATTACGGGCGCTTGAGGCATCTAATACCTTGCCGTCACGTACATTTTGACTATCGTCTTTGCGTGGCTGGGCAAATACCCAGCCCACAATATCCATATCCATGCAGAATGTCTTGAGTTTTTCCGCCACCAATTCCAACCACTCAAAATCACGTTTCCCAAATGAGGGGGTACGGTCAATATAATCCCAAAATAGAAACGGTACCCGCCGGCCCTGTTGACGTTTTTTCTCAATAATCCTGCCCGTCATTTCTAGCAGCATGTCAAACGTGGTATCCCGTTTCTTTTGTAGATAATACGCCTCACCGGGCCAGTTCTGGAGTTGACACGATAACCCAACAATACCCTTAATTCTATCTTCAGGGAGTAATTGCCCACGTCGTTTTTTAGGCTCTACATTATTGGCCTGCTCCCATAAGGCTAATTTATGGAAGTCTAACTCTCGATTGCTAATGCCAGCGTGCATAATATCGCCATTACGATGAATCGAACGCTGGGCATACTCGCCACCTGTCCACTCCGGGCCAAACACAATGGCATCGTACCCATCACGCAATAGTTTCTCAAGATTAGTTTCCATGAATGAGGTTTTACCCCCACCCGATACCCCTAATGTAAAAATGAGTTTTCCAGTCCACATGACCTCACACATACCCTCAAATTGATGCAAGGTACTAAAAGGCATCAATATAGGTTCTGATAGCGTTTTGACCCCCTGTAATTCTTCTGAGAGGTCATGTAAGGTCATACTACGAATACTATAAAACTCATCTAACTCAATGGCGGGTTGTATCGTTTCCGGCACTTGATTTAAGTTACCCCTCAGGATAGGTTGTGGGGTATGTTCTTTTAGATAATCCTGCCAAACAATACCCAGCGCGGCTCCGACTTGTTTCCATGCGTCTTTGTCGTCTTGAATCCCGCATGAACAATTGGGCCATCCGTGCGGCACTTTATCGTAGCTGATTCTAAAACTAGGATGTTTTTCTGTGTGCGATGGCAACGGACATAACCAGCGGTCTACATGGCCTTCTCGTAATACAGGCGTACCGAGCAGCGTCTTAACTTTTTCGATGTATTCAATCCATAAATCATGAATCGTTTCGTCAGGTGATTTTGTTAGGGACTTGGCAAGGGTGCGATTGTAAAGCGCCAGTTCATTAATCGGGATAGGTGGACAATCTACGAGGGCTTGTTTAAATTTAAGCGCATCAAACGCGCTATCAATCCATAAATCATTAGTGTCCTTTTTGCTACCCATCTCATAGGGCAGGCGATAGAACTCACAATTAAGTGCTACCGCGTCGGTCATCTCCCACACTTTCCACGCCGTTTGCATCCCAATCGAATCACAATCAGGATATAACTTGAGGTTCTCAACGCCCAGCAAATCTAAGTGTTCAATTAAGCCATCCGGTACTGACAACTCCCCAAACCACGTCAAAACGTTTTGAATACCTGCGGCCTGAAAGGTCAGCATATCCAAGTCGCCAAACGCAATATAGAGCGTACCACGCCCGGCTTTAATGGCTTGTTTTAGGTCGCCTAGATAATAATATTTTGCGCCGGAGGGTTGCCCGTTGACCCATGAAAATTTAGGCTTATTGCCGTCAGCCGAACGCCAACGCAATTGGCGCGTGCTATGGGGTTTACCTGTCATATTGAAAATTGGGTAAGCCCAGCCTTCCCGCCCCTGATATAAATACCGTTCCCACTGGGCTTTTTCACACACCTGCAAAAGACCGCGCTTGCTTAATGTATCCTGTATATCAAGGCTCATTTTGTTTCTCCGATAATGCGTACATCCTCAATATCAATTGAATCCGCATAACGCGGCGCAGGTTGAGCAAGCAGGCCATCAATCGCCGGGGTGACAAGATGCGCCTTCGGAACTTGCAAACTGCGTTTATAAGCACGATAGTTGACAAGCATCGTCGCCACTGTCTTAGCGCCGCACGGGTAACTTGCATCCTTATACTGCTTTCTGAACCATCTAAACGCCGCGTCGAGTTCCATTGCATCAATTGGATGTTCATCGTCAAGCGGCTGTAAGGCTTTCAGCAAAGGCGTAAACTGATTCTGCATAATCGTAGTAACTTCGGACTGACTGAAACTCTCAAGCGTGCGGCCTTTACCATACTTAAATAGCACCGGAACCAATTGACTCGCAACATCACGCTTGAGCAGACGACACGTTTTCTTAGCAGGTTTCACTTTCGCAGGCGTGACCGTATCATCTGTTACAGTCGTTTCTTGTGTGCTGTTTACCGATGTCGGTAAAGTTGCCTCGCTATCGTCCTGCGTAGCAGGCGATAAAGGTTTTTCTTCTATGGTTTTACTTATATCTTGAATAACTTCTGTTTCATCCCGTGAAATTTCACTGGGTAAAACTTCACCCTGTGAAACATCGGGCAACATAAAGTATTGATACTTTTTGCCGTCTACCTCAAATTCACCCGTCAATTGATAAATGTGCTGACGTTGTGGTAATGCACATTCCTGCTTACCCATGCGCTTATCAAACGGGACTAGTTCGATTGCCCCATGCTCAATAAGCCAGTCTTTAGCTTTAGTGATTTCCCCAATAGACCAGCCCGTTTCCTTAACCAATAGGCGCATCGAAGGCCAACACCGATTACGAGCGTTACTGTGACACATAAGCGCAATCAATAGGTTCAAGCGCCCATTATCACGTAGTAGATTCAACCCATCTCGAATTTTCCAGTTTAGGCTATTCATTCTCAAGTTCTCCCGCTAGGCTTTTAACAAAACTATCTAGTGTTTCTGACTTGGATTCGCCGCTAAGAATCGTCAATAAGCATTGAATCCTTGACATTTCAGGATTGGTTAATTCATGCAATTGATGAGCCTTTTTAACAATCCTTACCCATTGCGATAAGGTCATATTTTCAACAAATGACGGCATAACTTTTAGAATTGTCTCAAAGGTCTCAAATTCCATATCGCGCTTAACTGAATTGCACAAACGACAACAAAGAACAAAATTGCTGTAATGATTATTTCCGCCCTTGCTGCGTGGCGTTTTGTGGTCTAATGACCATCCCTGCGCCTTATTTGAGCCGATAATCAATTCAGCACCGCAATAGAAACATTTACCATTTTGTTTTTGATACAAAGCGGAGTGCTTAAAGGACATGGGGTTAAAAATCCCTTATGGCTTAAAATAGCCAACTATGCTACACTTTATAACAAGTGAAGCGCTTCAACTGTTTCGCCCGGACTCCCCCCGCCATAAGGGAGTTTTTGCTTTTCTGCCATCAGCTTACTACCCTTCGGTATTGGACTGACAATTTCTAGTATAACGCTATTTTCTCCATTTGCAATAGCTTGACACTTTGTACAATTGAGTTTACTATAGGTATAAACAAAACAAAAACGCCTCACTTGCAGGCGTCTAGCGTTAGACTAATCATATCATAAAAAGGTAGGTGACAATGGACTATCAGCAGTTTTTAGCCAAAAAGACGCTTGTAGAACGTGCGTCGGGCAAACAAATCACGCTTGAGGATGTACACCCGATTCTGTTTGACTTTCAAAGATGGATTGTCAAATGGGCAGTCAACAAAGGCCGGGCAGCTATCTTTGCCCATACCGGGCTTGGTAAAACTGCCATGCAACTCGAATGGGCTAGACTCATTAACCCCGCTGGTAAAACACTCATTATCGCCCCGCTGGGCGTAGCACATCAAACGGTTAAAGAGGCGCACGACTTATTAGGTCTCACTATCCACTATACCCGCGATGGTAGTGACCTCATTCATGGCATCAACATTACCAATTACGAAATGGTCAAGCATTTTAATCCTGAGGATTTTGACGCGGTGGTGTTGGATGAATCAAGTATCCTCAAAGGACTTGACAGTAAAACCCGGAAACTGTTAACCGATATGTTTGTGGATACGCCTTATCGGTTGTGTTGCACTGCAACCCCGGCTCCCAATGATTACAGTGAAATCGGACGGCATAGCGAGTTTTTGGGGTATCTATCCGACCAAGAAATGTTAGCCGCGTTTTTTGTCAATGACATGAAAATGAAAGATGGCACATGGCGACTCAAGAAAAACGCGGTTAAAGCGTTTTATCGTTGGCTGGCGTCGTGGTCACTTTCGATTCTCAAGCCGTCGGATTTAGGTTTTGATGATGCTGGGTACGATTTACCCGCCCTCAACATCCAAACGCATTTTGTCGATTCGGATTATGTGCCGGATGGTCAAATGTTTTTCACCGGACTAAAGGGCATTACCGACCGCTCAAAGGTGCGTAAAGGTACACTTCACGACCGGGCGGTAAAAACAGCCGAGATTGTCAACGCCTCGACTGAACAGTTTATTGTGTGGCATGGCCTCAATGATGAGGGCCATGAGCTACTAAAACTCATCCCTGATGCGGAGTTGATTGAGGGTGCAACCGCACTCGATAAAAAACTAGCGATTAGCGACCGTTTTAAGGCCGGTGAGACGCGCGTTCTGATTACCAAGCCCTCCATTTTTGGGTTCGGGATGAACTTCCAATTTGCTCATAATATGGTTTTTGCGGGTATGAATGATAGTTGGGAGCAGTATTATCAAGCTATCCGCCGATGTTGGCGTTTTAAACAACAATATTCTGTCAACGTGCATGTAGTGTTGGCAGATATTGAGGACGAAATTTGGAATAACGTACAAAACAAAGAACATCAGGCCATGACGATGTTAAACGAACTTATCAATCACGTTAAAACGTTTGAAATGGAGGAATTACACAACATGGTACACAAAGACTGGCAATATACTGAGAATATGGCACAAGGGCGCGACTGGACAATCCTGTTAGGTGATAGCTGCGAACGCATCAGCGAGATTCCAGATAACAGCGTAAGCCTGACTGTTTCAAGTCTGCCATTTCTGAGCCTGTACACCTATACGCCAACCGAACGTGACCTCGGTAACAGCCGCAACAATGAGGAATTTTTTCAACAATTCCAATTTATCATTGATGGCCTGTATCGCATTACTAAGCCGGGGCGTAATGTGGTTATTCATGTGCAACAGGTCGCAGCGACCAAAACGAATGATGGCTATATCGGTATCAAAGACTTTCGCGGCGATGTCATTCGGGCGTTTACCCAGCCGCGTATCACCCGCGATATGACACCTGAGCAGATGAAAGCCGAATTTGACAAAGAACGTTTTATCTTTCACGGGGAAGTGACCATTGACAAAAATCCTCAAACTCAGGCCATCCGTACCAAAACGAAGGGGCTGATGTTTGTACAACTCCACAAAGATAGCGCCGCCAGTCGCCCCGGTTTTGCGGATTACCTGCTCATTTTCCAGAAGCCCGGTAAAAATGAAGTGGAGATTATTCCGGATGTCAACAATGAAGAATGGATTCGTTTTGCCCATCCGGTTTGGTACGATATTGAGGAAACGGATGTACTTAACGCCAAAGTCGCCCGGTCGGAAGAAGATGAGCGCCACATTTGCCCGTTGCAACTCGGCCTGATTGAACGCTGTATCCGGTTGTGGTCCAACGTTGGTGAAGTAGTATTTGACCCATTCGCGGGTATTGGTAGCACGGGTTATGAAGCACTCAAGCGCCAGCGGCATTTTCTGGGCATCGAACTCAAGCCCGAATACTGGCGTGTAGCCCAAAACAACCTCAAGGCCGCTGAGAACATCAATACCTATGATTTATTCGCATGGGCAGACACTAACGCCGAATAATGGTATACTAAAACTGCCCTCAGATAATAGCTCCGCAAGGCAAAAACACCACTCTAACCCGGTGGTGTTTTTGTGTTTACCGACATCGGTAAAGCAACCAAAAACACCTACCGCAAAATGGGCAGGTGTCTAAGGGTTACACGATTCACAAACAATCTGAGACACAGCGCGTCGAATAAGATACCTTTAGGTTAGTCTTTTTGCGGTAGGATGTCAAGCAGACGTGCAAAGGCATCAAATAAACCATCATAATCAGCACCTTGCAAATCATAGCGCGTTTTAAGGCCGCTGAGGTACGGAATAGCAAAACGTATATCATCCTCAATTCGTGCTAATTCTAACGCTGTTACCACCTTTCGACACACCGCTTCTAACTCCGCAATCCGCGCGTTAGCCGCGTCAAGCATCGCCTGCAGGTCAGGTAGCGGCGGCTCAACTGTATACCGCCAGTCGGGGGTGTGTTGCTGATTCTGTTCAATCTCAGCACGGGCGGCGGCTGGTGTTAGCGGTCGGCTAGTAACAATTTTACCCGATGGCGATTGCCAAGTAATGATATGGGTAGTCATGATTGATTATCCTTTCTTATTCGATTGAAACTTGCACACGGGCTAACCACTCATTGCGGTATTTGTTGGCACTATCGTGACCTACTCCAATACGCTCAGCTAATGTCCGACTGGGTAGATTAGCGTCTGTCGGATGTCTGTCCAGATAGGCAAAAACAAGGCCTTGAGCGTTGGATTTACGCGGCGCGTTATTGACTAATGTCTGTCCGTTGTCTGTCTGTCTGTCCGTAACGGACGCAGACGCTACCGACGGTAACGACGGAACCTCTACCCGACTAATGCGAATCGGTTCACTCACTGGCATGGTCACTTGTACACGGGCTAACCACTCATTGCGTTTTCTAGCATCATACCACGCCTCAAATGATTCAAATAACGCCTGTAGTTTTGTATCATAATCAGACTTTTGTTGTTTCATTTGTTCATGGTGTTGGAGGTTAATGACACTCAACCCATCGGACGCAATAAACGCTACGATGGGAGCCGCTAACCCGACTAAAATTGAGATAATCAATTCGGCGGTTTTGTGTTCATTGGTAGACAAAATAACCGGGCCTGCGACGGCGTAAAGGTTAGCGCCAACCTGAATTACTACGCAAAATATCAAAGTGAGCATAATGACCCGGCCTAAATTATGGACTTTGCCGCGTTTGTCACGTTCTTTGACCATCAAGTACGCCAGCCCAGCGGCGGCAAGGTCAATAACAATCACCGCCAAAAGTGCCTCAATAGTCGCTACCCACCACGCCACATTTTGATGGGCGCTATCGTAAAACACCGGCCCCGTGCGTAACGCCGCTAACGCCGCACTTGCGATGGTAATGAGCATAAAAAACCAATAGATAGGGGGATAACTACGAATGTCATCCGGTTTGTCCAGTGGGTGCAATTTGAGGTAGAACTTACGCGCCGCCTCAAGTGCTGCTACCTCCATCTCAGGGGATACAATTTGTTTTGTCATGTTTCTTTGTTTCCTTTTTTGTTATACTTATTTTGGCTTAGACACCCCTCAGTTGTGAGAGGTGTTTTTGTTTATCGAGTGGCCTTGCGGCCTATTCAATCTCGACCAACATCAACTTGTAACGTTTGCCAGTCTTGACCCGTTCGCGCCATGTCGCAAACAACCGGATGAGGGGCTTGATATTCCCCGCAAAAATGCCGCTAATTTCATCAGACGAAAAAACCATGCTAGATTCATCAGGGGGTAGGGGTAAATCATTACCTTGCCCTTCCTGCGTAGCCACACGGTTATTTTTTTCCGCAGTGAGTTTAGCAACTGACGCTTGATGTTCCACTGCCCATCGCAGCAAAAAATCACGTTCGGTTTTTTCGACATAGGCCACCGCCGCATAATGCGAAAAAGACAAGGCGTGCAAGCGTTCGGTTAGGTCATATTGTGCTACCACACTCGCCCAATTGGAAAGCGTACTAGCGGCGTTCGGTAACATGAGTGAATCAAACGGGATAATCTGCGATGCTACCTCACCAAACCGTGAGGCGCACTGATTCAAAAAATCACCGATTACCCATTGTCGGTTACTGTAAGCCATGTACCAACCAGCCACAATCGCCTCAGCATGACCTAAACTAACCTCAGTTACTCGACATCCGACCGTGCGACCGTCTAACGTCAGGACGCTATAACCATCCCCGCTATCGTATTCCACTATATCTATTACCGATGTCGGTAAATTCATGATGTGACCCTTTCTAATATCCGTGCTAACCGTTTGCGTTTTTGCTGCTGATAGCTGCGTACCCCCGCTTGACGCCGCAATTGTTGATACTCAGGACGTTGCATATTGCGATGATACCGACCTCGCGAAGCGGCGTTCATGCACGTTTTACAGCGACTACAATAGTATAACTTACCTTTCACCCGTTGGCGGTAGAAGTTATCTAGGAGTTGCGGTATCCCGCCGTGTACGCAAGCGGGATTTGTGCAAACTTTAACCGCCATCGGTTAGTGTCTCACTGTTGACGTACCACACGCCTTCATAGGCCATGCCCATCGGGTGATTATCCTCATCTAATACCATAAAAGGTGAAAATACATCAGTTGCGTATTCTAGCGCCATATCCCGCGCCATATCGAGTGTTTCCAATTCATCATCAATCAAGTCCATCGAATCAATATTCACAATTGAGAACATGGTTATTTATCCTTAGTCTTGTCGTAATCCTCAAGCCACTGACGACACGCAACCGCCATATCCGCTTTATCAATGCCATAAGCGGCGCGAATGGAACTTATGGTGTGTACGCCTATCTGTTTTAAATCAATACGCGGCGGAGTGTAAGGGTCAACGATATGGCTCATAACCGTGCCGTTTTCATCTACTACCCTTACTCCATATTTCCCCTCGTACAATTCACTAGCACGGGCTAATTGAATGTAGGCATCCAAGTCATAAAAGTCCTCAGGATTATCCCACTCAACAGCCTCACGTTTCCAGTCTTTATTCCATCGTCCTGTTTCAATGTAATAACGCATCGCCTATTTATCCTTTTTGGCATCTAATCGGGCTTGCAGTTTGGGTTTACGTTCAAATTCATCGGGCGGTAACACTTCCAACAATTCGCGGCCTTTAACCACTGGATAGACATAAGTCCAGATGTCACGCCCTTTGGAGTCTTTGCCAAATAACTCATGCTCAGTCGTACCCATGACACCCGTTGCGGCCTGAATCTTTTCAAGCCATGCTTTTTTGTTGGCGTCATTTTCGGCCTTGTCTTTACCTGACCACGCAAAATAAACGTATAGGCTATTGCCATCTGCCTCTATCCAATTGCGCGGCGTATTTGACTTGCCATCTTTATTCCAATTCCCGCCGCCGGATTTTGGAACGGGTAGAGGTTTAAACCCGTTGGATTTTAACCACTTATCCCATGTGAGTAGATATTCCTCTGATTGCTCAGGGGCAACCTCCTCAGTCATAGTGACTTCAAAATCGTTGGGCGTTAGGCATTTAATCGTGATGGTAGTCATGGTTTATTTATCCTCCATATAGTATTGTTCATAGGTTGAACGGCGCATGGCCTCAAAATACTCATCCGGCTTGGCGACGGCAGTCCGTTTAGCACACGCTACATCCGCCGCCGACTTATCGCAGGTCGCATACACGATATTCGTTTTAATGACCGGACGTTGGCTCCGGTCAAACCGTACCACTACGTACTGCCGATTGTGATTACGAGTCCCCATCGCCTCCTAGCCTTTCGTCTTGTAAACAAAAATGCGTGTATGAAACTCAGTATGGCCTGATGCGGTAGACATCGCCACCTTAAAACGATACTTTTTGGCAACCTGCCGGATAGCATTCATGGCCTGATGATGCTCATCGGTCAAAAATTCATATTCCTTAACGCCGTGCGGTTGCTCAAAAATAGATTTGCGCAAGTCGTACCACTTGCCGCGCCGTTCTATCTCAATTGGTTTCATAATGTTCCTTTCTTTAAACTAGATACAATCATATTTTACAATATATTGGATTGACATACAAGCTATGTTTTGTTATACTGTAGTCAAGTGTTTAAGCATATGGAGGTAAATCGCAATGGCATCATTAAAAGTCGGTGATACGGTTGAATATAAAAACGCTAACGGCAAGTGGTGTAACGCGGTTGTCAAGGCGACATGGCAGGAAGCCGACCGCTACACGCTAGAAGATAAGCATAGCGGGAATATTTTTGATATGCATGGGCGTTTTTTGCGGCCTGTATCGGTTGCAACCCCATCGGTTAAGCCATTACTGTATCAAGAACATACTGAGAATGAGCCTAAGTCAGTCCGCCGCGTCCTGCTGGGCCAGTTTGGCGAACTGGCGATGCGTCAACCGCATTTGTTTTTTGCGGGGGTTTATGACTTGTGGACAATTGAGGACATGAGTCAAGCCGATGAGGTTTATATCGTAATGGAGTGTGTATCACTTCCGGATGTCACGGTCCATTATCGCGTTTTTGTCATCGCTGAGGGGCAGGCGTAACCATGACCATTCCTAGCACCTATACACTTTGGAAGTATAACGATAAACCCAACCGCATGACCTACAGCGTCACGGTGCGATTCGGTTGGACGCCTGACATGCTACAGAAAACACGGTTACAATACGTCGCGGCATGTCAAGCGGCGCGTGAAGGTAAGCGCGTGATTGTGGCATCGAATGACCCAGTATTTACCCGCAATACCTATCCTCAGAACATCCACGATGAGGCGCGGGTACAAATCTTCGGGGATGTGGCGGTACAGGTCGCACCGGGTATCACGCGGCAAATGACCATTAATTGTTTTGATGAAACTACGACGGGTCAACAGTTGCTTGATGAGTTGTGGGCGCTAGTGGATGTCATGAACACCATTGAGGCGGTAGAGGTAGTGGAACAAGCCTTACCTCCTACCCCCGCAACCTTGCGGCCTAGTCGCCAGCGGATTGATATTCCTGAGCAAGTAGCAGATGAGATGATTTACGACCCATCCGATGATGAGGGGTCATACGATATGAGAAAGGCGTAGATGATGAATAAGTGGCTATTTAACACACCTGACCCGAATAATACTACCATCTGGCATACGTGGCATGATGAACGCGGCTTAGCATGGTCTTTACGCAATACTGACCCGCGTGTTATTGCTCAAAACAAAGTATGGCTACACAACAGAATTATCGGTGAACCGCAAGTACCCGATGGTAGCGATGTGACGATTGAAGAACTCAAGGCGATGGGATTGGTAGGTGTTTATGAACTGCCCTGATTGTGAAGGCGATGGCGTAATCTATGAACTTACCCTGCGTGGTAAAACGTGGGTACGCCGTCAATCGCATATTTGCACACGCTGTAAGGGCAGTGGTCATTTAGCCGATGCCCCGGCGTGCCGTTATTGTGGTAAACCATCACCAACACTCGATAACGGGTATTGTAGTGATGTGTGTGAGTTTGCCTCAGCACAACCCAAGACGGTTAAACTTGACCGCTACAACATCCACTATCAAGTGTCGGCTCCGCCGATGGGCTGGGAGTATGGTCAAGCGGTTGAGGTCATACGCGGTAAGTGGGTGATTGAAATACGCCCGGCGTTAGGGGGTCACACGCTCTATCGAGTGCGGACTAAAGGCACGGGTGTCAAGTCGGGGTTGATTGTGGCGGATAATGCCGCTATTTGAGGCGGCGGCGTGATGTACGTGTCAAACGTACAAGTTAATCTGGATAAAGTGGATTCTGGATAGGAAAATGGAACTGATTTTTACAGCGGCAAGTAATCAGAAATATGCCCAGATAGCCAGCGACTTAGGCTATCTATATGGCGCTCGTTTGCCTGCCAAAATCTATCCAGAATTTACGCCCCATTTTGTAGATCAAAACTGGAAACGACCAGACCTATACCCCAAGTATCGTGCTGCTGTTGCCGACCACAAGCCGCACCTTGCCAGCGTTTTAGACTGGGAACACGAAAATCAACTTGCCGAGGTATTACGCTGGGCAGAAGAAATAGCGCCCAGTGTCCAAGAGATTATTGTCATCCCCAAAGTGCCGGGTCAAGTCCACAAGATTCCCAGCATTATTGGTGGCAAAAAAGTACGTTTAGGTTTCAGTGTACCAACGTCGCACGGGACGACGGAGGTCATGTTAGATGAAATTGAGGCACACGGGGCAGGGGTTCATTTGCTGGGTGGTGATCCCCGAACACAAATGATGATTACAGCACGTCTGGGCGCACAGGTCAAAAGCATAGATTTCAACAAGGTGATGCGCATGGCCTCACTCAATTGCGTCTGGGTCGCGCAACCTTTACCCAAAGGCAAGGCGGTCAATCGTAAATGGCCTCAATTGCAAGATTTAGGTTTGGGCCATTTGACTGAGGATACCTGCTACACGGCTTTTGCAATGAGCATGGAGAACATTGGGAAGGCATGGAAGTCTGGCGCGGTGCAAGGTCAGATACCAATGTTTTAAAAATCTGTAGAAGCGATATTCTGCATAAGAAACGGAGAAAAAGACAGATGACTAAGCGGGAATGGTGCAAGCATTACAACGGATTCGGGTTGAACAGCTATTGCAAGGCTGGTGTGTCCTATGAAATGTACAAGCGGTATACCGTCGTTGATTTGCCGCCATGCTTGAGTGAAGATTCCACGATGCCTTTATGCTCACATGCGATTTACCCAACACCTGAAGAAGTCGCAGCTTACGAGTCAAAACTTGAGGCAGAAATAAAACGCATGATGGACTGCTCAAATAACTGGATTTGCCGTCATTGCGGGTCTGAAGTCTTGAATGAGCGACAAGTGGGACGCTGTGTATATGCCGAGCCGTGCGGTCATCGGTTGTATCAAGGCAAGGCACGCGGTCAACGGCCTGCCAAGTTGGGTAAATCAAAATCTCAATAAGCGATATTCACCATAAGAAAGGGTTCAACGATGAGCAAACTAAAGTCCGAAATTTTAAAAACCGTGACATTCCCTGATGGTTCAATCTGGGAAGTGAAAGAAAAACTTCCAGTCGGCCTAATTGTCCATGACCCAAAGGAATATCTTTACAGGCATGTGCTGGTTGACGACGCGGGGTGTGTTATTCCCGCTGAGGAGGGGTCAATCCAAGATAAATTGCATCATTTGATTTTGCAGATGTGGGATACCGAGAAACGCATGACGAAGGTGCTTGATGAAGTTTCCACTATTGTTGACGGTGATGCTGATTGGCCTTACATGGATTTTATTGTGTTGTCCGTCCGCCAAGAGATGGAGGATAAGAAAAAGGTGGAAACTGCATTGGCAGAATGGGAACGCATGGGTGATGAACTTGTACAGGCGTTTGGCATGAGGCTAGTTGATGGCAAGGTTGCCTACAGTTGCCCACCAGATTTTAGATGGGACGCTTTTGACCATATGGCTACTCTACTGAAGCAAAATCTCTAGACATAACTCGGTTTCTCCCTATCGGGAGAGAAAGGTTTGTAACGAACATGCGTACATCAGCAATCAATACCCATCAGCAAGTAGAGGCATTGAGGCTCAAGTTTCGATTGCTTCACAAGGTTGATGATGCCGATTTTGAAAAGGTAATTCAGGCGTCCTACCAAAGTCCAAAGGCCATTGTAGAGTTTATCGAAGATTTTGAAATGGGGTGGAAGGCCAGCGAACTCACATTTCAGGCATAATGCCAACAACGAAGAAATTGCGGCACTAAACCGCGAAATTCGGCGGTTAAAGGGCGATGACGAAATACCGTTTTAATTACCAGAACGCCGATTCTGTAAACGTAATTAGGCCATAGGCCAGAAAGGTATACAATGACGTATCAACATCCAGTACGAGTCAATGCAGTAGATGAACTTAGCAAGATTTTGGAGCGACGTGCAAAGGCGGAAGCAGAAGTTTATCGCCTTTGTGATCGTGGTCGGTGGCAGATGTGCATACCTGTGCAGGCGAATGATAGTGATATTCTTCTCACTGAGAGTCTTGAGGATATTTCACATTTAGCGCGTGAAATTGTGCGTCTCAATAATCTCATGAAAAAGGTATGCAGTGTTGTCACATCATCATGGGGCGATGATGAAGATGGATTTGAGGATGACGAACCACAAGCAAGGCTGTTCGCCATTCTTGAGGAGTGGCTACCTGAAAGTAAGTAACCAATGGGGCAGTGATGCCCCTAATCATCATCTGATTTAATTGGCCTTATCATAGATGAAATGAAAGTGAGGCGAGATGACACGCGAAATTGATAAAGCCATTGCAAGTCTTTTGCAGTGGTCTGACTTGTATGAAATCAAGACTTGGGAAGATAACTACTCTGTTGGGGTATATGAGACAACAATCACGCTAGGAACTGACGCCGATGGACACGAACGGGTTTTACCAGATTGGCAAAGTAACGTCAACGCCGCCCTGTCGCTGGTTGAACTTGTTCCCGCTACATTCCGTCTACAATCTACCGCGCCGGGTATCTGGCAAGCAACATTCATGGCCCTAAAGCATGATTATCAGGCTATCGAAGAAACACCCGCGCTGGCTATTTGTGAGGCGTGGCGAAAGTGGAAAACTGCCGAGGCAGAAAATAAGTGAGAACTATCTGCAATAACCCACCTTATCAAGAAAGCGAGGCGACAAGCTAACCGACCAGCGATTAAAAGGCCGTCAGTGTGACCCAGTGCGGAGGGCTGACGGCAAGTGCATCACCAGCAAACTTGGCACGATGCTAGTCAGGTGGGAAGATGGTACTTTAGGCGTCGTGTTGCGGCGTCAACTGCGAAAGAACACCCCCCTGATTTTTAGGGGGTTTTATTTTTGGCGTTGACAAGAGTTATATAACTCTTGTATAATGTAAGTATAATCAAGTAAACGAACGAAGGGACGCGAAAATGAACAATCAAGTCACCAAAACGACACGCAAGCCCGCCGAATTTTTTGTAATTAGCAATGGATATTGGAGTGGTCAAGGGTGGGAAATTGAAGTAGGCGGCATCAAAAGCAGAAAGGATGCTGAAGCCGAAGTTCAAAAGCTACAAGATCGTGATTTTGATTCGCATTGGTCTGCTCAGCATGGTTATGATGTTCGTCATGGTCGCAAGTTTCGCATCGTAACAAAGTCGGAAATTCGCCGGATGTTTGGCGAGAGTTGGTATGAAAACTTCCGCCCAGAACGCCTAAAGTAGTCGCAGAAAAGCGCCTCCATTCTTCACCGGGTCGGGGGCGCTCCAATCTCAATCGTATCAAAGTATCAAGGTTCAATCAAATAGGCGCTTAGGAGGCGCAAAAATCATGTCACCCGAAGAAATTAAACAAGCCTGCCAATCGGTATTCAAAACCTTACCCCAAAACTTGGCTGAAGCGAAACGGGCATATGTATCCGCCTGGATACAACCGGAATATGGCACGGAAAAGCACAACCGCCGTGTTCACGCGGCGCTGGCAATGCGCGAACTGTACGCGGGTAATGTCGAAAAAGCGGCTTCTTACGCCAAGCAGCTATGAAACGTTCCCGCCGTCTACTCATTCCCGTCACCGACCTTGAACACGAGGCGGTGACGGTTTTTGCTTCTCGGCTTGGGCTGTCGGCTGCTGACGTGGTACGTCAAGCCCTTGCCGCCTACGTGCCGGACTTCCCGATGGCCGATGACCAGAGGGGCGATCATTGGGCCAACAAACGCCTACAATCTGAATATAGGCGATGGTTAGCAGAGAATGACGATCCGCTGGCAGACGAGTCGTTTGAAGATTTTCTGCGCTGGAAAAAGGCGCAAGGTCAAAAAGTGGAGAAGTGAGATTCTCCCACGTAACCAAAAAGAGGCTATCAACTAGCCTCTTTTACTTTTACCGACATCGGTAAACACTACCTTTTAGGCCATAACGCCTTGATTTTGTCCTCAACCGCTTGCAATTCGCTGACCGCCTCAACGGTTGCGGCGTTATTTTTCAAGTCCTGTAGTACCTTCAAAAGCGCCTGCAGGCCAAGTGATTGCAAGTCATCAGGAACCAGATTCACCCCAGCGGCTTTTTCTACCGCGTCAATGCCATCATCTACTAACTCAACAATCGTAGCGGCATGACTAGCGGCAAACGCTAACAGTACCCCACGAATACCCGTCGCACTAGCAACCGCACCCGCAATGGAGGCCAACACCATCTCATCACGATACGCTGGCGCAACCCACGATGAATAGCTAAAAAACGCGGCGGCGGCGGCAAAAACAATCGTTATCCATAAATCAGTATCATCCAACAGGTTCACTAACTGGCGGAATATCACGTTTCGTTTCATGGTTATCCTTTTCCTCTGGTTTAATCGAATCAATCACGGTTATCGAGATAGGTTGCGTATCACCTTCTATTTTTGTAACTGTTTTGTGGACTTGAAATAACCGCTCTGAAATAAGATTTAAAATCGCCTTGACGCCGGGTATCTCTTTTTCAAACTGGCTCAGTAAAGTATTGATATTCATCACAGTGGCTAGAGTTAAATCAATCGTACTAAATTTAGCGGTATCCTGCGTTAACATTTTTTCGATGCTGGCACTCACCAGCTCAAGTTTACCCGTATTACTTTCGTGACGTGCATTGATACTCGCTAACAACTCAATCTGACGGTTTTGTGTTTGGGTCAACGCCTCTAAAATAGCCTGTTGCCCGACGAGGTGTTTACCCATAATATCTACAAGCCCCTGTGATACCTCATTAGCATGTAGACTGTTATCGCTGTTTTTGGCAAAGGTAGGCGCAAATAATTTCGCCATCTGCCAGATGATAAACAGCGCCATTAAAATCGCCAGCCCGGCAAAATAACCGGGATTCGCCTGTAGAAAAACAAAAAGTGCATCCATTAGGTGAGTAATCTCCAAAATTCCACCTGACTAAAGGCTTCTGTTTCACCAAAATCAGACGCAATGCCTTGCGCGTTAACGTTAGCGTTGGATGTTTGGCCTCGATGCTGTAACTCTAATACGCTCGATACGGCTAAAGTGAATCGCCCACGTCCTTCGGATTGATTGACTGTTGTGGATGTTGACGGTGCAAACGATGGTTGACCTGCGATAAGAGTTGTGCCAGCGGTTGTGTTACGCAAGCGTGACTGATGGCTATCAATGCCCCATCCACCCGCCCTAAATTGAGTGTAATACGTACCCGCCGCTAAGGTGACTTGATTAGCCGCCAGTGACCCAATGCCAGCGGTATCAGTGACTTCGGAAGTTAACGCACGGGTATACCATGCGCCGCTAGTAATTGCCCCGCTGGTTGTGCCGATGTAGTTTAAGTAGGCGGGTTGATTCGGGATACGCGCCGTGATAATGGCTAGGACTTTTTGACCCGCGCCAGTCGAGGCAGTTAAGGCAATCCCAAATGCGTTCTCAGGGGTAGTAGTACCGCGTGCTTGACCAGTGGAGGCCGATTGTTCTAGGTACTGACCAACCGATACCGCCGCTGATGTTTCGACATAAGCAAGGCCATGTGTCACCAGCCGACCGCCATATAAACCCAGCATGTTGGTAATGTAATGCTCCGCTACCCCTGCGATGCGATGATTACCCAGTGTAGCAGAGGTAAAAAACTCTAACGCGGTTGCCTCAGGTGCAAGTGGATAACCCGCCTCTAAAATCTCAGTACCTGCGCCGCTGGGTAGGTTAATCGCCATGCCGAGGCGGTCAGGGCTGATATATTGACGCCCATCTTGAATACTCACCTGAGCGATACTGACAAAACCGTTGGCAACCTCAATATAGGCAAGTGCAATATCCCAAAATCCCGCTGGCGCTCCGGTGCGTGTTAAGGTTGGTGCGACAGGTGAGGCGGCAGCTGTGCCTTGCAAATAGTACGGCCTAACCGTTTGCCCGGCGTAATTAGCCCGTAACACAATCGCATCAATACGCGGGTTGCCACTGGCGTTGGCTGGTACGGTGACGTTTGTAGCGGTATCAAGGGTGTACTTAATGCCTTGTACAATCGCTGTACCGGGCGTGATGGTCACGTTAGCTGAGGCGGGTACGGTTGCACGTACCTCTAACGGTCCGTAGGCAGGCTGAGTGGTAGCAGCATAGGAACCCGGCACAACCCCCGCGTTGGCTTGCGCTCCATAAGCTGAGCCATTCCCCCATAATTCCTGCCATTGTAGGTGGGTATACGGGCCAGCATCCCCCACCGCGCCTTCTGTGAGGCGTCCTGACCACGGTAGACTTGAGCCAATATCAATTAAAGTCATGTTATATTCCTATCCAGCGCGTGTAATAACGAATCCGCGCATCAGTATCAGCGGTAAAACCGGGTAAAGTAAACGTGATATGATTCAACCCACCTGCGACGAGCGGGTTAACCTCTAAACGGAATTGCGACAAATCGGATTGAGGGCCTAACAATCCGAAACCATTTACGTTATTGACTCGCACACTGACGGGTACGCTACTCAGGTCAATGGTTAAAGTTGACCCAACACCGACCGCGCCTAGATATTGCACAAATAACCCTAAATCTTCATGCACCACTAAGGCGTTATCAAACGGGCCATCAATCTCAATAATCGGCATTGAATACCACGTACCTGTATAGGCAACCGTGATACTGCCAAAAACATCCTCATTACCAAACCAGATGTTTTCATCATCAAAAGTAATCGGGAACGCCAACTCACTAAAACCATCGTTGACATTGTTATCAATCACCTGCTCAGGAGTGTAGAAGGTCGGTTGTAGCGCCCGTAACTGGACTTGCTCAGTAAATCCCCATTCGCGCCATTCCTCTACAGGTGTTTCGGGAAACGTTGGCGTAAGACATCTAGCATCAATCGCAAAACGAGTGTTATCCGGTCGGATGAGGGTCACAGTCACCGGGCCGCCACGATTCGGACGGCACACCTGTAACAAATCTTGACGGGCTTGCCAGTAAGCCTCACGACTACAGCCCTTTGTAGCCAGCAAGATACTGAAATCACGCGATTGTAGGCGATAATTGAGTTCGACTTCACCCGGCTGTTTGTAGGGGTTGCGGGCGATGAGTTCGATGGGGGGTAGACCTAAATCCCCCGGCGTAGTCAAGACGGCCTTTGTAAAATAATCACTGGCTTGATAGGTCAACCCGTCAAACGTGGTAATTTCCCATATTTCCCCGACAAAGGTATTACTAGAGAAGCCTGTCACGCCAACACCGCCGTTCCATCATAGACCGTGCGCCAACCGCTAGTCCCATCATTCCACACCAGCACGCCTGTACCCGCGCCAACGCCCTCACCCGGATTGCGTCCGTTACTGGCAAAGGCGATTTGAGTACCGCCCGTTTGGGTGATGGTCGGTAGACCCGCTACAGTAAAGGTCTGTACACCCAATGCAATATTGGCATTTTGGGAAAAGGATGTAATACGGCGGGTATCCCGTTCCAAAACACTTATTCTTTGCATCAGACTTCGGATAATCGAATCCATTAATTAAGCGCCCTCGAATTGTGATTTTTTCAATAGATTCACCGTAACATCTTCATTGTCATCTGTCAAGCTAACAGACACTTGCATAATTCTAAAATCGGCTTCGTACCCTTGATACAGGGCGGTCACGATGTCGCCTATATTCCAATCAACCGTATAACGCCCCTGAGGGCTATCTAGGTCAGGTACAAAGTCAAAAGTAATTTGTGGCTCATTCTCTTGTAAAAAAGCGTTACCCGCCGTTAAAAAGCCATCCGTTACCCCATAAGATACATCGCGTGCATCGGTTGTGGCCTCAATGCGATTGTAGGGACTATCGGGAATGGTATTGCCCTCAACGGGTAAAACTTCCCTAGCGCCCTCAGTACCCTGACCCAACACAAATACGCTGTTGCGTTCATCTAATCTATTGAGAGTCAACACGGGTTGACGCATGTTGGCGCGTTGCGGGGTAAACAGGATATAGGGCTGGGTAGGATAGTTGGCGGTTTTACTTTTGTCGGTTCCTACCCGATGAGGCCAAAATACAAAACTAGGCGGCACAACAGTATTATCTAAAAAGCGGTACAACTCAAAATCAATATCACCCTTTACACTGCAATCAAAAATGACATCAAATAACACCTCCCACGCCCGGCGTTGAAAGATGACATTTCCCGTATAGGGGTCGGTGATAAAAAACATATTCGGGAACGCTCTATCGGCATTTACCGCTGGGGTGGACATCATGCGGCTAGCAAACGTGTTCATAATCGTACCCGCGTTATCTTGATAACTGATATACCCCCCGGCGTTGTTGGGATCGTCAGCAGGAACGATGATACGTCGTTTCAATAAATCCTCAGGACTAACCCCGCTGCGGGTGATGTATTCCGTTTCGGTATCCTCATCATAATAAATACTCACATACCGTAACAGATAGGTTTGTTCACGTTGCATGGATGCACCCGCCTGAGGGCGGCGGTAGACTTCGATAATAGTGTCCAAATCACGATACTGACTACTTTGGTCGGATAGTGGTACAGTGAACTCACATTTGGACACGTCATTTAACACGCGGTTGTAGGTCAGGGCACTCCATCTATCCTGTGAGATAATGTCGAGTAACGCACCTGTTACGATGTCTATCATCACTATCTGATAATCAGCAAATGAGGCCATCGGCTAAACTCCGTACTGGGCGAGTAGTTGGCGCTTGACCCACAACGCCTCTTGAGGACTGTTGACTTGGATACTCACCCCGCCTAGATTGGCATTATGGCTATTGTCGATAGTTGTACCACCTGCCCCGTTATTGGAATAACCATACTGGGTACTCCCTTGTGGCAGAATCATTTCAGGCGTGGGCAGTTTAGCAAACTCGACTGTCAGTGGTTTTAAACCAGTTTGGCGTAATTCTTTCATGGCTGAATTGATACCCCTTAGCCCTATCTCGAAAGGTGTCGGGCTACCCGGTATCATCCAATCCGGCACGGCGTCAGGGATATTTGAAAGGGCGCTAGTCATATCACCAATTGCGCTAAATACATCATCTACGGCGTCCTCAAGTGTGCCAAAAGCGTTAGCCATTGGGGTAATCACATCGTCTTTTAGCGAGGTCGCAATATTCTTAAACGTGGTATTTAGATAATCGGCTAACCGCCTAAACGCCTGCTCTACCTTGTCACTGATGGTTTTTTCAAGGTCAAGTAGTGGGTCACTGATATTTAATTTCAGCGAATCGAAAAAGGTAATAAAATCGGCTGGCAACAGCGCATACATATAGTTAGAAAAAGTATCAAGATTCGGGAAAAACGTACCCGTCAACAGATTGACAACATCCATCATCTTGTCATAGATGTTAAGTTTAGAGGCCGCGCCAAACAATCCCATTGATAGCGGCAAGGTCAAGCCCATGAAGTTACTGAGGCTAGTGAGTTTCGGTAACAAAGTACCTGTAATGACGTTACTTATCTCAGTAAACTTAGGTAGGATATTGGTATCCATTCCACCCTTAAAAATGTTAAACGACGTGGGTAAGCCTAGATTAAACTTAACCGTCAAGGCATCCACTACCAAACCAAAGGCATCAAATGTAGTGGATAACGTTTCCATTACCCCGTCAATAATCTCTTGAGCATCGGTAAAGGGCTTAGTGAGAGTTTCTTTTAGCCCCTCAAATTTCTTTTTAAGTTTGGCGACCGGGTCAGCCTTTTGGATACGGGCGGTTTGCTGTTTTAATGCCCCTAATTGAGCCTTAGCGCCCTCAATCGCTGCAATTGCCCCGCTGTCAGCTAATCCCTGATTAAATCCGCTAGTCAACACCCCAACCGCCGCATCAACCGCGCTACTATCAATCAAGTCAGGCATCCCACCCCCGATGGGTATCCCCGCGCCAGTTTCACCTGTTGCCGTCGGCGTTCCTGTACCGCCAGTGGTCGGACTAGTCGCACCTGAGCCACTTTCAGCGGTTATCTTTTCAGCCTCACCCAGTCGTTTCTTTTGAATGTTGAGTAAAGCCCGTTCCTGCGCTTGTTGAGCCGATGCTAGGGCTAGTTGAATTTGAGCATTGTCAACCGCGTCCTGTGAGGTATCGCGGATGTTGCTCAGGATGTCGGCTTGACTATCGAGCGCCCTCAGTTGGTTGATGTCAATGAGTGAACCTTTACCAGCGAGTTGTAACAGTCGTGACCGTTGGCGGTCAATGGCTTTTAAGGCCGGGTCTGCAAAACCCGCAATGGCCTCAAAGTCGGCTTTTACAATGTCGAGTTGTTCCACAAACGGACGAATAGCTAAATCAAGCGCCTCTAACCGACTGGCGACCTGCTCACGGGTGAAGTTACCAATATCACCCAACCGAGCGTTGACCTGTGCTAACACGTTGTCTACAGGCTCTAAATCCATCATCGCAAAACCATCTGCCCACGCCTCAGCTACACGAGTTGCCCCTTTGTCAATATCCTTAAGTGGGCCTTTTTTGGGTGGGCTAAAACCCTCAAGGAAGTCAGCCACAATTTGAGCAATCAGGGTTACGGCCTGTAGTACATATTTAGCACCATCGGCAAAACCTTTGGCAAACGCGCCAACGATACGACCCGCGCCGCGTGCAAAACGATAGGCTAAGGCAGCAAAACCTTTTTCACTCATTGTGCCTAGATTGCCAAAAAACTGAGCAAAAATAGGTTGCACCAAACGCCCGATGATGTTGACCACTTCGATAAAGGCATTGCCCACAATCCGAATCAACGCCGCAATGTAGGGTAAAATGACCCGTAGGTTATTCCATAATGGCTCTAAATTGCGTAACGCCATCTCAAATTGACTAAACGCGGCTAACACAAGCCCACTCATCACGTTGGCAATTTCACGGAAAATAGGCGCAATCTCACGAAAGGCGTTTTGTAAAGCGGTTGCGATTCGGGCGATGATGCTAAAAAACGCCTCAAAATTAGGTTTAACGGCGGTGACATAAATATCTTTGATGTTCTGAAAAGCGGCGCTAATCTGCCCAAACGAATCGGCTAGGGTATTGCGTTCACCTAACTCACCTGAGATGCTATTTAGCTGGCGTAGGGCTTCCTGAGCAAACGCGGCGCGTTTTTCTATATCGGTTAACGCACTGGCAGATTTACCCAGTTGTTTAGCGTAGGCATCATAGGCTTTTTCTGCCTCGACTACGACCCCCACGTCATCCAACAATAATTTAGATTGACGGCGCAACCCTAACAGGAATTTTTCGCGCACCACCTCAGCCGATTGCCCCGTCGCCTGTGCGACACGCTGGGTAGCATCTAGGATGAGGCCAAATTGAGAACCGACAATTTTTCTAAATTCTTGGTCAGTCCCTTGCAACCCCGCAACCGCTAGGCGCATCAACTCGACATCGGAGATTGTGCCTTTAACCTGTTTGCGGAGTTCGGCTAGGATGTTATTGGAGTCACCTGCCCCAGCAAAGATATTCCCAAACGCACGTCCGACTGATTCAATCGTTGAGGCTTGCTGGGCAAGGTTGACAATCAAATTAATGACTTGTTTAATCAGGCCGATACCCTTACTAATGGCGGCGGTCACGCCTGCAAAAGCAACTGAGGCGACGGCAAGTTTACCCGATAGACCACCAAACGCACCACTTAGGCCACCAACCGAACCAGTAGCATTTGAGGCGGCACTATCGAGTTGACCGATACCGGATTTAGAGGCGGCTTTTTGTACGGCGGTTTGGGTAGAGGCAACCGAACGGTTGAAAGCAGATAACTGCTTAGATGCGGTATCTGCTCCTTTTGCGACTACACTAACGCCTACTTCTGGTAAAGCCATCGTTATTTGCCTTTTTTGGGTAGTGGCGGCCTATCCATTTCAATGACTTCGAGTAGTTTCATCAGGCGATAGGCCGCAATCACATCACTTTTACTATCCTGACTACCTGATTCTTCCGTTAACCACCAATACGCGCCGGGTAGGGCTAGATACTCATTCCGACTCAACCCCGCCCACGTCGCAGCTTGCCATTCCTCAAGGTCGGTTGATATCCTAATTACCTTGTCCGGTTTGTGCCAGAACTGGTACTGATAGGCGTTCTGACCCTGTACCGTTGCTTGGAAATCGGGCCGCGCTTGCATTAAGCGCCTCATTCGTGATGTCGGTTTGGCTAATGACCGCCTGAATAAAATACTCAATATCATGGTCAGTCAACAGCAAACTCGAAATATAGTCTAGGCGGCGTTCCGTTTCATCTTCACATGCAAACATCGTCGCGTAATCGGCTGGGGCTGGGGTATTCGTCCCCATGCGAATCAGGAACATCTGCATCTCATACCCCTTGATGGTTTCATGTTTACCCACCAAGTCAAGGTAATAAGGTTCGTTGGCGTTGACCTGATACATCTTTTCTTTTTTCGCACCAATGCCAACCTCAACCTCAATCACGGGCGGTACAGGCGCAGGGTAGGCTTTATCAAATTCGATTTGCCAACGCTGCATATGTACCTTTGAAATGGGCCGGAGGGCGATTCGCACGCCCCCGTCGGTTATGAAAAACCGTTGCCCGTTTTTATCAATCTCGATATGGCTCAGGAAATCGGCTTCAAAGTCCGCCATTATTCACCTGCCACAATCAGGCCATCCGTACCGCCGGATTCAAGTCCACCCGCGTTGATGTCATTGTATCCACACAATGTCACCCCATTAAAACGGCGGGGGGTTGCACTTGATGAGGTGGTAATGGCTGGCGCACTATCGTACCATTCACGACCGCCCGTAAAACTACGGAACAGATAGCCGCGTGTGTTATCTTCAACCGCAATGACGCCGTGTAGAGGGCTATCAGGACTAAATGAGATACGATTGACCACGAGTAGATTACTTTGGTTGGGGAGGTTACGTTGTGTCCATGTCATACCACCATCTTTGGTGTGGTACAGGCGTCCGTTAGCCGTGCCAACGTACCACTCTTGGCTTGACCGCACTCTTACACACGTCAGATTAACACCAACCGCCGGGCCGGTCACGAGTGACCATGAACCGCCTAGATTTTGGCTGACCTGAATCGCGTTCGAGTTATGTACCGAAACGACCGTTTGACCAATGCCGTGAATGTCATTGCCGCGTTGGGTTGTCAGGCTGTTATCCTGCGATACACTTACGCCGCTGGTCACATTGGTACTCAGGTAGATATGCCCACCCTGACCGACGATAAACACGCGGTTAGTCGCCTGTGCATAGATAGCGCGTGGGCTGGCTCCGACCACAAAACCGGATGTTACCCGCGTCCATGACGTGCTGCTAATACTCGATTTGAGGGTGTAGACCATTGACCCATCAGCCTCAGATACCACAACTAGGTATTTGCCGACCGCCGCAATCCGGCTAGGGTCACGACCGCCCAAAGGTTGAATATCCACGCCGGTATTGGTTGCCCAGCCATCGGTAGTGTAAATCAGTTGACCACTCAGGCCGGGGCTACCCGTGTTAGCGCGGGTAATGGCGTAAATCTTCTCACACCCATCACTCGCCACACCGCAATCCCCGCACGATTCAGCATCAGCGTAGATAATATCTAACACCTCAGCTACGACCGTCGCATCGGCTTTTTCGCCTAGCTTGACCGGGAAAAAGAAACCAAAGCGCACGAAGTTAGCGTTACCTGTCACGGTGACTTCATTCGATTCACCCGCCAAACTTTGCAGTTCGCTAAATTCGATGTTAGTCGAGGTCAAGCCCTCAACCGCTAGGATGCTTTCAAATTGGCTCAAATCGTCAGGGCGTCCGCAATTACCAATTTTGTTGAGGATGACGTTGGGGCAGTTGCGTTGGAACAGTTCATATACGTAGGCCGCTACATTACGCGGTAGTTTTTCGAGAATGGAAGTCTCGCCTAGGCTGGGAGCGCCTAGCTGATAATCCACGATATTATACTTGTTGGCGATGCTAGGGTCTTTGCAAAAAATCGGCGTACGATCGCCCTTTTCCTGCGATAGACTTTGTAGCGCCAAACATCCGCCCAAATAACCGGGCAGTTCGTCCGGGTTCGTTTCGGCAAAGGCAAAACTCGAAACTTCGCCCTGCTTGGTAATGAGTAAAGAATCAGCCATTGTCTGTATTCCCTTCTATGGCAAATCGTATGATGTCTAACGTATCGTATTTCAACACCGCTTGCAACGCAGCCCGAACCAGTTCCGCCGCGTCACCTCGTTTAAAATCCTCAGGTGTCACCAGCCCTCTATCCCATAACGCATGTTCTAGTTTGCTGCATAGTGGCTCAGGATATAGGGCGCTTAAATCCACATTGACCGGGATACCTTTATCGGCATGGTCAACGGGTGCATCATCGGGCAATAATACCCGTTGTTTTTTCCCGTTCTTAATCGTGTCAACCGTTTTTGTCATTATTCTACCTCAATAACAGTGTATCAAGATTTACTCTAGCTGTAAACTATTTACCGACGTCGGTAAACTAGAACACCGCCACGCCTTGATACTGGATAATCGGATAAAGTAGATTCCACGCCTCAATTAAGCCCCGACTTGAGCCAAGCGGATTATTCGCCTGCTCAGGGGTGATAAATACGTTGCCCTGACCATCACTAGGATATTGACGCCAGAACTCAAGGCGCATATCTACCCGGTCACAACCGCATTTACGATTCGGTAGATAGTTGACCGCAATCAAGCTGACAATTCTAGCCATTGTGTTATCCATCTTACCGTTGGCTTGACGTGGATACCCAGCTAAGTAATTGAGTGTCACCCGGTCAGGTGGTCTATAACAAATCGTTGGACATGAAGCGGCAAAGGTACTCGTATCCGTATCCCACTGGGCAGGCACGGGCGCTAACCACCCGCTATCTTTATCGCGTGCAATCCAACACGCTGTATCTACCACGACATCACAGGGGCTTGTACCATCAAAACAGCCTTCTAAGACACGTTCCCAAATGAGTGAGCCTGTATCGCTGGTGTCGGTTGTGCGGTAGTAAACTTCGACTTCGGTTACATAATTGGTTACGTCAGTGGCGTCGAGTGGTTGCGGGTCATATTCGAGTTCTAGGTTAGGCACGGTCAACAGATACAACCCACCAATGATAGTCGCAACCGCGCCGGTTACGCTTACACTGACTGGCCTAATTTCCCAATTGGCTAACACCGCATCGGGGGGTCTATCGGTACTGGTAAAAAACACCGCGATTGTGCTAGGGTCAGTACCCGCCGCAACCGCTACTGTAGCACTAAACGCCTCATCAAAACCATCGTTATCATAATCCTGAGGCGTAATAGCAACTGACAAATCAACCGCCGTGAGTGTTTCGGTTCCGACACTTTGGATATAGCCACTTTTAGCCTTAACTGACTTATAACGCCAGTCGGGTTGAGTGTAGCTATTCACATACCGTTTATCGTAGTATTTCGGGTAATCGTGGCGTTCGGTTGTGACGTACTTTGGGGCAGGCCAGTACCCGGCTAACTCGAAAAAACGTTGTTCAGCGAGTGCGATAGATTGCGCTATTTCTTCGCGGCTGATATTGTCGGAGTCTTGCCAGATGTCCTGATACAAGACTGATTGACATTGACCACGCGAACGGGCGGGGATGTTTGTGCCGAATTGATTCGCATAGAACGGGTGCATCCCGATAATTTCAGCGAATTGATCGAGTGGGAGTAGAGTAGGTGTGTTAGCTCTCATTTATTGAACCATTCTTCTAAAACAACCGCGCCAGCAGAAAACACTAACCCATATGATAGCACGTTTATTATAGAACTAGAATCTAGGATAAAAAAAGACACTCCCCACCCCACCCAAACCGATAGACATCGAATACAGCCGATAAGGTGCGCTAGTTCGTTTTTATAGAACACTTGGCTATATTCGTCATAACGTACCCCAACGGCGTAACGTAGGCGCGTAAAAATGCCCATAGGGCCATGCTCTTGACTGATGAGTTTTGCAACCCACCAAGTCAAGAGGATACCCGTAATTAACTCGATGGGGGTCATGCAAACTCCTGTTGTAACAATCGTGGTTCAGGCGGTGCGATGCGTTCTACTTTAGGCGGTTCTATCGTTTGTACCGCACTAAACATTGTCGGCATAGCGGCGGCGTCCTTGACGTACACATAGAAGGCATGGCCCGGTGTACGACTCCCGTAATTTTGACGGGTGACATTTCCGACCACTGGCGCAGGGGCTTTGGCTTTTGACGTATATTCTACAAGTACCATCGGGCCATGTTTACCGACATCGGTAGAAGCCGCGCTAGTGGTTACAGTGTTTTGCTGGGCTTGTTTTTGGCGTCCTGAACATCCACACACAACCTGTTTTCCTTCCACAATATAAGGCTTATAACGTTCTCTAAAAAACGCCTTTAATTCATCTACTTTCGCGTATCCGGCTTCACGCAATGACCCGGTAGTATAGCGGTAGAGTAAAAGCGGTTCACTGACTCGCGTGCCACAATACCCAGCACTAATAAGTTTCATGAACAAGTCTACATCTTCCCATGTCATCATTGTATCATCAAAACCCGCTACATCCCTAAGCCACTGAGTCGGAATGAGGCATGTGATGGGATGAAAATAGCCCTGCTCAAATATACGTTGTGGGGTAAAGTCGGGGCATTCGTGACTTTCTTTTTTGCCCTCAAGGGTAATCATATCCCAATCGGTATACACGTAATACCCCGTGCGTTCATAGGTCGCTATCGTTTGGCGTAGGTAGGTCGGATATAAAATATCATCGGCGTCTAGGAATACCACAAAATTACCCCGTGCGGCCTGTATGCCCATGTTACGGGCGGTGGATGCACCCACGCGCCCGGCGGTGTTGATGAGTCGCACATAGGGGTAGGGCGTGAGTTGTAAATCGTGACCGGTATCATTGACTAAAATAACCTCCCAGCGATGCTCAGTTTGGGCCTCGACACTATCTAAGGCATCGTACACTAACGCCTGATGATTCGGGCCAACCGGGATAATGATACTCACCAGCGGCCTATCATAATCACGTACAGGCCATGAATACGCACGCGGTTGACCATCACTAGCAAACGGACGTTGACCGCTTTTAATCCATGCCTTGTCGCCTACCCAGTCAGGTGCTTGACGTTTGCGGCTTTCCGAGTTTGCATGAACGCGGTAGATGAATAATCCATCTTCGGTAACGTGTTTGGCTTTACCGCCGATTGCGCCTATATCTAACCACAACCGCGCATCCTCAGCCGGGGCGTAACGCTGTTTATATCCCCCGACACGTTGCCAGAATTTACGCTTAAACATGCAGGCCGATGGGACTTGATTTAAGGCTTGTGTTTGTAAGTCGTAATTGTAGCCTTTAGGCCATGAATGAACGTGGTCACTGCCCATGATGGTGATACCCGTAAAGGCAATCGCTAAATCGCGTTGAGTATCGAGTGCGTTAGCGCACACCTGCAAAAAATCCGGCGCAAGCATATCATCAGCATCTAGGCAAACAACATACTCCCCTTGTGCGTGTTTAATGGCGATGTTACGGGTATAACTGACTCCGTGATTCGAGTGGGTCATGAGTTCGATGTTGGCTAGATGAGGATTGATGGGTAGATTGTCAATCGTGGTGTGATACGCTTCAATCGTGTTATCGGTACTGCCATCGTTCGCCACTAGAATCTCAAAATTAAAGTCGGTTTGTTGACTAGCAACCGACTGGATAGCCGATGGTAGATACTCCCCATAGTTGTAGCATGGAATGACCACACTCACTTTGATGTGGGAGGGCTGGCGATTAAGTACCCGGTCAAACACTTTAGCGAACTGCTCCGCTGTGTTTTCCCATGACCACCATGAAGCCGATACCCGCGCGTTTTGGGATAAGATGCCGCGATGTTTAAAACAATATTCTATACCTGTAATTAATCCCGCAATATCATTCGGCTCCGCTAGATAACCGTTAATGCCACTTTCGACTAACGCCGCTGTACCTGCCCAGTTATACCCTACGACGGGTACACCACAACTCAACGCCTCGGCGGTCGCAATGCCCCACGTTTCCCGCGTGGTAGCAAGATATAAACCAGCGTGACCGACTAACTCACGCATCACGTCATTTTCGACACGACCTATCACCCTGACATTTTGCGCCGGGTTGCCAAACGTGGTGACAAATTGCACGTTGGGTAGGGCTTTAGCCAGCTGGTCTAACACATCCGGGTTACATACACCCTCATTGCGGTTTTTGTTCCATAACACATAGCCTTGATTCTCTAACGGTTGCCAGCGGTCGGTATCCACACCCCAGCCAATCACATTAGGGTTAAAACGCATATCCCGCCGGATGGTATCCGCTACCCACTCACTCGGTACAATCACCTCATCCGCGCGGCGTATATCCTCAATCACCCGCGCGTTCATGACATAGTGCCATGATTCGGTGCGTGCGTGCGGTTCACCTGTCGGATACAGACCATGTACCACTGCGATCGTTGGCACACGCTGAACATTGACGTTCGCACCACTTCCGGCGTGGGGTAAAAATAACGCGGCCTCAGTGTCATCTTCTGTAATGCGATAACCATATTTAGGCAGGTGTTTAGTCAAATTCAACACCACCTGACTAATCCCACTCGATGAATCCCGGCTGGCACTATTGGGGGTAGGTAGGCTAAAAACAGGGATTAAGTTATTCATCCTCATCCTCATCATAATTGATTTGTCGTAGTATTTTTTCGGCCTCACTATCCCGCCGCAAGGATAAGAACTCTTGTAACAATTCGGCATAGATACGCCCGGCGGCGGTTACACTCCACCCCTGCCCATCAATGTAACGCAACATGCCGACCTGTTGCAAACTGGCTAGGGTTGCACTGTTGACCGCGTACCCCCGTGCGCGTATTTGTTGGATGGTGAGGGCGGTTTTATGCGCCCTCCACATCGAATCAAATACGAGTATCAGGTAACGTTGTGATTCACTGAGTCTAAAACGCCGCACTATTTAGACTCCGCTGTTTTAGGTGGTCTACCAATACGTTTAGGCGCAAGTTTAGCCGACTCGCTGGCATCGGGCTTAACTTTACCGATGACGGTAATCGGCTGGGCAGGTTTGACAAACCACACCAGCGAATCAGGGCCGCTATAACGTACCCATCCGGTTGTATCTGCCCACTCATCAACGGCGCGTTTTACTTCAAAGTGGAGTGGATGGGCATCGGACTTTTGGGCGTAATCGTGAAAGGCGACAATCCCGCCCTCTTTAACGTAGCCTACCCATGCCGCAATATCGGCTTTGACATCTTCATAGGTGTGACCCGCGTCAATAAATAACAAATCAATGGGGGTACTGTGTTCTGACCATACCTTAGCACCTTCGACTGTTGAGGCGCGTAATGGCGTGCAAACATCCTGATACCCCGCCGCGCTGATGTTCATGTACCATGCTTTCATCAAATCACCTACAACGGGGTGATTCGTGGGGAATAGGTCAATGGTGTAGACATGGCCTGATTTATTGTAGGTACGCAGGGCATAAGCGAATTGGGATGCACTTCTACCATATTCCCCGCCTAACTCGACAATGACCGCTTGACGGTTGGGGACTTGTTTCACCAACTCAATTAAAGCGTTTTCTTCCGGTGGGGTTTCCCATCCGTAAACGCCTGTATGAACACTTTTAGGGCCTTCGCCTAACATTATTCGTTTTCCTTTGCTGCTAATGCACGAAACTTGGGTAAATCACGGGTAAAGGTCGGGCTAAAGGTAAATGACCACGCGCCTGTTACGTTACTTTCCCGACTGGGTAGGTTTAAATAACCCGCCTCAAATAGAATCGCCTCATACCCACCAACGCCGGGGCTGGGGATACCTTTGAATTTATCGTAGTACCACAACACACGCACCGCCTGATACGGCGTGAATCGTTGCCAGAACTCATCTTGACTTAGCATTATTGTCCTCTATCGGCCTCCGTATGTTGAAACGATACTCCTATATCATCGTACCACCTGACCACCCACTCCGGTAACACTGCTATTGCAGGTGCGTGGGGCAATTTCATCTTATCCTTTACGTTCATTGTATAGGATAGTTCCGTCTCACCTAACTTAGCACCTTCTATATAATTGCCATAGAAGTGTTGAAAACGTTTATGTTTTAGATGTGGCTGATTAGAATAAACAAAAGCCTCCGGGCTTGAACTATCAATCAGCATATAGGGTATTTTGCCAGTTAAACCCATGCCGCAACGATAATCATGGTCGATGTGATTAATGTCTACTTCTCCCATGTGAAGTACCACACGATGCCCTACTACTCCACCATATCGAATTAAACCAATACCTGCATGAGAAAGGAGTAGCATTACCCCCTCAGTTAACGACAATGGCTTAGTGAGTATATAATCCTCCTCTTGGAAGTAATATATATCCGTTTCGACATTACGATATAGATGATTAGCTGATACACCCCACCCGCTATTTTTATCAGTTGAAATGAATTTCATATGCGGGTATTCTTTGCGTAGTTTAGGCAGATAATCCCCACCCGTTGCATCATCATGAATAAGGTAATGAATATTGCCCTTGTATTCGAGATATTTTTGTAACGCCTCAAGGCACAAGCGGAGTTCTTTAGGGCGCTTGTAGGTGATAATTGCTACGGTTATATCAGGCCAGTTCAAAGTAATCTATCACTCCATTCATGCGGTAATTTATCGCTTTTACTTAGATTACACTTAGGGCAAGTTAGGCACAAATTTTCTGGATTATTAGACCCACCCCTACTTAAAGGAATTCGATGATCTATGTGGTACGTCTTGCCTAATTTCTTGCCACACCACCAACACTTTCCCTTTTGAGTCTTAAATAATAGGTCTATATCGGACTGAGTAAAACTTCCATTAGCGCTCCGTTTTCGATGAGTATAGGCACGTTTTCGTTTAGATACTGCTTCATAATTATTTTCACGATAGCGCCTATCGGATTCTCGTTTCCTATCAGGATGATTTCTTGTCCATTCCATTGCATAGTCAATGCAATGCTCTTGATTATTTCCATACCATATCCGAGTGTTTTCCCTGTTTCGTTTCTTATGGCATTCTCGGCAGTATGGATTTAATATTCTTTTGCCAAAACGATTTGTCTGTCCGAAAAAATATTCTTCATTGGCGGGAAATTCCTTTAAACAATCTTTGCATAATTTAGTTCCCCTAGCATTAGCAGCATCTTGCAGGCGTTCAAATTCATTATCATAATAACCCTGCTTTTGTCTGCCATCTTCTATCATGCAACTTTTGCAACGTGGTTTAAATCCATCCTTATTGCCCTTATTGCCACTAACGGCATAAAAATATTCTAATGTTGCTGGCTTGATCTTTCCGCACTTGGTACAACGTTTAAATCCTTGTGGTATACTATTCACAGTGACACACTCCTATTGTGTTACTCGCTACCCGGCAACTCCAATTGCGCGGGTATTTGATTTCTTATATTATACCATTTATGGCTTATTCAAGCCATTATCTTTCTTGTAGACTCCCCACCGGGGCTATCATACCCAATAAATACAGGCGATTTGCAGGCCATACTTGACAATCATCATGCTCTACGGTTGTTTTGGGCCAACGGGCATGAACCAATTCGAGTAACCGATTCATCGCTAATTCGCGCCCTTGCACTTGTTCCATTTTTAATTGCGTAGGATTAGGACGTTGCCAAAATAGATGAATCTCATACACTCTGAGTCTATCTTCATCTATCGGGTCGAAATCACCTACGATATAGGCTAACTCTTGTGGATTCATATTATCCCTTTGTTGGTACAGGCGACGGCGTGACAGGTATTTGAGTAGCGGTATAAACATCCGTCCCACCCCCGCCGATATTGCATGGGTCACAAAAATAGTCAGGTGGATTGTACCCCAGCCAAAATACCTGATTTGTGATGACGTTGATAATCAACACGCCGTAATCAGTACGATTCATCAGGGCAGTGGTGTTATCCATAAAAGTAAACGCCATCACGTTAGATTCTTTTATCACGACCTCGCGCCCGTTGCGGGTGATATAGACCTGATGACCATCCGAACGCAGGTTCGTTAATCCATCGGGCGAGGTGGTGATAACGTTGATTGAATCACTCGATAACGCGGCGGTGACAATCATCAACGCCAAAAGAATCACGCCCGTTACTGATAACGTTCGCATGTTTTGACCTCTATCCATTGTTGTAACTTGGGGGTACGAGTGCGGATGTCCTCAATAATCGCCTTGATATATTCCATAGCTGCGATGCGCTGGGCATCATTCCCACCCACTAAAATTAGATGATTGTCATCATCCTGAGCGATGTACACTTTAACCGATTGAAACTCACCTAAAAAAACTAAATTCATAAGTGTATCCTTTCTTTTACTCCTATGATAAACTAATTGCAAGGTTAATGTCAAGAAAGGGCATGTTATGAACCTTATCTACAAAGTGCGTACCCCTATTTTGAACATACGGGAGCAACCCGTCATCACCAGCAAGATCATACGACAAGTTACTGCTAATAACCTTATTGCTAGTCCTGCTCATGTGGATGCACGTATTCGTGACCACTACCAATGGCGACAAACAACGGATGGGTATTGGTTCGCAGTCGGTGGGGTAGATGCGCGTAACGAGTTGGTGTTGTGTAATCAGTTGGCAGTGTTTCATGAAGTCCAGATGGATGAATCAGTTTATCAAGTCAGCAATACCGAGTTGTTTGATGGCGGTCAACTCTTTAGCTGGCGACAGGTGGATATTGCTTCCCCTGATGATTGGCTGATTCAAGCCATCTGGATTAAAGCCGATGACAAAATAGAGGTTCATTTATTTGCGAATCAAGACGGGTTTAACAAAGTCGAGTTTACCGACATCGGTAAATCAGTGTAATTCACGCCAATTCAGCGCACCGTAGAACGTTTCGGCTACGACCTGCTGACATCATGACGCACCTGCTACGATGATAAACTGACGAAGTGTGCTTATCTTTTCATGCGATACAAGGCAGGCTGTTACACCTGCCTTGAGTGGAGGGTAGGAGCGTAGAACGAATCTACAGAGTAACCGGCGTCGAACCGCTGTTGTATTCCTCATACAGTGAGCCGAATGGCGAGTTAACACGACCGCCATTAACAAAGTACGGGTCACTGGGTAGGGGTTGACGGAAGTGCTGCAACGGTTGATACCCGACATTCAGAACGCGCCCGGCTAGTTGCGGGGTACGCAGAATCAAGCGGTATTCAATCTCAAATCGCAGGTCAATACATCCGTTGCGTTCATTCTTGTACCAACGGAACCGACCACTATCACTTGTCCATGTGGCGCTGAAATTACCAAGCTGTTCAGCCGCACGCATCATCATGTTGTCTTGGTCAAACACTTCCCAGTAGAGAACCGGGATACCACCAATCACGGTGAAAGGTAGCATGTAGATGTCTGAGCAGTATTGACCCGCCGCAAGCCCGGCTTTAGTCGTGACATTGTACTCGCGCATGGTGTTATCCAGAATCACGGGGACTTGTTCACCGCGTAGCGGCAAATACCGACCGCGCCGATAATCGTCACGCGCCGCAATGCCTTCGTTGGCGTTAAAGTTTAGGCGACCGTTGCCAGTCGTACCCAGCGCGGCAATCAGTTCTTGATAGTAGCGGATAGGCCACACTTTGGTAATCTCATCAAACAACTCAGGCCGCATGACGAGCGCCCATTGTACGGGGTCAAGGCCCATCTGAGAGGCGTTCCAATTGAGGTAACTGTACATACTGTCAATCGTCGCCACGATGTCATTCCCGCCGGCGTTGACAATCTGGCATTGGAAGTTTTTGATGTCACTATCCATAGCCGCGCATGGCGTACCCGTAATGGCATCTACCTTGTTGCCACTGTTAACCAGAATCTCAAGACCCTGATATTGTTTCGCACCGCCGCCAGCCATGTTATTCGCCGGGGTCGATGTCCAGATGAGCGGGGCAATCAGGCGTTGGAACGACACACCAGCGGTAAAAAAGCGGTTAGTCATGACACTGCGTAGGGTATCGTTGTTGGCGTTTTCCGTACCAGTGGGCAGGAAGTTCATACCGACCGGCGCTTGATTTTGCAAGGTCAAGTCAGTCGCTACGCCACGATTGCGAATACGTCCGAGTTCGTTCATACGGAACTGGATACCCTGATATTGACGCCCGTAGGGTTGCACCAATGCACAGGCTTTCATCAAGCCGCCAATCGGGGCATCATCGCATGGCGCGTTCGGTTGTGCGGCCCACGCTTCAGAATTGCCAGCGGTGACACCTGTGATGGTGTCGAATAGCGGGGCATCGTAGCCGCCATAATCGCTATCGGGTTGAATGGATGTACCTGCAGGCATGACCGGAATAGCATCCGCCAAACCGGGCATCGGGCGCAGCATCGCACTAAAGATAGGCTTGTCTAGGCCGGGAGTGGCAAACAAGCCGCCGTTCTGTTGCAGAATTTGACCAGCGGGAATGTTAGCCGCCGGATCATTCTTTTGTCCTAGCTGTAAACTCATGGATTAGTTGCCTCCAAAAACTAGCTGAGTAATGTCAAACACGGAATCGCGTTCATCAACCGCTTTTTGTTGATTTGCGAGTAAATCTTGGATAATCGCCGCGCTACGCTCATTGGACAGAGCAGGCGGGGTTGCTTTTACTTCCGGCTCAGGTTGGACTGCTTTGGTTGCCATCAGTTCAAGCATTTTAGTCATTGCCCCGGTCAACATATCGACCTTATCACATAGGGCTTTCATGGTATAGGCCGCGTCCTCAGTTTCAACCATTTCGGGTGTTTCGGCCTCAATCTCCAGTGTTACCGCTTTACCGTCATCGGTAACAGCGGCAGGCGTTTCGGCTTTATAGGCGACGTTGGCAGCTTGTAACGCTTTTTCGCGTGCCGTGCCGTCTTGTACCACCTGTAAGGCCGCGTCAATCCCTAAGACTTCGCTTAGGGCTTTAAATTGGTCTGCATTCATCTGGGGCATTGATTGTTCCTTTACATCAAATGCGGTGTAGGGATTTGCCGCCTTACCCGGTGGCAAAGTGCTGATTTCATAGGTGTGATAATTCCAAAAGACGCCGTTGCGTTTTTGCGCCGCGTCGTAGATGAATCCATGTGAGAGTTCCATTTTGTTTTTGCGGTAGTAGGCTTTAAATGCCTCAGCCGTCGGGGTGTCGTAAAACTCCCCAACCGCAACCGCTAATTTACCGACCATCCCGGCCCACGTTGCTTTACCATGTGCTGTACCGGGGATATGGTAAAACCACAACTCAGGATAGGCGTCATTTTCCGCCATGTAGTGGATGTCATGGTTAATGGCCTGCTGCGGGAAAAACTCATAATCTTTATCCTGATAGGCGTTGGTGTACCACGCTACCCACTGGTTATCCCCTACGATTTTAAAGCCGAAGGTATTTAACGCTTTCGACTCACCATTAAACCACTTCACAAACCGTTCAATCAGGCTCAATTTATCCGGCGCTAAGGTGTTGAGTGTTTCCAGCCATGCCGATTCCTCGGCACTCGACTTGACGGCACTTGAGGCACTCGCAAAAGCGCGGCCCTCATCACCCGTTTCACTCATTACACGGTTAAAGGTTGATACCCACTGCTTACGCTCAGATTCATCGAGTTCCTTCACGTAATCGGGGAGTTTGGGGTCTGATATTCCACTATAAGGCATCATGTCACCTTTATTTTACTATCATTATTATAACGATAGATGTAATTTAATGAATTGTCAACTATCTGCACTAGGTGCGTACTCAGTCGGTGTTGGCGCTTGACCCGGCGGCGGTACAACAAATTCCGCTTCATAGGTTGGCGCACACTGGTTATCGAAGTCAGGATAACACCTGAGCATAATGGGTGGGTGGGTAAAATGAGGCTTCACAATCCACTGCTCACATACCACGCCGTAACACCAATCATCAAATGTCGCTACCAAAATGATTACGTTTTTATCGCGGGCGGCGTAGGCGTTACCGAGATACTCATACACATAGGCGGGGATAGGTCGAATCACAAAATCAACGGGCAATTCTTCAGTTTTAAGCGGGGCAGGCGTAATCACTTTACCGACGTCGGTATAGGCCTGATGTCCATAACCGTAACCGACACCTAAGCCTAACACCAGCAAACACACACACACCACTAACCACTGCCCATTGGGATTAGAATATTTAGCCACTTTGTTTAGCCATCCTTGTAATCTCTTGTTGCATTCGTTTAGCAAACATACGTTTGTGCGCTCTCAGAATCACGGGTGTAAATTTACGCGCCTTAGTGCCGGGATGATGCACCTCACGCGCCGCTACAGACTTTGTACCCTTACTACCCGAATAACTATTGATGCTCATCACGCGCGTCTTGGCCTTAAATGGCACGTTGAAACGTAGGGGATAATTGCCTTTAGGTCGGATGATGTGCGGCTTAGTGCCTTCGTCTACCCACTCATAGACTTGGTTATCCGTCCCGACGATTGCACTTGTTCTATCTTTATTCCATTGAATCACAAATATAGGTTTATGTTTCCATGTTTTGATGGTTTTTTCGTAATCCGTGCGAACCTCAACCGCCTCCTCAGCTACAATGCGCCGCGTGATAGCCGTCAAGTCGAGTGCTTTGTACTTCTTGGGGATGATGGGCTTAATCTCGACTAGACTTTTAGCCATGTTGCACCTCACCTGCCTCCTCAAATACAAACGTGACTTGATGACGTGTTTCATCACTCATCATACCATAGTCTAACCACTCATCGGCTAAACTATGTCCATTGTTGCGACTTGTTACCCGTGTTTGGGTCATAGTTGCACTGGTTTGGGTAGCAGTTTGATTAACGCTGGTATTGCGACGATTTATGCTTATACCAGTGACACCCGCTAACGTGACCGCAACCGATAAAAAGCCGTCCGGCGTGACCAGTATCATTTGCCCGATGATGCTAGTTACTACCCCACTGACTGGACTAGGTGTGATGATGACACTACCGAATAACACGTTATCCAGTAGGCTGCTCACTACCCCTGAGCAGGGTTGCGGAGTGAGAATTAATGAGCCTAAATTGACACTACCGAGTAACGTGATTGTGATGGACTGTACCGCGTTAGGTGTGATAACGAGACTTGATAATCCAATACTCGGATTAACTGTGCTGACAATAACCTGACCACTCGACGGCGTAATGACTACGTTCCCCTGTATCACGGTTGGAGATAGGGTCAACGCAACCGCCGCAACCGCATCAAGGCTTAGGTTTAAACTACCTAGTATCACACTAGGGGCATTGACGGCACACACCAGCGTTATCGGGGTAGGAGTAATGGTAACGTTACCCCCGCTTAACACCTCAATTGCACTATCCCCAATGGCCTGAGCAGGTGAGGGAGTAAGCGCCAAACTACCTAATTCAACCGTTGGCGCGATGGCAAATGTTACTAAACTGAGGCTATCAGGCGTGACGGTTAACGCACTTAATCCAACCTCAGGCGCTACGCTAGATGGGATAACAATGGCGCTATCCGGTGTGATGGTCAAACTACCCAACACAAGCACGGGGTCAACCACCGTCGTTATGGCAGTATTGATGGCAGGCGTAAGAGTCAAACTAGCTAAGATAACCACCGGGTCAACGCTAGCGACAATACCACTAACCACGTTAGGCGTTATGCTGAGGCTACTGAGTTCAATAGTGGGGTTGATTGTTTCGATGCGTGCCGTTAATGCCGATGGGGTGATACTGATACTGCCCAATAACGTAGTAGGGTCAACACCCGTAGCAATGGCGCTCAGGGCGTTGGGTGTCAGGCTTACACTACTTAACTCAACAGTCGGGTTAACACTTACCGCAACCGCACTCGCTGCGGTTGGCGTAATAACAATACTACCCGCGTCGATACTTACTGTTGGGTCAACTGACGCCGCAATTGCACTCACCGCATCGGGGGTAATGACAACCGATGATAAGCTAAACGGAAAGGGCACTACATCCGCCGCCTCGCGTTCCCACGTAGCCACATCAGGCCAAACGGGGCTAAACTTGAGTAGGCGAAAATACCCGCCGCCTAGATTACTTCCCTGTGCATTTTTGCCGTAACTAAAGTTACTGCTCATCCGTAAATGACCTCCATACACCCGCTAATCGTAACAGCAGTTGTACCACTAGGCCATATTGCCAGCATCAGGCTTGCCCCGTCGTAAATGCGTGGCATAGTTGCTGATTCGACAAAAAAGTTAAGGCATCGACTTCGATTAGCCCGTAAGCCCATAAACGCAATCGGTTTGGCAAGCACTAAGTTGCCCGTGCCTGCACTAGCGGCGCTATCGTGGGTAATTTCAGCAACCGCCCTTACGCCACTATCCCCACTCGCTAGATTCATCGGCCCAATGAAACAACCCGCATTTGTGGCGGCGGCGGGGAAAGTACGATTAACGCCATTTTGGGCGGCATTATTACCGTCATCGGTATAACTCGACATGCGCCCGACGGGCGCGGTGGTAGCGGTAACAGTGGTCACTTCACAATAACACTGCACATCTACCCCATCGGTATAACGGGGTAATGCCGTAGTAGATACCGCAAACGCACCGCCCGCAAACAAGTCCCATCCACTAGCATGGCTCAGGCGGTCTAACAAAAGTAATCCACAATCCTGCGTAGCTGTGACCTGTATCGTCGCCAAGTATTTGAGGTCGGGACTGGTGTCGGGAAAATTGATAGACCCCGCTAAATTGGTACAGGCCGCGCCGGGGAAACCAGCGGGATTACTCCCCGCCGCTGGCGCTCCGGCAGCAGTCCAAAGCGAATGGAGAACCCCACCCGCCTCAGGTGCGCTACTGGTTTTGCTGAATTGGTACAAAAACACCTTGCCATTGGTAAAGGCTTCTGTACGCAAATCAGCAAGGGAAGAAAAACCAGCCATTATCCGTAAGCCAATGTGATATTGCCAAAAAACGAAGTAGCAGTTGTACCCGTCGCCTGATAAGCCATCGCTAAACTTGCGCCGTCGTACACACGCGGCAAAGAGGCCAGTTGCAAAACGAAGTCAATGTGATTTGCGATGTTGGCGATGAGTGGGATAAACACCAATGGCTTGACCAGTACCAAGTTGACCACACCGGACGCGGCGGCAGTTCCGACATTGATGGTACTCACCGCGCTAACACCCTTGTCACCAACTTGTAGCGGTAATGGCCCTACCATCGCATCAATGTTGGTAGCGGCGGCGGGAAAGGTAATATTCCCCCCTGTACGACCTGAAGCGGGGCTACTGTCATTATTGGTATAACTGTTCATGCTCACTACGGCGGCGGTAGTAGTTGTGGCTGTGGTCACTTCTAACCATGCTTGAACACCTGAATTAGCGGCGGTGTAACGTGGTAGAGTTGTGCTGCTTACCGTGCGATTGCCTGTACTGGCAACCGATAATCCCGATACTGCAACTAGCCTATCATAAATCATTAAGCTACAGTTTTGCGTAGCGGTGACAGATACCGAAACGATGTGTTTTTGATCGGGACTTTGATTGCCCCAATTCATCGTACCAGCGGTATCGGTATAACTTGTGCCGGGCGTAGTAGCGGGTGTCGCGCCAACACCGGGACTACCCGCCGCCGTCCAGAGGCTATGCCATGCGCCCGCCGCCTCCGGTGCGCTAGATGTTTTAGCAAACCACCATTCTAGGCGTTTGCCGTTGGTGGTCATTTCATTGATTAAATCATCATACGATGAAAAGCCAGCCATTTTTATTTAGCTTTCATTTAAGCGTAATTCTGAACTTTGCAAGGTCAACGTTTGCCCGGTGGATACCGTTCTATCGCTGGTTAAATCCCAATAGGCAATCACTTGACGGCTCCCTTGTGTGCCGTTATCGTCAGTTAAAATCGCGTACCTTGCGCCACTCCCTGAGGCAGGTAAATTACCCCCGCTGGCAGTCCATACAATGTTTCGCAACCGAATATAGGCGCGGTCGGTTGCGTCATCCTGAGTCAATACGTCAAAATCGGTACTATTGCGGGTGAGGGCAATCCCCCCGGCGGTATACCCATTCCCCGCCGCAATCTCGGTTAATTCCGAGAACGTGTTGATATCGGCAGTAGGGGCGACGGCGCTTGTACATAGCGCGATATATAAATTGGTAAATTCAGTCGGATTGCGGAAAAACTCCTGTAAAAGTAGATATTTCCCGCGATTAGTCCAGCCTGCCATTAGTTATGCACTCCTTAGAAACTTGTGATGCGTGGTATCACACGCACTTGACCATAAGCGATACGCCGGGCAGGTTCGCCACTGCCAGCGATTAAAAACAAGTCATAGACCGCACGAGTAAAATTAAACGCGGCGGTTACGTCGGATGTAAAGGTGAATCGAATTTCACCACTTGTTCCGACAATCGTAAAGTCATTAGTTGTACTGCTAAGGGTTGCAAGTGGAGTCGTGGCAGCGGCGTTTACTTTAATGTCCATCTCAACGGTATACCCTGTGATGTTGATAGGTACACCAGCCTCATCAGTCCATGTTAAAGTGAGTTCGTCATACGTTGCGCCTTGTTCAATGGCGCGGGAGTTGGTTAAATCTATCTCAGTTGCTTGAGCCATGAACATGTTCCTTTTTGCGCTTAGGCCGCAAGATGCTACTCAAATTACCCACGCCGCCACTTGGTAAAGTCGGCTCATCGGGGCTTAATGGGTCATTGGTTTCCTCTAACGTACATTGGCAATGATACCCCCCGCACGCCAGTTCGTTCATGTGTGGCTTAATCTTAGCATCACGCCATTGTTTAGCGGTGTATACCTTGCCATTGAGGTATAGACAATCTTCGCAATTATGTACCACAAATCCATTGGCTATATAGTGTTGAACATCTGCCACAGCCAGATTATAAACCTTAGTGCCTAGTGTGGTATAATGGTGAAACCAATCATTGCTATGAGGTATTTCATGAATTGCGAATTGTGCGGTAAACCAATTGTGTCTAAGTATGCTAAACGCTTTTGTAGCGTTGCGTGTCGCAATACAAACAACTCCCGACAAAACACTAAAAGGATTGATATTCCGTCGGAGGGTATTAGATTTCATCGGCGTGAATGTCCCACTTGTGGCAACGTTGGCGATAGGTTGTATAACCAATGTAGCATTTGTGCTAATCGTCATGTGTGGACTAGTGAAGAAACCCAATTTTTGATTGACCATTACGCCACTAATGGCGCTGCGAAGTGTGCCGAATCGCTCGGTATTACCCATCAATCCGTATTGGATAAAGTTTCCGTTCTCGGATTGACCTTGTGTGATGACACCTATCGCATTATTGTGCATGGTGCAGCAAGTGACCATTTGACGCGACACAATCCTAGCCATTCGCCAGAATCCAAAGCAAAGATGAGACGCCATTACGAACAACACCCTGAAAAACACGAACGTGTTATGCAATTGCTTTTTGAGGGTCACGCTAGGATTCAACGGTCTAAGCCAACTAAACTTGAACTTAAACTGTTTGCTATCTTGGATGAATTGAGTATCGAATACGAACCCTTTTGCATGATTAAACCTAAATTCATCGTGGATTGTAAAATCGGCAGTCTTATCATTCAAGCGGATGGCGACTATTGGCACGGACATCCGCGTTTTACGACTTTGACCGATAGGCAACAACAACAGCAAAAACGCGATAAGGCGCAAGATAAATACCTTCAGTCGTGCGGCTATACTATTTATCGAATTTGGGAGAGCGATATGAGCAAAGACACGGTTATTGAAATTCTCATAAAGCACGATCTCATCAACCGTACTTAATTCATCGGCTCTAACCCATCCTTCATTGGTCAAAAATGGATGATTTGCTGTAGCAATAACGCTACGATCATCCATTTTTATTTCATATAGTTCACCGCTATATTCGCGCTCCCACAGTTTTGTTACGGGTTTATAACCATCAAGCGTCAACACCTTATCGCCTAACTGAATATTCTCTATCGCTTTTTGGCCCTTGTCGGTTTCTATGATCGTTCCCGCTATAAAACAATGTTCAGTTTCACCGTACACCCATTTAAGTTTTTTAGTGTCATCCGCCGCGAGTAACCCCGCAAAATACATCTCATCAATCGCCTTAGATACCCATAACGGCACACGGGCAAGGGCGGTATCAATCGTTAACGCACCGCCATAAACCTCATTGGCAAAGTTATTGGCATAACTCCATTGTTGGCTAATGTGGTCATTGAGTTGGCGGGTTAAATCAAGGGGTAATTCATTGATGCGTAGATTACTACCGCCCTCACGCAGACCATCAATTAACGCCTGTATTGCGCCGTTGGTAATCAGACCACGCAAACTACCGCTAAACTCACCTAACCTCAGGCTCCCATCGAAAAGCTGGGCGTTATTGATGAGTGTACCCATCTGCGTAGCAAAAAAGGCGCGAGTACCACCTATCGCTTTTTCAGCTACGCTTAATGCTTTTGGGGAGTCTGATTTTTCGCCCTCATCCTCATCGGTTGTTTCGATAACTTCCGGCGGCGGTTCTGCCTCATCATCGGCCTCACTTGTTGGGGTGGGATTGTCTACCGGGGCTTGTGTATCGTTGGCGACAGTCTGTGTTTCCAAAAAGGCCGGATCAATGTCACCCTCCTCAGCCGCCATTGTACGCGCTTCTTGTACCGTCAACTCACCGCTACTAATCTGAGTCGCACGGGCGGATACACGCATACTTCTATTTTCAGCGCGTAACTTATCTTCCTCATCGTCCTTGACGTCATAGGCAAAGGTTACAAAGTCAGGTAGGACGCGGTAGTTAATGGCGTCCTCAATCAGGGTCATGACATCGGCCCGACCTTTACCACTACTCTTAGCATGTTGGATGGTCGCATCGGCTTTGGTTGCACCGCCGGATTGCAAGGGGAAGTATTCACGTACATCCACCCCAAACGCAGCAGCCAGTAGATACATGCTTACGGTCAATTCGTCCTTAAAGTCGAATCCATCTGGCACACTTTTTAAGCCTACCAAGTCAAGGCTAGCGGTCGGTTGGTTTGGTCCATGACCGGGCGGCCCGATAATGGCGGTGTTCTTAAATTTGATAAAACCTTGATTGAGGTTGGCTTGCCCTGAGTCGGTTAGACCTTTCAAAAAGTGCGGTAAGGACATGCCATTCAATATCCCAATTTCAGGACTTGAACCGGACACCTTTTCGCGTTTGTAGGTCTGCATGTCGTAGATGTAACGTGCCATCTCAAAGGCCCGTGAGGTTGCACAGAATCCCAGACCGCGTGCAAGTTCGTCAGGCTGTTCATTCTGCGACATCATAATCACCCGCGTATGGTGCATAATGTGATATTTAGCGTTATACGGGTTAGTGTACACAACAGGGTACTCAGGGTCATAGGTGCGCCAACAACGCGAGGCGTCAAGATGAGCAATCGTCTGAATGTCGCTACGGTCTAACGCCCGTTGGGTATCTCGATTCCCCCCACTACCGACAAGTTCAATAAACGCGCCGTTATCTTGCGTTAATAAGTCGTAACTCACCTTTTGGGTGAGGCTTCTGAAACCTTTGCCAAAATCGCAATCCCGCAATAAGTCATGATAGCGGTTAATCTTGCGACTCCGACCATCCTCAAGCGATAAGGTATAACTCATGTTACGCACGCGGGTTGATTCACCGTAAACAATAGCGGAAAGTACCGGATTCATCCGCACATAACCGCGTAATTGCCTATCACGAATCGGACTCCACCACGCCGGAAGGCCGTCACTATCACCTGCTAGGCGTAACCCGAAGCCTAAAAGGTCGCCAAACGCCCCGTTACCGGGAAAGGTAAACGCCTCATTCCCGACGGCGCGAAACTGGACTGACTGCTTATCTATCTTGTCGATGGCGCTTTTAACGCCTTCGTCAATGGCTTGTAGTGCCATGTTGGTTTTGTCCTATAGGTTAACCCGTTTCAATATAATAGTACAATGATATTGCACCATAACGCAAGGCATCGTTGATATGCGACTGGCTATCATGCTCCGGCGCAGGCTCACCACTGGGTAGTTTTTTCGTCTCACTGTAGCGGTAACTGGGTATGGCCTCTATCGTACGTTTACAGCGTGGGTGTATTTGGATGATGCGTTCCTGATTGTGGTCACAGATGAGACGGCGTACAATCTGTAAACCGCGATTGATGTCCTTTTCCGCCGCAATCGTGTAGAGTTCATGGGCTTGTGCGTTGGCGGCAAATTCGGCGGCGGCGGCATCATAATATACCACGTCCGGCAGAGCATACCCCCACGTCAACACATCCTCAATAGACTCAGCCGCTAACTTACCGGATTGTTCATACTCAGCAAAGATACATAACCTATCGGGTTTACCTTGACATGGACGCTGTTGTGCCAACAGGATAACACGCGGGTCAGTGTAACCATCGTCCACAAACCAGTACACCGGATAACCCGGCACGTAATCGGCCTCAATCGTGATATTGTCGGCTGTCCAATTGGGATACACGCCGTCTTTATATTCGGCGTTCCAATCCCCGCTGATGTACCATGCTTGTCGGATAGGGTCTAACATGTAAAGCGTTTTGAGGTACTCAGGGTCAAGGTTAGGGTTATCCGTCGGTAGAGCGTGGATGTACATCCTAGACCGCGCCAACGGGTGATGTTTGTTTACTCGGACATCCTCATTGTTGACCTGTGCAAAATATCCCGCCTTACCTGCAATATCCGCATCTACAAAACGCTTTTTGACCCAAGCGCCTTTCAAACCCGGATTCGCGGTATTCCGCACGATGGGCTTTAAACCGCTGTCTATCGTGGTGCGGCATAGAGATATAGAGGCTAGGTATCTATCCCGGTCATGCTGCTCTAACTGGTCAAAACCTAATAACTGGACTTGCCAGCCCTGATAACGGTCTAAGTCGGCATCGCGTTCTAAAAAACCGAAGTAAATTTTAGCGCCACTAGGGAAAGTCCATACGTGGTCATTTTTATTGTAGGTTGCACCATAGGTTTTGTAGGTGCGTTTGGATCGTTCTATCGGGCCATCCGCACCGGAGAGACTTGGGAAACTATCACGCAAAATGAGGGCATTATACTGAGGGTTGCCAATGTCTCGTAACGCACCGTTTACCAGTACCTCAGTCTTGCCCGAACCTTTCCCACCCCCGTATAACACTTCAAATACCGACGTTTGCAAAAAACGCACTTGGGGCAGGCTATTCGGACGCCAGTCTATGCCGGGTCTAAAGCCGGGTGGGTCAACAATCTTACTCGCTATCATCGTCGGTTATCGGTTGGGGTAAAAAGACAACGGGCATCTGAATTTGTTGACCATCCGTTGTAACGTCGGTTCGTTGTACCCTGCCGCCCGTCTCTTTAGCAATATCCTCTAACACGCGGCGGTATTGTTCTAAAAGTGCCGGATTAAAACGCACAATTTCGACTATTTCAGCGTTATCTCTTGAGCCAACCGACTTTACATCATCTACCCACAGGTTGACAAATTGCCCGGTCTCATCACGTTCATAGATTTGTGATTCGAGTAATTGAGCAAGGCGTTTAAGTTTCTTGACCCGTTCAAACTCAAGCGCCAAACCTTGACGAATAACCGACTCGCGTTCTTTATTTTTGCGTTCCTCTAAATCCACATCATAAATAGCCGCACGGGAGCGCCAGTCATATTCATTATGCCAAGTATAGAGGGTATTGATAGAACGTGTGGGAATTACATTTTCTTGCAAAAATTCATACTGTTCTAGCAGTAGAGGAATAGTCCGACCTACACCTAAACGTAACCAATCGTTACACGCCTGTATCGCCTTGTCGCTTTCGCGTTCGTGCCGTTGTCCTACGAGTAGCTCTAGTAGTTTCGGTTCGTTCGTTGTTTTCTTGCCCATTGATGCTCACTGTGAATATTTGGTTTCTGAGTTCCAATAAATAAAGTGCTTTAGTCAGTTCACTTTCAGGGATATCTAAGGTGATTCGCATTCCCCCGTCGCTACTAATTTTAATGGCAGATTCGAGTGGCGCGAAGGTCGCTAAAAATATAACGGTCATATCACCTTACTTTTACCGACATCGGTAAACCTTTATTCTATAACCATAACAAAAAACCGCCTAACGGTCAAGTTACGCGGTTGGGTCTAAGTAGAAAATAACGATTATTTAGCGGTTGGATTTGTACTTATCGTCACCAATCAGCACCAACCACATACCATCAATGAATAACACGATAACAACCCATACCACGTAGGGTAGGGGAGGGAGATAACCGAGTAGGCAAAGCGCCAACCCGATTTTGAGCGCCAGCCCGGTTACGGCCATGTTGAGATAAAATAACGTGTGTGTCATATGCATCCTTTCTTAATCGAATCAACGATAAACCCCCGCCTGTATAATGCGGGGGTGTTCTAAGTGGTTATTTCCAGTACAGCGTAGCATCAGGATATTTTTTGTACCACACATTAGCGATAATTGCGGCGTGTTCCTGCGTGACGGCGGTGCGCGTGATGTACATCTTGCCCTCGACGGTGATTTCCACCACATACGGATATTGCCCTTTGGTTGACTTAATTACAATCGTGTTCATGTCCATTTGCTCCTATTGGTTTCATTTCACTTTATGTACTCTATATCACATTTTTACGTTTTAGGTCAAGCTATTCCGAATTAATTTCACAATATCAGGGGCAAAACTGACTACCCCCAACACCACCAAACCGAGTAGCCACACTTGACAACAATTCAACGTCATTGATGCCCACTTTCAAGGTATTTAGCACTCACCCCATACACCTCAGCCATGCGACTAATATCTAATTTTGTGATTGGTCTTAATCCCCGTTCACGTAAACTCAGGGTTGATTCCGAGATGCGTAATTGTTTCGCCACGTCACCAAACTTAATCCCACTCGCCAGCCGCGCTTGCCGACACCGAGCAGCAAGTTCTACGTCATGCCGAATAACAGGCCGTCCGACTTTGCGAATTTCAGTGTTTAATTTTTCGACTGATTCACGCAGGATGTACACCCGATTTTTGACCTTGACACTCTCAAGCACTCCCTGCCGACACAACCGATAGACGATCTGAGTAGATAACCCTTTCATAGCCGCCGCGTCCTCCGGTAGCATGTAATCATCATTTAGAATCATCTCATTTACCTTTCGTGCTATACACCACTCGCAACAATTCATCTACTACACACACCAACGACTGATTATTTTTAGCGCGTCGTTTGGCCTGTCGTTTAATCGCCTCTAAATCTTCCGACCATGTATCTGCTACAATGTGCCGATAAGGTACACCCCGACTATCCCGCCGCCACTCCTGTATAGTATATTTATCGAGTGGCATAAATCGCCTCAATTTCAATCTCAACACGTGGGTTTTGGGCGTCATATTCGCGGTAGTAGTGTGTTTCTTTGATTTGAATATCATTTATATAACAATACCCCTGTAAAACATCCTCCAGAATTTTGCCAAAATTACCCACGTCCTGATTTTTGCGCCGTCGATAGACTCGTGCGGTGAGACTCACATCGCCTTCAATCGGAGCGATGTCAAGTTGATTCAACATTAAAGCTACTTCTTGCCGATAGGCGCGGGATTGGGGTGACAAATACACCCCATGCCCACTGTGGTTATAATTTTGATTTGCACTTGGTGGTAAGGGCAACGTGAGTTTTATCATGGCTTGTCAACCTTTCGCAGTAACTTTGCGTTCACTTCTACCAGCACATTCGGCATGTCATCAAATTCGACCATTAATGGGTACAAATGCCGGATAGTTCCCACTTGCGGTTGGCGAAAATTTTTATGCCATCGTCGCCAGTATTTCGTATCTACCTGCACTCGATCATTTAGCTTGTTTGTTTTCATGGCGTATCTTTTCTGCCCACCAACCATCAATAAAAGCCATGATCCCGCCTAACTCAAACAGATTCGACGGGATAACACTTTCAGCATATTGGCAGTAGGTCACGACCCGATAGCTATACACGATACGACACCACGCCTCAATATGCGCGTAGTGGCTATCGAGTAGGTCTAACACCTGCGCGTAGTAAGTATCCATTTACCTTATCTTGTCAACTAATTCCAAGCGTCCACACCGCGCCTTGCCGTCCGTACCATAAGGCACGACCACATCGGCCAAGTCAATCCAGCGAATCCGGCATTTCCACACCGATCTCGCGTGGGAATATTCCTTATGGATAAACGCCAGCGTACCAAAATTCACACCGCAGCCACACGCCACAGTTGGCAGAGGATTCACGACCTCCTCTAAAAAAGCGCCGGGTTCAATTTCCCACTGTTCAGGCATGGCATAACTGGTGTTACCAATGGCCTTAAACACAATCAGGCCGAGTCCGTCTTGCTCAAAATTATCCACAAGCCATTGGCGGCCTGTTAGTACGCCAGTGGCGGCACTCAGGTTGGCGTCGCTCAGGTTGGCGGCACTCAGGTCGGCGTCGCTCAGGTTGGCGTCGCTCAGGTCGGCGCATCTTAGGTCGGCGGCACTCAGGTTGGCGTCGCTCAGG
>ERZ761597.33-NODE-33-length-52112-cov-7.880688_pt1 | contig 52112 bp, 84 predicted proteins | sample MGYA00433093_ERZ761597 | MGnify/ENA primary metagenome ERZ761597 (study PRJEB28899, sample SAMN03785557) | bioreactor sludge metagenome | biome: EBPR Sludge; feature: EBPR Bioreactor; material: 0.22µm filtered reactor supernatant | place: Saint Lucia: Queensland... | reverse complement strand
CCCGGCGGTATCGGCCACCAATCAGGGCGGCGCGTAATCGTCAGAGTAACCGTGTTTGCCGCGTCCGTACCCCATGCGATGTCTAACGTGTAGATCAGCGCGTACTGATAGATTGGAGCGCTGGCAATACCCGTTTGCCCTTCGATACCCCATTCAAGGTAAACCGGGTCAAGGTTGCCCGCTTGCGACCAGAACGCCTCTGCGTTGTGCTTCATGTATAGGAGGTCATTCTCAAGGCGCATACGGTCTAGCGGACTACCCGCCGTCACCGTTAACCGCATGGTTTCGGTCACACGTTCGTAGGGGGTATCCTGTAATACGTCGCCTTGCCACCCGCCTAACTGAATGAAGTTGCCACCGCCCTGCAATGAACCGACGCGGGGCGACCACCCGGTTAACGGGTCAGCAAGGTTTAACCCGCCTTCACTCAGCAGGTTCACCGATTTCTTAACGCTTTCGTTCGTATTCGTGTCACCGCTGATAGCGGGTAGACCATGCAATAACCGGAGCCGGGTATGCGTTTGATACAGTGGCATTAGTACGGGTTCCCTCTAAATGCGCTATCGGTATCCGCTTGCGATGCAGCAGCAGCGGCGGCGCTGTTATTCGTGACGTTGTTATTGACGTTGATGGTTGTGTTACCACCGCCTCCCCCGCCGACGGACGACGGCACGCCCGATAGCGAGGCAATCAAGCTTGCGGCGGCAGCAGCGGTTGCCGCGATTTCACCACGTAAACGCAGCATGGCGGCGGTTCCGACGCGATCCAGCGATTGCAGGTCGGTAGCAAACGCTTTCGCGTAACCGCCCGCTTCCGGCAGGTTTTCCTCAGCGGCGGTCAGGATGCTTTCGATGTCGGGTACGATTGAGTTACCGCTGATGCTGTTTCCGATGCTTTCATCAGCAGCTTCGAACGCACTGGACATATCACCCGCTGCGCTATCCACCGTCGTGGCGGCGTCCTCGGCGGCGGTTGCGAGTTCGTCAATCTTAGCGATTAAGTCTTCATCCCCGATGGCTTCCGCGAGTTGCGCCGCCGCGTCAAAATCGCCTTCGGAAAGCGCGGTATCAATCGCGGTCTGTATCTGCCCAGTAATCGCGCCGATGTAATCCGGGTTGCCGAGCTGTTCGGCAATGCCGAGCGCGTCCGTTAGCCGACCGTCCGCCGATGCAGCAGCTAAGTCTGTTTCTAGCTGCGCGATGGTATCCGTTACCGCTTGCTGACTGGCGGTTGTGTCCACCGTTGGCAGGATGGAGAATTCCGCGCTTGCGCCTAACCCCGCCTGCGCGATGAACTCATCACGCATCGCAGCAAGCCGCGCTTCAAAATCGGCTAACGTTTCGCCTGCTGCCTGCTGTACGTTAATCGTCTGTGCGCCCGCGCCGAATGCGCCCGCAACGTTAAGCGTTGCATTCGCTAACCCGATGTTGCTAATCAGGTCTTGCGCGGCTTGAATGTTGCCCGCTGCTAACTGTTCCTGAATGGCGGTGTTAATTGCGCCGCCCACGTCGGCCTCACTGACACCCCGATCTAGCGCGGTCTTAATCACGTTACCGATTTCAGCGGGGTCTACGTTCTGCACATCGAATGCGAGTTGACCGCCTGCTAACCGCGCAATCTCGGCTTGTGTACCGCTGGCATCCCTACCGAGAAACCCCTGAATGCTGGCAATCATCTCAAGGAGCGAGATAACGAAGTTGCCAATCGCAGACTGTATGCGGTCTACCTGGTCACTGAAACCGGGAATACGGAACCCGATTTCGATGGCATCCGGTAGGCTTTCGCCTGAGGAAAGTGCGTCAAGCGTATCTTGTAACGCGGTCTTGAAATCGTCTAACGTTTGGCGAAAGGTGCTGTTATTGAGGAAGTTCTCAACGGCTACCTGAGCCTCACGAAAGAACGTGTTAACCGTTGCGCCTAGCGTGTCCTGAAACGCGGCGCTGGCATCGTCGGCGCGGCCTTCAATCGTGTCAAAGAATTCGTTAACCGGGTCAAGCGAAAGCAGCGTATCAAGACCGAAGTCCTCCGCCTGAGTACCGAATAACGCGGTTGTTAGGCTGCGCTGATCGGCGGCAGGTGCATTCTGTATTGCCTCGATGACGCCCGCTAGATATTCTGCCCCGACTTCCCCGCCGCTGGCGCGTACTTCATCGGGTGTCGGTAAGCCTAACGTATCGAGTGCGGCTTGCGCGTTTGCATCTCCGGTATCGTTTGCGCGGATACCGAACTCGCGCACGGCGTCTAGCACGCGGTCGGCGTTATCGAAACCCGCGTCTAACCCCGACTGAATAAGGCCGAGTGCTTCACTACCATCTAACCCGGCTTGCCGAATGGTGGAAGCGTATTCAGTAAGCGTTCCCGCTAACCCGCCGTCGGCATTCAGCCCCGATTGTGAACCAGCGGTCAGGAGATCAAACGCGGCTTGAATGTCAGGGACTAACCCAGTTTTGACAAGCTGCTGCGCCGTCCGCAAATTCTCGGTAACGTCACCGCCGAAAATGTTTGCGAAGTTGATTGCGCTGGTTGTCGCGGCGTCAAGGTCGGCGGGGTCTATGCCCAGTTGTACGCCCGTCGCCAGTGCATTGGCGACTTCCTCACGACTTGCCCCGGTTGCCGCAAAAATATCATTGACGCGCTGTTGAGCGTCGGGCAGTTCCTCGCCAATTTGCGCGGTTAACCGGGCGGCGGCGGCTTCGCTTTCACCGAGTAACCCGACGACGTTCTGGAGCAGGGTTGCGCCTTGCCCGCCAAGATTTAGCGCAAGCTCAATGACTTGTAGATTGCGGATTTCATCCAGTCTATCAAGGACGGCCTTACCTTCTGGCGTTTCCTGCGTATCAACTTCAGGCGTAACCGTTTCGCTATCTAAATCCGTTACCGCCTTAATCGGTGTATCGTCTAGCGTTGGGTCAATCTCTGGCGTGTAGGTGGCACTATCCAACGCCTCTAAATCATTAAGTGCGCTGGTTTCGACGGTTACATCTGCCTGTATGCTGATGTCCTGACTGGACAAGCGTTCTATACGCGCTTCCAGATTATCAGTCGCATCATCTAAGCGGCTAATATCGCGCAACGCGCTGCTAGTACGCGCTTCGTATTCAAGGATTACCCGCTCAACCTGTGCATTCGATTGGCTCATGGTTTCAGTTTCTTCGCTTCGGCTTCACGCCATTTGTTCATGTCGTACTGCTGCATCATTTCCAGCCCGCGCTTAACCACATGACGCGAGTACACCAGCAAGCGCTGTGCATAAGGCACTGAACGCAAGCCACCCAAACCAGCCTCGATGAGCGCGTCCAGTTCGTCGAGCGTCGCCTCCCATTCCACTTTCGGAACTGGCGGACGGTCGTAGAACGCCGGGTGCGCCTTTTTCGTCAAGATGTTGACGATGTTTACCCCGCCATACGTCACGCCGAAAGGAGCGCATCACCGCTTCCACCTCTGAGGAAGCCAGCGGTTTCAACGCATTCGTAATCGCATACTTTTCGATGGCGGCGATGTCCTGCGCGGTGCGAATGATGAAGAGCATCAACACCGCTTCCCAACTATCGGCGGGCAACTTGTCGCCTAACCGTTCCCGCGCTACCTGTAAATCGTCTGCGAAATAGTTGACTAACTGCCGTTGGTCGCATTCGTTGCCGCCGATTTCCGCGCCGACGACTGACCGCACGCAAATGTAATCTTCGAGCCACCGCTGGCGCTGCCGACCGGCGACCGCTTCCGCCTGTGCAAACGCCTGCATTTGTTCCTTGTTCCAGTCGTAAACGTCGGTTGTGCCTTCCAGTAACGTCTGGAAATCGCGTTTCTTAGGATCCGGGTATGCCTCACGCGCCTGCGCTTTCATGAGGAAGATTTCATACAGTGAAAGCGATTGCACGAAGACCGTAATCCCCGACGATAACGGGACGGCGTAAGCGGTTTCTGTTAGCATGGGTATCCTGTGAAAGAGGGGCGAGTTACCCCGCCCCTACTGTTGACTAGCCGGTGATCTTTTCGATGTAGCGGTTGCTGGAATTGGCATCGCCAAACGCATACGCTGTATTCCACAGGTATTCGCTGGTAATGATGACATTGATTGACGAGTTCGCAGGGCTGGTGTAGCTACCAATGATTTCGATGTTACCCGCGCCGCTGCGACCGCCGAACAGATCGCGCAGGATACGCGATTGCGTGCTACCGTTGGTCTGCACGATGTAGAGGAACGTACCGCCGGGGCCACCGAAGGCAAGGCTATCAATCGCGCCCGAACCACCGTCGGGGATGGACGGGGTAGTCCATACGGGCGTCTGCGCTAACCCGTTCGCGGTGGCATACAGGACGCCGCCCGCGCTACCGACGAACAATTCATCACGTCGGTTCTCATCCATTGAAGGCACTGCCAGCGCGTTAATGGCAGTGGTGCTAAGACCCGTAACGGTTACGGTATCGCACACGCCATTGCGCCGACGGATGAGGGTACCGGACGCGCCGCCCAACCATTGCAGCTGATCGGATGCAACCGCAATCTCGGTCAGTGAGTTTGCCGTACCCGACGTAAACGCAGTCCAGGTGACACCGCTATCGGTGGAAATCCAGGCGTTACCGCTGGTGCCACAAGCTATTGCGGTTGTGCTATTGATGGCACGCACCGCGTTAACGACTGTACCGCCTGCAATCGAGGCGCTGCGGGTGAAGTTCGTCACCGTACCCGCTTTGAACTGCGACCAACTCATATAGAGCAAGCCGCCGCCGGTGCTGGTACCGGAGGCAATCAGGTTATCGCCGCACTTGGTCAACCCGGAACCAATGAAGTTAGTGAATCCGGTGAGCGTGGTATCGGTCATCGTAGCGCCGCCATCGATTGACCAATACAGATGGCTCAGGTTGGAACCGTCGGCAACGCTGATAGCTGCCCATTCTTCGCTGCCATCACGGTTATTGTTGACGCCGGTAGATTCGCCCGCGTCAATCGGGGCAGCACACAGTACCGCGTCATTCACAGCCAAACCAGTAGCAGACAGAATGCGCTGGCGTAGCAGTTTTAGTGCTTCAGCAAACCACATGCCGGTTTGGTTAGCGGGATACTGCACATCGGTACTGCCATCTTCTGAGCCGTCAAGATGATTGATAAGACCCTTGCTAAACGCGCCGGGTGTCTGGTCAGCATAGCAGCCGCCGTAAATCCACATCTTGCGGTAGTTCTGCGGCCATGTCGGGTATTCACCGTCAACGAACGTTACCGCTAGCGTCTTAAAACCGCTTAGTGGTTCCAGTTTACGGAGAGAGGATACACGCAGCGTAATCGGCAGTTTGAACACGCCCGGTAAACCCGTACGCGCCATACCAACGATTTTCATGCGATTGGTGTTCATATCACGAGCGCCGATTGGCGTCATCGTGTATTCGCCGCCCGACGGATTGCCGATTGAGAACCCGGCTTGATCGTTTTCAAATTCCAGCGGGGGCAGTGGTGCGCTTGCGCCGGTTGTGCCGGGTTGCACCAATACCAACCGCTTCATGTTTTGCAGAGGCGTAGGCATTGCTTAATCTCCTAACGACGCCTTGCGCGTCGAAATGCGTTGGTAATGGCGCGGCTGCGGTCGTCTTTGAACTGACGTGCAAAGTCCTCACCGAAGTTTCGCGCCTCGGTTCCCGGATGGTTCACCTCTTTTGCTGTGACCCACCCGCCGGTAAAACCACTGATCCCGCCGTATCCGCCGGGTACTGTTTTCGGTTGATAGCCTGTCTGAAACGTGAGCTTGCCGCCGTTGCGCGCTTGGATGACGTGCGGCTTCGTTCCCTTATCCACCCATACCCAATACTTCGCATTCGGCCCGGTGGCATCGATGCGAAGCTCTACCCCGTTGCGCGTGATGCGTACGACCGTTACAAAGTCCGGCTTATGCGTCCAGTTATCGACCACGCCCTGATAGCGTTTCATTTGGCGGTCGCCTATCGCGCTAAACTCTCGCAACAGTTCCGCACGGAACTTGCGATCCGTTTCCGCTATCCGTTGCCGGGCGGCGGAAACAAAGCGGTTATTGCTCATCGCTGGGGTACGATCTTCGCTTTCGTCACCAGGCGCACCGTTTCCGGCTTGATGGTTCTCCAGAGGTGGATACCTGCGCGGGTGATACCGAACGGGGGTGGGTTCTGCGCGTCGGCGGTCATGACTTCCGTTGACGCTTCTCTATCCATGTCCCACATTTGCATAGACCGATCCCACAGGGACGGCGTTTGCGGCATGAGGACGTTTGCGTAACGGCAGATGACGCTTTCCAATGTTGCGTATCGGGCATCCGTTGCCGATAACCCCGCCTTGTACCATAGGCGTACTGAGTGCGGCGCGGTCGTCGGTTCCGTCTGCCCGCTTGCGGTATACAGTCTTACTAACCCGTATTCGTAATCCATGACGGCGGCGCTGGCGTTGGTGATAACCTGCCCTGCTACCGGGTCAAACGAGATCAACTGAACCGCGCTTGTGGCATCGGCGTACACGCGATAGATGTCTACCGCGTTGACGTAATCCGAGGCATCGGTAGCGGTGCCTGCTGACTTCGCTTGCTCAGGCTTCTCGATTGCGCCGTAGGTGCTGTCTACGTACTCTTGCGCCCACACGTTGGGGTGGGTGAACACGGCGCGGTGTCCGGTCATGGTTACGGTGTTGCTGCTACGGGTGATGGTCAGCGGGTAGATTGTCCAGTCCAGATTGCCCGCTGTCAGTGCGCCGTCGGCGGTACGGAAACACGCCACGAACTCCTGTTCGTCTAGCGCCGTGTCTCCGCCCGTGAGCGTAAACGTTACGGTAGCGCGGTCAAGTATCCCGTCATCGTCGCTATCGGTGTAGGTCACAGTGACGTTATCATCCACCAGCGCGGTTGCCCGCTTGCCGATAGCGTGTATGAAGCCATCGGGTAGATTGAACGTCTGTTGCTTCCACGACGCATCACGATTGACCGCCAGCGTCACCGGGCCTACCCACGTTGGCACCGGGGGATAACCCAAGTAAGGCCACACCCCGTTAACCGCGTTCGTCAGCGCGTCGGCAATGACATCCCTATCCCGTTGGATGTAAGGAATGTGCTTGCCCGCATTCGGTTCGCGGCTGGTGTTATCGTCGATAAGCTGGTTGAAACGCCACACGCTTTCGAGCATGACATCTCGCCAGCGGTCTAACAGGTTGTACTTATCCGCGCTTGCCCGTGCCATTATTCGCCCTTTGCTGCTTTCCGCTTCGGCGCGGGTTCTGCTTCCTCAATCGGTCGCCAGAGTTCGGGATCACGCGCAAGCAATGCCGCGCCGTCGGCTTCTGGTACCTCTATCGGTTGCCCAATTTGAACATAGACGCTGCCACCGGATAGCGGCAGGTCTACGGTAAAGTCTTTCGTGCGAGTGCCGATGAATTCAAGTTTCACGGTTACCCGCCTTTACGCTTGCGCGGTGTCGGCGCTGCGACCGCTTCCGGTTCCACGCTTTCGGCTTCCACAGGTTGCGGTTCTGCAATCGGTTCCGGGGCAGGCGCGGCAACGGCCACCGCGCCCACTTTCACGGCTACCCCGTTCTCGATTAGGTAATCCGCTTGCCCGTACAAGCGCGGATCGTCCTCGGCATAATCGCCGGGTTCAATCCGCTGAAAGTCGGTTGCGGCGCTGCCATAATTACGCAGAACGGTAATCATGTTTACGGCACCAGGTTAACGTCATCGAACGCAACCAAGACGACGATAGACACGTCAGTCGTGGTCGGTGCAACGGTTCCGGTTTCAGTCCATGCCACGCCCAACCGCTGATTAGCGGAGAAACGCACCACGCCAGCACCCACACGGGCGCTGCGCTGTTGGTTGGTGTCATCGGTGACACAACCGAGGGACGTATTCGCGGTGCCATCAATCGTCGGGTTCCAGGTAATCACGCCGCCCGTGAGGTCGGCATTGTGACGTACTGAAATCGCGATGACGCTACCCGCAAACGGCATCACATAGGCAGGGCTAGTCGCTTCCACCGTGTTTGCCGTACCAGCCGCGTCCGGGATGTTAGAGGCTTGGAACACAAACGGGACAACGTAGGTTGTCACCGCAATGCGTTCCTGCATTTGCATAGTCATGTGGCACCTCTATTAGACGAGGCTGTTGTACAGGATGGAAGCGCAGTCGGCATCCTGACGAACCATACCCAGTCGGGCGGTTGCGGTCAGAACATAGGTATCGTAGTAAGGTACGAAGTCCAGGCTCATGGTCATCCGGCGGCGGAAACCGAGCTTCCAGTAAGGCTTGTAGACCAACAGGAAGGACGTGCGGGTGTTGTTGCTGCCCGTACCCGATACCATACCAGCGGTGTTGCTCAAGCCGAGTTCGCCAGTCACCAAAACCGGGATGCCATTCACGCGCCCAACTTCACCCGTGAGGATGGTGGCGTTCTGACCGTACTTATCGATGGTCAACAGTTCGGGCAGTGCCAGTAAGCGATCGTGACCTTCCGGGTTGGTGATGTACACCAAGTCACTCAGGCGGGCGCTGTAGTTACGAGACAGTGCTGACTTCAGGGAACGCAGTTGGGCAAGGGTTACGCCTGCCGCGCCGCCGTCGATAGCGTTGGTGGTCGTGGTAATCAGCGGCAACTTACGCAGACCGTTGAACGCCAGATACCGGGCAGTCGCCGCCGGGGTACCGTCAATCAGGTTGATGTTGGTATTCAGAGTGGCGTCGGTATCACCATTCAGGATGATGTAATCAAAGGTGTCCATCATGGCGCGTTCGGCCTGATCGCGTACACGCGGGATAACCGGGATGATAGCATCCTCGTCCAGTTCAGCGGAGAACATGGTACGCAGCGCCAGCTTGGAAGCGCTAATGGTGACCTTGCCAGTACCGAACTTGCTATCTGGGATAGGACTATTGCCATCCGCCAGCGTCAGCGCGTTTTCGTTAGCGGTTTCCGCTACGAAGGAAACCGTAGGATCGCTGCCTTCAATCGGCAGTTCATACGGGTTCGACGGCATTTCAATCACGTCCATCTGCGGGAAGATGGTATTCTCAAGGCGGGCGCGTTCCCACAACTGTGACGACCACAGAGTGGGCACCCACTCATCACCGAAGGTGGCCTGAGTGCTGGTGCTGAGTTCGTTCGCCTTGATGTAGTTGATTGACTTGACAGCCGACGCGGTTTCACCCTGATCGCCGAACTTGATCTTGCCTTCGTCGTAAGCCTTGCCTGCACGGTGCGCCAGTTCCTTGACCAGTTCGGCGGGGATTTGGCGGGAACCGTTGCGGCGGTTCATCAGATAGAACGCGAGGGCGGACAGGTCGTTAACCGACAGCCCCGCCTGTTCGTACTTGCTCTTAACGCTGGTCACCGACGGCTTCTGAGCGCCGCCATCCTGCTGCAACATACCAATTCCTCCAGTGAATGCGGGGGCGGCGCTGGTCGCCGGGGCAGCGGCTTTCGCGGCTTCGACGGCATTGTTCACCAGTGCGTCGTAAGCGGCTTTCGCAGCGGCGATTTTGTCGCTGTGTTCTTTCAGCAGTCCGGCGGCCTTGCTGGCGACGGCTGCGAGTACGGGAGCCGGGTTAGCGGCGGCTTCGGGTGCGCTGGCGGCGGGGGTCATTTCAGTGACCAACTGCTGCGCCATTGCAGCCAGTTCTTCGGGAGTGACACTGATCGCGCCAGCCTGGGCAAGGCGGTTCAGAATGTCACTCACCATCTGTTGCAAGTCCATTTTTGTCTCCTGCGTAGTAGGTGAGTTGTCGATAACCGCGCTTGCGGGTGTTGGCTCTATAGGCGCTGCCTCTTTAGCCGTTTCCGCGTCGGCGGGGATGAACCGAGATACATCCAAGTCAAGCGACTTGTAAGCGGTCGCTAACTCGGTAGGTTCGCTATAGTGTTTGGCGGTAATCCATGTACCGCGTGGTTCTGCCGGAGTGGGTGTCAGGCTGCCTTCCACGATAGGCCACTCAAGAATGCGCCCATCGTTGTCCACCTTGACAATGTGCGGGATTGAACCGCTAGACCACCCTAACGCGCCTTTTTCAACCATCTCGTAAACCGATTGCGCGTATTCGTTGTGCATGGCAAGTTGCGCCTCTGCCCACAAGCCGACATCGTTTTTCGTAACCGATGTAATCAGGCCGACGGGTTGCGCCTTGACGGTTTTATCGAGGCCGTGATGGTAGAGCGCCGGGCGGCGGTCATACCAATCAAGGTGATACTCAGTTTCCGGGGTGAAGTATTCGCCGTGTAGGTCGCGTGCTTCCGGGCTGCCGAAGTACACGAGGTATCCTGCAACCCGGCCTTCGCCGAGCGCCTTTAGCGCGTGTTCCATAAGTTATGCCTCTACTGTTTGGTGTAACGCTGAATGAGCTTGCGCCCCGCTTGCCAATGTTGGTCAAGCGCCTTGCGGTAAGCGGCGCGGTCGGCGTTGCCTGTTTTCGGGCGCGTTGCCCACTTCATCAACTGAAACGCGGTTACGCAGTATTGCAGGCGGTTGTCGGTTTCCGCCTGCGTTTCGGTTACGGTAATCGCTTTCAACGCTTGCGCGATAGCGACGACATCACGTAAATGCATCTGCTCAATAGTCAGGTTGTCCACTAGAAGCGCCCCTGTGCTTTTCCCGTAGACCGCACGAGATTGCATTTGCAGTTGAAACCCTTGCATTCGAGGGTGTCCGCTTTCGGCAGCAGGCGGCGGCGCGTCCAGTCTTTCATGCGGTGCCGTTGCCCGTTTAACCGTTGGCAGTCATCGCAGTGTTCGGTTGGCCCGTATACCCATTCATACATGCCGTTGCGGTCGGCAAGCCCTAGCGCCAGCGTGTAAATCGGGTAGATCGACTTGTTAAACCACATGGATGGCTTCTGTTCTGCCATCGCCGCCGTAATGCTATCTTCATCGCTGTAAAGCGTAGACAGTAGGCTATTCACATACTGCCGCTGCTCGCGTATCAGCGTGTCAATCTCCGCCTGTTCATCGGCGTCCGGTTCCGCGTCAACGCCGCCATCGGCGAACCCGTCCCGCGCTGCCTTGTTACCGTGTACGTCGATCAGGTTCATGAATGCCACACGGGCGCGGCTCTTGGTAATCCCGCCCGCCATGATTTCAGCAAGCAAGTCCTCTAGCGCGTTTTCGAAGTCTAACCGCGTTGCCTGGATCGCTTTCACGGCTAACGCGGCTTCGGTATTCGCAAACGCGGTCTTGATCGTATCCCTGTCATCGTTTGCCGCTAACAGGACATCGCGCAAGCTGTCGGCGATGGTTGCAGGTATCTGGTAAACGGTGAACGGGGTGGCCGATTTGAACCCTTTGTTCTCTACCTTCTTAGCCCACGCCTTGAGTTCGGTAATCGGGTTAAACGGCTCATACGGCACGTCTAGCAGGTTGACGCTAGGTTCATCCACAGCGGGCAGTTCTGACAGCGCCTTGACGATGCTAGGCGCTTCTGCTGCCATTCCACACGGGCAACTGTGAATGAGTGTCTTATCCGCCATGAACTTGAGTTCCGACGGCTTTACGCGGTACTTACTGCTAAATGGGATCACGCGCAATTTCTGCTTGCCGTAACCCATCGTGACGTGTGGCTTATACGCGCCCGGTTCACTGTAAGCCGATAGCTGTAACCCACTGGCAATCGCGAGGTCGTAGAGTTCCTCTTGCAACTCTTTGAGCGCCGCATTCGACTTGATGCGAAAGTGCAGCGCGTACTCGCCCACGTTATCGAATGCCGCCAGCGAGCCGACGGTTAACGCGAGTTCGGGCAACTCGACGCTTTCGAGTGCTGCCTTAAACGTCGCAATCGCTTCGTCGGTAGCGGCGGGGGAATAGAGTAACGTCACATGGAAATCATCGGCCTTATTCCACGTCACTTCCTGATCCGCCATGCGCGTTTGCAAGGTGCGTTGTAGGTTAATCAAGTCGGGGTGATTACCGAGTGATAACCCCACCCATGCATCCTTGCCGACCACTGGCGCGGGCGCGGGTACCGCCGCTGTCGCAGGCGCTTCCGGCGTAACCGGGGTAGCGGGTGCAACGGGTGCAGGCGCTTGCAAGGCGGGCAATTGGGATACGGGCAGCGGTTGACCGCCGACTAGCAACGCATCCCCACCCGGTAACGTTGGATACCCTAACAGGTTGCGGGTATCGTTCAAAGTAATCACGCCTGCCTGATACTGAGCAAGCAGCATGGTTGACTTCGATAACTGATCCTCAAGCGGCGCAATCGCGGTTTCAACATCGAAATAGAATTCGTAGTTACCGAAACCGTAGAACGGAAGTACAACATCGGTGATAAACGTTGCCAGTTCTTCGCAGTAGCGCCCGACCACCGATTGCAGGTAGAACTTGCGTTGCTCCGGTGCGCTTTGGTAGGTGGCGCTATCCCAACTACCCGCTATCGAGTGCGGGATACCGAGGGCAACCGCAATCGACTTGCGGAGATCTTCGCTAACGTTGGTTGCGGAGGCGTCGAATTCCTGCTGCACGGTCGTGAATTCGAGGGCGCTATTGAGCGCAACCCATCGCCCCTTAGCATCTTCCTTGATTTGTTCAAGCGCTTTGTCTAATTCTGTTTTGGTAACGGGTACGTCACCGCGTCCTGTCAGGATGCCCGATAGCTTCAAATCGCGTAAAAACTGATCCAACGTGTACCGCTGTATTTCGCGGTAGGTGTTGACATCATCCATGACCGATGACAACTGCGACAACCCGCGCAAGTCATCGAGGATGTTTTCCTTACGCCAGAACGCAATTTCGTTTGGGTAGTAACTGACGTTTGCGTGGTCGCCGTAGTAATCAAAGCGGTGGATTTTGCCGTTACTGATGAACGGTTCCAGCGCCAGCGGGTTCAAGGCTTGTACGCCCGTGTGATACCCGTAGTTATTCTTAATCGGCAGGATGTACGCTTCACCGAACGTAATCCGGGAGCGCATGACATACTGCAATAAATCTTGCTGGCGTAGCTTGCGGTTTTCCTTCATGGCAAGCATGAACGGGTGGTTGACCGCTTCCTCATCCCTGGTGTAATCCCACACGCCATACGGTATCGAGGTTACGTCATTCGTAATCAGGTTAACGGCGTTGGCAACGTAAGCGTTTGTGGCAACCGCCATCGCATACGATTGCTTGTCCTGCCCCCACTTTTGACGCGATTGGTACTGTAACGCGGTCGGTAGTAACCCCGAATACGCGCCGCCGGATTTCCCGTTGACCTGATAGACCATCTTGCCATCGAACATGTACACCGATGGGTCAGCCGATAGGGACGGGTTAACGCGGCGGTCAGGGTTGCGCCGAAACAGATTACGGACGTTAGATACGATACTCACGGGTTAACCCTTTGCGACGTGATACCACGCCAGCGCCGTCGCCATTACGAGGTCATCGTGTGCGCCGCTTCCGGCTTCGTAGACCCATTTGCCGTTGGCTTGCTGACGGGATATGTAAGAGCGCATTTCGTGCTGCATAGCGGGCAACGGTTGCAAGCGCAGACCGCCATTGTGTAACCCGTGTTTCAAGCCCTGAATAACCATTGGTTTCGTGCGCTCATTCGTATTAAAGGCATACAGTTCAACGCCCTCGTACAACCGTTCACCCGTTGCCGAGTATTCGCCTGACTGGAGTAACTCAATGTTGGTGTACCCCATGCTGTTATTCTCACCCATCACAGGTGCGTTCCACTTGTGCGCCATGTGGGCGATACGGGTGCGGATTTCCTGCCATTCCACGCGGTTAATGTGCAGGCAGTCCACCATTTCATAGGTGTCCGCGTCAATGATGACAAGTGCCGTGTAATCGCTGGATTGCGCGAAATCGAGGCCGCCGACATATCGGTGACCCGGTATCGGTTCCGCGTACAAGGGCGCGGTAAACTTGTCCTCAATGTTGCCGAAGTAGCCGTTACCCGATGTCAGGAAGCAGGTACGCGGATCTTCCGGGTACTCTTGCGGGAACAGGTCGCCGAGTTCGGCAATCTTTGCCCGTCGCCATGTAATCTGCTCAGGTGTTAACCCGTGTTGAGTGACTAGCGCCGCCTCGTCATCGGTGTACCGGAGTTCGGCGGTGACGGGTAAACGGTAATCGTCATCCCACCACCAGGCGTAGAAGTGCAACTTCCAACCAGAGTTACCCGACAGCGCCGCCATACACTGCTCATAGAACCAACCCTGAGCGCCGTTGGGTGTGCTTTCCAGTTCGATACGCCCAAAGCCGTGCGGTACGCCCTGCATCAAACCGGCCATGATTGCGCGTGCATCAGTCCAAAACGCCACTTCAGAACCGTGAATGCGATTATAGGTACCGCCGCGTCCCTTTTGCCGACTGCCAGCTGTCCCGATGTGGATAACGGATTGCGTGGTCGGATACCGCGCTTCCGTGGCGTTATCGATGGAGCGCACGGGCTTCCGGTTATCCGGTAGCGTATCGTAGTACCGCTGTTGCATCCGCCGTAGCTTTTGCGTGGTGTCATCGTCGTGGGCAAGCACGCCCGCGCTTACGGTTGTGTTCACCGCGCTTGTGAAGATGTCAGCCTGTATCACGGTACTGAAGCCGAGTTGCCGCGCTTTCAGGATCAAATCGCGTCCGGTACGGTTTGCGATGAAATCCGCTTGCGCCCGGTTGAGCGTCAACGGGATAAGCTGTTGCCGCTTATCAAGGATACGCAGGTCGGTAACGGTTAGCGGTGTGGTTTCCTGTTGCCGACGGCGGCGCAATTCGAGTTCGGCAGCCGCCTTAGCTTTCAACGATGGCGCGGAGTTCATCATCTGAAAGCTTGCTCACATCCATAATCTTATGTTCAGTGCGTTCGACGTACCCGCGAGACTTGCCGACGGTCTTAAGCGCGAAACAGACCGCCCAACCTTCACCCGACTTCACCGCTTTTAATAACGCGCTTTCGGCTTCATCTAGCATGTTCTCGCGTGCATCCTCTAAAGCCTCTTGAACCTTAGTGGATGCTTTAGCGCGGTCATAGACAGCGCGGCGCGTAACGCCTAGATCGGCGGCAGTGCGGGATATGTTGCCATCGTTATTCCAGATAGCTTGAATGTATGCGTCGTCGGTTAGGCGTGCCATTTTTATTACTGTGTAGTGTCGTGTAGTTATTCCGGCAACGGCGCAACCACGATGACGCCGGGTAAGCGGAAATCCGCCGCCGTCGGGTTCACGCAAACGGCAACCGCGGTCACGGTGCAACGGGTACCCGCTGCGGTACCGCTAGGCACATCGAAACGCGCTTGCACGATGGTTCCGGTACCGTCGATCACGGTTGACCCGGTAACGTGCGTTGCCGGGCTTTCCACGATGAAGGTGCAAGAGCTGATGGTTTGACCGGGGCGGAGTTTCTTCGCAAATAGGAAGTCTATCGGCTTGATTTCGCCCGCGTAGAAGTTGACAATGTTATTCGTCATGATTACGACTGTGTAATGGTGAATGCCTGCGTAACGGTATCGCTTGCCGCAACCGCGTTAGACGTGGCCTGCGCCCCGTACCACAACACGTTACCCGTTGTCGAGGCATCCGTGACCGCGTGATGTGAAATCGTGCCCCATGAACCGGACGGCGTTGGGAACGTCGCAGCCGAGAGCGATACGCTACCGCCGGATACCGCGCCCCATGCCGGAGCACCGCCGCCGTTCGCGTTAATCAGCAAGCGTGAATAGTTGTTACCCGATGGCTCAGTAATCGTGCTACCCGTGCTGCTATCAGTGGGTGCGGCGGTACACAGTGCCACATAGGTAGCGGACACCGTGAACGCCTGATTACGGAACATGCGATCAAGGAAGCCGTTTGCGGCATAGTTACTGATACCGTTCGAGGCCGTGATTTCCACGTACACCTCACTACCGGCTACCGATGGCGTATTCCCGTTTACAATCGAACGCGAGGAACCGAGCGCGCCGTAGGCCAGCACGTTACCCGCGCCATAAGTGGCACTGTCCACAATCGCCCAATGTGTGACCGTACCCCATGATCCGGTGGCTTGCGTAAACGTCACGGTACCGGATTGCGTAACCCGACGACTAGACGCCGCGCCAAAGGTAATCGCCTGCCGAGCATACGCGCCACTGTTGGCGACTTCGCTCATGCTTGCCCCGGTTGCGGTTTCATCCGGGTTCGCGGTCGCCAGTGCCAGGTACAAGGTGGCAACGGGCGTATAAGCACTATTGCGCGTCAGATGGTTCAGCAGCGCGTTTTCACCGAAGTTACTTAGACTTCCCATGTCTCACCTTTACTGAATGGTATTGCGTTCCGGTCTGGCGTCTATCCACCAGGGTGTGTTCTCTTCTATCACGGGCAACTCGTACACACCCTCAATGCGGTACCGTTCACCGTCTGCGGTAATCGTCCAGCGCCAGCCGTCCGCCTCGATGACATCAGGCGCGTTCTCGAAGATGCCCGTAAACAGGTTAACGGTATCCGGTGTAACGGATGTTCCGTTGACCGTCGCATTCAGCGCAATCGAGAGGCGTAAGCTAACGCCGTCGGGCGTGGTAGACGTACCGTTGACCACTGCTGACAGCGCACGGGCAACCCTGAGCGCTACCGTATCCGGTGTGCTGCTAGTACCCGTTACCGTTGCATTCAGCGCACGGTTAACGAGTAGTGCAGCGGTGTCCGGTGTGGTCGATGTGCCGTTCACCGTTGCAGTGAAACTGATGACACCGCTTACGCTCAGGTTCACCGTGTCCGGTGTCACTGATGTGCCGTTGACGGTCGCAGACAGCGCACGGGCTACCAGCAAGGAAACCGCATCGGGTGTACTCGACGACCCGTTGACGGTTGCGGTAAGCACGCGGTTGACGAGTAACGCCGCTGTATCCGGCGTGGTCGAAGTCCCATTGACCGTTGCCGTCATCGGGCGGGTAACAGTCATCGCCACGACATCGGGCGTTGACGACGTACCATTCACGGTAGCCGTGAAATCAATCGCGCCCGTGATGGCGAGGTTTACCGTGTCCGGTGTAACCGATGTCCCGTTCACAGTAGCCGTAAGCGCACGGCTCACCAGTGCGGCGACCGTGTCCGGTGTGCTACTGGTACCGTCTACCGTTGCAGTTAAAGCGCGTGCAACCAATAAGGCGACGGTATCCGGCGTCGTGGATGTGCCATTGACCGTTGCGGATAATGCACGGGTCACTAACAGGGAAACGACATCGGGTGTTGAGGACGTGCCATTGACCGTTGCAGTAAGCGCCCGCGCCACTAACAGAGAGACTATATCGGGCGTGCTACTGCTACCGTTTACAGTGGCAGATAGAGCCCGCGCAACCAACAAGGAAACAATATCGGGTGTGGTGCTTGTGCCGTTGACCGTGCTAGTCAACGCACGGTTGACGAGTAACGCCACCACATCCGGCGTGGATGAAGTCCCGTTGACCGTCGCCGATAGCGGACGGGTTACGAGTGCGGATACCGTATCCGGGGTGGACGAGGTACCGTTAACGGTAGCGGTGAAGTTGACCGTACCGCCCGCGCTCGGTGCAAGCAGCAGACCTAAATGGGGTAACGGTGCCGGATCGCCGCCGCCGCTACCGGATACCGCGCCATCCGTCTGCGCTTGGAAAGCGTCTTGCTGGAACCCGTTACCCTGGAACATCGGTTAACCTTTTAACGGCGGGTCAGGGTCGCGTGAATATCCTGCACAGCCTCTTTGTAGAATTGGACAGCAAAGGCTTGGAAATCCTGTGCGCGCACAGACACGTCCGGATGAGTACCATAACCCCATGTGGCTTCAAAATCGCAGTTAAACCCGGTGGGATTATTTTCCGCGTCGGTATGCGGTGCCTGTGTATCGCGCCACTCTTTTCGGAGGTAGTAAAACCAAAATTCGGAAACCGGAGGCCAACAATGTGTCGGGTCGCCATAGGCGCGGCACGATGCCCAGTGCGGGACGATAATCGTTGCTTTTGCGCCCGGTTTCATCACGCGGTATAACTCATTGACGATATGCACGCGCTCGGTTCCGGTGAAATGTTCGATGACGTGGGAGGCGTGTACTTCATCCACGCTACCATCCTCAAAAGGCCAACGCTCTTTGAGATCAGCAACCACATCCACACCGGGAAAGGCGATGCTATCCACGCCGACGAACCCGTCTTTTTTGCGCGTCCCGCAACCGATGTCTAGTTTCACCACGTCATCCCTGTATTTACGTCAAAATGACCGACTGGCACACGGCAATCCACCGCACAGCGATAACCGTACTTGCGAGCTTTCGACCAGAACGCGAGGTCTTGCGTGCCTAACCCTTGCCCGTCCAAACCGTTCAAGGTTTTGAACCAAGGCTTTTCGATCTTCTCATCCTTGAACATGGATAAGCGCCACAGGTTGAAGCCCATGCCCGTCCCGTAGCACTCGACGACTTCGCCCGGTCGTGGCGGTTGTGGGCGGAAGTTCACCACCGGGTCTTTGATGTCCCCCCAAATTTGGGGTACGCCGCCCTCGCCCTTTGTCCAGTACAAGCCGCCGATGCAGGCGTATTCCGGGTGTTCATCCATTGCCCGGATGAGCTTCAGTACCCCGTCCGGCGGTGGCACGTTGTCATGCTCAATGGTCAGCAAGTATTCCCACTTGCACAGATCAGAATGAGCAAGCACCGCTTCAATCCCCTGATTGTAAGCGTCGCCTACTTCCATCCCCTGACACAGCAGGCGATACACACCCTGATTAGGCGGGAAGATGAGGTTCCAATGTGCTAACGCCACTTTCGTGGAAATCGTTGCGCCAGCGGGTAACAGGACGATAACCCGCTGCTGCTTCCACGTTGCCCCCTCGATAATGCGAGAGGTTGCGGTTTCCAACGCGGCATTGTGTGCGCCGAAATCGTAACCCGTAATCGTCATACGGTGCCCACTTCAAAGGAGAACATCGGCGGGCGCAGCAATATAGAGCTATTGCCCTGTATCTGGCTAAAGGCGATGCTATCCGGCATGGCGGTACTAAAGCTCACGCTATAGCGCCCTTGCCCTAAAATGGGTTGCATAGTGGCGTTACTGGCTTCGCCGTAAATGCCGCTGTAACTACTGTTCGGTTGTGAGGCCAACATCTGATTGATGGTCATACCCGCGCCGCCGCCGGTCGTGGTACGGCTCCAGATGCCCACCCAATAATCCCCGCGTGTAAACGTTGAAGTAAACGGAATGGTCATGTTACGCAAACCACCCCACAGACTATAGGAGCCAACCGTCCCTGACGCGCTGAAGTTGTGGCTGGTACTGGTAGAAGTCAGCAGCGAAATCGAACTTTCGTTCCGGGTGTAGACGCCAAAGCTAAAGCTAAACGTTGCGCTGTTGCTGCTGTTGCTCGCGTTCGACAACTGAATAGGCATAATCACGCGGTCAAACTGGAAGTTGGGCGTGTTGGTCATGGGAGCAACATACAACGTACCTGCACCCTGAGCGCCCGCCACACTTTCCGCGCCGTAGCCAAACGGGTCATACCCATTACGGGTGATTTCGCCAGCGCCAACAATCCCGATGACTGAACCGCTACCGACCAACGTGACGTTATCACCACCGCTGATAACGATGTTGGTTCCGCTCACTGTAGACGCATTCGACGTATTGCCGATCAGCGTAAAGAATTGGTTATGCCCGCTGTTCCAGTCGCTAGGGCGCACCAGATTGGTAGCGGCAAGTGTGGTGGTGCTACCCTGCGAATTAAACCCGGTAATCGTTCCGGTGAAATCCGCGTTCGTGTTACTGAAGGCGTGAATGACTGCCACCGCTACACCTCAATATAGGTCAACGCGCCATCCACACTAATGGCGGCGCTCAGTTCGAGGTTAAGTAGCGTATTGGTGCCCGTCTGAAACCACCCTGCCGGGTTATACGGCAACACGAAACCCGTATTCGCAACCAGGTTCATCTGCCCCGTCAGCGCGGTACCGCCTGCCCCGTCCTCGAAGCGGACGTTGACCGTCCCCGCCGATACCAGGAACAACGCAAGCACGCGAATACGACGACCGGATACCGCAGCTACCAGCGTGTTATCGCCGGAGGTTGCTGCGTCAATGATTGCCCATAGCGGATTGCGGATCGTTCCCGCAACTGACATCTGTGAGCTATCAATGGTAGCCTGTACCGGGAGGGGAGCCGCAACCGCCGCGTCCGTTGCCGAACCATCAGCGCCCCACGATACTTTTACACGCGGGTAATGCACGCTGCTGATGTTATCCGAGGCGAACGTGTTACCGCCGCTGCCTGCATTCGTTGGGAAGTTATCCGACACGTTAGCCCGCTCCCATTAAAGTCATACGCGGCACAAAGTTGAACAGGTTTAACCCCACCCAATCGTTTAATCGTCCACTGTTGTTATTCGCCCAACTTGTCAACCCCGGCGCACCGGATGTCAGGTTGCTATCGGTCACCGATGTCCACAGGACACCGTTAATGTAAGCGCGTAGGGTGGTTCCCTCTGCCTCTAGCCGCAACGTGTCACCGTTCGTAAACCCGGTGCCAGTCGTCGCTAATGACGTGTAAGCGCCTGCCACCACGCGCACAATGTACCGGGTCGCGTTGTCACCGTAGAACCCGTAATAGTTACCGCCGCTTCCGGTTGAGCATCGCACAGCCACACCGATATAAGCGTTTGATGCGGTTGTCGAAACCGTGACTTCGGAGTAGTGGTTATCTGCGAACGTTTCCGCGTTCCAGAACACCGCTTCTTCAGCCTCGGCGTTACTAGACGCGGCGGTATTGCTGACAATGCCGTAAGCGGGGTTGCTACCGCACGAAGTCCAGTTTGCGCCTAACGTGCCTGCGTCCGCACGGTCGAAGCTATCAGTTGCCATTATTCACAGTTGGGATAAGTTGGGATTAGAGAAGGAAACAGCGGACAGCGGTCACTTGGGATAACCATACCGAATATAGGTTTGCTGCCCGCCGTTAGTACGGGGTGCCGAGTTGCACGGCTAGGCGGTTTTCAATCGCCTCGTCCTCGCCCCCATCATGAGTGCAAGCGCCTGCAATGAAAAAAGCGCCAGTGATGGCGCTTGCTAGATTTATTATATACCATGTGTCAATACCTACGCAGCGCGTTCAATCTGTACCACAATCGACGACGGTTTACCCGGTTCTGCATCCTCGTAAAAGTAAAGCGTTTCGCCGCGTTGTGCCAATAATTCGCGTAACGTCTGCCGGTGTCCTGCGTTCTGCCGCTTCAATGGCTTACTCTCCTCCACCGATAGCGCGTTCTCTAGCATCTCGTTCACTTGAACGTCGTTATCGGGACTGCGTTCGCTCAGGACAATGCGCCCATCTTCCAATTGCCACGCCCGCTTGTCGCGCCGTCCACCTGTGGCGACCCGGATGTTATCCACCGCCGCGAACTCGGTAATCGAATGCGCGTTGCCGGGGAAGTCCCAGAAGGCGCGATTACGCCACCAATTGATTTCAGCGCGTACACCCGCCATCACGTCAAGGAATGCGTAAGCCGGGTCTACCTCGGTTGGCGCAGGTAACATGCCATTGACTGCCCGCCGCATGACATACTCCGCCATGCGCTTATAATGCACCCGTTTCATGAGTGCTGCCTTGTCTAAGGCTTCCTCGTAACTTGTAGCCAATTAGTCACCTCACAGTTGACACAGGATGAACACCTGTGCTAATCTAAATGAAGCGACTTAAAAAGTAGCAGACTTCTGGAATACAGGAACCCGGCATCGCACAGCCGGGTTTTTGTTTACCGTTTTATCTGACCACAATCCGCACAACACACATTTACGAATATTGTCGGCAGCAAACCTGTTTCCTTGTCAAAAATCGTCTCATACCGATCTGCGGTATCTTTAGCGCAGTAAGGGCAATGCGTAAGCCGCGTGTACTCCCACGTTTCACCGTTACGCATTGTCACCGTACCACGCGATTGTGCCGCCGCTTCCAACGCTGCCACCCGCGCCTCAAGCTTTACCACCCGTGCCTCAAGGGACGGTCGATCTTCCAACGGCGGCATGTCTAGGTCACTCAGTTGCATGGTCAGGCTCCATCACAAACTCACGAACAGTAATCACAGGCACGTCAGATACTACCGGGTCAATAATCAGGTCAATCATAGTCGTCAGTATCTTGTTTTCCGCCTCCAACTCCGCAATCCGTTGCTGTTGACGCGCAATCGTGCGCGCCTGTTGGTGGATGAGGGTAGCGGTATCAGGCTTGATTGTCATCACGCGGGCCTATTGGTGGCAGAAATGACACCTTGAACGCTTGCATCATCTCGGTAACAAGTGCCGATTGCGCTTTCACGCCATCCCGATAGGCTAACTGCTCATCAGAACTGTGATACGTTTCCGGGTCAGCGGTCGGCATGTTACGCAGGATTGCACGCGCTATCTCCTGCCAATAGCGCAGTTGAATATCTGCCTCAACCAACTGTATAAGTAAGCGTGTTTTTTCATCCATCAGAACGGTATCTCCACGTTATCATCGTTGCGGTTGCCATCGTCACCGCCTACCGCTTCCCCGTCACCGCGTCCACCGAGTAGACGTACATCGCGGGCGCGCACTTCGAGGGAGTACGCGGGTTGATTGTTCTTATCCAGGTACGCGCTACCGGATACCGTACCGACGACCATAACCATTTTGCCTTTATGGATGAATTGGGTCATGGGCTCCGCTAACTTATTCCACACGCTTACACGAAACCACATCGCATGTTCGGTACCATCTCCCCAGCGTTCATTGACAGCAAGTGAAAACTCAAGGATTGCATGACCGGCTTGCGTGTACTTGATTTCTTTGACGTTGCCCACGTTGCCGACGATGATTAATTGTTGCCATGACATTAGGCACCTCCAACCGAAATAAGTTCATAGGCAAAGCGCAACGCATCGTCCGCACTGTAGAAGGGTTCCACGCGGTCTATAAGTAACCACACGCCATCCACGCAAACCTCCCAGCGGTCAGGTTCCCCGTCTTCTTCCCACGCGGCGGCGCTCGTTAAATTCATTCGACGCTCAAGGTACTCTTTCGCTAATTCCAACGTGTCAAACGTTAGCGGCGGGACACCCTGATACCAGTCCCCGTTAGCATCGTTAACGACTGCTTCGTAAACGTATTTCATGCTATCTTCCTCTCCGCTTGCGCGTATCCGTTCACCGTGTACACCTTGTCACCGAATGCCGTTGTCAGTAACCCGCCCGCTGTTGGCTTGAAGATGCGCGGCTGCAAATGCGGGATACCGTTCTCCATGTCAATGTGAATAAGTAAGCACCCATTCACCCAACGCGATTTCTTCTTATCCCGCTTGTAGTGCGGGTGGATATTGCACAGGCAACCCGTAACCACGCTTTCGACGACGCGGCGATGGGTTTCCGCGATGCCGTCGCTTTCGTAGACCACGTTGAGCGCGTAGGACGGCTGATGCGTGTGTGAGCTAAAGCGATCCATCGCGCCGCCTAGATCAAGCAAACTGCGCTTGGCTGCATACTCGCCTACGCGGATACCGTGTTCGGCGTGCAAGCTGCCGATTTGAAACTCATCCCGCCAGCCCATCCACCATGCTAAACCATCGCAACGCATTAGTTGAATAAAGTCCTCTAAAATCGTTTCCCCTAGCATCCACGCATGTTCATTGATCCAGTTTTCTACCCGCCCGCGCCCATGATTGCCACCGCTAATCAGCGTCTTGCTATCCTTGATGGTTTTCAGCTGCCGTTCGACGAGTGCCGCTAAACGCGGTTTCACTTCCTTGAATGCGTCTACCCGCTTGCGACTGTGTGAACGTGGAAACTTAGTTGACATCAGATCAAGGTCAAGCGCATCCCCATTGAATAGATTGAGGTCAGGTTTGAAGTCCTTCGCAATCTGGAACGCGAGTTCGATGGCTTGCGGGTTTTCGTCGGGTAGGTGGACATCAGGCCATACCTGCACCTTGACCGTCCGCCCCTTGCGTTTTGCCCAACGCATCCAATCGGTGTATTCGTTGTAATCGTGCAGGGTATCCGCAATCGACGGTTCATACATCGCGTCCGGTTCCCGCATGTCGCCGAGTTCGATGACGGTTCCCGGTTGCGCCCGCCGACCGCGTGAGGCCATGCCCCGTGCCGCGCTTAGGCTGATATTCATCTCCGCCGCTACCTTACGGTAATCGCCGTATCGCTGATACAGGTTGTAGGCTTCATCGTTGCGATTGGTCATAGTCCCTCACAAGCTATTCAGCGGTGATATGTTGCGCCTTGATGGATTTGAACCACTCGTCATAGCGATCACGCTCGTCGTACATATCGCCGTCGAATTCAGAATACACCTGCTCAAAAGTAAAAACGCCTACATCACAAACCCATTCAAGTATTTCATCGGCGCGGAAGCTATGACCTTGTACAGCAAGCTTGCCGTTGATGACAAGAATTGCCCAGTCGTCAAAGGTCAGCAACTTAACAACGTTCTTCGCCTTAGCCTTAGCCATTTTGAACCTCCATAGTGTAACCTCGTTAGCTTAGTCTACGCGGTGACGGTTGCCGGGTCTACTGGTGCTGATTAGTAGCTATCCGCCTCGTACTTTTTAACAAGTGCATCCATTGCAGCTTGCGCGGTGGCATATCCTACAATCACCTCATCACGCGTGTATAATTCATACTCCCACACGTTATCAAACTGATCGGCAGTCACAATCTCACGTACACATCCAACAGGGCGATGCTTGTCTAGTAACTCGTAGATGGTCGGGGTGTCCACCGTCGCGTGAAACTTGTTGCTGTGTGCGGTTGGCTTGGTCATGGTTCCACCTTCTAGCGCAACTCCAGCTCTAAAACTTCGATAGCACCCTCTAACGCTTCCATGTCGTAAGTCACCGCCTGTAACCGTCCCGACCGCGTTTCCTCGATACGAACGTATGAGAACGGTTCACCCGTCGCTTTTGCCACACGGTAAAATGCGTGGATCATCTCAATCGATTGCGTGGTAACGATGACGTTGTAACCCAATTCACGCGGCGCTCTGAACGTCGCCCTAATCAGTTCGTCGTATTCGGTATAGTGCCAAGCGTGACCGACGTAATGGTCTACAAGGTACTTATCAGCCACCCATCTACGAGTGCTTAACTGCAACGCCATCAGTAACCGCGAATGCCCGCCGATCATGGTTACGGGTGTCAACGGTACCACGAGCGCGGGGTAATCCTTGCCGGGTGTTCTCAGGTTCAGTTCAAGTTCTGTTAGCATGATTACGCCGCCTCAATCGTGGTTTCAGTGCCGCACAAGTAGTCATAGGTCGTGACGATTGGCGTGTTTCGATAATCGAGTTGCCACCACAAGCAGTCCTCTTGAATATCGAGCAACTCTGCGTTAGGGAAATGCATTTTCCCGTTTAACTTGATGTTGTACACGTTGCCCTTCACCAACTCTGCGCCGGTGTAGCGCGTTATGAATTCGTCGTACTCGATTACGCTGTATTTGCTCATGGTTACGCCGCCTCCGCGAGTGCGTGAATGTAGCGAACGTCGTCATCGGTCAGCGTGAACCATTCGCCGTCAACGCGGTTGCGGGCAAACCGCGTGTGCAGTTCGCTTTCGAGTGCGTACATGTCGGCGGTTTTGATTAAGCATGAATACTCAACCGGAAACGGAAGCTTGACGCCGAATGTCTTTAAGCGATTAGCAGGGTTATTCGTGCGCCCGATCTTGTACAGGCGGTCATCGTGCAACGCTTTGAGCAGGTACACATAGCCATCGGGCTTTTGCGGGGAGCGTGTTTTACGTTGCTCGGCTTTCGCTTCTAGCTCTTTCAACTTTTGAATACGTTTATCAAGATCGGCGCGTTCTTTTTCAAGACGCTTTAACTCATCACCGATCTTGTCTAAGTCCTTGCGGGTATCGTCTCGCACTTCCTGAACCGCTAACCGCACGGCCTTGTAAACTTGGCCCATAATCCCGTTTGAGTAGTTACCTTGATTAACATCCACAAAGTGACGGTAGCGGATTTGTTCATCGCCCTTTGTTTGACGCTGCATAACCGTAATATGGTCATCTTCCGTACCTTGCTCAACACGAAAGACGCCATCGGGAGATGGCACGCGCTTACCTGGTGCGACAGTTGTTTGCGTGTAGATCAAATGATTGTCTTCAAATCGCTCCCGGCATTCGAGCGCAAACAATATGTCCCGCTTAAAGCGCGCAACGTCTTGCAGGTAACATTCGAGGTTTAGAGGCAGTGGCACAGCCAAATCAAATGCGCCTACACGAACAAACTCAACCGGCACCGTAGGATTACTTACAATGCGCGGCACTTTCCACATACCCGGCAAGCTGCTAATCATCGTTACCGCCTCTCCATGCCATTGAGGATATTGTCGATTACATCATCGCTGACCGTTTCGAGTACTTCATCCCGCGTCATGAGTTGGTCACTAGTCAGCACTCGCGTAAGGTTGTTCTCCGCCCACGATTGCAGTTCACTCAGGATTTCAGCTTTCAGCGCAACCACGTCAACAGGCGACGGTATCGGGGGAACGACAACCGGAACCGGGTCAGCAAGGTTGCCTTCGGTAGCGTGATTGATTAATCGTCTGACAAGTTCAGTCATTGCTGACGACTTGGTTAGGTCAACACCCTCGCGTTGCTTTTCGTCCATAATATCTTCTACCTGAGACTGTACCCATTCCTGGTAGCGGTAATCCTGACTAGACAACCGAAAGGTGTACGGGGTTGAGCGATAATCGTTAAGCGCCCTGCGCCCCGGTCGTTTTGTTTTGTTAGCCACTACAACCGCCCCTTACTCTCCAATAGCTTTAGCATCTTCATTCCACCAATTGCGGTAGATAGGTGCATCTCATTTCGGCTCTCGTCTGCCATCATAATCCGGGGATGCTTAAGAAAATCACGCAAGTGACGTTCCAGAAGCACACTACCACCGCCCGCAAGCAGGATAGCGTCGGAACTGCCGCCGCGATACTGCTCATAGAACTGGATGATTTCACGCAGCAGGGGTTCTAGGGCGCGTTCGGCTTCATCGGTGACATTGAATACGCCCGCGCCGCCCGCGTCATACATGTGGCGCGGATCAGCCAGCGCCGCCCGTAGCTTGTCCTGCTTAAGCGTTTGCTGACCTTTCAACTCAACACGAAAGCGGCTACGGATAAGTTGCTCAAATTCTGATAGCACATCCAGCACGCCCGTAATCATGGAAGCGGATGCTTCGTATTCGACGATACCCTTGTTAACGCGGGTCAAGCCAACCGTGAAGCCGCCCACATCAATAATCAGCACATCGCCCTTACGCAGCCGATCCTGCCCGCGATAGTGAACGCCATCATCTGCTAAGGTAGCATGGCGATAAGCGCCCACAGGTTCATCAAAGCAAGCTACTTGCTGGACGGTGAACTCTTTACGGTTACCCATGCTTTCGACTGACCAACGCCCGATAACCGCGTTAATCAGGTCGTCACGGTAGATTACGTCTTTAGGGGTATGCGAACCGTGTAGGTAAATGGAGCGCGTACTTTGCACAAACGTGTTACTCATCGCAATAGCAGCAAGCACGCCGTAGTACTCAGGAACGTAACGGCTTTCACCGTAGAGCGCCGCGCCCGCGCCTTGACGCATCGCTCGGTCGCCAACCGCAAAGTATTCGCCCTGCACTTTGTAGATACCAGGTGATGACGACTGTTCGCCGCGTTCATCGATTGCGTCTACTTCACTCTGACGCAACTTACGCAGACTATGGGGAAGTGTGACCTTCCCCTGATCGCTCACTGCCTTGATTTGCGCGTTTCCACAATCTAGTGAAAACAAGTTGTACTTCTTGGACATCATTACTCCTGTTACACTTGAAGTTACCTCATGTAACATAAGTAAATCATACTCACGACCCGCAATCTACTGGTGTAGAATTTCGCCTACTTCAGCTTCTCCACCTTCGTTCCCCGCGCATTCCAATCCCACCCGTTCGCCACCGTTTTCGCGTCATTGCTTGCGGCAATCGTCCGCATCGCGTCCGCCAACTGTTCGCGTGTAATCCCGGCAAGCGTGGCAACGCCGATCAGCGTATACAGCACGTCCGCCGCTTCCTTAGCCGCGCCTTCGAGGTCACCCGCTGCCACCTTCCAGACAAATTCGCCCGCCTCCTGGGCAAACGCTTTCGCCTGGTTCTCCACCGCATTCGGTTTGCTGGCGGTTCCGTAGCGTTCGTGGAATGCGGTGACGCTTTCGGCTAACGTTAGCACTGCGTCTCCAAATGAAGTCCGCATGATTTCAGCCCTAACTTCTTTGGGCAACAGGAGCCATCCCGCCACCCCCGCCATCATCTGCTGCATTTCGCTTGGTTCATTTGAGCCTTCCGCGATTTTGACAATCGAAGGGCCAAGAATAGGAAACTCTTTCAGTAGTTCATCCCGCGTCATCTTGTCGTCACTCATGCTGCCTGCCTCCTGTAATCCCTTGCGGGTCTAATCGGTATCACGATCCCCAACGCCGCTTCCATCGGTAACGGCGCAATCCGTAACCGACGCTTACGGCAACTCTCACACTCCCCGCGCCGGTGCTGATAGCGGTACGGCTCCCCGTCCGCATTCACCGACGGCGTACACACCGCAAACGCGCTAACCGGCAGCACGCGGTTACAGCAAGCGCAATGCTTGAGGCAACCGATACCGACGAGGATACAGGTCAACGCGTCTGCGGTCGTCATGGTTACGCGGGTTCTTTCTGATTTGGCAAAGCGCGAACATACTCCATAATCTCGTTGCATTTACGTTCAAGCGTTATAAGGTTTTGACACCGAGCAATCTCAGTCCGGTATTCAACATCCCCGCTTTCAATGTGAACTACATGCAACATAGCGCGATAACCATGCCCGGTTTCGCGGGAGTTCAGATAGCGAGTATCTTGCACTATGTTCAACCTGTAACCGGGATAGTCCCATTTCTGCAATTCTTCTTGTTGACGCTTGCCGATCATGCCGCTTCCTCCCATTCCTGTGCAGGCGCTTGCACCGTCAACACGCTTCCCGCTGGCACGTCGCGCCCCAACGCCGCCCGATTACGCAGCGTCCGCATGGAATACGGGTTCACCGTTTCCGCGTCGTCGGCGGGCGATTGCGTCCATGTCCAGCGACCGCGCCGGAGTTGGCGGTACCAGACAATGGGTTCCGCGTTCGCCTTCAGATAGGTGTAAACACAGGATGGCGGTTTTTGCCGTCCAGCACGCCCGCCATGCGTTTCTACAGCGTTATCCGCTGTAGTTACAGGCGCGTCGAAATTAAGCGCTAAATTAGCCATTTTCGACACGCTCCAGTTCACTCTCCAAAAACGCTGACTTCCACTTACGCGATGACGTTTCAACCTCCCATACCCCATTCATAAACCGTAATGATTTCACAGTGAATACTTGACCCTCAGGCCAGAACGGTCTATCAATTGACGAGATAAACACAGGCTTACCCACGCGCACTTTGTCGTTTACCTTAAATTTCGCTGGCGGTGGCATGTGTCCCTCCGCCTCCCGCAACCGCGCCACCAGTGCGCGTACCAGCGCAGGCGCGGCGGCGATGAACGCGGCGTCGGCGTCGTCGATTCCCGCGAAGCTTGCGACAATGAGCCTATCACCCGGATTAGCAACAAGTCGCCATTGATCGATAGAATAACCCGCCTCATTCTTGTAACCCTGTTCCCACGAACCCGGCGTAATCTCCGCCGTCAACGTTTCCGCCGCTTGCGCCAGCGCGGCGGTGTCGAGCTTGCTGTAATCGGTGGTCATGGTTACAAGTCCTCCCCAATTTCAGTTTCAGTTGCAATAATCGCACGTTCACCACATTGAAGGGTGTAACTCCATATGCCGCTCTTTCTAAGATACTTACACCTTACGACCACGAAACCAACGTAACCGGCAGGGAAGCCTAGCGGCTCAAAATCGCCAGTCGTAATCGTTACGGGTTGCCCGATTTCAAAACGCGGTTCGGTCACGATTGCGCCTCCTTGACTAACTCGAATTCAATCACCCATGCGTCGTAGCGGTCGGCGGGGCGGCTAGGTAATCCATGTTCCAGCGGCTCCATGTAAGTGGTCACCTTAGCCTGTTTCCAAATGGCATGGTTTCGATTATCAATCGTTACGTCCTTGTCATGCATCGATACCCACGTCTTAAGGAACTCATCCCGACTGCTGAACCCCTCCGCTTTCACGTCCTCGTCGCTGATCTCCCGCACGTCCTCCCGCCGCAACCCCGTAATCCGTATCCGCCCGACGGCGCGTTGACCGCGTCCCGGTTGCACGGCGTAGGTGTTGCCGACAAGATACACGGTGCGAGCACCCCCGCCGGATTTCCATTCATACACGCCATCGGGGTAGTAGTTTTCGTCAACCTCTAAAGTCTGATATGGCTTGACCAAACGCCGCGTTTGCGTTTTCGTGCCGTCGAGCACCTGCTGCCATGTGTGTTGGAAGATCACGCTTCCACCTCCCCGACTTCCACGCTACGCACTCGCGTTAGCGCTTCCCCGATTTCGTAGGTGAACAGGTCGGCGGCGTATTCGTCGGGATAGTTCTCCACCGCGTGCATCAAGTCCAGTTCGTACCCGAATACGGTATGCGTAACCCCGTTATCGAACCGCACTTCCAGCGCGTCGTCACAAGCGCGGCCGTTGTCCCGCTGTGCAATTGCCATCACGGTTCCGCGTGTGCCGATGCCGATTGCGTAGATGACGTCGGTTCCGAGTAGGCTGTTGGTGGCTACGCGGTCGCCGACGTTGTACGTGCGGTTAATCACGTCGTCGGGTAGCACAACGCCGCCCTCGATACTGCCGTCTGCGTTGTAGTAGGTGTATGTTTCGTAGTTCATGTCCTATGCCTCCTTATGCCACGCGCCTAAACCAAGTCCCACTCATCCATATCATGAACGGTAGCAGCCACACCAACACGAACGAACCTGCCGTCGCCCGTTTTCAGCTTGTAGATATGCTGTAGATGTGGTCTGCCCGCGTTGTCCCGGTTTACGCCCGCTTGTAGGTCGGAGGCTATCGAAGATGCGCCGCGATAGAAGAACTCAAGGTCGCTATCCTCATTACCGCCTTCCTCATTAGCCACTGACTCCAACATGCACAACCGAACTATCTCCAGCAACATTGACCAATACACAACTGCCCGATAACCCACTTCTGCGCTCATGTCCTATTCCCCCTCATCCGCATACGCGATACATTCCTCACGGGTAAACTGTTCTGTCGCCATGCACTCATCAAAGCGGGCGCTGAATACCTCGATTGTGGACGGTTTCGGCGTGGGTGACGCGATATAGACTACAATCACAACAATTGCCACCGCTATAATCCAATAGCCCAATATGAGCATCATTCCTAAGTCAACTGATGCAAACCGTTTCACGCTGCCACCTCCCTCGTATTCGCTTCCCGCTTCCCGACGACGTAGAGCGCCGTTAACCCGGTTGCCCCGGCGACGGCGCGGGCGATGCTAGATAGTTACCTGACGCGCATTCATGAACCGTGTGTGTGACTTCTCGAAGTACAGCGGGATTGTTCCAATAGGGCCGCCGCGCTGTTTGGCGATAATCAACTCGGCTGCTCCCGGTTGCGCTGTATCCGGGTTGTACACCTCGTCACGGTACAGAAACAGCACGTTATCCGCGTCCTGTTCGTAATCGCCGCTATCGCGTAGATCGGATAACTGCGGACGCTTGTCGGCGCGATCTTCACACTTACGCGATAACTGAATGGCAGATACCAACGGCATAGCCAATTCCTGAGACATTTGTTTCAGACTACGGCTAATCACGCCCGCCTGAGCAACCTTGTTATCCTTGAATGCGCCGCCTGCACTGAGCAAGCCAACGTAGTCGATAAACACCAAGTCCAAACCATGCCGCCGCTTCATACTGATACACTTGGCTTTCAGTTGTGGCACCGTCCAAACCGACGTATCGTCAATGTACAGCGGTAACTTAGCCTGTTCTCCAGCCACCTTGACATATCGGTGCCATTCGTCGCTATTGATATTCCCCGACCGTAAGCGCAGGGTATCAATCCCCGCCGCCGCTGCTGCCAACCGATTGACGAGTTCTTGTACGTTCATTTCCATTGAGAAGAACCCGACGCGGTAGCCTAGCGCCGCTACGTTGGTGGCAAGGTTCAACATGATTGAAGTCTTACCCATGCCCGGACGCGCTCCAATCAGGGTAGACGATCCAGGTTGTAAGCCTTGCATGTAGTGGTCAAGGTCTGTAAACCCGGTCGGGATACCCGTTACCTCTTGCGGATTTTCGAACAGTAGTTCAGTCCGCTCGTAGTGCTGCGCGTAAGCCACGCTGAGCTTATGTGTCTTTTCCCCGGTGAAGCGGCTAATAATCTCAACCTGTTTGGTTTCAATCTTGCCTACCACGTCCGATAGCAGCGTCTTATCGTTCGCTGCGATTTCCTTGACTTCATCCCCGTAAGCCATCAACTGCCGACGGATTGCGGCATTGCGGACGATATGCGCGTAGACGACCGCGTGGTTACTGTCTGGCGCGGTGTTAATCAGTTGCATGACATAGGCCGGGCCGCCAATATCATTCAGTGCATCCATCGCCTTGAGTTCATTGCCGATTGTCACAATGTCCAGCGGCGACTTCCGTTCCATGAGGTTCGTAATCGCCGTCCACAGCAGGCGGTGACGTAACAGGTAGAAGTCATTCACTTCTAGCAGTAGCGCAACTTCATAGTAGTAATTCGGCGCAATCAGTACCGCACCGATACACGCCTCCTCCGCTTCCTGTGAGAACGGGATTGAACGCGGTTCGTTCACCATTGCGGCTGCCACCGCCGCCGCTACCGGGTTCTTGCTAGGCTGCGCTTGTTTGATTTCCATTGCCCTCGTCCTCATGATAGAAGTCGCTTACTTTGTTGCGGTGCGCTGCCACGATTGCCGCCAGCGCCGCTGCCACGTCGTCAGGTACCGGGGAAGCCGTCGGCGCGGTGTCCAGTGGGATGACCTGATATTTAGGCCGCTTGTTTCTTGCTTCCACGTCGGCGCGGTATTGATAGAAGTATTTCTGAATGGTTGTCGGTTGGGTTGGAACCTTCCCGCGCAGCTTGTCGTTTGCCTTACACCACGCACCAAAGGCGGCAATTTCGTCAGCCGTTGCGCCCGGTGACAATTGGCAATCTTTCCATTCACCGCGCTTGCCCTTACCCGTTAGCATTCCGCGAAGATTACCTATCCACCCGCCCGCATCGGTTTCCCAAACCTTAGCGATTACGTTGTAAAGCTCATCTAGGGTTTGCTTATTCGACTTACTGACAATCCCGATCTCCGGCGCTTCGCCAATATGGTTATCTAAATCTGGTTCAAATTGACTCTGGTTCAAGTCAACGTCAGCAACTAGGGGTGATTGCTCACTGATACTAGGGTGGTTGCTGTGTGATACTACCTGTGTAGCTTGTAGCAGCCAGTAGTGGTTGGGCTCCCGACCTTTACCCTCTACATATTCGGCGCGGTCAACCTGTATTAAGCCCTTTTCCTCAAGGCTTTTGGTGTACCGGATAACACTAGCGCGGCTCATACCCGTATACTTTGCAAGCGTGCCGATACCGGGGAAGGCTTCCCCGGTTTTACGATTGGCATACTTAACAATGACAATGTAAAGCCATCCCTCATAAGGGTTTAGCTTGTAGTTCTCAACTATCGCGTCCTCAACCATGAAGAACCCCGGACGCTTATCGGTGGCCTTAGTCATGCTGCCTTATCCTTTTGCTCACGCTTCACAATCTCAATGTCTTGCGCGTTGAGCTTCACCACTAACGCCTCATTCATGGATTGCAGTAGCGTTGTAATCGGTACCGCAACAGAATAGGTCGTATACCCCGCATTCTTCGCTTTCACGATAAAATGCTTTTGCTTCCACGCTTCACCATTAGCTTTCCATGCCCTACGAAGTGTTAGCCAGTCCAGCAAATACACCGTTTGCGTCGGCATAAATGCGTAAGCGAGGTAATCAATCGTGAGGTTCTTTTCAATCCACCCCGGCGCTTTAGTCTGATCGTTCGACAAATACTCAAGTGCAATGTCGGTGTAAAATCCCTTGCGCTTTTTCTCGTCAATCTTTAGCACCCTACCGCTGTTTAGCAGTATCAGGCGGTCAATACCCTCACGCTGTGTAGCGTGGTCGCCAGAGCACATCATTGCGTTAACCATGCCCGGAAACGCTTTACGGTAGACCTGCATCCAAAACGGTTCATCACTGGACTTCTCGCTATATGCAAGTTGGTCTTTGAAGTTATGCGGCGTTTGCATATTCATTCCCCCAACCCTTCCAGCCTTGCCGAGCGTTACGGCTGAACAATTCCACTTTAGGATATTCCGGGTACATGGCTTCAATAATTTCGTAGAACAGTTCCGGCTTCTCGCTATGCCGTCCCCGCTCTGATCGAATGACTGAAGAAATACGGTCGGAGGGTTCCGGTACGGGTAACTGTCCTTTTGTGGCAACTAGCAGTAGTTCATGCTGCTGCCGGAAGTAGTAGCCCATGCCGATTTTTTCCTTATCCCATATCGCGCAAGTTCGGTAAGTGAACCCCCATTCACGAACCACCCGCATGGCTTCCTCCAATTTAGGAGAGGTTGCCCACAGGAAAAGCACCGCGTCATTAGCGGTAATACTCGCAATGGGTAGCTTGCAAATGTCGTCTAGCGTCATAGTGGGGTAGTGGTTTTCTATGGCGCGGCTTTCCGCTTTGGTGTAGTCGTAACGCCACGGCGGATCAGCGTAAATCACATTGAAGGTTTCAGTTAACCACGCTTGTTCTTGCAGGCTTTCAACCTTTTCGGTTCGCTTCTCCTGCTTGACGAAGCCCTTAACCTCATTCAATGTCGGTAGCTTTCCGCGTTCCGATAGCTCAATAACCTTGCTTTTCACGGGTTCGGGCGCGTTTTTCAAAACACGGGTTAGCTCATATGCCTGGTTCCGTGTGATGTCGCCTCTTTCAGCAGCCTTGATAACAGGTTCAGGTGCGCTATCTAATACCGCTTTCGTTTGTGCAATGCCCGTACTGGAAGTTCCCGCGATTGCTGCGATTTCCTCACGTGTATTTATTCTCGAAACGCTTTTGTCAGAGTTTGACAAAAGCGTTCGGTTTGGCGCAGTTAGGCCGTGAGACTGATTTAGCCTTGCCTTCGCGCTAAAAGCTTCCTCAATTTCAAGCGCCAACTTGTCGCGTTGAAATTGTGTGATATTGCGCCGCCCCAATTGGTTGCGGCACATCCATACAACCACGTCCTCGCGGCTGTCGAATGACTTGAATTGCACCTTTAGCGGCAGGTTGTTGCGCTGACAAATCGCGTAACGGTTATGACCGTCTACAACTACGTTCTTGCCTTCCCATACCGTAACCGCGTCCCGGCAACCGTCGGCCTTGATACTCGCTTCAAGTAAACTCAGTTCGTCACTTGTAAGCGGCGGTATCAACGCCTTAAGCTCATTGTCAATCATGAGTGTGATATGCAGCAGTTCGCCGTTAGCGTCTACGATTTGCATGGGAGTTCTCCTAAATCAAAGTACCCGCGAGCCTGTACAGGAAAGCGGTTAGCGGTTGGATATATGGTTGTGGAAAAATCGGAGGGATAGGCTATAATAGCCATCAGGGTCAACATAGAGTAGCACCTCGTGTTGGTCTTAGGGCGCACCTGCTAGTAACAGGTGCGTTCGCGTTTTTGCGACTGCTTAAGTATACCACAACTTGCCCCGAAACGATACTCAAAGTTAGAACATTCGTACTCACGCCGCCGCCTCCGTTGCCGACGGTTCCGGCGATTGCGCGGCGTCGATGAGCGCCATGAAGGACGGCGTGTACGGTTGCGACAGGCGCTTGTTTGCGATGGCGACGTAATCGGGATTGAGTTCGCTGCCAACGAACCGCCGTCCCAGTTTCCGCGCAACCAGCGCAGTCGTGCCGCTACCCATGAACGGGTCAAGCACTACGCCGCCCGGCGGGCAACCGGCAAGGATCATGGGCGTAATCAGTTCGTCGGGATAGGTGGCAAAGTGCGCTTCTGGGTTCGGTTTCGTGGGAACCGTCCACACGCTGCGTTTATTGCGGAATTCCTTGATAACGACGAATGCGCGTTGCTCGTCGCCGGATCCGTCATACTTGCCGCTGTATTCAAAACGTCCCTTACCGGCGCGTCTATCCTGTGGTAACGATGGATCTCCATTGACAGCGCGTTCCTTAATCGCCTCCGCGTCATAGTAGTAACGCGGTTCCTTCGCAAGCAAGAACACGTATTCATGCGCTTTCGTCGGGCGGTCGGTGACGCTTTCGGGCATCGGGTTGGGTTTTGCCCAAATTATGTCTGAACGCAGTATCCAGCCGTCATCTTGGAGCGCAAAGGCTACGCGCCAGGGGATACCGAGTAAAGACTTAGGCGGTATTCCTGATATTGCAACCGGTGCGCCACAATTACCTACAAACGCCCCGGCATTTGTTATTTGTTTGGCTGTTAACCCGCCGGGGTTTGATGACCGCGCCCCGCTGCCGTTGTAGCTATCCCCCAGGTTAATCCAGCACGTACCCGTATCTTTCAGCACGCGCCGCACTTCCCGAAACAGTTCAGCCAACCGCGCAACGTAGGCTTGCGGCGTATCCTCTGAGCCGATTTGACCATCTACCTTGTAATTGCGTAAACCGTAGTAAGGTGGCGATGTCACCACGCAATCCACGCTCGCATCCGGCAACGCCGCCAGCAGCGCCAGCGCGTCAACGTGGTACACGGTATCGAGTGCGCCGGGGAGCGCGGGCAGGGTGAAGTCGGTCATCACACCCACCCCGCATTCGTCGCAATCGTCAACAGGATCACGAACACCGGGCAACCGACGCCGACGACGAACGCGACGACGACGGCCCAAAATAGACGACCGATTACAGTGTTGACCATGTCTCTCTCCTCTCACGTCCTCGATAGGGTGGGCGCGGGTGAAACCGCGTAATCGCTTTCGTGACGACCCGTTTCCCGCGTACCCGGTTGGATACGCGGGTAGCGTGTGCGGGTGGCATCTGCGGACGGCGTAGTTTCCGACGGTAACGGCGTAGGTTACGACGGGAAGCGCGAGAACGTGCCATTAGTTGTTTACTCCTATCCCACATGAAATGTGTCACGTTCAATGCGCTTGAAGCCGTGATCCTTGCATAGCCAATCAATGAACAGTTCAGCAACGTCCCAGCCTTCATATCCGGCGTCTTTCATTCTTTGTTCGACAGTTATTTCAAGTCGAACTTTTGCTGAAATCTTGCCAGCGTAAAAAGGTGAAAAGGTGTAACTGTTCGGTTCTTCCTGTCGGTAGAACTGCTCCCGAAAGCGTTTACTCAACGTCGATAGCGCAGGCTTCGCAGGGCCTTCGATACGTCCCACAATGCGATAGCCGCTATAGCTCCCGGTGGTAATCGTGTATTGCCGCGTTGCCATTATCCGGGTGCTCCTGTGAACTGGTCGAACTCGTACCAGTTGCGCCGCTTGTCGTCGGCAGACTGCCAACGCGCATACGCGGCTTCGGCGTCAGCTTCGGTGTCGTGTTCACCCGGTAACGGGAACGTCATCCCGTTACCGAGGTTGATGAATGCGTAATACTTGGAGCCAACTTGCTTGATGATGTAGTTATCCACGTCGGTTCGCCTTTCGCATACGGTGGTAGGGTGCGGTAATCGCGGTGCCGCCGATTGCGACGTACAACGCGGTTACGAGTAGCAGCTTGAACTTTTTCATGCGGCGCTCTTTTCCACTAATCGAATGTTGCGCTGTTTGCCTGGTACTCGCTTAATCGCGCTGATCTTTTCGAGTAGGCGCAGCGGTTCACTGAGTGACCCATCGGTGACACCGATCCCGCGTGCAATTTCAGCACGCATCGGCGTGTAACCGTACCGTTCCTGATAGGCGATGATGAAGGCGAGAATGCGCTGTGGTCGGCTCATGGTTACTACTTCTCCCAATCTTTGGGAGTAAATGGACTGTATTCGCGTCCTGTCCCCTTGCACTCAGGGCATTGAACAAAATTATGAGATGGATAGTTGATCCAATCATTTTCATATTCCGCTTCATTAACTAACCCCTCACCCTGACACTCCTCACAATCCCCCCAGACCCAAACGCCACAACAGTAAGACTTTTCGACGCGGTTTTCTTCGTCGCTGTATGTGTCACACAAGTTGCCGCATTTCGGACACTTCTCCGTTAGTTCATAATCTTCTAGGTAATTCATGCCGCGTCTCCTAGTGGTATCGTTTGCAGGTTGAGTTGTTCCGCCCAGGCCGCTGCGCCCGCCGGGGTCACGTCGCCCAACGTTTTCACGTACAGCGCTTGCGTGCGGACGGCGCGTTCAATGAACTCGATGCGAACGAGGACGGCGGCTTGCGGCGTTTCCGGGTCTACTTCCATATCGATAAACAGGTAAGCCTCGTTTAGCAGGAGTAGCGCTTCCTCTAACGCCTGGTGGGCGCGGGCAAGGTTGACGTTTATCATGCGGCTTGTGCCTCCTGTGCCTAGTATGCCAACCCTGCCCACTGGTCAGCCATCGCCCGCCCGATACCCATGTAGGTGCGGCTGCGCTCCTTGCTGCGATTGGGTCCAGGTGCCATGCGGTGGATACGCGCCTCCCGACCGTCAACAATCCCGGTCGCCTTCAGCAGTGGCAGGTTCTTAAGCCATAGGCACGTCGCCTTTGTTTCACCATGACCAAACATCCAGGGCTGGATAATCTGGTCAGGCTTGCGAATGGCGGTGCTGATTTTGCCGATTGGGTTTTCAATCGCGATCATCGGTATCGGCGCATTCATCAACAGCCGCACGAATGCCAGCGCGTCAGCTTGCTCTTGCTGGCGATCCTTCCACCAACGCGCACCGGATACCGCTAGGTACGTGCAGGGCGGGAAGGCAATCATCATGTCCCAGCCATCATTGAGAACGGTTCGCACGTCTGCCTGAATGTGGTTGCCCGGTGTCTCTGATGGTAGGATGTCACAACTCCAGGCGTCATGACCCAACCAGGTTAGGTTATCGCGTACAATCCCGCTAAATTCACATGCAACTAAAATCTTCATGCTGCCTCCTGTGCAGGCGCTTGCAAGGTCACTAAAACGATTTGGTCAACGGCGGGGTAGTCCTCAATTGCGCCGCCTTCGATTGCGAGTTCGATAATGTGGAACCCGGTAGCGCTGCGCTTGTCGTGGTGTACCTGGCACACGGTCGCAACCACGTTCTTCAGGTACACCGTAGGCCGGTTCCCGATGGCGTTTTCGAGTTGACGTGACGACATGTTTTCGTCAACGGCGCGTTCCAACCATTCACGCGGGTTCTCTGTGCCTGCTGCAATCAAATGCGTTGTCCAATCCACTTGCGGGTTCCAGTCGTCACCGAATGCGCGGTACACCTTGAGGCGGTTGTAAACCGTGCGCGATTTCCGGCGAACGTGTGACGCGCAAGCCTTGACGACTTCCCGCGCCTTAAACCCGCTGTCGATAGCGTGGGCGATGATGGCACCTTGCCGGAACGCGGCGGCGGTTTCATCCACCATTGCGCCGCCGTACTCGGTAATCACTTCATCTAGGCTTTGGTAAACAGGTTTCATGCTGCCTTCCTCATCACCGCGTACATCTGATCCCGCATGACATCCATGCCGACGCGATAGCACGGTAACGACGCCTTCTGAAACCATTCGGCCACCTTGCGCGGGTCAACGGCTCGCTTGCTGGCGTAGTAGACGTACAGGTAATCGTCGGTTTCCACGCTTTCGATGTGCTGCAATTGGTGCGCCGCCATCGTCAGTGCCACCAATTCGCGCCAATTCGCAGGTAGCGGTAACACGCTTTCGGTCAACTCGCTTGCGGGTTTCGGTGAATAGTTGCGCGGCTTCTTTGCGGGCGCAGTGTCTACTTCGATACCCAGTTGCTCGGCAACCTGTTTGCGGTATTCGGGGGGTAGGTGATCTAGGTTCATGCGCGGATAAACCCATAGCTTGAACCAAACGAAGTACGCCCCTCATAGTCTGTCATCGTGTCATACTTGAAGCGCCACAGGATGCCGTTTGCGTCGTGTCCTTTGTTTCCCACGATTGTTCGCATACTCCCGTTAGGCATTGGCTGATAACTCTCGATCCACTGTTCGGTGATTTTGGTGATAACTAAATAATCGGCGCGTAGGTTTTCCATTCGTGCATCCTCCTGATAGGGGCGGCGCGTTCCGCCGCCCCGCTTGCTGATTACGCGGCTTTCGGCAACTTGGCAACCGCTTCGGAGTAGGTACCAGTCCAGTCGTCCCATTTGGAAACGCTCAGGACGACCAGCGGGTCAAGTCCCTTGCTCTTGCACAGTTCGGCAAACTTGCCCGCGCTTGCTTTCGTCCATTCGTCGGTTGCAGGTTGTGCGCTGTATGGGTTCGGTTTCTTCGGTTCAACCGGGCTATCTGCCAGGTTGTCATCTTCGTCGTCGGCGTCAAACTGCGTACCAAACCCGGCATGACCTAGCGCCCGACCAATCGCGGCGGTTTCCGCTTTTTCGATGGCGCGGCCTGACCACACCGCCTTACCTGTATCGTTCGCCGTGCCGTGTCCACTGGCAAGCCTCGTGCCATCGGCGGTGATGATGTGCGCCTTAACGCACAGCGGTTCCATGTTGACGATCTCAGTGCTAATCGTGCCGCCGGGGTAGACCTCGCGGAACCAGACAATCCGCCAGGCAACCGGGAGGTACTTCTTACCGCGCATGTCTAGCATGTGCTCATTGGGGTTAAATGCCATCGTTTCATCTCCTTAGAACGGTATGTCGTATAGGTGCCGATCAGCCGCCTTGATGCCTTCTATCGGCTTCTTGGTGCGCTCGGCTTCGGCTACGCGGGCGCGGTGGACTGCCATCACATTGGCAAAGTCGCAGCTTTCGCGGATTTCTTCGGCGTTGCGTTGACCGGGTTGCGGTAGTTGAAAGGTGTTTATTGCCGCCACTCCTTCCGATCAGTCGCGTGTGTAACTTTCCCGGTGCCCTTCGGTGCCACCGCTTGCGGCTTCAGCGTATCCGCCGGAGCCAACGCGATGATGATGATGGCGAGTACCAGGTACCCGATTACGTTCCAGCGGTTCATGCTGCCACCGCCTCGAACGTGCGTTCGCCCCACGGCATCCGCACCTCGATTGCGCTGCCTTCGTCGGTTGCCCAGACGACTTCGTAACCGTAGCGTTCGTAAAGCGCTTTCCATTCGCGAACGCGGCGGCGGGCGGTCGCCATCGGTAACTCGATTGCACTGTGTACCAGGTCGCCATCGCGGCTGATAAGGCGCGCAGGTGTCTTGCGGCTGTAGCGGTTCATGCTGCGACCACCGTAATCTCTAGGCGGTAGCCCGGTGTCTTGATGACTGCGTACAGGTTATCGGGCGTGTTGAACACCTCGTAACCGGGCATACTGCGAAGGGTGTCACAGGTGCCTTTCAACAGTTCTTTTCCCATGTCCAACGTCGTCTCCCGTTCGTCAACCGTCGGCGCATGGTTGCCCCATGTGGCGACCGTCTTATAAATGGCATTCATTCGCCCACCTCGATTTCCACAGTCACGCCGCCGCACTTGGCGACCAACTGCGTACCGCGCTTATTCATGGCGATGTGGTAGCCCATGCTGGCGTACTGCTTTGCCTGCTTGTGGATGTAAGCCTTTGCGCCTGCCATTGACGCGGCGCTCAGTTGTGGCATGTCAGAGACACCCGCAACCGTGCGGGTCGTGGTGATGTAAACCGTGTTGCGTGGTGTCACGATTGCACCGCCTGCACCGCTTCCAGGGCGACGTGATAGCGTTCGTTTCCCTTGACGGCCATGAACTCGGTATCCGATACCGGGGTAATCTCGAAGCCTTGACGACGGTACCCGCGTTCAAGGACTGCGAATTCCAAGCGGACGGCGCGTTCATTCGATGCCGGGCGGCGTTCGAGGTTGCGGATAACGATTTGATACTGTCCTGCGTTCATGATGTGTCTCCTCAGTGGTTGACTAAACTTGCGAATTACTGGATACTGAGGACGGGCGTGTTCCAATCCCGTCCACCGCAAACGCGCTCATCTAACGGGCGCGTTTGCGTTAGCTGCCATACTCACGATGCCCTAGTAGCTCGGCTGCCTCCCTCCCGTATTGGTACACAACTATCCGGCGCGGCTTGCCACCCGTAAGCGCCGCAACCACGTTCTCGTAACGGGCGTGCGCTTCCCGCGTTGCCGGGGTTTCGAGTTCGGCGGATTCGACGAGATCCTCAAGCGTTAGCGGGTAATCGATGTAGATGCGGTTCATTAGTTGTCACCTTCAATGTTCTGCTGTAAACTGTAGGTTCCACTGCTGACAAAAAAAGGGGCATACCCATTGGCAACCGCCCACTCATCCAGCGCGATACGAATGACATTACTCATCGTCCGCCGTTCCATCATGGCAACCTCAGCCAGCGCCTTTTTCTCATCTGGCGTAGCCGAAAAACTGATAAACAACTTGCCGTTATTCTCCATCCTACATCCTTTCAATTGCGCTTATAGTGTCAGTTGTCACTTACAGTTTCCACATTATCACGGATTTGTATTGTTGTCAACAGGTATCAATTGTTGATAGGTAATGCGTTTTAATGGTATGCTAGGTTACGTGTTGAACATCGGGGGTTACAATGCTACTCATGAGCAAAAGAGATCAGACGGAGTTTGCCCGCCTTATTAAGGCACGTCTACATAATCAGGGATTGTCGCAACGGCAAGCAGCGGAGAAAAGCGATATTAGCCATACACAACTCAGTCGAATGCTGCAACGGTCGGACGAAAGGTTACTACATACGGAACTGGCAACCCTGATAGCGATTGCCAGAACCTTAAACATTGACCTGTTGACGTTACTGGAAACATTCGTTCCTGCTGCTGTGTTAGGCAGCGATAGAAGCGACCTCGCCAGAGCTATAAGCGTCCTCCCTCAAGAACGCCAGAAGGTCGTCGCAGAGTTGATCCGGTCGCTCGCTTACAGTCAGCAAGTAGACGAAAGCTGAGAGGGTAGATAAGCTTTCGTCTGTCAAAACATTGATTAGGTCGTAGTCGCTATCGTTCATTTTACTATTCCTTATTACTCAGCTAACTATCGTATCCTTTATGTTGCACTTCAACGGACTAAGTGTAACTTTAAATGATACACATTGCACGCTCTTAACATATTTTTTGACAAAAATTCACGAAACACGTTACAAAATTCGCTACAGGGAAATCTATTTTAGCACATAAGTGCTATTGTAACATGACGATTGACCTAAAAACTCACTCGATTTTCGTTCTAGTTTTCTAACGGAGTACCGCCATGAATAAATTTACCCACGCCGCGTTAACGCTTGCTCAATTGTTTCTCTAATGCAATTGCCTGCACAGTTTCCGCCGCCGGGTTCCCGCGCTGTCTTGTTCATCCGCGTATCCAGCGAAGAACAGGCCAAAAGCGATAAGGATTCACTTGCCGAGCAAGAGCGCGTTTTGCGGGCGGCGGCGGATAAGTTTAAGTGGCAGGTCGTTGATGCCATCATCATCCCCGGTATCAGCGCAAGCTTCTATTCTTATGAGCAGTTCGTAGCCGAAGCCGAGCGCAACCGTGTCACCGCGCCTGCACGCATGTTCGACCACTGGCGACGGCGCGATTTTGACGTGCTCATGGTGTACGTGCCATCACGCTTAGGGCGCAAGCAATCGATATTCGGTCAGATGATAGAGCAAACGATTGACGCGGGCGCGGTGCTGTGGATACCCGATAGCGGGCTGATAACGCCTGAGAACTATACCTTTATGTCGGCTATGGGCGGCTTCGCTGCGACCACCGAAGTAGCCAACCTGACCAAGTACCGCAAGATGGGAGTAAGCAGCCGTGTCAAGCGCGGCCTCATGTCCGGCGATATACCCGCTACACACAGACTAATCAGGGATGAGAAGGGACGCGGTACGCACCTTGAGTTAGTGCCTGAGTGGGTAGAAATCATGCACCGCGCCGCCGATCTCCTGTTATCGGGGATTGCGACATCGGGCAACCTGGAACCCCAACTATTCAAGTTGTACGGCATTGGTGAAGCTAACAAACCTTTTCGCCGCTACTACATCATGAAGCGGTTTTTCAATCCGCTCACCTACGGCAACACGTACACAGGCCACATCGTGCGCGCAACCGAGCCGTCGTTATGGTTTGCGGAACCGGGTCACGCGCAACCCGCCGACCTCAAGGAAATCCACTACAATACAACGGTAGCGGTATTCACAGGCGACCTGCGTAGACGGGTACTCGATTACATGGCGGACTTCATCCAGAACCGAGCAGGCGCGGGTAACAAGGCGCGGTCATGGCACGCCGGTCTCGTCGTCTGCGCCGAATGCGGGTACGCGGCGAACGTGCGGTCGGCAACCAACCACCCGCCGCATGTGTACCGCTATCTCGCGTGCTCAACCGTTACCCGCGCAAAGGATAACATGCCGGGTGAACGCGAGTGCAGTAACCGAACGTTTGTCAGAGAGGATATGTTGCAAGAGTACGTCAACATATTGCTTAAGCGCATGATCGAGGCTCAATCGCTAGCGCTGGTTACGCAAGCGTTAGGCGATGTGGATACGAGTGCGCTGTTAGCGACTGCTAACGCCCGCGTGGATGAGCTTAAAGAGAAGTTGCGCGTAGCAATCAAGAATATGACAGACGCGAGTGGGGTAGTCCGTCAAATACATGAGGAAGTCTATAACGAGTTAACCATCGAATATGAGGACGCTGTAAAACAACTTAATCAGTATGTGGTACACCAACGCCCGCCGGATACCCGCCAGCAGGAAGCCGCGCTATCGCTGATTACTCGGTTGACGCTGGATACGTTTTGGGCGCAGGAACCCGGCGTGATCCGGCAAACGTTGCGGGAACTGCTAGGCGGTCTACGGTTCGCCATCGAAGGCGGACGGGTCGTCGGGTTGACGCGGTTCCGGCGGTAGCGGCACCCCTAGAAATTGGGGGTTTTGCCTACTTGACAATATCACGATTGCGCTATATACTGATTGTATAGTCAGTTAATTGATAGCCCACCGGGGCAAATACCGGAAGCGCAGTTTGGTACTGCGAAACAAAAACCAGACGCTCATCCGAGGGGGTGTGCAATACGGTGAACCAACTAGGTTCACACTAGGCTGGCTGAGCCAGCAGAAAGGTAGTCACATGACTACTCGCTCTTCCTCCCCTCGGATTTCGAACATTCGCTACTCTGTTAGCGAAACTGTTCGACTGAGTATCTCCTACTGGGGTACTGAGAAGGACACCACCTACGCGGTGGCGCTCTTCCGGTACGTCGGCGGCAAATGGAGCCTGTGCTCCGACACCGCCGAAGAGTTTCGGAGCAGTGTGGTTGATGCGCGTTTTCGCGCTACCGACTACGCTGCGAAGCTCGTAGCGGGGGAACTCGGGCAGTGTCCGTTCCGGTTCTTCCGGGACAACGCCATCTAATGGCGGCAGGGGTGCGACTGCTTAACGCACATACACACAAATCAAGTAAGCAAAAACTACTTTACTTTATAACGCAATCGCTATACAATTATCCTATTCAAGGAGCAAGCATGGCGAAAGAATACGGACTAACAGAAGCCGCAAAATTGGTAAACCGCAATCCAAGTTTTCTGCGAAGTGAAGTGCTGAAAAATAAACTCAAAGCGCGAAAGCTTGGTGGATCGTGGATTGTCAAACATGGCGACCTTCTGGCCTGGTATCAGGCGTTAGACAAGCGTCTCAAGCCAGGTGCCGTACCCCTAGATATTGGGGCAGATTGATACTTGACAATGTAGCGATTGCGCTATATACTAACTGTATAGTCAAGTGAGCGAGCAAACGAGGAAACGCAATCATGGAGAAAACCTATCTCACCTACGGGCAGACCAACGCGGCGGTTCGCAAGTTTCTCAAGGCAACGTATCCCCAATTCAAGCTGAGCGTTCGTCAATCCAAGTATCGCGGTTCTATTGGTATGGTGATCGAATGCCCCGACGTTGACGGCTTGTATGCAAATGACATTCGGAATGCTGTAATCGGCTTCATTGAGAGCAACGCTACCGCTGTTCGCTATCAATCCGACTTTGTTGACACCGTGTACGTTGAGGCAGTCGCCTAATTCATTTACCTACGCATGTGGTCTAATGTTGACACTTTTCACAAGGTGTCGGCATTAGACAGTAATGGAGACACCTATGTTAATTCAACTTCGCCGCAATCGTCGTCACCACGACAACCCGCAAACCGTCGAAATCGCTACGTATCGGCAGGATAGCTACATGCTGGCGTTCGACGTAACCGGGTACGTGGTCGGCTGGGACTTCGCCGCATTCAACAATAGCGACCCGCTGAAACGGGAGCAGCGCCGCTATCTAATCCTGAACCCGCAAAACGGCATCCGGCGATGGGTGGACGAAAGCCAGATCGTCGCATTCCGTGAACTCGCAATCGGTGACAATGTTATCACGCTTCCGAAGCGGGAAGCGGCATAGGGGAGGCGATGATGGACGCTAAACGTGTATTAACCTGCCGTTATGATTTCTTGCTGGCAAAGAAAGCGATTGATGACGATCCTGAATGGGCTAATGAATACGCCTTTTTAAACTGGAACGCGTACTGCATCTCCAAGGCTGAATACGTAGCTACACGTAAGATATTCCTCGAACGCCGTCGCCACGAACGCACCGCCGCCGCGCGTGCGGCAGCCGAGGCCGAGGTTGCGCGACTACGGGCTGCGCTGGAGGCGGTCGCAGCACAGTGGCCCGGATTAGGTTGCACCATCCCTGAAGAATGGATGAGCAAAGAACGCCACTACAGACTTGGTTTTGATGACGGACGCGCACGGGTCGCTGTAATTGCTCGCGCCGCGCTAGACATTTGTGGGGAGGCCGCCCATGAAAACAGGTAATCGCCGTCGTCGCAAGCTGAACCGGCTTGCGAAAGCGCGGGCGCTGCGGGCGCGGTGTCAGTTGTGGCAGAAGGTTGTAGAAGCAGAACGCAAGACTGATCGGATGGCAGAGATAGCAGCATTCGCCCAACGCTTGACCCGCTTCGTAGAAGATGCAAGTAAGGCGGCGTAACCATGCTTGACGTAACTTACATTGAAATCGACACGCCTCCAAGTAATAACATTATTGCATTGGTTGGCGACTGCGAGTACATACCATATACGTTTGACCATCAGGGCGAAAACGTGTGCGGCTTCCAGCATATCAACACAATCTATTGGTGGCAAAAGGCGGAGAACCATGCTTGACGTAACTATGTTCATCCCGTCACCCGACGACGACCGCGTACATTACCGCATTGAAACCGTATCGTGCGTCGAATGCGGCGCAGACATGCCGACGTGGGAAGCGCGGCATACACAGCGTATGTGTAGCGTCTGCCGTCAACGCGCTTACAACGCCCGCACGATGACGCGGGAACGGTACCGCGAAATCTGGCAGCGGGTGCGCCAGAATCGGAATGCGGTGTACAAAACGCCCGCGACGTTCTACCCGCTAGAGGAACGTAACATTTATACTGAAATGGTGGCGGCGCGTACTTGGTACGATACCGACGCTTACGCGAAATCGTTCAAGGCGCACGTCACGTTGACCACGCTGGCGAGTATGCGGAAGCAGATCGAAAGCGGCGCTATCGTCGGTGGCGGGGTGAACGGGTGGAAGATTGAAATCGTGGGTAAGGAAATCAAGCAATGGAGGGCAGCATGACAACGGAAACCACGAAACCGAGTGTCATCACGGCGGCGCAGTTCGTCGCTGACGGGTACGCGGCGAAGGTTGCGGCGGGCGATGTAATCGCCAGGGGTACAACCGGCGAACGTATCACCTGAATAAGGGTAAGTAATGACCCTGATTGGAAATTAGAGGCGTTTTATCCCGATGAAATTTCAAGCAAAGTATGGTGGGGTTTAACTGGCGATTGCCCTATTGACCTAGAGTGGCTTTACCCTACCGACGCCACCCCCGCAACCGACGAACTCGCCAGCCTGCGGGCGGCGAATGCGCGGTACCGGGCTGCGCTGGAGGACACGGTTGCAGCATTGCAGCGTGTTTACCCGCAAGCAAAAGGCGCGTTGGTTATTCAGGATATTCGTAATGCAATTGACAAGGGCTTGGACGCGCTTGCGGAAACGGAGGAAGCGTGAAACCAACAACAAATACTAAGCACTTTGTGGCAGTCGTGATTGAGCGACCGAATGGAGACTATCAACTATTTGATTACTTGCGGGAACCCGTAGGTATCGTCACCGTGCCGCGTTGGTGGCAGTTGCGGCGCAAGTATCGCGCTGTCATGAACACGCGGGAGGTCGGCAAGTTCGACACCGCGCAGTCTGCACTCGATGCCCTGGTTGCTGCATACGAGCGATCCCTGGACGCGGAACCGGGCAAGACGTGTCCGAGTTGTCACGGCAGCGCGATTACGCAGCATGGCGACGGGTACGCGGAATGTGGTGATTGCGAGTGCGTGTTTTTGGTGAACGTAGAATAACGACAGCGCAATCGTGCAAGCGGAAATCGCGCTTGCGAATGTGAGCATGGAATAGGGAGGCGGGGGCTTTCGCCCCTACTGCTCCCGATTAAGTAGGTTAACAGCCTTGCGCTTTGTTTCTTCCGGTCGGCGGTCGTACTCCTGCGTTTGCTTGATGTTACTGTGACCCGCTAACGCCGCAATCGTAGCGCCATCGGTGCCGGTATCCCACAGGTTCGAAATGAACGCATGGCGCAGGTCGTGAGGCCGTACAACGTCAATCCCGGCGCGTTTAGAGCGTGTCTCAAGCATCACGTAAACAGACTGCGCCGTAAGCGGTTCGCCCTTGCTGTTACAGAATAGGTATTGAGCATCGCTCGTTGGGATTAAGCGCGTCCATGCTTTCAAGTGGTGGATTACATCAGTGTTCATTGGGACGGTGCGCTCTTTATTACCTTTGCCTACAAGCTGAATAGCATCCCGTTTCAGGTTGCCTAGTTGTAAGTTAACGAGTTCATCCCGACGCAAGCCGCACATATACAGGACGTACAGTATGGCTTTATCCCTGACACCCTTGATTGACTGTTCGCAGGTCGCCACAAGTAAATCGAACTCTGCGGGCGTAACGTATCGGCTGCGGACTTCGCGGGAACCTTTCGCACCTTTGAAGTCTATCAGCCGCATGTACTTCTCCGCCGTGATGTACTCATGACGCCAGCATTCTTTCAGCACGCCGCGCAGGGCTGCATGATGGCGGTTGATCGTCGCTGGCGCGTATCCGGTTTCCGGGCTCGACAACTTGGCAAGGATTAGCGTTACATGCGCCCGGTCGATTTGATGCCAGGGAAAATCATAAGCGGTGGAATTAAAGCACTGTGCAATATTCTCCAGCGCCGCCCACATTGTCCGGCGGCTCTGCGTGCTGTGTAGTTGCGCCTGATAGGTCAATGCCGGGTGTTTGTCGTCGGTAATTTCTTTGTGGTTAACAGGAATGATGTACATAGAACGCCTTTGCTAACTAAGTTACGAAAATAAGTAGGTTCAACATGGCAAACAAAAAAACACCCCCGCAATCGCGAGGGTGTTTTCGCGTTTCCAGCGGTACCGCTTTCGACGCAAGCAGGGGTATCGCTACCCCGCGCCCGGCCACCGAAGCAACCGGGGGATTGCGTTATCGTAGCACAAGCGTGCTGACGTGTCTACCCGGCGGCGGGTTCTTCCTTCTTCTCCAACAGGTCAACACGTTCCAGTAACTCCCCTACCGCGTCAACCAGGTCATCGTCGGCATTGGTAGCGGTGCGGTCGGCAAGGTTCTGAAGTAGCGTCATGATAGCAGGCAGGATGCTAATCGCCTGAGGCGGCAAGCTATCGCGCAAGCTGATTGACAAGCGAGCCACTACGAATAGCAGCGCGGCGATGATGGCACCTAAGATAATCAGGACGGTGTTGTATTGTTCTGCGGTCATGTGATCCTCCTAAGCGACCTTGCGAACGGTCGCATTACCAAACGTTGTAGTGAGTACCTGCGCGAATTCAGGCGTTACCCCGCGCACCGTGTACACGATTTCATAGGTTGCGAGTTCCGGCTCGGCGGGCGGCGCGGGCGGTTCAGTGAACGTAATGTCACCTGCGTTGATCTTCCCCGCAAACCATCCCGCCGTATTCCCTAGCCGCGCCTGATACCAGAACACTTCATTGATGTACTGGCGACCGAACAGCGTAACCTCGTTACCCGTTCGCAGGATTGCGAGTACGTTACCCGTCACCGGGGCAGCGCGGAAATTGAGACCACCGGAACCGGGGATGCCGAGGCGAACCACGCGCTCCTGGAACGGCGGCGGCTCCTCTTTCGGTGGCTCAGGCTTCGGCGGTTCCGGCGCAACCGGGTCAGCGTTGAATGCGCCTGCTGCAATCGCGGCCTGTAACTCGCGTAAGATCGGCATCACGTTAAACGAACGCCAGCCGTTATCGGACGCGGCAAACAGGCACAAGCCTTCGAGGACACCGAATTGCACATAGCGCCGCCAGCGGTCGGCAAACGTGGATTGCAGCAAGCGAATGTAATCACCCGCATTCAGGTTCCACGCGCCCGCGTAGCCGTCGTTTTCACCGCCGCCTATGTCGCAGCCATGTTCCGTTACGACGATGCGTGGCGGCTTGATTTGAAGCTTTAAGCAACGGTCTATAACTGCGCCTATGCTGTCAAACCAACCAATCGGCATATCCTTCAAATGGTAGATGTGTAAGCCTAGCAAATGCTTGCGGGATGCAAGCGCCTGCAAGAGTTCGTCGTATCCTTCCCATGAGAGTTGATTGTTGACCGATGGATTACCCGTTGCCGGGTTAAACACGCACAACGTCACCGCGCTTGCGTTTGCCACATCAATGACAGCGCGTAACCAAGCGGATAACCGTTTGCGTGCTTCCGGGTCGCTACCGGGGTCGGGTTCATTGAGCGTTTGCAGCACTAACCCGCCCTGCCCAAATGCGCCATAGCGCCGGATGTAATCCTCCGGTGCCATGCCGCCGGGTTTCCAGAGTGCGCCGTCATCGGTATCCTTCACGCGCACGATGACGGTTGACGACGATGGCAGTTGCGCCCGTACCTCACGCACCGCGTTCAAGTCGTTTGTGCTGATAACCTCGACGACGACGGTAGCAGGTTGCGCGGTTCGCAGGAAGGTGTACAGCGCACCTTTATCGTTAACGGCACTGATGCGAATGTTCAAGCCTAGTCGGTTTGTCACGCGGCGTTCTCTTTCTTCTCAGTACCCGACGGTAACACGCTTTCCAGCGGTGGCAATTGCCCAGTCGTCTGTTTCTTGACGACGTTGATTTCCTCTTTCAGCGTTGCCACGTCTACAGCGGCGGCGCTGGTTTGCTCAAGGATCGTAAGCCTAGCTTGCATCTCCGCCATCTGTGACTTGAGTTCGGTAATCTCCAACTTGAGCGCGTGGTTTTCCTGCCTCAATTCGCCGTTCTCCTCTCGCAGACCGTCATTCTCTTTTGAGAGTTTGGCGTTCAATGCTTCCTCAACTTGCAAGGCTTTTTCGGCCTTCCGTAGCCTATCCTCAATGTCGGTTAGCTTGCGCTTGGTTTCATCCAACTGGTACAACGTGCGGTCATTGCTACCTTCGAGGTAGCGCACCTTTTCCATAGCAGCCAAGTAATCATCCTTTAGCAGTGTGATTTCACCGCGCATGGTATCGATGACGACCTGATAGGCAGTCTTTAACTGTTCCTGAGCATCCTTGACCAATGCACCGAGCCGTGCATCGCTTTCCTTATCGATATTGAGTTTCATGGCTTCGAGACGGTTCTCGCTGCGCTTAATTGTGACGAAGGCCGCAATCAATGCAGATACAACCGGCAATACCGCCAAGAAAATATACACGGCAGGGTGCGTCTGTTCGATGATTTCAATTGGCGGGAATTGCATGGTCGTATCCTTAATACGGCAACGGCTCGCTTGCCAGCACCGCCGTCAACACGGCGGCGCACACGGCAAGCGCGATGACGGTGAGTACGAGTAGTGGGTAAGCGAGTGTCATTGAGTGCCTATCGAAAATCTCACAGGTTGCCGGGTTGGACGCGGGGTTACGATGATCGAGCCGCAACCGTAGTCCCAACGGCTAACAGTGAGCGCGTACACGGTGCCATTCGATAACCGATAGCGGATACCCGCTTGCCCGCTTACGTTGAAGTTGACGAGGAAGCGGTACACGCC
>ERZ761597.31-NODE-31-length-53594-cov-6.085190_pt1 | contig 53594 bp, 67 predicted proteins | sample MGYA00433093_ERZ761597 | MGnify/ENA primary metagenome ERZ761597 (study PRJEB28899, sample SAMN03785557) | bioreactor sludge metagenome | biome: EBPR Sludge; feature: EBPR Bioreactor; material: 0.22µm filtered reactor supernatant | place: Saint Lucia: Queensland... | reverse complement strand
CATCTGAACCGGACGATCACCGTCGCCTCGTCGGCGCCGATGGCTTCATCACGTTCCTTCAGAAACTCTGCGATCTCCTTGAGGTCACGCTCTCGCTGCTCGGCGGCCTTGAACAACTTCCGTGCGTCGTCCAGGCCCTCCGGCTGTGGATCTATCCGCGCCAGGCAGTACTTGAAGTCACCCCCGTTGAAGTCATTGATATAGCCGATAGCCTCGAGCCGGTATTGGTCTCTCTCGATACGTCGTCGCTTGTTCTCACGGTTCCGCTGCTTGCGGCGACGCACCCTCCGTAGCTCATGCGCAAGCGCGTACAGCACGGCCAGCCCGACGAGTGTCAGCAGGAGCAGAAGCCCGAGTTTGGTGTAGATGTTCATTGCGAATTCCCGCTTTCATTTCGGTGGAAGTCTAGGTGTTGCAACTAGGGAAAACTATATAATATTTAACTCATAAATTCAATACGGCTCCTCGGTGGAGCCGTATTGTTTGTAGACCGCAATATTACTCTGTTACACCAAGCTCAATGCGCTTGAACTGCCCAACAGTAATGTTTTCACCACTCTTGGCGATCTGCTCTTTAATACGGCCTTCAACCGTCATTGAATCATCCAGGATGAATGTCTGAGCTAACAGCACCTGCTCGCCGAAGTGCTTCTGGAGCTGACCTTCGACGATCTTCTCAGCCATTTCAGCTGGCTTACCCTTCAGACTGTCGCCTTCAAGCAGCTCTTTTTTCTTCGCTTCGTATTCTTCAGCTGGAATGTTATCGAAGCTGACATACTTTGGGCTCATAGCGGCAACCTGCATGGCAAGTTGGTGCGCAAGTTCTTTGAACTCATCTAAACGCGCCACGAAGTCGGTTTCGCAGTTTACTTCAATCACTACACCAATGCGGTTTGAGTGAACGTAGCTATCGATGATACCTTCACGGGTTTCACGGTCGCCCTTTTTCTCGGCCTTGGTAAGACCCTTCTTGCGCATAGCTTCGAGTGCTTTATCAAAGTCACCGTTCGATTCAACCAGTGCGCTCTTAGCATCGCCAAGACCAACACCAGTGAGTTCCTTAAGTTTCTTAATGTCTTCGATTGATACAGCCACTATTATTTGCCCTCCTTAGTTGCACCTTCTTTTACCGCCTGCACAAAGTAGTCCAGTAGCAGTTCAGTTCCTTTAATCGCATCGTCGTTACCAGGAATTACGTAGTCGATTAGCGTTGGGTCAGCGTTCGTGTCAACAACGCCCACAACTGAAACACCGAGGTTCTTAGCTTCGCGTACCGCACCAGCGTCAGCAAGCGTATCAACAACAACAATCGCACCTGGAATACCAGAAAGATCCTTGATTCCGCCGTATTTACCGTTTAGCACGTCAATTTCTTCTTGGAAGCGCTGAACTTCGAGCTTGTTGTAACGCTTTTCAAGATCACCTGATGCCATACGGCGCTCAAGGTCGTGAAGCTTTTTGATCTGGCTAGTCATAGTTAACGTGTTGGTCAGCATACCGCCGATCCAACGCTCGGTAACGTATGGCATACCCGCCTTTTCAGCAGCTGCAAGAACGATATCCTTATGCTGCTTCTTCGTACCAACGAACAGTACTTTTTTACCACTCGCAACGGTCTTAGTAAGGAACGGCAATGCTGCTTCCAAACCTTCGGCGGTTTTTACCAGGTCGATAATGTGCGTTTCCTGGCGCTTAGAGTGAATGTACGGCGCCATTTTAGGGTGCCAACGGCTGGTTTTGTGACCAAAATGGACACCGGCTTCCAGCAGAGCCTTCATATCAACAGCAACTGCCATGATATCCTTCTCCCTTCCTACCAGCCGTGTTTCGATTGTTCGAAGGATATTGGCTAGTAGTGCTTCGTTAAATTAATTACTCAGTAACTGTAACAGAGGTAAGCTCTTCGGTCAAGCCTTCGTCTGTAATCGTATCTTGATATTTGACTACCTCGATAGTGCTTATCGCGGGCTGTAGCCGAGCCATGTTATTTCCGTACAGCAACTCGCGGTCAAGAAGAACGATTTCACCACCCAGATTGAGCCCGCCGTAATCTATCATGTATTGCTTACCGTCATGACGATCGGGGTTATATTTCCAAAGTGGCCATTCTCTGCCTACCGGCCTACTACTACCACGAAGCCTGAATTCATAGTCTCCCGAAGATACCGTCGATCCATCTGGGTTAATTTGGGTTACAACGACCAGAGGTTCCACATCTGCGCTCCGAATCGTAAACTCATACCTGTAGGAGCCGCCACGATCTGTGGCCGTCACTTGAACTACATCCCCCGTTTCTAGTTGCCATAGTTCTAAGCGACCTTCTTCATAAGATTCTTTCGCTTTGAGTTCCTCACCACGACCCGTGGGAATTCCGCTCAAGTCGCCAGTAACCATTGCCGTTTTATCTTTTTCGTATGCCATCACGAACTAATGTACCCCATCTAGCATCAGTGACAAGCGTAAACACTATATGCCCACCCTGGACAAACAGATACAACTCCGCTACAATACTACGGTTATGAAAAGCAGTATTCACCCAACAAATTACCGCCCAGTCGTATTCAGCGACGATGTGGCTGGGTTTGCGTTTTTGACGCAAAGCACTGCGCAGACAGATGACACCATTAAGTGGGAGGACGGCAACGAATACCCACTCGTAAAGGTGCACATATCAAGCGCATCTCACCCGTTCTTCACTGGTGAGGAAAAGATCATCGACACCGAAGGCCGTGTCGACCGCTTCAAGGCTAAGTTCGCCGCAGCAGAAGCCCGAAAGGCCGAGCTCGCTAACAAGGCTAAGAAGAAATCAGCTTCTAAAGCTAAAAAAGCTTCAAGCGAGAAATAAATTCACGCTTTCGAAACAAAATGACCGTGTATATGCGGTCATTTTGTTTGAAGTACAATAATTACATGAAGTCTAAACTATCCAAGCAAGCCTTTCGGAGTGCCCTGCCCGTATTTCTCGCTGCGATACCTCTACTTACCGCAATCACATTGTTCGTGCTGGCATTAATTCTTATTGAGCTTTCGGGCGGACTCGGAGTTAAAGACCAGTCTGCATTTCAGCAAGTAGTCCAAACATTTGGTGACATCACCGCGGCGCTGGCATATCTATGTTTCACTATCCTGACCCCACTCGGTATCGTTTCGGCAATCGTGCTTGTTATTGCACGCTTTGTAGCTAGGCGCGTTAAAGACTAGCTCCGTATCTGTTATAATTGACCAGATATGCCGCGGATAAACTTGGATATTTCTGAACTTACCAATGAAAAGTCTGACTTGACTGAATTTTTGTCGCGCCCCGACGCTTTTAGTGACCCAGGATTCGGCAGCAAGAATCGCCGGCTCGGCGAATTAGATGATCTTATTGCAGCAGCTATGAGGCGCGAATCATTGGAAACGCAAATTGCCGATGCGAAAGAGTTATCTGGCGGCGGTGACGAGCTGGCTGAACTTGCCAAAGAGGAGTTGCCTCAGCTAGAAGCCGAGCTAGAAAACCTTGAAGAAAAGCTGTTTATCATGCTCACTCCTAAAGATCCGAATGACGATAAAAATGTGATCGTCGAAATCCGAGCCGGCGCAGGTGGCGATGAAGCCAGCTTATTCGCAGCAGAACTTTACCGCATGTATTTACGCTGGTGCGAATCGCACGGCTACAAAACTGAGCAGATGAGCGAAAGTGCTAACGATACCGGTGGATACAAGGAAGTCGTGTTCGAAATCCGTGGTGACGCCGCATACTCATTTCTGAAATTTGAATCCGGCGTGCACCGTGTGCAGCGCATCCCAGCAACTGAAAGTCAAGGACGTATCCATACCAGTACCGTAACCGTAGCTGTCCTGCCTGAAGCTGAAGAAACAGATATCACTATTGATCAAAAGGATCTTCGTATCGATATCTTCCGAGCCAGCGGGCATGGCGGTCAATCGGTCAACACTACCGACTCGGCCGTTCGTATTACTCACTTGCCTTCGGGATTGGTTGTGTCAAACCAAGATGAAAAGTCGCAGCTAAAGAACAAAGAAAAAGCCATGAGCGTCCTCCGCTCACGACTGATGCAAATTAAGATCGACGAAGAAAATGCCAAACTCTCGGCAGAACGCCGCGGATTAATCGGCAGCGGAGACCGCAGTGAAAAAATCCGTACATACAATTTCCCACAAGATCGTATTACCGATCACCGCATTGGTTATTCCCGCAGCGGTATTCCTCAAGCCATGAACGGCGATATCGACGATCTAATCGAGAAACTACAAGCCTACGAGCGCGAACTTAAGGCTCAGAACGCAAATTGAGCGAATAACGGGCTACGTTACGCGGCGTCGCTTGGTGAATGATACTCGGCATCGGTAACTTCGTACGTAATCACGTAGTCTTGATCAGCATCGGCTTTCGCATTCTCAGTAACAGTTACGTCAACTTCTAGGCTTAGTTCTTGGCCAGGCTGTAGAACTACAGTACCGTCTTTGCTCGCAAGTTCAAGCGCATGATTCGTCTCATCGTAATATGGCAATGCACTGGCAAGTTCGGCAATATCTTCAGGTGTTGTTTCGGTATCGTTAGGATTTAACTTCGCAATAGCTTCAGCTGAGCCCTTGCCAACGGCATACATAATCAGGTTTTCGGCCGTCGTGTGACCCCAGTCATCGTCGTTTACTTCTTTGAAAACTTCAACATGAACCGTCTCTGATTTTGGCGCTTGTTCGATTTCTGTAGTACTTGTTTCGTTCTTCGATACTACTGCATTCAGGCCCACTGCTGTCAATGCAGATAAGGCAATGCCAGCAACCATAGCCCGGTTACTTGGAAGAAGGAAATGTTCGTGTCTGCTTTTAGGGGTGCGAGTTGTCATAATTTCATCGTATCACGTTTATGTTTATTTGTCAATGTTTTGCCTATTATGCAACTCCTGTCATAATGATAGTATGACTATTGCACAGTGGTTAAAGCAGGCGACGGACGAGTTAGCGGACGACATGCTCCCCTCCCCACGTTTAGATGCCGAAATAATTCTGGCACACACACTGCGCCACCCTAGGACATTCCTCCATGCTCACCCCGAAGACGATATTAGTCCCCGTGACGAAGATATCGCAAATGCTCGAGTAGAACTACGAAAAGACCGCGTCCCGGTGGCATATATCATTGGACACAAAGAATTCTATGGCAGGCGATTTAGCGTGTCGCCGAGCGTATTAATCCCCCGGCCCGAAAGCGAACAGCTTATCACTATGCTCAAAGCGTTGTTGCCTTCTTCGCAGGCGCTGCCCGGTATCACCAATATGCGACTAGTAGATGTTGGCACTGGCAGCGGATGCCTTGGGGTGACTGCAAAATTAGAGATTCCTGAGCTAGATGTCGCGCTGGTAGATTCGTCTCGCCACGCTTTACAAGTTGCCGAGAAAAATGCGCGGAGCCTGGAAGTCGAAGTAGAGGCATTCGTGAGTGATTTACTTACCGGCTACCCGTATTCACCCGATATTATCGTTGCCAATCTCCCCTATGTTGATCGCTCCTGGGACCAGTCGCCTGAACTTGCAAACGAACCCGAAGAAGCTTTGTATGCCGATGACGGCGGGCTGGCTATCATTAAGCGTTGCATTGAACAAACCGCTGCGCGCGCAAAGCCGAATGCCTTGCTTTTACTTGAAGCTGACCCTCGGCAACTCGATGCAATAGCCGACTACGGTAAGTCGCATGGCTTCAAAGAAGTTGCTCGCGACGAATTTGCGATCGGCCTAAAGCTCAGCTAACTTGAATACGTACCAAGTGTTGCAGTGAGTTTAATCTCACGACCGCCGCGTAGTACGGTAAGTTCTACTTTTTGCCCTGGTTCGTATTCAGATATCAGGCTCGAGACGCTGGCTACTTCACCGACCTTGAAGCCATTTACGGCGGTAATGATGTCTTTATCTTTTACGCCAGCTTTATCGGCAGGACCATTCTGCTGCACACTAGAGCCACGGTCTGCCGTTACGTAGTCGCCCTTACCGACACTCAAATCGTACTGATCCTTCACGGTTGGCGTAATTGAAACATATTGCACACCCAGGTACGCACGTTCCACCTTACCGGTTTTAATAACGTGATTTAACAGACCCTTTGTGGCGCTGATAGGAATCGCAAACCCAATGCTCTGGGCATCTTCGGCAATCGCAGTGTTGATACCGATTACCTGACCCTTCAGGTTGAGAAGTGGCCCGCCGGAATTGCCTGAGTTTATAGCCGCATCGGTTTGAATAAGATCGGTCAAACTCTCGGCGTCTGCTTCGCTATTGCTACTCGAGGCGACGACTGGCCGACCAGTACCCGAAACAATGCCGCTTGTTACCGAATTTTGATATTGACCGAGCGCGTTGCCGATCGCAACCACCGATTGACCTATACGGATCGTCTTTGAATCGCCAAGCGTGATCGCGGGCAGGCCAGATACATTCTTGATCTTAAGAAACGCGACATCGTTCAATGGGTCGCTGCCGAGAACGTCAACATTCTCGTATTTGCGACCGTCCGGCAGTACGACTGTTACGGTGTCGGCGCCGTCTACAACGTGTTTATTCGTCATAATGTAGCCGTTTGAGCTAACTATCATACCCGTGCCAGCGCCTTCTTGCTGGTACTGCTGGTTGTAATAACGCGATGTCTGACTAGTCGAGGTAAGCACTGAAACGACGCTTGGACTGACTGCTGTTGCAACTGCTGCAATCGATTCTTCATCCGGAGTAACGGTATTATTTCCGTCTTCTTTTGAGGTTTTCAGTACGGTTAGCTGCGATGATTCGTCAGATACGACATCTTGAAGAGCCGCTCCACCAAATCCTGCGCCAACAGCTAATGCTAAAATGCCGGCTGCAAGCAGTGGTTTTTTAGATGATACAGATCGTTTAGCTGCAGCAGGCTTTGACACCGCGTCGTTCCTTGTGTTCTTTACTGGTTCGTTCGGAGTTGTTGAGTCTTTTTGTTCCATACCCTTCTTGTACCGTGCCTCCCTAAAAATTAGCTTAAAATTCTTAAATCGTAGCCGCGCCGCCAAACACAAACAATACAACGCCAATAATACTTATTGTTAATAATGCCGGCATCATGATATCGCTCGACAGGATCTGACCATTCTTGTGGTAGCTAATGTAGCTGCGCTCTGCAAGGAAACTAAGCGCGGCGATGATAACCACAACTTGTGATAGCTGCAGCGTGTTGCCTACCTGGTACCCAATTGTCCAGTGGTAGCTGAGCCACATGATCTCAGCGATCACAAAACCCCAAAGTAAGCTTAAGAAATTAATATGCGACTCATGCTGCACACTCAGAACATGCCGGGAAGTGGCATACCCGACGATCCATGATAGTAGCACTACAACTGACACAGGCAGAGCCGGTGATATTTGTACAATTGCCCCAATACCGAACACTAGCCCTACCATGGCCTGTGATGCCACGTAAGCGCGCTTTGAGCGAGGTTTTAAGAATAGCAGCCAGCCAATGTATAGCAGTGTGAGTGAAATTTGCGTGGCTAAGTCACCGCTGGAAGCATACAAGAATACCACCATGCTGATACCAACAATGACATCGACCAAATTAGCGCGAATGTTCGCGGTCCAGTAGCGGGAACGTACGGCGAACACTCGCCATTTACTCAGCAGCACCAACCCGAGCGCTGGCCAGGGTACGTTTACTACTAATACAAGCACCAACAGCATGACTGCCAGTGTAATATTCAGAATGATGTATGCCGCTTCACTCAGGAACGAACGGCGGCGGACAGACTTAAGCAGCTCCATATGACCCTATTGTATCACCCCTAAGCACCTATCAGTTCGATGAAGTGTCGATGCTCGACGTACCGATAATGACCACAAAGTCTACACCTTCTTCAACGGCAAAGCCTGGATCGGTCGTAACGAGTTCTACGCCGTAGCGTTTCGTAAGCGCCTTGGCCGTTCCACCCTTTTCGGTCTTATTAATTCGATAAATGGTCGTTTGTTTGTAATCGCTCGTTGGTGCGTTAGTTGCGTTAGATACCGTGTAGCCAGCTTCGGTCAGGCGTCCTGACTCGGTGAGTGCAAGGCCTGCGGTTCCCGTGCCATTCATGACTACGATGTTAGCACCTTCTCGAGCAACAGGATCACTCGACATGTTCTTATCAATGAAAGCCTGAATCTCAGCGTATTCGAAGGACCCAGCCACCGGCACTACCCCACCAAGTCCACTTGAAACAAGTTCTTCACCTTCTTTCACAAGTGAAAGCGACTGAATAGAGTCAGATGGAATGTCTTGTCCGATTTGAATAAGGGTTCGTACTTCGGCAGTTGCGAAATCTGTGCGCAGGTTATTACCCAGTGCATCGATCAGCCCGGTTACCTTGCCAATGTCCGCTAGCGTACCAGCACTCACAGCTTTCTCGCGGATTGCCTTAACAATCTTTTGCTGGTTCACTTCACGGTCGAAATTAGACTGCTCGAGGCCGTACGTAGGCGCTACAGCGCCACGTGCTTGTGCCAGATACAACGCATGCTCTGGATCGAGTGTCACCTTGCCGTTAGGATAATCAATGAAGTGGCCACTTGGCGGACAGTTTTTGACCTTTGTAGCTTGTGATGCTCGAGCATTACCCCCCATACATTTCCAGTCGAAGTTCGAATCCATAATGCCACGTGGGTCGCGGCTTTCAATTGTAACGTCGATTGACCCAAGCGCCTTTACGGTATCACGCACAACTGTGTAATTCACATGCGCGTAATACTGCACATCAAGGCCGAGTATTTCTCCGACTTTCTTTTGCAAAGCTGCCGCCCCTGCTGGCTCATTTTCACCTTGATCGGAGTAGCACCCGTAGAGCGCATTAATCTTACCCTGATAACCTGCAAAACAGGCTTCGCCGTAATCTACAATCAAGTCACGCGGAATGCTCATCATAAATGCATCCTTTTTGTTCTGATCGATGCTGATTACCATTATCGAGTCAGTCAGATAGGCCGCCTCGTGTCCTGGGTCGTCCTCGCTGGTACCAAACACCAGCACATTTGAACGTCCATTCTCATCCATTTTAAGAGGTTTAGACTGGAAAATATCGAAGATGTTCCCTTGGAATACGTTGCCACTCGCGATCATGAATTTGAATCCAATATACGCTCCAGCACAAATCAGGATAACCGCTAAAACTATTGCCAATCGACGAGCTATTTTTTGCTTGCGGCTCAATACTTTCTTTTGGCGCTTACTAAAGAACCCACGTGCCTGCTTTGGGCGCTGCTCATCATCATGAATTTGTGCGAGCGAATCATCGATTTCGCTTCGTCGCATCGCCACTGGCTGAGGTTGTGGAATATTTTGGCTGATCGGTCGTGACGGCTGGCCAATCTGAGCACGACGCTCTGCAATCGGGCGCCCTAACTCCTCACGCGAACCCCCACCGACGGTCGGGCCACGACGAGGAACGAAACCATCGAGGGATGAAGTTTGTTTTCGCATAACTATTCTTCCCACCACTATAGCAAACTTTACCCTTAAATTGGTTGTAAAAAACCATAAGCCTTTCAGGTATTTTTAGGCGTTTGGTAGTGTATAGTAAACCTAATGAATGCAAGTTTCTTAGAGCGACATCAAGCCGTTAAGGACGCCCTCGGTATTATCGTTTTCGTTATCTGCGTGCTAATTGGTACGCTGTTCATTAACGCCTTCATTTTCAGAAGCTTCAATGTGGAAGGCCCAAGTATGGAGCAAACCCTCTACACTGGTGACCGTTTGATCGTGAATCGGATACCAGTAACGGTTGCCCAATTACAGAACAAGTCGTATGTGCCAAAACGTGGTCAAGTTATCGTGTTTAAGAATCCTCAGTATGTACCTGGTCTCGGTGAAGAGTATATCGTTAAACGCGTTATCGCCTTCCCGGGTGAGCGCGTAGTCCTAGAAGACGGTCAATACACAGTATTTAATGATGCCCACCCAGAAGGATTCAATCCAGATGAATTGAGCGGTGAGAATCTGCAAGATAAATATACCTCAGGCGAAGTCGACACAACCGTTTCAGACGATACCTTGTTCGTGAGTGGCGATCACCGTGAAGATAGCTACTCAAAGGATTCGCGCAACGGATTAGGGCTTATCCCATACTATGATGTAATCGGCCCCGTTTCGGTACGAATTTTCCCGTTTGATAAGATCCGGACATTCTAAATGCCAATCGGTGAAAGACTTAGTCTCCGAAAAGCAAAGAAAGAGCTTGAGGACATAGAAGGCTCTCATGTCGACGATGAAATTCTTAGGGAGATGACCCCCGAAGGCCGGTCCTTGGTAGTGAGAGTAATGCAAGACGTTGCCTTAAATGGCCTAGCTATACAAATTTCTCACAAGAGTCGAAGGACAGACTAACTACCAATAAGTCGTTCGATTCGCTCGCGCTCTTCTTGAGACTTAAACTCAATCACAAACTTACCCGCCCCCTTGGCGTTCTGTTGTAGCGTGACACGGGTATTAAACCGTTTTGCAAGCACGTCGTACTGCGAAGGTCGCGCAGGCGCAGACTTGCGTCCTTTCCCTTCTATATTCGGCTTAGCACTCGCCATGTGTTCCTCGATCTTGCGCGCGCTCCAATGCTCCTTAAGGATTACTGGCAAGAGTTGGTTGGCAACTGATTGATCCGCACCAATGAGTGGCCGAGCTTGTCCCTCGCTTAGATCACCCTTAGCGACCGCATGCTTTACACTCTCAGGCAGCTTGAGGAGCCTAAGCGTGTTACTGATTGCACTGACTGATTTACCACCAACTCGCACACCGATCTGCTCGAGAGTTAAATTAAATTGATCGCGAAGTTTCGCATATGCCGTGGCAGTTTCAAGTGGGTTTAAGTCGCGGCGCTGAATATTCTCAATAAGACTCAGCTCTAATTTGTGCTGGGCGCTCAGTGTGCGCACTAATGCAGGAATGAAATCTTTGCCAGCCGCCTGACTTGCACGGTACCTTCGCTCACCAGCAACAATCTGGTACGTTCCTTCACCTTGCGGAATCACAACGATTGGCTGCAGAACCCCATGCTCTTTGATACTTGCCGTTAGCTCGGCAAGGCCGGACTCATCAAAGTGCCGCCGTGGCTGGTCTGGATCGGGAGTGATCTGCGTTAGTTTAATCGTTCGGAGGTCACTTACTTTGTGATCGTCACCTGCGCTTGGGTCGAATGACTCATCGAGCAGATTATCAGGGATTAAAGACGAAAAACCGCGGCCCAAGCCTTTTTTAGTAGCCATTACACTCCCGCCCTTTCGACAACTTCCTTGGCTACCGACTTGTAGGCGCGTGCACCTTTAGAAAAACGATCGTATGCGCCAATCGGTACGCCGTGGCTCGGCGCTTCAGCAAGACGAATATTGCGAGGAATAACTGTTTTAAATACTTTGCCTGGGAAATGCTTCTTAATTTCTGCGTGTACTTGGCTCGAAAGCGTCGTACGACCGTCTACCATAGTAGGAAGTACGCCAATGAGATCTAAGGTTGGGTTCATGTTCTTGCGCACGAGTTTCATGGTCTCGAGCAGTTGACCTAGTCCTTCCAGCGCGTAAAATTCGGCTTGAACAGGCAGGAGTACGTAACGTGCCGCAATCAACCCATTTACCGTTAATAAACTAAGTGACGGAGGACTATCGATAATTACGTAATCGTATGTTTCACCAGTGGTGCCAATCGCATTCTTAAGCCTACTAAAGCGACGGTTCGCACTTGCAAGCTCAACTTCAGTGTTCGCCAGCTGCGGAGTGGCAGGTGCTATGAATAAATTCTTCTGTCCAGCCCCCAGTATGACTTCTTGTAGCGTCTTAGTTTCGAGCATGACATCGCTCATGGTACCAGTTTCGAGTGTCTGCTTGTCTATGCCAAGCCCGCTTGTAGCATTACCTTGGGGATCAAAGTCTACCAGCAGGGTTTTTTTGCCGCTTTTTGCAAGATAGTAGGCAATATTGACCGCACTGGTCGTCTTACCTACTCCACCCTTTTGATTCGTTACAGCAATAACCGTCGGCATCTGTTTATTCTATCCCCATATCTGCTCAATATTGTAGCACGAGCAGTAAGAAAAAATCCTCGCCATTTTACAGCGAGGATCATTCCTTAGTTGGTACAATTTACATCTTGTACGAGTCAACGACAGCTTGTGGTATGCCGTATGTTTTCACGTCGTCGCTGGTAGGCTCATTCTGACCCTCTACGATCACAACCCACTCGTCATTCACCTTCTTAAGGATTTGTGCGAATCCAGATTCCCCGGCACTCACGCTTACGCGCGCGAAACCACCTTTGTTATACATGATCTCAGTTTTGTAGCTCACTGCTGTAGATTCTTTTGGCGCCTGCGCATGCGCCAGGGCTGCCTTGATAATCGCTTCTGAGTCGCTATCCTCGGTATCGGGGGTGACAGCAGAGTCGTCCAATGAATCCTCGGCCTTCGCGGCTGTTTCAAGTCGAGACACATCATTACGTGCTTTTGATAGATCTGTTTCTAGATTATCAACACGCCCACTTTGTTGGAACCACATCCAACCAAAAGTTCCGGCTGCAACCAATGCAAGCAGGAGAAGTAGTGTCAGAACCAAGGGAGTTTTACTCTTCTTTGGCTTTGGAGCTTCTTGAACAGGTGGCTGCGCTGGCGCCTCATTCGTAGGTTCGGATACTGGCGTTTGCTCCGGTTCTGTGTAGGTTGATGAATCTTCTCGCTCGAATTGGTCCACTACTTTTAGCTCCCTTAAATAAACGTTATGTTTACTGTATCTGAATATTCATGAAAAATAAACAACGGACCTTTTCAGATCCGTTGTTTGCTACGTTCAACCAGACTATTTACCGATTGATGCAACTTGGATGCGGCTGTACTTCTGGCGGTGGCCAGTTTCCTTATGCACACGCTTCTTTGCTTTGTAGCGAATAATTCGGAGCTTGTCACCCTTAACTAGGTCTTCTACGACTTTAGCTTTTACGGCAACACCTTTTACTAGCGGGGTTCCAACGGTAGCTTTGTCACCGTCGATTACCAACATAGCGTCGAGTGTGAGCTCTTTTGTTCCTTCCGGGAGGAGGTCCACCAGGAGGGTCTCTTTTTCGCTGACAATATACTGCTTGCCACCGACTTTCACGACTGCTTTCATGATTTCCTTACTTTTAATTGAACTCAAACGATTTTAACAGATACGAGAGGATGTTTCAAGACGTCCATAAACGAAATCGAGTCCGCTCCCTGCAAAGGAGCGGTGCTCGACTTCACACGATGCGGACCCTAGGACTCGGCTGCCATCAGCTCGCTGAGCTTCTTGCCAGCCTTCTCGGCGACCTTGTGGACGTTCTTGGGTGGCTCCACCGGGAAGGTGACGTTGGTGCGACTCCCCCGCTGCTCCACGGTCACCACGCCGTCACCCCAACCTGCCTTCATGGCGATCCAGCCCTGGAATTCGTGCTGGACCTTTTGGCTGATCTTGCCTTCGACAGACAACAAGACCGTGGCCATTGCGAAATTGTCTTGCGGCTTTCCCATGTCAAACCTCTCGAGATTCGGCCTTCAAAACTACAATGAAGGGGTTTCCGTGTTCACGATAGCTAAATTGTATACCAGTACGGTAAGTATTCAAGCTTAAGAGCGTTCTAGCACAACATTATTTGCATGTAGCCAGCCTTCAACCGAACCGCCATCGAGGTACTGTCCAACGGCTGACGTAACCTTTACTTGGCCACCGTTCGCCACATATTGGTTTACAGCATCCGGTAACTGATACTCTCCGTTAGGTGCTGGTGCGACATTGGCAGCTAAATCGATCACTTCCTTAGTAAGAAGATACTTGGAGATATTAATAAGGTCACTTGGCGCATCCTCGGGATCGGGCTTTTCGATTGATCGAACGTAGTTACCTTCTGCATCGAGTTCAATCACACCATACTTATTCACATCTTGTTTAGGAACTTTGGTAGCGAGCAGTCCGCAGCTGCCTTCCGGCGTTGCTTCAAGTAGGCGCGCAACCTCACTTGAACCGTCTTGGTTATAGATAAAGTCGTCGCCCATAAGCACAACTACTGACTCGCCGTCGTTAATATGTGGTGCTGCCAGTGCAATCGGTACGGCAGTGCCGTACTTTCCATAACTTGGCTGCACAATATAATGTAATGTCACTCCACCAAGTGGCGCTACTAATCCAAGCTTGTCAGCTTTGCCGTTTCGCCTCAGATAATCATTTAGCGAAATATTACTCCGGTAATAGTCCTTTAACTGCGTACTTTGCTCACCGACAATAAAATAAATGTCATTGATGCCAGCTTTTAGGCAATCCTGAACGACATAATCAACAAGCGGCCGATTGCCAATCGGTAGCATGCACTTTTCAATAGTCTTGGTAATAGGCAGGCGGCGGGTACCCCAGCCGGCAACCGGGATAATAGCTCTGGTAACGCTCATGGTATCTAGTGTAGCAAAGCTTATGATTCTAGGCCTTTGAACCCAAGAGCCTGCCTGATTCGAGCAAATCGGCCGATATGTTTTGGTTCAACTTCTGCTGGCGCAGGTCGCATCGCTTTTGAGAAACCCGCAATTGGGCCTTTGTCGTCGTAAAGTCGTACTAAAAATGCATCAGGAACAGCTTGCTGGAGTTCTTCGAAATAGGTCATCTCGCCACCAAAGTCGGTGCTTTCATCCCAGTTATTTCTAATTGTATCGCCAATAAATTCGTCAGTCGTAATTTCAGCTGAGCCTTCAGGTGGAGTTTCATACACAGGAGTAACACCTGGTAGCTCGACTCGGCTTTCATTTTCGGCGTCTTGCGCCATTGCGCGAAGTCGATCTTGGATGTCTTGAGATAATTCTATCATTATAAGCAAATAATAGCATTTATGCTTTAAAATGTCAATATCCCTAGCCTACCTACAGCGATAGCACTGAGCCAAGCCGACGCGGCATCGGCCACCCCATAGCCCACCACCCGGCAAACATGCTGCCTAGGCTTCCAAGCCATACAAACCATGGCATACCAAATACTTGCCAGCCATTCTCGCTCGATTGAACGATTCCACCGTCGGTTGTAAGAAGTGCTTCAGGCGCTGTCTGCTCGTCGTCGACTAAGACTTCACCGCTGTTTACACTATCAATGATGCTGATCGGCTGCTGATATACCTTATTTTCGGGGGTTGTACCGGCAGGAGCTATCTCTAGGACCGGCGGCAGCTCTTCGGTTGCAATCGGGGGCGCTACGAATAATTCCTTAACTTTGAATTCGAATTGCATCGTTGCCTGGTTCCCGGCTTTATCGCTTGATACCACCGCGGCAACATAGACTCCGTAATCAAATTCGTCTTCGAACGAGCATGTCCAAACACCGTCACTCCCCGCTTGAGTTGTGCATGCATGATTTTCGGCTGTAACAGATATTGTACTGAAAGCCTCTGCTGTACCCGTAATCACGACTGTTTGATCATATTGACCGCTTGTCACTGCTGCGATCGGCGCCCACGGCGCAGTACCGTCTAGTGTCAACGGATAGACAGCCGACCATGCGTTGCAGGCTTGTTCGATCGCGCATGAGCGAACTTGCCAAAAATATGGACCTTCTGGTAATCCATCCACTGTAAACTCTGCTGATGCGAGAGCCTCAGCGTGTGCGACCATTTCACCAGTGAGATTGTTTGCGCCGTCCGTTTCAGAGGTTCGAGTGACGCGTACATCGTATGTATCTTGTGTTTGACCGTTGCCCGTTGCGGTCCAGGTTAATTTGGCACCTTGTGGTTTTAGGTCGGTCGGAGTAGTCGAAGCAGGCGTTCCTGGGGAGAGCTGTAGCTGTTCGGGCGCAGCAAGCTCGAGATCGGGCATATCGGCGTTATCACTAGGAATATCGTCGAGTAGTGGCAGTGCATTGACTGTTCCAAATAGTGAGAACGGTGACAGTACCAGTGCGAGTACAGTAGGCACAAGTGCAAAAGAACGCATGTTGCGCTGAACGTTTCGTAGGTATGTACCTATTTCTGTTCGCACCCAGTTCTCCTCGCAGCCACCCCTGGCTTATGCCAGAAAAGTGATAAGTAGCTTACTCCCATTATACGCTATCAAGCTGCTGCGGGAGCGAATTAGCGTGAGCGGCTTTCGAGATAATCGATACGATCGTGATTTAATCCGTAGTAGTGAGCGATCTCGTGCCACAGCGTTCGCTTGATCTGTTGAAATAACCCATCCTCGTCGCTAGACACCGCAAGGATCGGGTATTTAAATAGCGTAATCTTGTCCGGTAGTAGGCCTGCTTCGCTACCCGTGCGAGCGGTACGCGGTATTCCTTCGTAAAGCCCAAGCAGCAGGTGGTCATGGCGCAGCTTTAACTTTTCTCGCTGCGCTTCATCTGGTTCATCGGCCATTACAATGGCAACGTTTTGTAAGCCCCGAATATATTCCTGTGGTAACTCATCCATGGCACGTGTAATAAGCGTGTCAAATTGTTCGTCGGTTAAATCGTTCATGCTTTACAAAGTATAGCATTATTCTTCATTTACAAAATTGAAATCAGGATCTTTTCGGGCATCAACAAGAATTTTTTCCCAGTTATCAGCGAGTGTCATGTCGAGCTGCTCCAATAATTCAAAATGACCTTCTTCGGTTTGCTCGACTTGAATGTCATCACCTAAACCATCTGCCAGGGGATCTGGCTTGGCGAATGCGAGTTGTGGGTGGTGGAATAGTGACATATTTGTGTTTATTGGTTTATGATTTCATAATAGCATAAACGGCATGAAAAGTCAACTGATATTGACGTGTGCTCGGAATTAGGTTTAGATAAGTATCAAGCACACCAGGAATCTTCCGCGACAACCTATCAAGGAGTCATCGTGAGTACATTTCTACAAGAATTTCAGACGCCCTCCGATGGTGCAGCCTGTGCCATCTTCAAGGCGGAGCTCAGAATCACACCACCCGCTCGCAGCGTCACATACACCCGCAGCGGAGATACGGTCACGTTCGTCCTCACATGCCACGACGGCGAGGAACTACCCGAGGAGTACTCTGGTGTCCCGGCCGAGGCGGAGGTGCTAGCAGTACTCAAAAATGGCGGCCGAACCGCGAAGCTGTTGATCTACCATCAGTTCTGAAATTCCTACCCCGCGAATCTACCGCGGGAGCCCCCTGGCGAAAACCAGGCGTGGCTCCCGCGGTAGATTCGCGGGCTATTTATTTGGAAATAATTGGATATTCGCGAACAAACGATCTACGCTCGAGTATCTGCAGTACTGCCCGCGCTACTTCCCTGCGCGGCGTTGGAGCCTTTACTACGCCCCTAGCTCTAAGTCGGAACTCTCCAGGTTCACCGTCTGATAACAGCAATACTTTTAACACCGTCCAATCCAGATCACTGCGCTCGAACACGTGAGCATGTGCTATACCGTCACGCAGGCGATCGACTTTCAGAATACGTCCCATGAACTCTGCAATGAGAGCGAGTGCTTTCTTAAGCCACTCATGCTGTGTTCCAACACCAACACCCGTTAGGCTGACAACCCGATTTACACCAGCTGCTTCGGCGGCACGCACAAGTGTTTTCGTGGCTGCGGTCTGCACGAATGGATCACTGCCCTTGACATGCCCGATTAAACTGACTACCGCATCGCAGCGCTCAATCAATGTCGTCACCTCGGCAATATTAGTCGCATCACATTGAAATATTTTTAGATTGTCGTCACGTGCAAATGGATTAGTTCCTCGAACACCTGCGTGCACGGTATGGCCGGCCTTTAGTGCCTCGCGAACAAATGCCTGGCCCGATCTCCCACTTGCTGCAATGACTGCGATACGCATATGCTCGTAGTATAACCCGCCCTATTGGTAAAATAGAAAGAATGGCTTCGAGAGTATTAGAACTGAATAAAGCCCCCGCAACTGAAGGCACCTGCGTGCTCTATGTCATGTCGCGCGACCAGCGAACCCGTGATAACCATGCCCTTTTAGAGGCGCAGGCTGAGGCATTGGAGCATAAACTGCCACTGTTAGTAGTGTTTAATTTGCTGCCAGTGAGTGGCTATCGAAAGCGTGAGCATTACCAGTTTATGGTTGAAGGCTTGAAGGAAGTTGAGGCAGACTTACAGAAAAAAGCTATACCTTTTGTGGTGACAATTGGCAGTATGCCTAAAAACATTCGCGCGTTGGCACGAGACATGATGCCCCATAGTATCTACTTTGACTTTTCGCCTCTACGCGGCCCACGGGCAGCCCAGAAAGAACTTGCAGGTGCCGTTGATTGCCGCGTAGTCGTAGTTGATACACACAATATAATTCCCGTGTGGGTCACGTCCGACAAAGAGGAATGGGCCGCTCACACTATCCGGCGTAAAATTCATTCACATATTGAAGACTGGGCGCACGAACCTGGTGTACTTAGAAAGCATCCGCATGAGTTTACTCCAAAGCCTACAGGCGCTTCCTGGAGTGAAGTAAATGAAATTCTTGAAAAGATCCCTAAGAGCGGCATCGCTCATTCATTTACACCTGGTGAGGCTGCTGCGAAGCGTAAGGTATCAAGTTTTATAGAAACAGGCCTACTAAAATATGCGAACGATCGCAATGATGCCCTCGCGAATGCGCAGAGCGATCTCAGCCCTTACCTGCACTACGGTCAGATCTCTGCGCTACGGATATTGCTGGATATTATGGACAAGAAATCCCATCCTCCACAAATACTGACTTCGTTCAAAATGCCTATTCACGGTAAAGAAGCCCATGAAAGTAACAGCATTGATTCATTCATAGAAGAACTGGTCGTTCGTAAAGAACTGGCTGATAACTTTTGTTTTTATAATCCACACTACGATAGCTTGAAAGGTGCAAAAGATTGGGCAGCTAAAACTCTTGCCGATCACGCGGATGATCCGCGCGAGTTCGTGTACACCAAAGCTCAGCTTGAAAATGCCAAAACGCACGATGAATTGTGGAACGCCGCACAGAACCAACTTCGTAAAAGCGGAAAAATTCATGGCTACATGCGTATGTATTGGGCGAAGAAGATTTTAGAATGGACAAATACACCCGAAACAGCCATATCGTGGGCTGTCGAGTTTAACGACTCGTACCACCTGGACGGGGGCGACCCAAATGGCTACGTAGGAATCCTCTGGAGCATTGCAGGCATGCATGATCGCCCCTGGTTTGATCGTAGTGTGTACGGGACAATCCGGTATATGGCACAGAGTGGTGCCGAAAAGCGGTTTGATACCAAAAAATATATCGAACGCTGGACATGACCTTTCCCATTAACATGTTTCACCCCCGCTTCCTCATACGAAGCGGGGGGTAGTGAAACAGATAGATGGACCGATCTTAGATGCCCATAGGCACCTCCTTCGTCGATGAGCCGGCTTCACGCAGCGTGGATGCGCCTGGTGAGATCCTGCAGGCTGTGCCTGGCATCCGGCATGAAACCGTTGAAGTTGTTGAAGATGTGCCAGAGGTTGACGGGCAGCTGAGCTGGCGTGACGCCGTGCTGTGCTGCCGCGCTCCGGAAGCAGCTGAGGACGGTCTTGGTGTCGACTGTTCCGTCGTAGTTGGCGAAATCTGCGATCTCCTTGATCACCGCGTCGCTCAGATCCGATGTCTTCTGTGCTGAGGGCATTACCCTCACCTCCTATCTGTTTCGTGGGAAAGGGCGTACCTCATGTCGTTTGAACGTATGTTTGTTTCAACCCGAAGTATGTCTAATTTATACACCCGCCTAAATGATTGGGTCAATAGAATTTTCAGCTTATTCTCAGATTTTACTAAAGTACGGATTGACAGCTATGCGAGTAGACCAAGCGTATCGCGTATTTTTACGGTATCGACTGAGAGCGTTGAACGACTATAGTCGACATAGCCGTCTGATCGTGCCTTACTGAGCTCAGTCGACACCACTTCCCGACTGGCCCCAATCATATCCGCGATGTCCTGATGAGTTAGATTTAAACCAATCGCATCAAGCTCTACAACTTCTCGCGAACTAAATTTCGTTGCTATACCGTACAGAGTATGAAGGACTTTTCGGCGAACATCGGCTTGCCCGACTGCGCTAAGCCGCTCAGAGATATCGTCGAGGTGCTCGCTCATACCTTTTGCAACTTCAGCCGCTGCACTTGGGTGTTCATCAATCAAAGCAAGTAATTGATCTTTACTGACCACATATGCCGATCCGTCCGAGTAACCTACGTAGTCATATTGCAGCGGCTTACGGGTAAAGAATCTCTCCAGCGGCACAATATCGTAGCGGCCGGCGAGCCATAAGAGTCGCTCCCTCCCGGAATCTTCTGTTGAAGTGGCTTTTACGTAACCTTCACGAATGGCTAGGAACGTATCGCTCGGGTCGTCGCTTGCAAGAAGTAGTTCGTCTTTATGAAATGAACGAACAGGCAGTGTCTTTACAAATGAAACAAAGTCTTCTGATTTCACTCAGCCTGCTTCTCAAGCGATACGACCAGCTCCATATCATCGATTTTCGCGGATTGCACGAAGTCAAGGTCGCGTTCAACTATCTCTGCAGCCAGCGTCTCTGCCATAATCGTTTGCTCATGGTCGTTCATAGCCTGCACGAGGTCTTCATCTTGCGATGAAAGTGACAAGACGATTCGATCATCGACGTTTAATCCAGCAGCTTTGCGGGCAGACTGCACATGCCGGATAACTTCTCGCATGAGCCCTTCGCGCTTAAGCTCAGGTGTCAAAGTTTCGTCGATACGGACCTCTCCTCCCGATGTTGCTTCTTTCACATTCAATTCGTCTTTAAGAATAGATGCAAAATCTACGAATTCACCAAAAACAGGAACTTGTACACTCGCGAGCGGTTGTCGCACCTTTAAACCGGCTTTGGCACGCAGGCTTAGTCCTTGATTTACATAGTCACGAACTGTATCCATTTCACCTGCAATCAGCTGATTAATATGTCCCGCAGGTAGCCAGTCTTTCAGATGCACAGACTCATCATCGCCTGTCAAATTCGTGTAGAGTTCTTCCGCAAGGAACGGCGTAAACGGTGCAAGTACATAGCTTAGTCGCACTAATACATAGTGGAGTGTTCGGTATGCGGCTTGCTTGTCACCGTCATCCTCGGACTTCCAGAATCGGCGCCGACTGCGGCGCACATACCAGTTAGATGCATCGTCGAGGAATGGCAGGATCGAGCTCATGGCATTTGGAATATCATACCTGTCCATACCTTGCTCGACATTATTCACGAGCTGATGCATCCGGCTAACGATCCAGATATCGAGAGGGTTCGTAAGATCTTCAGATGGGTCTTCAAGCACGCCGTCGTATTCCCAACCATCGACTTCAGCATACATGGTAAAGAAATCGTACATATTCCAAATCATACTGAGCTTGCGTGCCACGTCGCCGACTTCTTTATCTTGCAGCGCAAAATCTTCACCGTTCAAGAGCGGGCTTGAAAGAAGCAGGAACCGCAGACTATCGGCCGAGAATTTGTCCATGAGTTCATTCGGATCGGTGTAGTTGCCGTAGCTCTTACTCATTTTGCGACCGTCGTTACCAGCTACATTTCCGGTTACGATTACATTCTTAAATGAGTTCTCACCGAACAGTGCTACGCTCATTGCATGCATGTAATAGAACCAGGCTCGAACTTGGCCGATATATTCCACAATGAAGTCACCAGGGAAATTAGCTTCAAATTTTTCTTTATTCTCAAATGGATAATGGAACTGCGCGAATGGCATGCTGCCCGCTTCGAACCAACTGTCCATAACCTTATCGATGCGCTTATAGGTAACACCGTCAATATCAAAGGTAATGTCATCAACCCATGGGCGATGATAATCATCTAGGCTTACGCCAGAGAGTTCTTCCAGCTCTTCGTAGCTTCCGACCACACGCACAAGCTCTTGGCCCGTTTCATCGATACCCTTCCATACGGGCATTGCTGTTGCCCAGAAGCGGTCACGACTAATGTTCCAATCTGGGGCCTGCTCGACGGTTTTAGCGAATCGGCCGTTTTTGACATGCTCCGGGAACCACGTGATAGGCTCGTTCTTTTCAAGCATTTTTTCGCGTTGGCCATCGATATCCATAAACCAACTTGGGTGCGCTCGGTACATCAAGCGAGTACCGCAGCGGTGGCAATGCGGATAACTGTGGCGGTAGTACTCGATCTTCCACACAATGCCTTGTTCTTTCAGCGCCTTGGCAATTGGTTTATTGGCTTCCCATACATTTTGCCCCAGCCATTCACTCTCGGTGTAGTGGCCATTCTCATCGATGACATGCACAACCGGAACTTTTTCTTTACGGCTTAATTCAAAATCTTCCTCACCGTAAGCTGGTGCTAGGTGAACGATACCAGTACCGGCTTCGAGTTCAACATACTCTGCATGCCAAATCTTATGCGCATTCTCGCCGCGGTCAACACCGAGTAGTGGCTTGTAGTCTAGTCCAACTAAGTCTTTACCTTTTACCTTACCAACTATCTTATACTCAAGTGGTTGATGCTTTTCGTCGGTGAGAACTTTTTCAACGAGCTCTTTTGCGATAATTAGCGTTTCGCCATCGACTTCAACTTCCGCATACTCGAAATTTTTGTTAACGGCGAGCGCAGTGTTAGCCGGTAATGTCCATGGAGTCGTTGTCCAGGCTAGTAGCTTACGGCCATCTGCAAGTTCAAACTTTACGTAAACGCTTGGGTCGGTTACATCTTGATATGCTCCAGCGTCCATGGTCACTTCGGCTTTTGAAAGCGGCGTCGCATCGAGCGTGCAGTACATCAGCACCTTTTCACCTTCGAATATTTTGCCTTTTTCGTAGAGTGTTTTAAAGGCCCACCATACTGATTCCATGTAGTTCTTGTCCATGGTTTTATACGCGCCCTGGAAATCAACCCAGCGACCAATGCGATCAACGACGTCTTCCCATTCGCTACTGGTTTGCACCATATTAGCCCGGCACGCCAAAATATATTTTTCGATACCGTATTCCAGCACCTCCTCGCGTGAGTGAATTCCGAGCTTCTTTTCAGTGAAACGTTCAGCAGGTAATCCATGGCAGTCCCAGCCCCATACACGCTCCACACGCTTACCTTTCATAGTTTGGTAACGTGGAATCGCGTCCTTCACAATAGAACTAAGGAGAGTGCCATGGTGCGGGACGCCGCTAATAAACGGTGGCCCATCGTAGAATACGTACGAATTCGATTTGTCGCGGTTCTCGACCGACTTTTCGAATGTGCCGTCTGCTTTCCAGCGCTGCACCCAGTCTTTTTCGTACTCTAACGCTCGACGGCGTGTACCGGATTTAAACTTCACCTTCGTCTCCTTTAAACACTACTTCATCTATCAAATTGCCTTGTGCGTCATAATCACGTCGCGATTCTATCGCCAAACCTATCCCTCTGAATAATTCATCCATGTCAATGTCATATTGCATAGCTAATGTCGCTAACGTACCTAGAATGTCGTTGTCGTCTTCGTCTTCCCAATCCTCAAGCTCAACATCAATACCAAGGCTCTGCAAACGCTCAACCAATGCAACCCTGTCTAGTGCGGGTTCTGTTTCAAATTCGGGTGATCCTGGACTATATTCGCTCATATTTTCTCCAATTAAAAATCCCTTCTTGGACACCGGATCCCATACTAGGGAGGTACCATCCGGTTTCTAAGAAGAGAATCTTAGCACTTAGTTGATCGCTTTATCGCAGCGTTCGCGACAGGTTCTACTAGGCATGGGGCCGTTCTTCCTGTTCCGTATCATGTGATTCGTAGATGATAGCTACTCAAACGGATACGTTTAATTGTACTATTCCCTGTTATTTATCTCAACTTCTCCTTCAACGAAAAAGAGTCCGCTATGAGATACATAGCCTTGAACATACAATATGTGTATATTCTATGGATCTCTTTTTGCGGACTCAAGTGTGAGTCTGTATGGTTTCCCAATTGATAGCAAATGGGTACTACAAGTGTTCATCTTTGATGAACACTCCTGACTCTATGAAATTGTGTTCGTGCTACCGCGGAAGAATCGGATACTGGACCCAATCGATGATCCGGCAGGTGAATCGCTCCTCGGTAATGATCTGAGCCGGGAAAAGCTTCCGAGAATTACTCGGTGCTCGCACCAGCGCCCCCAAAATACCTTCACCGAAGAATTTCCATTCATGTGGATACATGTGGAAGATCACAGTGTGGTTCTGCCTGAGCCGCTCAACGAACATCGTCGGAATGATCCGCTGAAGTTCGTTCAGAACGAAGTCAGGGATCCTGACATTGCTCTTGATGACGATCATGTTGCGACCAGGAATGGTCGTTGAAGGCTTGGGGACCTTCATTCTGAGTGTGAACACAAAAGCGGACATTTCTGCCCCCTCACTACACATAAGCACGGCTGCATGCCGAGTGAACCCATGTGTCTACATATATTATAGCATTTTATTATGAATAATGCAACATCTAGTCGCGTTTTGGCGGTAGTGGTAAGAACTTGCTAGTCTGCTTTTTGTACGTAGCCCACCCCGGTTTAGCCTTGAATGCTCGTTCGGTCATGGGTACGCCAGATACAAATAGAAGCAGGTAGGTTATGACCACAGGAGTAATAATGCCAAGCCAGCCATACGGAGTACCAAGCGCGATAATAAAAATTCCCCACCACATTGTGGCTTCTCCGAAATAATTTGGGTGCCTGGTATATTTCCAAAGCCCACTTGTCATTAATTTTCCTTTGTTCTTTGGATCGCTTAGAAACCTTTTGAGTTGCCAGTCACCAATAGTCTCGAAACTGAATCCAATCACCCATACTAGTAGCCCCACGCATGCAAACACGCCAAGAATTGCAGGCATTGAAAGATTAATATGAACAACTGCGCTTGATATCACGCATGCTAGCGCGGCCTGGACAACAAAGATACGTAGAAATGTATTAACTGACTCATTGCCCTTCCATTGTTTACGAAGATCAACGTAGCGTTTATCTTCGGGCTTATTGATAAGTCGTCTGGTGATTACAAAACTTAGTCGAGCAGCCCATGCCGTAACAAGTAGAGTTACTAGTGTCTGTGAATTCAGTCCCACGTGAAGCTCGTAAGGATTAATCACAAATGCTGCGAATGCAGCAACAACGAACGCAGGACCCCATGCCGCATCCACAATGTCAGTGCGCTTCAAAACCCGACTCACTAAGAACATGAGTGACATAAATACCAGCACGCTAACAAACACGCTCGCCGATGTTCGAAGAACATCTTGCAAGCTGCCATTCATTACGAGCACAGTGAGCGAAGCGGCTACATACCAGGCGAAAAATACAATCAGCCCTGCCGTTGAATTCTGCACCTTGGAAACCTTAAATGAATATGCCATCGCCGTATTTCACCACGATTGCTAATACAATAAAAGCTATTAGGCTGAACATTGCCAGCTTGTCATAATCCTTTTTAATGAATGTCTTAAGCGACGATTGCGCCTGTTTTGGTAAGAATAAATTGTTTTCCCTGATGTTATAGCGCGTGATCGCAAACCATACCAATATAGTAGTAAGTGTGACCAGCAGGCACCATGGGCATAGTGCCTGGATGATGAAATAGCTGATGCCAAGCAGGACTAACGCATAGATAAGCCCCAGAGTGTATCCGATCTGTGCCGCAAACATAAATTTACGCGGAAATCGAATACCCGCAAGCCCAGCAATCGCAACTGTTATTACAATAGGCTCTGCCACCATACCAAAGAAGCTGTTTGGGAACCCAAGCATTTCAGCCGACGGATGTTTCGCGACAGTAGCACAGTTAAGTACGATATTGACACTGCACGACAGCTGCGCATCGGGATTCTTTGCAAGATGAAACGACTCAACGGACAACACGAACGCTGCGATGAGACTAAGCACCGCACCAACTAACATGCTAGTAAAAATCCAACGGTTATCGCGAATGTTTGTATCAGAGTGAGTAAAAAAGGCTTTAAGACGTTGCATATTATGTATAGTAGCTTAGTTCCGATATTGTCGGTAGCGGTAATCCTCGCCAGGTTGACTGCATTTGCCCGTCATCTGATATTGCGATTGCTGAAGGATATTCAACTATGTCGTATGTCTGACAGAGCGCGATTCCTTCTGCGGAATCAGGATCCATCACTTCAAGCTCACGACCCGTTCGTGTTGAGAAATCTCGCAGGTATTGCTCAACGGTCGATCCGTGTTCACTGTCTGACCGATAAATGATGATTACTTTCATTAGTCCTTCTTCTGCCGGCGGGCAAGAATTTCTACGAAGTCATCAAGAGTCTTGAAATCATGGAAAACACTAGCAAATCTCACATAGGCAACTTGGTTTCGGGCTTCGAGTTTATCGAGTACCATTTCACCGATTTGCTTTGAGAACACTTCACTGTCGCCAACATTGTAAATCGCATCTTCTACGTCCGATACAATTTCTTCCACTTCGACTTCGCTCGAAAAGAATTTACCAACAGACTGCTTGATTGCACCGGCTAATTTATCACGATCGAATAATTCTCGTGTACCGTCTTTCTTAATAACGGCCAGGTTCGGCTTTTCAATTCGTTCATATGTAGTAAAGCGTCGTCCGTCCGATGATTCGCGGCGGCGTCTGATTGTCTTGCCATCGCCGACTTCGCGGGATTCCAGGACTCGGCTGTCACCGATATTAAGTGGGGCTGGCATAGCCTACTCCTTTATTCGTTCTCTTTGTTTTTCTTCTTTCGGCGACGGAGAAATGCTGGCGTATCGTCTTCATCTTCTTCGGGTTGATTCCAAATGTCCGTACCATTTGAGTCATCTGCAAAATGGGCAGCAGGATCTTCTTTATCGAGTTCTAGGTTAACCGATTCAACCATTTTCTCATCGAGTTGTGGAGCTGTTGACTCGGCTGATTGCGCTGTGCGAGCACTAGGCATATCGAGACTCGCAGCTTGTTCTTCAAAGAAGGCACTGTCGAAACCTGTTGCGATGACCGTGATGATCAGCTCGTCTTCTAATTCTGGTTTCAAGGTTGCACCAAAGATGATGTTTGCGTCTGGCGATACGGCACTTGTGATAATCTCGGCTGCTTCCTGGATTTCACTCATAGACATGTCGTAACCACCGGTCACGTTGAACAGCACGCCCTTAGCACCGTCAATTGATACTTCGATCAGTGGTGATTCAATCGCCTGCTGGGCAGCCTGTGCGGCGCGGTCATCGCCCGATGCACGGCCAATTCCCATAAGTGCGCTTCCAGCATTGCTCATAATTGCCTTTACGTCGGCAAAGTCGAGGTTGATCAAACCGTGTTCAGTAATTAGTTCAGAAATACCCTGAACACCCTGCCGAAGCACATCATCAGCGATCTTGAAGGTTTCAAGCAGTGGAGTACGGCGATCGATCGTTTGGAGTAGACGGTCATTCGGTATGGTGATCATAGTGTCAACTTGACGACCGAGCTGTGCGACAGCCCATTCTGCGTTTACACGACGCTTTTCACCTTCGAAACTAAATGGCTTTGTGGCAACGCCAACGACAAGGATGCCAAGTTCGCGAGCGATTTCGGCAACCACGTGGCCTGCACCAGAACCTGTACCGCCACCTGCGCCAATGGTAACGAATACCATGTCAGCACCCTCGAGCGCCCCTTTAATTTCGTCGCGTGATTCATTTGCCGCCTGTTCGCCTTTGGAAGGATCAGCACCGGCACCAAGTCCGCCAGTTGCTTCTTTGCCAAGGTGAATCTTTACGTCTGCTTTAGAATTATGCAGAGCCTGAGCGTCGGTGTTCATAGCAATAAACTGCACACCAGCAAGACCAGCATCCTTCATGCGGTTTACAGCAGAGCCACCTGCACCACCGACACCAACTACTTTGATGCTGGCAAATGTCTGTATTTCACTTGGTTTTACTTCAGGCATTGTTATCGCTACCCACTTTCCTTGGCACTAAAATCCTAGATTTTCCCTATTCAAAATGTTTGCTCATGTTCAGTATACCACCCATGAACAATATAATTAAGCTTTGAAACGACCGAGGAATTTGCGAGCGCTTTTCGATGCGTTTTTAAGCGATTTTACAGCTTCTTTTGATCCGCGACTTCCCGAATGAGTACCATTTTTACCCCTGTTGGAAGCGTGCGCATCGGCGTCAACGAGCATGAGCCCACATGCAGTTGCATACTCCGGTTGTTCAATCGAATCTACTGCTCCGCCGAGGCCAGAAGCCTTGCCAACACGCGCGGCTAGGCCAAGTTTTTCTTTGGCAAAGTCAGTAATTTTCTTCATGTTGGCGCCGCCGCCAATCAGCACTACGCCGCTTGGTAACTGGCCAGCTCGCCCAGCTTTTTTAAGTTCTGCTTCAACTGCTTCAAAGATTTCTTCAAGTCGCGCCTCAACAATTTCGTCGATATCAGTCGTGTTAAAGCTATGAATATCGTCGCCATCCTTAACGCTGATACCTTCCGATGATCCACGCCCAGTAGCAACGGCATGTTTTACCTTTACGCTCTCAGCTACCTCTGGATCGGTCTTCAGGCCGATCGCAAGATCGTTTGTAATATTGGCACCACCAAGCGGTACTATGCCGACGTATTGCAGGTCACCTTCTTCAAACACGGCAACGCCAGTAGTACTTGCGCCAAGATCGATGACCGCTACACCATTCTCGAGCTGCTGCTCCTTCAGAACCGCTTTGGCGCCCGACAAGACGCTTGGCACAATCGTGTGCGCATCAACTTTCGCCATTTCAGCCGACTTCTGTAAGTTATGGAGGTGCGGCGCCAACGCCGATACGACGTTTGCACGAATCTCTAAGCGCGTACCTGTCATACCTAATGGGTCTTTAATATTATCTTGTCCGTCTAGCCGATAACTGTGCGGAACAACTTCTAGAATTTCGCGGTTTGCCGGAATTTTACCAACTGTCGCGACATCTTCGATGCGAAGTAGATCATCGTGACTGATTTCGTGATCCATAGCGCCGACAGCAATCATTCCGTCAGTTTTGACACTCAGTATATGTGAGCCGTTAATGCTCACAGTTGCGTAGTCAACTTGGTAACCACTCATGCGTTCAGCCTCGCCAAGCGCATTATCAATTGCAGCCGCGGGCCCTTGCAGGTTGGCAACGACACCTTTTCTCATACCCGTATTCGCTGCCGTACCGATACCGACAACTGTTGGAGTTCCGCTCTCGCCATCGATATGCCCTACGACACATCGCACCGTCGATGTACCAATGTCGAGTCCGACGGCGTAACGAGAGTTTTCTTGCATGAGCATTATTATAACGGCTACGGTGTAAAACACAAACGAAAAAGTCCGCTCCTCGACAAACGAGAGCAGACTCAATCGTTTGGAAAGCGGACGTAGCTAGGCCGGCGGGCGTGCTTCGAAGCATAGGTGAACTACCAGACAAGCGATAGCCAGCAGCAAGTAGGCCTGCACGAACGAGTCAACCGACCCTTCTGCCATGAAAATGCTGAACGCGCCGATCAGCATGCTGTGCGTGAAGATGTAGCCAAAATGCTGCACGCCATTGAACGGCCTGAAACCTGGACTCCGTCGTCTCTGCTTGTTCTGCCTGACCCATTCCTGCATGTGCCCACGCCACCACATCAACTGCATCAGAGCAGCGATGCCAGACACGGACACGCCGGCAAGTCCCCACCGAATGAACATCTCTATGTTCATGACCAGACCTCTCTGTTAGGGTGCTGTAATTATATGAGTATTCTTAAAGATTGCAAGCTATAGCGTTGTGAGTATTTCGGCACCGTTTTTGGTAATTAACACAGTGTGTTCAAAATGTGCGCTCAGGCTGCCGTCACGAGTGGCGAACGTCCAGCCATCTTCAAGCGGACCACGCACCCGTTCGTCGCCAAGGCTCGCCATTGGCTCGATCGCGATTGTATCTCCCGCATGGAGAATCGGACCGCTTCCTTTTTCGCCGTAATTTGGTACTTCGGGTGGCATATGCATTTCTTGGCCTACACCATGCCCTACGAGCTCACGGACAATCCCTAGATTCGCTTTCGCGAGTACTGTTTCGACAGCCGCCGAAATATCACCAATGTGGGTGCCGTCCCCTTTTATAGCATCGATACCTGCAAATAGACTTCGCTCAGTCTGACTTACAAGATGCTTTACCGCACCTTTTGGGTCTTCACCGATCACTGTCGTGAATGCTGAGTCGGTTTTCATACCTTTATACGCAATGACAAGATCGAAGCCGACCACATCGCCTGCTTGAAATGGTTCGTCAGTCGGTACACCATGCACCACTTGATCATTTACGCTGATGCAAATGACGTTTGGAAACCCAACCTCGCTTGTTTTATATGTTGCCTCGGCTCCGAGTCGTTTAATTTCTTGCTCTACCCATGCATCAGCTTCAATGCCTGTCATTCCCGGACGCAGCTCTTTTTTTAGACCTTCAAAAATAGTGGCAAGTATCTTGCCACATTCTCGCATGGCTTGAATCTGGGAATCTGTTTTCGGTGGCTGAGTCACTGATTATGCCAATTCGCTTGAATCAAGTTCGGTTTGAATACGATCATGGATTTCGCCAACCGTACCGGTTCCGTCAATATGTACAATGCGCACGCCCTGCTCTGCGAATATGCCAAGCACTGGATACATTTTTTGGCGGTAGATCGTCATTCGTTTCGCAATTGTTTCAGGTGTGTCTTCCATACGACCACGTTTTTCAAGCCGCTTCATAATTTCTGTCTCAGGAACTTCGAGCACGATTACAAGGTCGATCTTTTCGCCGTGCATGTCCATATACTTAGAAAGCCACTGAGCTTGATCGAGCGTGCGCGGGAATCCATCGATAATGATGTTATCGAACCCGTCTTGCTTCGCTTCTTGAATCGCTTCATGGAACACGTCATATGTTACGCCGTCCGATACCAGATCACCTGATTTTAAAATTTGAATAATAGCCGGGTCATTACTATCACGCAGTAGTTGCCCAGTTGAGAGCCATTCCCAGTCGTGTCTAGCAGCAATCATCTGACCCTGTACGCTTTTACCTGCACCGGTCGGTCCAAAGAATATAATCATGCTTTTATTGTATCAGTTTGAAAGCTTGCTTTTAACAGTGCTGGCTACAAGAGCGCCATCGGCCGTGTTACCGACCTTTTCTTTGACTGCTTTAATAACGAGTCCCATTGATTGCATACCAGTTGCACCCATTTCATCGATTGTTTGTTCAACTATTTCGGCTATTTCGTTTTCCGAAAGTTGTTTGGGTAAATACGCTTCAAGCACGCTAGATTCCAGCTTTTCATTTTCGGCAAGCTCTGGTCGCCCACCTGCCTCGTACATACGTACGCTCTCCGCGCGTTTCTTTACTTCGCGAGCAATAATTTTCTCAACTTCGCTGTCATTAAGACCTTCGTCGCGCTTACCAGTTGCAACCTCTTCGTTCAAAATCGCAGCCTTAAGATTACGAAGCACATCCGCCGTAAAACGATCGCCGCCCAAAAGAGCGGCTTTCACATCGTTATTGATAGTCTCAGTCAGACTCAACTAGCGGACCCCAAGGCGCATCTTAGCCATCTTGTCAGCCTTACGAGCCTTACGGATGATAGCTTTGTTGCGTCGCTCAGTCTTACTAATTGGCTTACTGAAACGCATGCTTGCTTTCGCAGTGCTAAGCACTCCGCTCTGCAAAACCTTGCGGTTGAAGCGACGGATTACGTTCTCGTTCGCTTCGCGTTCGTCTTTACGTGTTACTTGTACCATATGAAAAGTATTTTAACAGATTACAACAAAGATATCAACGCTTAGTACTGGATACTATACTGCCACGCACCAGCACTAAAGAACCAGAGTGTGGATGCACCCGAAAATCCGTTGTTCGAGCAAGTCGTTGCGATTGTCTGCATGGGTCCGACGCCTTCCTTCACGGTACCGTCGGTCACAACGAATACCTTGCCTGATTTACTCGCCGCCACAATGGCGTAGCTATTGGTAGTAGTATTTCTGCAATACGCCATATTGTAGTTCTGCCCACTAGATACGTAGTGGCTGCCGTATGATGATCCTGTCACCTTCATACCAAGCGATGTTAGTTCTGAATTTGTGGCTGGCAGCGCCGTATTATCAATCATGTATAAACCAATCTGCGAACCAATATTCTTTAGATTAGCCTGAACAGCTACATCATTCGCTCTGTTCTGTATACCGTTATATGCGACGATGGTAATGGAAGCAAGGATACCAATTATAACGATAACGACTAGCAATTCAACGATCGTAAAACCCCGGTCGCTCATGCGTTCACGCGGTCCTGTCTTGGTTATTCGATTTGCCCACATACGATGCCTCGAGTATATCATTTAATCGTAAACACGATCATGGTTCGCGGCGAGGCTGGCGTTCGACACATGCCAGCACTAGCGCGATCAAACCAGAGACCACGGCTATAAATGCCGATAGCATCATGACCGTTCCGCTGATACCCACCCACGCCGCGTTCGTTCGATCCAGTAGCATCACCGATAGTCCTGAGCCAAGACTTTCCGGCGTATCTCCACCATCAGGCATAAAGAATCCGACACAAAATAGCGCCGCTAATGTTATAACTACCCATGTCATGAACGGTCCCCATTTACGGAATCGATATGTTCGTTGACGCACCGCGACGATAATCGACACAATTATGCCGTAAAGCGCGATAATCGGCGTGAACATAAAAAGAGTTATAAACGCCATCCAGCCAAATACCCCAAAAGTAAGCCGACCAACACCAACCCATATGGCGGCGAATAAGAACGCTATGAGCAAAAGGAGCGGGAATTTTATCTTTGGCCAAACGGTGCGCTGATTCATGCGTCAATTGTAGATGCTAGCTCAAGGTGTAGCAATCGACCTTCGACACTTCGCCGTCCCATCCACTCATTTATATCTGGCTGATACCAGGCATCGATGTATTCACCCGGCTCAACGAAAAATTGCTCTGGCGCATTAAATGCTAGAAGCTGCATAGTAGAACCGTCTGGCGACTTCACATCAAGTTTTACGTGCTGGGCATCTGCACCCATTTTTCTTACATGCATAACAATTAAGTTCTCCGATTTAAGTACGGGCTGTGGATTGCCATTTCCAAATGGCTCTAACGTAGCGAGTAGACTCACGAGCGGCTCATCAACTGACGACAAGTCTGCCACAACATCTGATTTGGGTAGCAAAATTGCCGCCTGATTCATGAGATTTTGATCACGGTAATGCTTATTCACCTGCTCCCTGAATGCGTGAATATTCTGTGTTGGCATGGTAACACCAGCTGCTAATTTATGCCCACCACCTTTGGTAATAATACCGCTCGCGCTTTTGATCGCATCTGCCGCACTAAAATCGCCATAGCTCCTCGCAGACCCCTTGGTTTCCTCGCCCATTTCTTGTAATACAAATGTTGGTTTCTTGAATTTTTCAAGCAGCTTCGCGGCGACGATGCCTACAATCCCGTGATTCCAGTCTGGGCTACTTACCACCAGCACATTATCTGAATCGAACGCACCGGCCTGCCGAACTGCCGCTTTAAATATTTGGTCTTGGTCGGCGCGCCTGGCGCTGTTGAGCGTGTCTAGCTGTTGAGCTTTTTCCAGTGCGATCATAGGATCATCAGCCGTTAGCATATCGAGAGCAATCTGCGCTGTTTCTAAGCGCCCGGCCGCATTCATACGTGGACCAAGTCCAAACCCGAGGCTCCGCGCATTTACCGTATTTGGATCAACTCGTGATACTGCCATGAGAGCTTTGAGTCCAGGGCGCTTCGTTTTTGCAAGCACCTTCAGTCCCCAGAATACGTTCGCTCGATTCTCATCAACAAGCGTTACGATGTCGCACACTGTTCCTAGCGCTACTAGATCAAGCAGCCATTTCTCTTGTCCTTGCTCCAGACCGTCGAGCCTTGTTTGAAGAGCCTGTACCAGCTTAAACGCAACCCCAACGCCAGCCAAATCAATAAATGGATATGTGTGATCGGAGCGTTTTGGATTGATCACCGCAATAGCTGGTGGCTGTTCGTCGGCTACATTGTGGTGATCGGTTACGATAACATCAACACCAAGCTCCTTAGCGCGTCCAATCGGCACATGGCTCAAAGATCCACAGTCCACCGTTACAATCAGCTGCGCGCCGGCTTCGGCAATCCGCTCAATCGCATCAACTGTTAATCCGTATCCTTCCACAAACCTGTTTGGAATAAACGCATCAACATGTTCAAAACCAAAACTACTAAATGCGTCTAAAAGTACAGTCGCTGCAGTCAGGCCGTCAATATCGTAATCGCCATAAATGGTGATGTGCTCTTGTTTACCGTGTGCAACGACTAATCGATCAACGGCAGCTTGCATATCGGGCAGCAAGAACGGGTCGTGCTTCGCATCGTAGCTCGGATTTAAAAAGGCATCACGCTGCGCCTGCGTTTTCAAGCCCCTAGCGTCTAATATTTCTTCAAAAAGATTCTGTTTTCCACTCATTCAACTACCCATTATATGACAATAGTTTCAGCGAATTTACTTCGTGAAACTATTGATAGCTAAGGAAAAAGAACAGCGAAGCGATAAGAAAAAACCTTGGTTTTGTCTTATGGTGTCTTACATAGGTGAGATGTCAGTCGCAGCGCGCTTTGTGCGAGCAGTCTGATGCTGCTGACTTTTAATCACGATGCTTTGAAGTTCTTTAAAAATTGGGAACTGCTTGTTAGTCGAATAGATCTTGGTGTTGCCTTGTTTTTCGCTGGTCAAAAAACCTACTTTTTCGAGGCGCTTCAGCTCACGCTGAATGTTGCCTGGATCTTCTTTTATTAGCTTGGCGAGGCCGCGCACGTGGGTGTGAAAATCAGGATATTTCGCATACACCACTACGATTTTTCGGCGCACTCGACTAGTAATAAAAACGTCTAACATACTCTCCCTTGCACCCTCTAGGGGCTTTTAGATTCTTTGCAGTTGTTCTTTTAATGGTAGCACAATCTTACAACGACACACAAGCCTGTATCCCAAATATTACTAGTTAATTTCGTCAGAATTTACTTCTGCGAAATTTACACAGCTAAAGGAAAAGCCCAGCGAAGCGATAGGAAAAACCTTAGGTTTGTCCTATGAGGCCAACGGCCGTTTATTGCCATTCAAGGACGATTTGGTTGATCTTAGCGATCGTTTCCTCGTGGGTCGGAATCGTGTTGTCAGTATAGTAATGGTTCGTTCCCATAAAATTCTCTTTCACATCCAAAATATGAATTTCATCGGCAGCCATATGCAGCTTATCAACGGCCGGAATACTGGCGGTTGGAGTAGCAACGACGATGCGTAATGTGCGTATGGGCTTCAAAAAATCCATAGCTACATCGATCGCCGCACCGCCATCAAGACCGTCAGATACCAGTATGACAGTTCGATCGAGGAGCATCGACTTATCCATAAGGCCTCCATCGCCTAGTAAGCGATTGATACGCTGGAATGCTTCACGCTTCTTTTCATCAAAGTATCCATGAAACTCACTGTTGTACTCTTCAATTTCACCTGCCGAGAACATGCCGTTATACGTAAAGCCGCCATCCTCAGCAACTCCGCCGATATTTACAGACTCACCTGGAACTTCTATATCTTCCATAAGCAGCATCGTGAGTACACAGTGCAGTGCCGCAGCGATTTGCTCACCCACCAGTACAGCACCATCGCTAAGCGCTACGACTGCACAGTTCTCATAGCGATACCGCTCAGCCAATATTGCCGCCAGCTTGGCTCCGGCATCCGCCCTTGAATCGAAATACATATGGTTAGTGTAACAGTTATACTTGGTAGACAGTATGTATTTTTATGAGGTTGCGCCGACACAGATAGTTCGCTCAGGGACGGATAGTTTCACGTATGCTTCGGATACCAAACTCTCAGTTGGTCAACTGGTTCGGATTAGTGTCGGGAAAAAGCTCATGAATGGCATTGTCCTTACGGCTGTCTCATCAAAACCACCGTATGACGTAAAGTCGATTGAATTTGTGCTTGAACCGATCGCATTACCGGGCCCACATGTCGCTCTCACGCGATGGCTGAGTGAGTATTATGTCACTCCGCTTGCCACCGTGTTACAAACCGTTTTGCCAGCAGGGTTACACAAAAAGCGTCGTGAAAAAGAATTATCATTATCTGTTACAGCACGCGAACGAACATATTTTGTACTCAATAAAGATCAAGCCGCTGCAGTTGAGGCGGTCGTCAAGTCCGGCGTAGGAACATCAGTGTTGCACGGCGTTACCGGATCAGGTAAGACCGCTGTGTACATTGAGCTCGCTCGTCGCACGATCGGGTCTGGTCGCTCAGTTATAGTCCTAGTCCCTGAAATTGCGCTTACCTCTCAAGTTGTCGCGGAGTTCTCGAATCATTTTGAAGATATTATTCTCACCCATTCGCGCCAAACCGAGGCGCAGCGACACGCGGCATGGCGCGCGGCTTTACAGTCAGACAAGCCCCGTATTGTGATCGGCCCACGTTCAGCCTTGTTCATGCCAGTGCCAAATATCGGTCTAGTTGTAATCGATGAGGCTCACGAGCCCTCATACAAACAGGAGCAATCTCCCCGCTATCATGCCTTAAGAGCCGCGCATCAGCTAAGTGCCGCATCGAATGCACCCCTTGTCATTGGGAGCGCTACACCTGCAGTCGTTGATTACTACCTGGCAGAATCGACCGGTCGACCTATTCTGACAATGGATACGCCAGCTGTACCACAAGCGCATAAGCCCGCTGTTCAATTGGTCGACATGACAAAACGAACACATTTTAAGCGACATAGATTTTTGTCTGATGCAGTACTGCAGCAAATCGAACAAGACAGTATGTCTGGCAAGCAAGTACTGTTATTTCACAATCGCCGTGGGAGCGCACCAACAACGTTGTGCGAAAATTGCGGCTGGCAAGCAGGTTGTCCTACTTGTTTTATCCCACTCACCCTTCACGCCGATATGCATGAACTACGCTGTCACATCTGTAACTTCGCATCACGAGTGCCCACGAGCTGCCCTGAATGTGGCGATGTAAGTATCATTCACAAAGGTATTGGCACCAAGCTAATCGAGAGTGAAATACGTCGTCTGTTCCCCAAACTGAACGTTGCACGATTTGATGGCGATGCCGCTGCAAACGAGACGGTCGAGGCTCGGTACAAAGAGTTGTACGACGGTACGATCGACATCATTATCGGCACACAGGTAATCGCCAAAGGCCTGGACTTGCCAAAACTCCACACAGTGGTGGTCGTTCAGGCAGATGCAGGCCTAAGCCTACCTGATTATGGCTCAGCTGAGCGAACATTTCAGCTTTTGGCCCAGGTTGTTGGACGAGTTGGACGAACATCTGCTGAAACGAATGTACTCGTGCAAAGTTACCAGCCAACGCACCCAGCGATCACACTAGGACTCGCGCAGGATTACACACAGTTTTACAAGCTTGCCATAGAGCAGCGACGACGCAGCAACTTTCCTCCGTTTACCTTTCTCCTTAAGCTCCAGTGCTCGTATAAAACAGAAGCCGCTTCGATACGAAACGCCAAAGCATTAGCCGAGCAGCTCAAGAATTCTCTACCAAAAGACGTCCAGCTGCTTGGCCCCACGCCGGCATTCTATGAACGAGCTGGCGGATCGTACCGCTGGCAGCTGGTACTGAAGTCTCCGAAGAGGAATTACTTAACCGACGCGATCAAACTACTTCCACCTGGCGGCAACTGGCAGTTCGAACTCGATCCAATTTCTTTGCTATAGTTATAGCTAATGAATAAAAGCAAAAGCGGTTTCACGATTGTTGAATTACTCATTGTTATCGTGGTTATCGCCATATTGGCCGCTATAACTGTCGTCGCCTTTAATGGCATAAAGGATCGAGCGATTGATTCCGAGAAGGCAAGCGAAACCGCTACGATCAAGAGAAAGCTTGAGATATTTAAAGTAAAGAACGGATACTACCCGTGCTACACCGATGTCGCTGGTACCAACGGTGTGACACTCCTTGAAATTCCACTCGAAGGACTTCAATCATCGAATCAAGACTCGTGGATCGTTGGCTTGACCGGGAGTGCCGGGGGCGCAGGAAGTAGCACCAAGGGCTATGTCATTACCACATGGCCATATCCTGACGGCAGTGGCTTTGACCAAGGAACCGGCCAATGTCAGTCATACAGTCTCACCTACTATTCTTTCGTTAAGAATCAAACCATCTACATACGAAACCCTGAGCATCGCGGTTTTTAATAGCAACAGATGTGCTCCCTTTGTTACAATGGTGAGTAATGAAAAAAGAAGATATCATTACCCTGCCGAATCCGCATCTTCGCCAAAAATCTTCGAAGATTCATCCGGATGACACGACTGCTAAGCTGATCAATGACATGACATCAGCTGCGCTCGACTGGGAAGATTCACGCCCGCACGAAATTTCTGCCGCGCTAGCAGCCGTTCAAATCGACCGTCTTGAACGCGTTGTCATAGTACGGAGTGACTTTGAGGACAAAGGCAACCGCGAATTTACTGTGCTTATCAACCCATATATCGCCAAATACGAAGGTGATGTAGTGGCTGACTACGAAGGCTGCCTGAGTATTAAAAATGTGTACGGAAAAGTTCCGCGCCACACAAAAATACGAGTTCGAGCGCTTGACGACCAAGGTCGCGAGGTCAGTTTTAGAGCAGAAGGATTCCTGGCGCGTGTAATCCAGCACGAAATTGATCATACCAACGGAATCGTTTTCATTGACCATATTAAAGACGATGCCAGTGCGTTCTATGCACTGGATGAATCAGGTGAGCTACAGCCACTCGATTATGCTGAACACATTCAGAACAACGCCGAACTTTGGGACGACGATGAGTCGTAAGATCGTTTTCTTCGGTAACGAACGGCTTGTCAGCGGACTGGACCACACTGAAACACCGGTTTTGAAAGCTCTCATCGATGCCGATTACGACATTAGAGCAGTCGTCTCGAACGATGCAGGTACAAAGTCTCGCAAGCAGAAAGTGCTCGAAATAGCCGAACTAGCGCGAGCGAACAACATTCCGGTTCACACTCCAAAGAACCCAACGGACATTTACGATGAATTAGCCGCATACGGTGCCGATGCCGGTGTGTTGGTTGCTTACGGCAGAATTGTGCCACAAAAACTCATCGATCTGTTTCCATTTGGTATTATCAACATCCACCCAAGTTTATTACCAAAATACCGCGGCCCTTCGCCAATAGAGTCTGCTATCGCAAACGGAGATGAATCAACGGGCATTTCTATCATGGCTTTAAGCGCTAAAATGGACGCTGGGCCCGTATACCACCAGGTTGAGTTCAACTTACCTACGTACGAAGCAGCTCCTCATTTGAGCCAAAAATTAGCTGGGCTCGCTGCGACTGAACTTATTGCTACCTTGCCAAAAATATTCGATGGCTCACTCCAGGCAAAGCCACAAGATGATTCGCAGGCAACCTATTGCCAACTTATTTCCAAACAAGACGCAGTGCTTAGTCCCCAATCTCAAACCGCCGAACAAGCTGAATGCTTAGTCCGAGCATATAAAGCCTTCCCTCGTGCCCGAATCAATATCAAGGGTCACGACATCATTATTCTCGAAGCTCACGTTTCAACCAAACAAAAAACCCTTCTCGACGTAGCATTCAAGAAAGACTATCTCTCAATCGATCAGCTGATCAGCCCAAGCGGTAAGACGATGAGTGCCGATGCCTTCATACAAGGCTATCTCAAGTAAAATCCGCTTTATCTAAGAAATGTCTTACGCTGCTCGCGGTGGGTATTCTGGCGCTTCACCTGGATCTACAGGTGGCTGAGCCCCGCTGTTTTGCGGGAAATCTGGCATTGGAGGTGTTGCAGGTTGTGGCGCTGCCTGAGCCTGTGCTTCACTCATACCTCCTAAAATCGCATCGCGATTACTCATAATCTCACGCTTAAGTTCATCAAGGACAGCAGCAACGACTTGGCGGTAATCAGGGCGATTTACTTCAAGCCATTTAGTTGCGGTATATTCAGCTACAAGTCGAGGATCGTTCGATTCAAGGCCGGTTGCCTGCTGCAGCTTACCGAATGCTTCTTCCTGCATGTAGGTCGGCGCATGTTCCGCAAGCCAGCTCTGGATTTTTTCTTCATCACGGTCGATGATCTTCTCGAATTCCTCGAGCTGCGCATCGCTCAAACCGTCTGAAAGCCGTGTACCAACTCGAAGTTCAAGTTCACTATAAATATGCTGCAAAAACGGTTTCTTCTGCTCTTCTGGCAGTCCGTCCAAGCCGATGTCTTTTAGGAATTGATCGTCGAGTCGAAACATGGATATCCTTTATCTATACGTCGTTTACTTCCATTATACCGTACAAGTGCAAGTAAACAGAGGGTCTCTCGGATGGGCCCTAAAGCTTGACGCCGTGACGAGCGGCAGCATCTACAAGTACGCGCAGGTCGTCGTTTGACAGACGGCCCTCACGGCTCCAGCCAAATTTTCCGTCATTCATCAGATACGTCTGGCCGCGTGTTTGGAACTTGGCGCCAGCATCAGCCCAGATTTCTTCACGCTTATACTCTGGTATGCCTAGCTCCTTGAGTGTCTGGAATCCGCCTTCTTCGGGAACAATAAAGCGAGCCGACTCAGATACATCAGATAGTTTTGTGGTAATTGTGGAATCGTTCGGATTGGCGTCGTTCCAATTACGAATACCGTCACCATCGCGGTCTAGGCTTGGGTCTTCTACATCGTCCGGCGAAGTGTCAAAACGGTTCAATGTACCGTCATCATCGCGGTCTAGATCGAAGCTCAGACCGTCGTTATTCGGTGCTTCAGCCCCCGGAACGTTGATATCAAGAGTTTCAACCGTTGGGGTTGGCACTTCAGTATTTGGAAGATCGACGTTCAATCCACCGGTCCAGCTGTGGAACGTATCAGCAGCAAAATCCTTAATTTCGTCGGCATGTGAAATAGCAGATGCAATCCCTATACCTACACCGGTACCAACCGCTGTAGCAACAGCACCGAGTGCAACAGCCCTACGGCGCTTTTTCTGTTCACGCTTCGTATCTTCTTCGAATTTTGTATCGAATGCATCTGCAATCAAACGAACATGGTCGCCCGCTGACTCGTTTTGAGTCGAGTCATATGTAAGATCTTCGGCATTTTCACCGTATGCTTCATCGGCTGTTGCCATACCGCGATCACGATCAGATCGAGCATAGGCACGGCCGAATTTAGCAGCACGATTCGCTGCAACGGCGAAACCACCAGCAATACCGGCACCTACGCCAACTGCAGGTGCAGCAATCATACCGATCGCGCCAGCACCAGCCGCAGCAGCACCTATTAAGCCGGCTTTACCGATTCGTTTGAGCTTACCGCCGCTGTTCATCCACTCGACATATCGGCCTAATTTTGAGTCTTTAAGCTTTTCAGTCGTTAGATCACGCAGCTTCTTCTGCTCATCGAATAAGAACTCGATTACACGAGCATTCCGTTGCGTAGGGTCGTCAATCGACGCCAGTTCGCTTTCAAGTGTTAAAATACCGAGCGTTCGAATACTTTGATCGTATTCTGCACGATTAATCTCATTATCGCCCTTTTTTCCGCCCCATAGTCGGCCCTGGCGTTTCGCAGTGGTTTCAGCAAGATTCTTACGAGTTCGCTCTAAATCCTCAGCGGTTGCTTCTCTCGCAACAGCCTCATATTCGCGTAAGTCACGCTCATCATATGGCGTTTCGTCAATCACTGGGCTAGCTTCAGATACTGCAGGTAGCTCGAGTCGTTCGGCTAATCGGGCTTGCGCCGAAGATGCGGCCACAATCTCTTGAGGTGCGCGGTCTTTATACCAATCTGCTACATTTTGGTATGTGGCGTTACGGGGGCGTATGCCATTATCAGGCCTCACCCAATCTTCTTGAGAGCTATTCAGCGCAATCATGTACACAGTGAACGCGTGTTCAAAGTCTGCTTTTTCCTCGGCCGTCTCACCAACTGGTATACCTTCTGCTTCGAGCATCTGTGTCACGATGCTACGACGATTTACGCGTACATCAATGCGGTCAGGCTTTCGGTGAGCTTTCCGATATTCTTCGTCAATCAGCGCACCCTGACCTACTAAACTATCGAGTGTTTCAATCTGTAAGGCATCAGGCGCATTGGCGATGCGAGGCGCTTTAAATTGCTCGGAAGTAGTAAGACGTTCTGTCATATAATTTATATTAGCATAAACACTATAAAAAGTCAATATACATTAACCCTTCATTGACAGATTAACAATAAAATGTTAATATCTATGTCAGTATGAGTCGAGGTAGATATCTCCTTGTACGAACATTTACATCTCATCAGGAATTACCAGTGATGAGTAGGAATGAACGGCGGTTTACAACGGCCTGTCTTCCCTACCCGTCACTAACAGCTGAAGTGACGACCGAGGTAGGCTGGCTTCAATTATGGAGCCAGACGAAGTTCAATCGGAAGGAACACTATGGGACTCAGGGAAGAGGTCGAGGGATTCAACCCCGAGAACGACCTCGACATCATCAACGAGGAACAGCGTGAGCGCGATCGTGCTGCAGCAGCCCTGGTAGCTCAAGCTGAGCGCGATGCCAAGGAGGCTGAGCGCCAGCGAGAAGTACAGCGCGAAGAAGATGAACGTCTGGCCAAGGAAGCCGATGAGCAGCGCGTCAAGGAGGCTGTCGAAGCCTTCCTGGCCGCTCGTCGCAGTGTGATCGGTCAGATCGACATGACCTGCAAGTCCATCGCCGACGCTTTTCCAGACGAGGCCGAGGCAGCCGGGGTGCTGCATTGGCTCTTGGCCGACACGACCGACCACCTGTACGAGCGCACGCACATCGCGCTCGACAGCCCGGAGGACGCGCTCGTACCCAGGGTGTCGACCGACAACCCGATGGACCTGTCCAACGCCGAGCTGATCATCAGCAGGCTCGAAGCTGAAAAGCTCAACCTCCAACAGGAGCTCATCGCTGAGCAGTTCGCTCACGAGGAGACTCGGGCGAGACTCGCTCGACACGAGCTTTCGGACACCGAGTCCGAGACCACCGCAGCCAGCGGCGAATCGGAGGTCGTCGGTCGTCATGTCGACACCGATGCCCAGCTGGACTCCCCCGAGGAGCCGCAACCGAAGAGCAGCGTAGACCAGTTCTACCCTTCGGAGAGCGCCGCACCCAACGGTGAGTCAGAGGCGGACGAGTCACAGGATGTTGGCACCGACATCTTCCGGTCGGAGACGGACGCAGCAGCCCTCGGCGAGAAGCCCGACCAAGCAGCAGCCGAAAAGCTCAGCACCAAAAGGAAGAACAAGCTCGCCGAGCACCTGGACAAGATCGATGAGGCCACCAAGAAGCTCAAGACGAAGGCCCGCTCTTCCAAGATCGAAGGGCATGCTGAACTCGGCAAGCTCATCAAGGCCATGCGTCGTGACATGGGTGAGGTTGGCACGAAGCTCGACGACAGTCTTCTTCGGATCGAGAGCGCAGCCGGCTACATGTCGACCTACATCACCGAGCGCAGCATCCACGGCAAGGACGAGGTGCTGAAGCGCATCAACGAGGCCCGCACCACCGCTGGCATCGCCACCTGATGGGATTCCCGAGTGGGACCGTGAAACGGACAGACGTCCGCCGATCGGTCCCACCGGGGCTCAACACAATATTTTACTGCACCCGCACTGGGTGTCTTTTTAATTACAGGGTTTTCTTTACGAGTTCACGGGTAAAGAATTCGAGTTTGTCTTCGAGCTCAAGAACAAGTTTTTTGTTCGTCTTGAGACTTAGGCCGCACATGTCGCCTTCGAACACTTCTTTTGCTTCTACCTGATTGCGCTGCACCTTGGTAACTTCTACCTCAGCTAACACTTCGTCTTTGCGGGTAACGCGCGCCATAACACCAGGCACAATCTTACCACTGGTTACTTCACCACCACAGATAACTTCGTCTTTCAGCGTACGGAATACACCCTTGATCGTGAGACCACCAGTGACGGTTTCTACCACTTCTGGCGCAATTAAGGCTTCCATGCTTTCTTTGGCGTTATCGAGCAATTCGTAAATCACCTTGTACATGCGAACTTCCACCTTATCGCGGGCGGCTTGGCGCTTAACGGCCGGTGGTAGATCAACATTGAAACCATAAATGACCGTGCCTTCAGTTGCAGCTAGATGTACGTCATTCTCGGAAATATTACCAACTCCAGAGCCAACGATACGAAGCGTTACCGCTCCCTGCGTATCAATCAGGCGCAAGCTATCCATAACAGAAGTTAATGAACCCTGTACGTCGGCTTTTACGATCACGTTGAAATCGGCGGCTTCTTGTTTTTGGCTCATGAGTTTTAGGATGTCAGCGCCTGTTACATTGGTCTCGGCAGCCTGACGTTCGCGCTCCAATCGGTTTGCAACCGTGGCTTGGCGAGCTTCTTTTTCGCTCTTCACAAGACCGAATTCATCACCGAATTGCGGCAGGTCTTTAAATCCGGTAACAGTGACTGGGGTTGATGGGCCGGCTTCTTTGAGCGCCGCACCTTTAAAATCAAGTAGCGTACGAATTTTGCCGTAACTTGTACCGGCAACCAGGAATTGACCAGGATGTAATTTACCGTGTTCTACCAATAGGCCAACCACAGAACCGCGACCTGTTTCCATGTGGGCTTCAATCACGAGTCCCTTTGCAGGCACATGCTCATCGGCTTTTAGCTCTTCGATGTCTGCCACTAACAGCACGTTTTCGAGTAGTTTATCTAGTCCAGCACCGGTTTTTGCCGATACTTCTACCATGATCACATCCCCGCCCCACTCTTCTGGATTGAGATTGTGTTCAGTTGCTAGCTGGGTCTTTACGAGTTGCGGATTGGCGGTCTCTTTGTCCATCTTGTTAATGGCGACCACAATCTTGGCGTTGGCTTCGCGGGCAAATCGAATCGCTTCGATCGTTTGTGGCTTCACACCGTCGTCGGCAGCCACGACAATAACAACTACGTCGGTTAGAGTCGCGCCGTGTTGACGCAGTGCCGCAAAGGCTTCGTGCCCCGGAGTATCAAGCAAAGTAATCTTACGGCCACCCTTTTCTACCTGATATGCGGAGATATGCTGCGTAATACCGCCAGCTTCACCTTCAACGGTCTTGGTTTCAAGAATCGCATCGAGAAGAGAGGTTTTACCATGGTCGACGTGACCCATAACAGCAACAATTGGTGGACGTTCCACTGCTTTGTCGCTCAGAGTGTGCTCTTCGCGGGTTGGCCCGGTGGCGACTTCCTTCTTTTCAAGTACGACATCGAGACCAAGTTCCTCAACGATGATAGTCGCTGTTTCAAAATCGATCTTTTGGTTGATCGTTGCGATGATACCGTTCTTGAACAGTTCACCGATCAATGTGGTGACCGACAAGTTTAATAGTTCGGCGAGTTCACCAACGGTAATACTACCGGCAACTTGAATGACCTTCTGAACGTTTTCGGCTGCGGTGTCTGGAGTTTTATCGGCCATTTCGGCGTTTCCTTTCTGGATTATATCCGGGGAAAACGCCCGGACGAATTACTTAGTACACATTACTTCTTAAGAGAAAGAGAGATTTTTCGATTGTCGCGGTCGACTTCGAGAATTGTGAATTCTTTGCGCTCGTTGAGCGTAAATACCTTCTCTGGGTCAACATCTGAGCCACCACCCATTTCACTAATGTGAACAAGGGCTTCAACGGCTGGTGAAAGCTGTACGAATGCACCAAATGGTGTGATGCGCGTAACGGTACCTTCAACCTTGGTGCCAGGCTTCATAGCTTCGACTTCATCGAGCCATGGGTCTTTCTTAAGCTGCTTCATACTGAGGCTTAAGCGGTCCTTGTCAATAGAGATAATCTTAGCTTCGAGTGAATCACCAACCTTTACGTAGTCACTTGGGTTGTTCACACGCTCCCAGCTAATCTCTGAGATGTGCACGAGACCTTCAATACCTTCGACGTTTACGAAAACACCAAAGTCTACAACGCCAGTTGCAACACCCTTTACGCTGTCGCCCACCTTAAGGGATGCGAAGCGTTCTGCCAAACCGTCCTTAATCGCTTCCTTTTCGCTGAAGATCAGCTTATTAGCGCGGCGATCGGCATCAAGGATACGAACTTTCATTTCCTTGCCTACCAGGCCGTTAAGGCGCTGCAGGATTTCATCTTTGTCGCTTGAACCAACGCGTGGGTAGTGTTCAGCAGAGAGCTGCGATACAGGTAGGAACCCACGAACTCCTTCAAATTCAACCAAAAGTCCACCACGGTTTGCATCGTACGGTGTAATGTCGATGATTTCACCAGCATCAGACTTAGCAATAACTTCTTCCCAACCACGGTCTTTAGCAGCCTTACGGAGTGAAAGTAGGCTGTAACCGTTGTCGAGCTCAGAATCAACAATGCTCGCGGTAACTTCATCGCCAGGGTTCAACGTACGACCAAAACCGACTTCACGGCGTGGTACCAGGCCAACACCTTGAGCGCCAAGATCAATGAGCACTTCGTGCTTCTTTACGTTTAATACGGTTCCGGTAATTGTTTCACCAGCAACAAGCTGCTTAACACTGCCTTCGGCAGCGAGCAGATCGTCCATAGTAAGGGCTTTAGTAGCCATAATAGAGTTAGACTCCTCTCTTAATTGATATTCAGTGGGTAGCTGGTTTTTCGGAGTGTTCACCAGGTTCCCGACACTAGTAGACAGTATACGCTACCAGAGGAGAAAAGTCGAGAGTCTATGCCAAGCTGCGTAGGTAGTAGGCGCCAGCGAATACGAGCGCACTCAGCGCGACTAGCGTCAGTACAACATCGGCTGGACCAGTTTGTGGCAAATGTGTGCTGGTAGGAGTTTGTGAAGATGCCGCAGGTGTTGAGGTTGCTGGCTTTTGCGCTGTTTCTTGAGTCGTTTCTTGCGAAGTACGTGGGGCGGTTACCTTGGTCTGGCTCTCGGCACGCTCTTCGGCCGCTTTGTCGTCGAGCTTCGCTGTTTGCTGATCCTTCGAAGATTCTTTCTGCTCGTCTTCCTTCTGGCTCGTAGACGCAACTTGCTCATTCGTCATCTTCTGTGCATTGTATCTGTTTAAGCCATACAAACCACCTACTAGCACTAGCGCTAGTAGCACACCAATTATGATAAATCCGGCTAATGATCCACCCTGGTATCGATCTCGCATATCTTTCTCCAGTTATCTTATGTAATAGTTTACTCACCTTTGCAATAAAAGTAAAACGCCCGCCCCGAAGGAGCTAAGGCGCTCTACTTCAGTGGCGGGAAAGAAACCGTGAATGAAGACCTACAGCCTTCGAATGGAGCTCACGAGCGACTCCATACACCAGGTACCCGTGACACCGACCTGACCTTCGATGAGCCTGTTGCTCACGAATGCGCCCTTCAACTCCTCACCTTCCTTCGGCTCACCGTCCACCACGTAGTGGTAGTGTCTGAGCGCGAGATCCTTGGTCGTCGTACCTACCACTACCCACTGGCCTCCTGTGGAGTTCTTCACCAAATCAAGCCCCTGATCATTCTCGAGTCGAACTTGTACTTGTTCCATCGGGTTCACCTTCCAGGAAAACGGTCTGAAGCAATCTTATACGAAAGTTAATTAGCGAAAAAGCATATTCGTCATAGTATCGCCCCGTTCTGGTACACTTATGTACATATGATAGTGGCGGTAGACACGGGGGGCACGAAGACACTGGTAGCAGTATTTGATACCGAGGGCCGGATAGTGTCTGAAGAGAAGTTTCCTACCCCAAAAGATGTCACTGAATACTTATCTCAGCTCAAACAGACGATCGATAGTTTAACGGAGCAGATTGATATCACATGTCTTTCAGTTGCGTTACCAGGGTTAATTGAGAATGGCGTGTTCGTTACTGCTGGCAACCTAAATTGGCACAATACAGATATGAAAGCCCTGCTTTCGAATCATTATGATTGCCCGATCATCATTGAGAACGATGCCAATCTAGCTGGCTTGGCCGAAGCTCGCGCGCTGTCCAATATGCCAGCTGTTTGTCTGTATGTCACCGTGAGCACCGGTATTGGTACAGGAGTTGTACTCGACGGCAAACTGCATCCACTCTTGTCACGTACCGAAGGTGGCGAAATTGTTTTGTGGCACGAAAACTCGTGGATGACCTGGGAATCATTCGGCTCTGGTAAAGCGCTCAAAGAACGCACTGGTAAGCTTGCGAGTGAGATTACCGATGAATCAGCCTGGCATGAAATTTCCGATAATATCGCCAAAGGACTCATGGCAATTGCACCGTTCTTGAGGCCAGATGTGATCATCATTGGTGGTGGTGTTGGAACACACTTTAGCAAGTTTGGCCCCTACCTTACCGAAACACTTCAGGCACATCTAAATTACGGCTACAAGCCAACTATCGTGCAAGCAGTCCACCCCGAAGAAGCCGTTGTATACGGATGTTATTACCATGCCCTCGACACCCTCACTGATTGAGAAGCTGCACGCTACCTACCCTACTATCAGCTTTGAGGCTGGGGAGCAGTTTGAATGGCAACCGAAAACATCGACTATTGTATATGACCTTGATGACCCCCATTTCGAAGCACGGTTACTGCACGAAGTTGGGCATGCGACGCTCGAGCACGCTACATACACGCGCGACATTGACCTAATTGCTATGGAGCGCGACGCCTGGCAAGCAGCCCGTGTAGAACTAGGCCCCCGTTTTGATGTAGATATATCTGGAGATATTATTCACCACGATATGGATACCTACCGAGACTGGATGCATGAACGGAGTACTTGCCCCCATTGCGGCTCGAGTGGAATTCAAACTAAAACACGCGAATATACCTGCGTATCGTGCCGCAAAACCTGGCGTGTCAACGAGGCACGCACCTGCCACTTACGGAGATATCGCATATAAAATAATCCCCCTCAATACGAGGGGGATTATTTTACGTGATCGTTACTTACGCAGCGACTTCAGTCTTGCGGCGACGTGAGATACGGCCACCCTTAGCACCGGCGATACGTGCCAGCTCAGGGTTAGCAGCGAATCCACCAGTACGGCCATTCTGTCCACCTTTCTTACCGATCTTCGCGTAGAAGTTCGGGTCTTTTGCAAGGTTCTTTGCGGCAGCTTTCTTGCCACCAGTTACTGTTCCAGCCATTTTAAGGCTCCCTTCATATGTTAAAAGGACCTCCACTTAACAGTGGTCGGCCCTCCAATTACCTCACATGTGACATGTGTATGAATTCATCATAGCATAGCTTATGCTTTTTGTCAATATTTACCGTATGCATTTTTATGTTTTAAAACCTGTTGCACTTATGCTTCGGGTGCTATATATTAGGGGTAGCTTTCGTGATTACTGCGAATTGTCATGACAGCTAGGCACCTGTTTGAACCAAGATTGATTCAAACAAAGCACGACCCGATCTGCGAGACGGGTCGTTTTCTATTGTTTTTCTATACTATTAAAGACTCTTGGCCGAATCTATCGCCTTCGAGGCTTGTTCGGTAATCAGTTCATCGAATGAGTCCGCCAGGCTGCCGAAATCTGCATACGCCTTTGTCACCTCTGACGACGCCGCCAAGAATGCAGTCTTATCTTTTGCTGCATTCGCAGCAATTAGTGTATCCCAGCTCTTTACCAGCCCAGCTGTAAGGCTTTTTGCTTGCTCGATGACCTGCTTAGATTCCCCGCTAGCATTAATCGCCTTGAGAGACTCCTGTGCCTTTTTAGCAGCTCCTTGGCCCCGCTCGGCCCAATTGGATTCGGTAAGAGATTCGGTAGCTACGAGTGATGAAAGTATTCCTTCAACCTTTTGGCTAACTTCGAGCGTAGAACGCAGCGTACCGAGTGGCCCTGCGATCGCATCAAGTTGCTCCACCTTACTCTTACAGGTTGCAACACCGTCTTTGAGGGCTGGAATCAGGTTTGCCTGCCAGGCGAACAGTAGATTGGCAGCACATAACTCATCTCGTTTTTGCAGCTTTTCATCCAGCTGCTTGATAGCAGCGAGTCTCTGATCCGCAGTCTTTCCTGAAAGAGCATCGTCTTTTAGCTCTTGGTACTCGCCCTGCTCACGCTTTAAACGCGCTTCGTAAGCTTTCCACGACGATAAGCTTTGCCATGTATATACGCCCGCTCCAAAGAGAAGAATGAGTGATGCCGAGGCGATAAGCAGTGTTCGTTTAGACGGTTGTTTCATCCTCATATCATATTCCTAGCTGCGTCGATGTTAGCTCGCTCGCCAGTGGCCATGCATTAAAGCTACAGCCCTGCAAACTAATCGATTGTTGCTGCATCACTGGTGCAGCTTGCCCGCTTCCGCCACAATAACTGTGATCGTGGCCCAGCCAGTGCCCTGTTTCGTGATTCACGACCATGTGGCGATAGTCACGCAGACTACCACCAGCCGCGTTCCAACTCGGCGTAGCGTTTGTCCAGCGATCTTGATTAATAAGTACATACCTGCCGGATCGGCAGCTATATTCGCTACCGCAACCCGGTACCGCACCCACCTGATCAGCCGATGCAAGCACCAGACTAAATCGGCCATTGCTTGCGACTTCCGCGAACTTCACGTTCATACGTGACCAACCCCGCGCATCGTTTAGTGTTTGATTTGCAAGCAATTTAAACTCTGACAGGTTGGCATAGATACCACCGCGAGTCGAAACGTCGTAGGTTACGGTAATGGTGGTTGCAGCACGCCTTGCGGCAGCGGCGGCTTGCTGAGCAGCTGCAGCTTCGGCCGCAAGCTGTTGCTTCAACCATTCGGGCTGCTCGATTGTGGGTACACCTAATTTGCTGATTGTTGCTCTGAGTCCAGAGTATTCAGCTGGATTTATTGCATCCATTTTGGCTGCATTCACCGAACTAGCGGCTACCAGAGCCACGCCAATTACTACATATCCCACCCTCAAGATACTGCGCATACTCCTTAGTATACCTGCTTAATCCAGCATGGCCCACAAGGCTTTATAATGTCCAGCGTAATTTACACTACTGTAGCTACTCAGCTCTACAACGATGCTCGGAATGCCCACATTACGGAATGTCCAATCTTCGTAGGCGCCCGATATGTTGTAGTCAAATGAGCCAGCGCCGTTGTTGGTGGCATCACGATACCCGACCATACCCGCATACCGGCTTGCGTAAGAGGCGGAGTACCCCCCTGGGTCGCCAATAACTAAGCTGCCAACTGCGTGGAATGACAGGAGAAGCCGCGGGCTATACGATGTTGTCAGGCGTGCCAGCGAAGACGCCTCTGGCTCGGACAAGGCGCTTTCTCCTCCACCGGTAGGATGCGTACCGTCTGTGTCCTTAATCGACTTTGACCAATTGTCTGTTGGGAAATTGCGGTTAAGATTAACCCCCCGGGCATTGGTGCGTGAACCAGCCGCAAGTCCGTCAGGATTAATGGCGGGTACTACGACGATACGTTTACCCGCATAGCGATTCGGATTCGCTTCGAGCTCGGTCATCCAAGCACGCATAAGGCTTGTAGAGCTTGGTTCGCTGCCGTGAATACCTCCAACATACATCGTAACCGGTCCGCTCGTACCAAAGATATAGGCATTCAATGCTCGGCCTCGTATCGACGTACCATAGGTTGATGTCTGATAGCAGGTTGTCCGACCAGTAAAAGCCCATGCCTGCGTACTCACGATATCAAATTCGCTTGGTAGGCCTTGCTTAATAGAGATCGTGAATGGCTGACAAAGTGGTAATGACGCCAGCTGTACGCGCACTTGAGTGTCAGAAAGCTTCTGGATCGATGCCTGCCCACCAGCAAAACTGAAGAACGGCATGACATCTTTTGTTTTAGATAATGCCTGGTCGAATGTCAGCACAATACCGGCAGACTGCCCTACGCCGGTTGATCCTACCGACACAGCCGCTACCTTGGGGCCTCCTGATGTTCTAAATGTAACTTTGTACGGCTCAACCAACGAGCTGCCGTCTTTGGCATCGATCGTTTTTACGATGAGCTCATATGGTTTCTCGCGCGGGAGTTCTGCTTTGAGTGTCAGAGTATACGAGGTACCGCTGGCTTTGCCAGTAAATTCCACTGGTTTACCTTCCGAGGTAAGCGTAACGGAAGCAGCTACCATAGGTTTATCGGTTGTAAAGCTCAGGCTCGTAGGACGTGCGAACACTACTTGGTCGCTTGATACCGATGCCTGGGTTACCGCGATCGCTTTGAGTGTTTTAAACGAGCCATTTCCAATGGATACTGCTTTACTAGCCTGGAATGAACGCTCTAAAGAATACTCATATGACCGACCCTGTTCTAGGTTTAGCGAGGGCATATCGCAGCTTACAGATATACCGGTAGCCGAACATGGCACCGACTTATCCTCAACCCTAAGCGAGTAATCATTCACATTATCTGCCTGACTTAACTCTATTTTCAGCTGCTTACTGACAGGTATTTCTGCTTTGATCGATTGAAGCATCGCGCTCGGTGCCTCTGCTACGGTAATACGGTACATGGTCCGAGCAAGTGGCCCGTTAAACGGCGCGACGCCGACAACTCTACTTCCTGTCACCGGAGCATTCTTGGTAGCAAAACACGTCTTAAGTGACATAATAGGCACTGTACCAATTTTCCAGTCCTGGCTGAATGATACTTTATAGGCATCATCTTGCACCGCCTGCAACCCAGGCAGCAGCGTCAACTGCTTATGGCATGTCTGGCCGGCGTAGCTAAATGCCACTTGTTTTGGAATCAAAAAATTAAGGCCGTAGAAAACGACCGCCAGCCCCGCTCCGCCGTAAATGTAATATTTGTTTGGTATCGACCGCAAATATTTCGCTATGCGCTGCAGCCACTGACGAATGATCATCTCATATATTTTATCATGAGCAGTAATAGCACCCGATACCGTGCTAAACTCCTTATATGAAACACATCTTCATTAGTGTAGTTTACATAGTTTGTTTTGTTCCGTACGTATACATGCTTTTAGTACCTGGAGCTGGCGACACCGGTGGTTTTGGCGAGGCGCTAACACTCCAGCTGTTATTGTTCTTGCTTCTCGTTTTGAGTTTTATTCAAGTGATCATCAATCTTACTGTGGCGAAACGCAGCCCGAAGCGCGGCGTTACGTATGGGGTGAGTACAATTTTGAGTATATTGATTGCGTTGGTAGTAAGTATTTTTTCATATAATATACCGCGAGTCAGAGCTAAAACACTCCTCGTTGAGCCATAACAAAAACCCTCCTATTCGGAGGGTTATTTGTATAATTCGGCACCGTGCTAGTTTCCCACTTGTGGCAGTATAATCGCCGCTGAGGAGCTTGACTGCTGTGTTCGGAATGAGAACAGGTATTTCCTCCTCGCCATGGGCACCGAAGTGAGGCTTCGCGGAATGCTCTTTTCGGCTACCATATCTTCGGTAGTGGGCTTCCTAAAACCTCGCTTCGGTGTCAATGACACTTGCACGGATTTAGTGATGCAAATCTTCAAAAGATTGACGTCTTGGTGTGATAAACACCAATTACTAGTTGAGTCTGTCGCTCGCATTGCTGCGAAACCCAAGATGGAATGCATGAAAGACCATGCAACCATCTTGAATCATAAAAAGGTAATGGGACTATTAGTATGCTTCAGCTCCATACGTTACCGCACTT
>ERZ761597.30-NODE-30-length-57578-cov-21.855640_pt1 | contig 57578 bp, 71 predicted proteins | sample MGYA00433093_ERZ761597 | MGnify/ENA primary metagenome ERZ761597 (study PRJEB28899, sample SAMN03785557) | bioreactor sludge metagenome | biome: EBPR Sludge; feature: EBPR Bioreactor; material: 0.22µm filtered reactor supernatant | place: Saint Lucia: Queensland... | reverse complement strand
CATCTACGTAAATCAGACCTACGCGCGGTGGTTGGGCGTAGGTAAGGTTGAGTTGCTGGGGTGGAACTTCTTGAACGTCATCCATCCAGAGGATGTTGTACGTGTACAGACCCACTGGGCACAATGTCGCGCAGAACATCGCCAGCATCGGATGACTCATCGGGTGATCGCTTCGAATGGCGAGGTGCTTGCCCTGGCAGTTACGTGTACGCCGATCCCTGAAGAGGGGCCGGCAGTTCGTTGGGTTGGATACGCGCGAAAGGTGCCCACAGATGTCACAAAATAACTCGACCCCGATTGGAAGAGGAGCCGGTATCGGCCTCGGTGCACTGATCATGGCTCTCCCCATCGTGGCGTACTTCGAAGGGTTCGTACCGAAGACTTATATCGACCCCGTCGGTGTTCCGACCGTGTGTTTTGGGGAGACGGACAAGCAGATCACAATGCAGGAGCGTTTTTCGAAGGAGGAATGCTACGCGCTGCTGGGCGCTTCGCTGCAGAAGCACGCAGCCGCGATCTCTCCCTGTATCAAGGTGCCGTTGAAGGACAACGAAGCGGCTGCGATCCTCTCCTGGGGGTACAATATCGGCGCCGGCGCGGCCTGCGGCTCGACACTCGTGTCGAAACTCAACGCCGGTGCGCCTGCGAGTGAGTGGTGCCCGGAAATGCACAAGTGGGTGTATGCCAAGGGCAAGAAACTGCGCGGCCTCGAAATCCGTCGCGAGAAAGAAGTGGCCTTGTGTCTCGATACCCAGGCGGAGAAACCATGATCACTGATCGATTGCTCGCCCTCGGCAGCCCGAAGTTGCTGCTTGCGACCCTCGTCCTGGCGATACTGCTTGTCCTGAGTGTTGCGATCAATGTGTGGCAGGTCGGCGACAAAGCGCGCGCCGTCGGGGAGGTCAAAGCGGAGCTGGCATCTGCCAAGGCCACCGCTGATTCTGACCGGAATACTTGCGTGGCAGTGAACCAGAGCGCCAATGCTACGATCGCGGTGCTCGGTGACGAGCTGCATGCCTGTCGTGGCCAGGAGCAGGATATCGCCGGTCAGCGGGATCTTGCGCTGCGCCAGCGGGCGCGAGCGTTGAAAGCCGCGGAGGGCGAAGCCTTCATGCGGCGCGAAGCCATTGAGGCCATTGCGAGGAACGATGAAAACTGCCGCCGCCCTATTTGCCGCGCTCTGTCTGACGAGCTGCTCAATCCTGCCTCCAAAGCTCGCGATCAGTGATCCACGGGTAGTTCGCGTTCCCGGCGCGACGCGATACGTGGCGGTTCCTGCGGAGCTCACAGATCCGCTCGAGGCCCCGCGAAAACCGGTCCCGCTGTGTGCGGACGCTACTGGCTGGCCCGTACTCTGTGATTCCCAGATGGCTCTATGGCTCCGAGACTGGGAGCTGTTCTTTGTACGAGCGAACGCCGATCGCGCCGCTGTTGCTGCGCTTCCCCTTGCATCGCCTGAAAAAGGCACTCCAGCCGGCCAGTGAGGATGCAGCCGAGTTCATGGCCTCGGATAACCCCGGCAGCTTGGGCGTGGTGTACACTTCGCGCCGCGGCCCAAGCACTTCCGCTCCCGCTAACTACCAAGGAAACTGAAAATGGCCCTTTCGAATTACGAGATTCTCAAGGCCAACAGCCCTGATGCCCTGGCCACCCTCGTTGCCGCAGCTCTTACTGCCGGCAAGGTGCTGTACGGTGCGCCCATGGTTGAAGGTCCGTCGATCGGCTACACGAAGACGACCTACGCCCAGGCTGTGGTCGAGGACGATGAGGCCGGTTCCGCGGTGACCGAGGTCATCACGATCACGACCGCTCAGCTGCTCGCGCTCAATACCACGCCGATCGAGATCGTGCCGGCGCCGGCCTCCGGGTATGGCATCGTCCCGATTTCCGCAGTCCTGTTCCTGGACTACGCCGGTGTGGCCTACGACGGCATCGCTGCTGGTGAAGACCTGGTCTTCCGGTACACCGATAGCAGCGGTGCGATCGCGGCAACCGTCGAAGCGACGGGTTTCCTCGACGCCTCCGCCGATGCGCATCGACACGCGGTGTTCTCGCAGCTTGCGACGATCACCCCGGCCGCGGCGCTCGTGCTGCACATGTCGTCCGGCAACATCGCGACCGGTACCAGCCCCCTCAAGCTGAAGCTGAACTACCGTCGCGTGAAGCTGCTGACGTAAGTTGGACGGCCCCCCGCCTACGAACGTAGGCGCGGGGCTTCGACACCTGATGTTTCCTCACAAGGACTACTTCGATGGCAAACGCACTCTACGATTCCGCGCGAGAGCTCTTTCTCGAAGGCGGCATCACCTGGACCACCGATACCATCAAGGCGTGTCTAGTGGACACTGGTATCTACACGGTCAACTTGTCCGCTCATCAGTACCTCGGCACTGCCGGTGTTGTCGCTGCGATCGTCGGTGGCGCCGCCGGGCGCTCCGCTGCTTTTTCGTCGAAGACCGCAACTGGCGGTGCTGCGGATGCTGCGGACGTTACGTTTAGCGCGATCTCCGGCAGCTCGATCGAAGCCATCATCATCTACATCGACTCAGGCGTCGACAACACCAGCCAGCTGATCGCGTACATCGACACCGCGACGGGTTTGCCTATCACCCCTAACGGTGGCGACATCATCGTGACGTGGGACAACGGGGCGAACAAGATCTTCAAGCTGTGAGATGACCCATGACCACGACGCGCGTCTACAAGAGTACTGATGCCGGAGCCCCAGTACTGACTGGGGCGTCGGGCAGCATGATCAGTTTGCTCGACGCGTGCTTGGTGACTGGGTACAACACCAAGACGATCACGATTACGCGGTCCGGGGATGTTGCGACGGCCGCGTGCACTGCACATGGCTTTCTCGCCGGACAGTATGTGACTATCAGTGGGGCCACGCCGAGCGACTACAACGGTGAGTTCCGGGTCGCTTCTGTGACGGCGAACGATTTCACCTTCGAAGTGCTTGGATCTCCGACCACCCCTGCAACAGGCACCATCAGCTGCGTGCAATCTCCAGCCGGTTGGACCAAGCCCTACACAGGTACGAACAAGGCTGCTTTCAGAAACAATGTCTCCGTGGGCGGCTCCGGCATGTACCTGCGCGTGGACGACAACGCAGGTGGCACCGGCGGCGCCCGGGAGGCGCTGGTGCGGTGCTACCTCACGATGTCCGATGTGGATACAGGCACCATCGAGACCCCCACTGCTGCGCAGGTGGCTGCCAGCATTGTCTGGCGCAAATCCAACACCGTGGACTCGACCGCGCGCGCGTGGATCATGGTGGCCGACGAACTGACCATGTACCTGTGCGTGAGCACCGGCACGCTCAACTCCAATGTCGGAGACAGCGCCTATGGGGCTGGGGATATTGCCAGCCATGTGGCTGGAGACGCCTACCGGTTTTTCGTCGCGGGCCGTGAGTCGCAGTCGGGCGCGGGAAGTTTTGGTGGTGCGTCGTATGGACTGGTGATGCCGGCGGCCGCGGGGTTTGCCGCACCGTCGACATTTGCCTGTGCGTGGCTGGCGAGGGGGTATGCCGGCACAGGCTCTCCAACCCGCATAGGCCTGGCCGTCTTCGGCATGAACAACGGCGCGATTGGCACGGCTAGCACGATCGCGCGCCCATCCCCAGGGTCCTCACTATCTTATTTCTATCCGGCAATCATTGGGATTGAGTCCAGCATTCGCGGGCAGATGCGCGGCCTCTATGTACCGCAAAACGACTGGAGTGGTGTGTCAGCCGGCTTCGAGGTCGTGGACCCACCTGGGCTTACTGGCACTCTCATGGCGCTGCGCCACAACATCAACGCGGTCACGTACTCAGCTGTGAATGACGGCCACATATTCGTCGACATCACCAATGCGTGGCCGACATGATCCTGTTTGGTGCATTGATCACCCGGCGCGAGACGCCGTGGGCCACGTATCCGGATACAGCGCGAGGATATCTGGCCGGCGAACAGGATCCGGGTGGCGATCCGGGCGACGGCCTTGTTACCTCGGACGGCGACCCCGTCGCTCGGTGGGTGTACGTCTACCATATGGTTGGAAATCAGGTAGGGCAGTTGGTAGCCGCCGTGTTCTCCAACGCCGATGGAGAGTGGCGCGTCGACGACCTTCCGTCTAGCGAGGCGTACTTAGTCATGGCGCTTGACCATACCGGCAGCTACGACCCAGTCGCACGCGCGTACGTTCAGCCGTACACATGAGCGACGGACGCTACATCTCTCTTCCGTTCACCCAGACAGCGGTGTCGGTGGATGGGAGGTACGTATCTCTGTCTTTCGGGATGCCTGGAGTCTCCCCCAGCGGGTGGCAGTCCAGTGCGTTCGGTACCGTATCTGTCGTCGGCGCTACGAGCCTCTTTCCGCAGAGCTGGGCATCCGGTGCGGTCGGTTCCGCAACGGTGTTCAACTACCATCAGTTCGTTGTCGTTTCTGGCATCGCAGCTGGTTCGGTTGGCACCGCAACGGTATTCAACTTCCATCAGTACGTCGTCGTCGGAGGTATCGCGTCTCCGAGCCAGCAGGTTTCGACAGGCGCGGCGGCGTTCGATCCGACGCAAGTCATTCCGGGTGTCGGTGCGTTTGCGTCCTCGGTGTTTCCAAACACTCACCTGGTCGCCTTCTACTACCGCGACATCCTTCACTCCGGTTTCGGCGTTTCGCCTGGTAGCGTTGGCACGCATTTCGTCGCACATCGAGTGCGCGAGATTGAAGTCCCCTTCATCTACACGAACGCGTTCGGCACGGCAGAAGTCGAGAGCTTCCTCAACGTACCCGCGTCTTGGGTGTCTTCCGTGGTCTCGACCGGAGCGATGGTGTCCCACGCCATCCGGGAGATCGCTCACTGGGCTTCCACGCCTACCAGTGCGGTAGCACGCCCGACAGTCTTCAACAGGAACCGGTTCCTGTCCCAGGGCGGCTGGCCGAGCTTGCAGATTCCGCCGCCAGTTGTCTTCAATCTGACCCAGTACGTTGCGGCTGGAGAGTACTACGTCAACTCTCCGCCGCAGTTCGTCGGTATCCCTGCTGTTCGAAACCGCAATCGCGAGGTATCGCCAAGCGGTTTCCATCGCGGAATGTTCGGGCGCCGGACGGACACGTTCGTAGCGAACGCCGCCCGGGCGATTGCGCCGCTCGGTATCGCTTCCCTTACTTGGGGGGCAGATACGTTCATCGCGTATCGGATTCGGACGGTGTCTCCGCAGACGTGGGACGGTCTGCGGATGACGCGATGGGGGGTCGTGTACAACGCCGCGTTCTTGGTCGAGCCGCTTTCGCTCGGCGACACGTCTCTGTTCGGTCGTCCAGACCCAGTTCTCAACTTGCGCCGCTGGGTACAACACTACAACGTGTCGAACATGAGTGTGTTCGGCGTTCCGTTCGTAGCCCCGCGAGTCCGTGAGGTAGCCCCCCGCGCTGTTCGTGCGCCCAACGCGGGCCTACCGGTGGTTCGACTCAACCCACAGCCTGTATCTCCCCGTGGGATCGAACCCCCTCCGTTCGGGCATGTGGTTCTGTACGAGTTCTACCGAAACGCGCGGCCGATGTCTTTCAACGTCTTCCGCGGCCCGCGCGTTGGAGAACCCTGGATCCGCAACCGTAACCAGGTCGTGCGTCCGCATCCAGTGGTCCGCGACGAGTACGGTCGCCCTGATGTACGCAACCGGGACCAGTATGTCGTTGCGGGCGGGGTTGCGTCGTTCGCGCCCGGTGCATACCTCGTGGAGTTCCGCACGAAGCGGCTCCTGTTGAGTGGCATTGCAGCTCCGCCTATCTCGCTGATTCATCGGATCCGCAAGTCGATTGCGGACCCGCCAGGCGCTCAGGTGGTGTTCCCCCCGAGCTTCTATCTCGGCGACTTGGAGCGCCCGGGTATCGTGCCCGGGCCGTACTTCCGCCATCCGACAATCTTCCCTGAGGGGTGGCGGTCTGCTTCGTTTGGGGCTATCACTGTTACGGGGACGGGCCTCTTTCCCAACAGCATCGTAGACATCGACAAGTTCGGTACGCCGGCAATGGTGTACACGCGGATCGTCTACGTGGGGTCCTTCGGCAATGTAGACCCTGATGGCCAGGTGCAAAACCCCCAGGTGTCTCCGCACACTATCTACGCCTCGATCGGTGACACTGCTACCGAACAGGCGCGGCGGAACAATCCGGCTGTTGCTCCACCGCATGTGATCGGTCTCCCTGCAGGGGAGTTCAACAACTCGTGGTCCCTTGGCGGCGGGTGGCCGTGGTTTGGGCTGCCGGAGGTATCCACGTCTCCGCGAGCGGTACAGCCAGGTCCTTTGAACGCGTTCTTTCCTGCGTTCGGCCCAGCCACTGTAGATCTGCGTTTGCGGTACCTCCGTCCGACGCCGATCCGAGGACCGCGCTTTGGACCTGTGATCATCCTCAACGTGCCGCAGCATGTCGGTTTTAATGAGGACAACCCAGGCGTAAGCGATGGGGCTTTCGGTACTGCCGACGTAAGCCATCGCCCGGCATACCCACCGACTATTTCCCCACCGAGTTTGCCAGGCGCGGTATTCGGCGATTCTGCGATCGAGCTGTTCAACCGAAGCGTATCTCCGAGCGGGCGCAATATGGCGAGCTTTGGCACCGCCGTGGTTGGGTACCCACGCACGTACACCCTATCCGTGGGGAGTGCGACTCTGTGGGGTACGGCGATCGTCGAGTACCTCAATCGGGAAGTCTCCCCGACTGGCTGGGATTCGCTGTCTTTGATTGACGAATCCCTGAGCTCCTTCGCATACCGCATGCGAGTGACCCGGCGCGAAGTACCTCACCCAATCTCTGCGATCCCGCCATCGTCCGGTGTAGGTACGCCTACCGTGTCTTTCCGTTTGCGAGAAGTGGTCGCTCAGCCTATCCGCCCCCCACGACCAGGCCTTGCGCGCATCGCAATGACCGTCGCTCCTTTGGGGTGGGAGGATGTCGTCTTTGGGGATATCGATGAGTGGGAGGCCGGGAAAGTCAAGCCTCATGGTGACGACATGCTTGCTTTCCCAACGCCTCGAATGGGGCGCGGGGTTACGCTGTCTGTCGGGGATACCTCCTCTGTAGGGACTCCTCGCATGGCTTGGGCGGTGTACACTTTCGGTATGCCCCCTGTCGGGTTTGCAGGGCCTGCGATCACTGACGAGCACGGTTGTAGTCGGCGTGTTCTAGTGGCACGGCCGATCCAACCCCCATCATTCCCGCAGCCAGTGGTGACCCAATGAGCAAGAACAACAAATATCCTCTGCCTGCTGCAGGAGTCGATGTTCTCTCCGCGGAAACGAAGCTCGATTCGAAGACAGCGCGTTCCGCGATCAACATTGATCTCGATCGTTCCGGGGCGTACTCGCGGCGCTCTGGATTCACATCACGCGTCGCTGGCGAAGGGTTCCATAGCATCTACTACGCCCCGCAACGCGGGTGGCTTTTCGTTGCGCGGAACTCGACGCTGTACCGCATGGATCCGGCGACATACGCGCTGACTGAGATCCACTATCTCGCCACGCCAGACCCTCTCAACTACACTGAGTACAATGGGAACGTCTATTTCAGTAGCGTCAGTTCGTTCGGTTGGCTTCCGAGCGATTCTGCGTCTACGCGAAACGTCGGAGTGCCGAAGCCGGAGACACCCGCACTATCCGCCGCCGCTGGGGGGCTTGATCCTGGAAAGTACGGGGTCGTTGTCACACTCGTGGACGACCGCGGCGAAGAGAGTCCTGCCTCGGATGTCGCCGTTGTCGATCTCAATGCTATCGGGGGGATTCGCCTCTCTGGCCTCCCCGTGCAGATTGGGTGGCAGGTCTACATCTACATCACTTCGTCCGATGGCGATGTGCTGCGGTTCGCCGAGGCGATTCCGGCTATCTACTCGACGTATGTAGTTGGCCAGAGTGCCGGTGGCGGGGAGTGCGACACGCAGTTCTTGGCCCCTCTCAAGCCCGGGGCTTTTGTGCGATGGCACAACGGCCGACTTCTCACCGCGGCGCTCGGCACGATGTGTTTCTCCGAGCCTCTTCGCCCACACTTGTACAGCCCGTCTGCAGGAGTCATTCCCTTCAGCGGCTACATCTCTTTCATCGAATCCGTTGGTGATGGGGTGTACGTCGGTGACAGCCGCGGAGTTTGGTTCCTCGCCGGTACGGACCCTTCTGCCTTCAAGATGCGCCAGGTCTCTACGAACCGCGCCCTCATGCGCTCCTCGCTAATGCTGTCCCCGCAACACCTGCCTGAGAAAGTGCAGGCTGAGGCGCCTGTGGCCGTTTGGCTCAGCACTTCCGGGTATGTTGTTGGCGCTCCTGGAGGCGCTGTCACGGAACTGCATTCTGAGCGCATCCAAGTTCCCGCCGGCTTGACAGGGAGGTCTGTTTTCCTGTTGAGGGGCGGTCGCAAACAGGTGGTCACTCCTGTAAACTCCACAACCGCAATGGCCGCGGGTATTGCCGTGGACTCTGTCATCCCCTAGGAGCCTCTCCAATGTTCAAGCACGCCCGTGAATTCCTGCGTCACATCCGCAACCACAAGTGGGAGCGCGCCGGCGACGGCGGGCTGCTCATCGCCCCTGCCCATGCGGTAGTCACCAACTACTACGAGCACGATCTCAACGGCAAGGATCTGCAGCGCGACTACAACCTGCTCACGGTCGAGGGACTGACCTACCTGCTGACCGTCGGCTTCTACAACGGTACGAAGGCCGCGTCATGGTATTTGTCGCTCTATGGCGGCAACTACACTCCGACGAGTGGGCTGACTCAGGCGTCGTACCCTGCCACCGCCAGCGAGATCACCAGCAACACGGAGGGGTACAGTGAGACCACGCGCCCGGCCTGGACGCTCGCTGCGCCTGCCTCTGGATCTGCGACCAACGTAGCCTCCAAGGCTGCCTTCACGATCGCGACTGCCAGTTCGGTGACCATCTACGGCGCCGCACTGCACAGTGAGTCGACCAAGGGCGGGGTCACGGGCACGTGCGCCTCTGCGAAGAAGTTCGCGACGGCGCGTACGGCGTACAACACCGACGTCTTCAACCTCGGCTACGTCACGTCGATCACTTCCGCCGACTGACCCTCATGGCCGTCTACGATGGGGTTCCATCGATTCGGCTGGAGGGCGACCAGGACCGCGCCTTGGCTCTCATCCCTGAGGCCAAGGCGCTTCTGTATCAGGTCCAGGAATTCGCCCGTACGGCCGAGGTCACAACCTTCTCCTCTTCGCGCCGCGTCGGGGATCGAGGGTATATCTACGTGTTGTGCAGCGGAGGGGTCAACATCATCCACATCTCTGTGGATGTCGTCGATGTCGCAGTGCGGCAGGAACCTCCACAGCTCCCAGAGATCAGCGAAGCGCCGGTTCTGCCATCCTTCTATTCCGGCATTACTCTGCTCGCGCACCTTGAACAGCGCGTGTCCCAAAACCGCTCGTACATGGTGTGCTCTACCTTCGCACCGACGCCGTCATGCGTGGACCTCCACGAGGAGCTGGTGGGGGGATTCCAGTCGGTGACCCGCTTGGCGGTTCGTCCGTACTTCGATGACCTGGACAACCAGAGCCGGTTCAGCCAGTACACCTTGCTGCGCCCTTCCATGTACTCAGGCACCATGGCAACCGCGGTGCAGCTTGTGATGGGGTTGGGGCGGGTTTCCAAGAACGCATTTCGAGACCCCGACAACCCGACGTCGCTTTCCGAATACGCCAAGCGCGTCGGCCGGTTCGGCGTCCAGGTGCGGTACGATTTCAAATTCCACCGTACCCACGGCATCACTATCGGTCCCGATGGGACACGTTGGCTGATTGAGATCAGCCAGGCCAGGGGGGTGTTGGCTATGCGGCTCCCGGTGTTCCCCGGGTCCTATGCCGCGAGCTACGCTGCGGCTGCCGAAGCACGCGGCGACGGCCCTATGGTGGCGGCCCTCGAGGAGCTCGGTTGCCTCCCTACAGGGGAGGTGTTCCCCCTCGATGTCACCGACGCTGTAGCTGCCGGGGACGTCCTTCAACTCTTGTCTGCGGAAGCGCTGGAGCCCTTCTATCAGCACATGCCGTACAGCTGGTACATGGGGTGGGCGTTCAACCCCCGAGGGTCTGAGGCACACAACACCGCCTACCGTTTTGGTGACGACGACATCCAGCGCGGGGTGTGGTACCAGATCTCCATCAGCATTGGCGCATTGACTCCAAATCGCGAGCCTGGGCAACCCGTGGCTGTGGGGACCGCGGCTCTTCGTCTGCAATCCGAAGGGGTCTTGTTCGCCACTCGCACACCGATCGGGCGTTTTCTACCGATCAAGTTCTACGATCCGTTGATCAAGGGGCTGCACAGCCATGATGCTGCTCCAGCTTCCAACACTCAGGCGAACCCACGCTGTGACACGGTGATGTACGCGCACTTCGTTGGGGACGACTTGAAGACGGTTCGGTTTTTCCGCAACCCTGCCACGGAGAACACCGATGGGGTGGACGACCCCCGCTATCCGGACGAGTGCATGTTCGCTGGGGAGTGGGTCATCACGACAACCTCAGGGGAGCGCCGCTTCGCTACGATGATGTACACCAACGACTTCGACGATCGCCGAGCGTTGAACCCCTACGTTTCGATTCGGACGATCACCTCGACCGACCTTGGATTCAATCCGCCGCGGTATTCGGACGTCCTCATGGCGATGGACTGGGCCTACGTGTACCGCACAAAGGCGTTCAAGCGAGTGACTCATGTGGACACTCGTAGCGGAGAGACAGCCGGCGCCGTTGTTGTCGTCCCCCAGTACTGCCGGGAGTTGCACTACTACGCCTTCTCTACCTCGTACACCGAAGGCAGGTCCGGTACAACCTCTGTCGACTACGATTATCTGATGGACCCTAACGTCGGTTGGTCGTGGCGTAACTTCCCTGCTGCAGCGAGTGGGGATCCGTCTGGCTTGGCTCGGTGTCGATTCGACAATTGCGGTGGACGTCGAGGACGGGGTAATCCGCATACCGATCGCCGGGTCGTGTGCCTCAATCATGAATCGCGCGAATGTGGCGACTTCGCGGATTCCGGCACCTGGCTGACCATGTGCCAATCTGTCGATAACTTCAACTCAGTACCGACTCCAGTGCGGCGGCCGACATCCACTTCCTGGAATCTCGGCGCAGACGTGCGGGCTACCCTTAAGATCGTCGGTCGTGGATATAGCGGTCCTATCGAACTCCCGATGACGCTCACCAGCTTCGACAACGTGTGGTCGCGCCCCTCCCCAGACCCGGAGACTGGGGAGATCCAGCAGTTGCGCGCTACCTACAGCACGCTCGGCGATGACTGCATTGTGTATGACACCGACATCCAAGGCGGAGAAGTGCTGCATAATGGCTATACCCCTGGTGGTTTCGACCAGGAGATCCCCTGCTTCGTTGGAGTAAACCGCCCATGACTACGATGTGTGAGGTCGCGGAGTCTGTTGGCGAGGCGACCAATTCCTACGACGTGGCGAACATTGTCGTCGCTGCCAATTCCGCCTCCGCGCTCAATGGGCTTGTCCTTGGGCTCACTGTGTCGCTGGCTTCGACCGCCGCGGCTGTGTCTTCGGCGCATCCTTCGTCGTACGCACTTCTGACGTCGATCGGCATAGCTTCGAATCCGGTTTCGAATTCTCTGATCGTTACGCCGACGTTGACGTCCGACGCTGACGCCGACAGCTACATGTTCGTCGCGACCCCTGTCACGTTGACTTCTACGGCAGCCGCGGTTGATGCGATCTCCGGTTACATCCCGTTTCCGGTGCTGACATCCGTTGCAGCTGCTGTCGATGTGGTATCTCCGCGGATCCTGTTTTCACGAACGGGGACTTCCACCGCTTCGGCGGTGGACCTGGCCACGGTCTATTACGAGCAGTCGCTTTCTTCGGCGGCGGTCGCCGCGGACAGTTTTGCCCTCCAACTTCTGTCCTACGAAAGTGCGTCCTCTACGGCAACGGCCACCTCTGCTGCGCTTGCCTCCAACACTTATGCGCTCCCTGTGCTGGGGAATGCAGGGGTCGCAACCACGTCCTTGGTGGCGCGGTCGGATTGGCGGGTAGTCGGGGAGTCCTCTGCCAACGCAGTGTCTGCGGTGGTGTTCCGCGATCCAGGGCGTGTTGCCTGGCTCATGAACACCGAATCCGCGGCGGTATCGTGGTACGACAACTTCGACTTCGAATCGATTGCTCAGGTCAACGGAGTTGCTTTCGCCGTTGGCCCCGGCGGGATCTTCGAGCTTACTGGGGACACTGACGACGGCGATACCATCGACGCGTCGCTGCGCAGTGGGTTCATGGACTTTGGCACGCAGTTCCAGAAGCGTGTGGATTCGATCCACATCGGGTACGTCAGCACGGGCACGCTCCGTGCTACGGTTCGCACCAAAGACTCTGGCCATGCGGCATCGACGTTCACCATGGAACCGCGATCTGCCAGCGCCCCGCGAAACAGTCGAATCACCCCTGGGAAAGGCATCGTCGGCGCCTATTGGCAGGTCGAGATCCGAAACGTCTCTGGGGCTCCTTTCACGGTCTATGACACGTCGATCGATCTCGCTGTGTCCAGTCGGAAATTCTGATCATGCCGAACGTATTCGAACAGGCGTACTCCGCAGTAGACACCGTCGAAGAGTTGGTGGTCAGCCGCGTTGAAGACGCGCGCGAAACTGCCATGACTTTGCAGGTCGAAGCCCTTGAGACCATTGCGCAGTTGCGCGGGGTTGGCTTCGTTTTCAACGGCGGCCCTTTGCCGGAGCCCCCACGACTCGACTCAACTGTCCGGGTGGACTTGGACCTCCCGGTCATCTCTCCGACGTCGTTCGGCTCGGTGACCTTCCAGCCGCCGGATCGCCCGACGTTGGTGGAAGTTGAGGATCTGGAACTCCCGGAAATCCCGGACTTCGTTGCCAGTATCCACACGCTGTCGATCCCTCAACCACCGGCGTGGTCTGCTCCTGGTGCGGAGCCTGAGGAGCCAGAGCTCGACGCGATCATCCTGCCGGATGATCCGACTCTTGTGCTGCCTGCAGTCCCGACCCTCGACGATCTGGCGATCCCGACGTTCGACGGACTCACGATCCCGACGTTCGATGATGCCGCTCCGGAATTCACTGGTACGGAACTGCCGACCGTCTTGCAGTGGGCGGAGCCGACGTACAACACCGAAATCCTCGATGAGGCGTTTGCGGAGATCCGTCGACTGTGGGCGGGGGGGTCAGGGATCCCCGAAGCCGTTGAACGCGCCATGGTCGAGCGCGCGCAGTCTCGTGAAGACGAGATCGCTGCTCGCGAAATCGACGCCGTCTCGGAGGAGTTCTCCTCGCGCGGGTTCACGATGCCGACTGGCATGCAGGCAGCGCGTGTTGATGCGCTCCGCCAGGCCCTGGCTGTGAAGAAGCTCGGACTGAACCGCGATCTCACGATCAAGTTCGCCGAAGCGCAGATCGAGAACGTGCGCTTCGGGATTACGCAGGCGCTCGGCGGCGAGCAGTTGTTGATCAACATCTTCGAGAACTCCGCAAACCGGGTGTTCGAAGCTGCAAAGTTCCGCGTCGAATCTCAGCTCCGGATCTACGATGCCCAGGTCGCGCTGTTCAACGCACGCATGAATGCGTTTCAGATCCGCGCCCAGGTGTTCGACATCCGTGTTCGCGCCGCACTTTCTGAGCTCGAAATCTTCAAGGCAGAGATTGAGGCCGCCCTGGCTCGTGGGCAACTGAATCAGCAGCGGGTGCAGATCTACACGGCTCAGGTCCAAGCTGTGCAGACCGGCATCGAAGTGTTCAAGGCGCAAATGCAGGGGGCTGAGATCCAGTCCGGCGTGCAGCGTAATCGGATTGAGGCCTATCGAGCCCGCGTGCAGGCCTACGCTGAACGCATTGCCGCGGACAAAGTCCGCTTCGACGCCTATGCGGCGCAGGTGGCGGCGGAGTCTGCGAAGGCCGGCATCATCGAATCCGAGGCTCGGGCATACGCCGCCCTCGTGGCAGGGAAGACCTCGGTTGTCGACTTGAATCTGAAGCGCCTCGAACTTCGGGTCCAGAAGAACCAGCAGAACGTCACGGTGTACGCCGCTGATCTCGAAGCAGAAAAAACGCGTATGCAGTCGCAGCTCAGTACTGTTCAGGCGGCTGCGCAGGCTTACACCGCGGACACCCAACGATTCTCCGCCGCAGCCAGCGCTGAGACTGCGAAAGCTCAGTTGGAGATCTCTGCCAAAGAAACCGAGCTGCGGTCGAACATCTCTTTCTATCAGGCGAAGGTGCAGGCGTATCTTGGGTTGCTGGAGCAGATGATTCGCCAAGCCACTTTGTCGGTGGATTCTGTGAAGGCCGCGGGGCAGCTTCTGTCGACCTTGGCGGCAGGGGCTATGGCTGGCGTGCATGTCGGCGCAAGCCTCTCTGGTGGTGGGGCTGTCAACGCAAGCGGCGCTTACAGCGATTCCGATTCCCGTTCGACTACGACGCAGACCAGCACCAGCACGTCCACCACCACCAACTACAACTATGAGGGTACGTGATGAACAACGTACGCAAGGCATTCCAGACGAAGTCGCTGCTCCGGCGGATGGCCGACGGCGGCATTTTCAAGAGCGTCGTGAACGGCGTGCCGACCTTCACCGACAAGGATCGTGCTGCGCCTGATGCGAAGGCCTACGTGCCAACGGCGATGCGGGAGCTACCGAATACCGGGATCGTGCCTGGCGGTACCGCGCTGCCGCAGGCGCCTGTTCCTGCCCCGGCTCCTGCCCCGGCTCCTGCCCCGGCTCCTGCCCCGGCTCCTGCCCCGCCGCCGGCGGCGAAGCTCTCCCCGATGCCGATCGGTCCGCGCTCGAACTACATGGCGGCGACTGGTGGGTTCGGTTCGACGCGCGCACCAGCCCCTGCCCCTGCCCCTGCCCCTGCCCAAACCACGTATCAGAAGGCGGGCGGCATTTCGGGGGACTCGTCTCCTCGGCGCCTTGGAGCAATGGGGCTGCCCATCATGACCAGCGTTGGCTACGCCTCTGGCGGCGAGGTCAAGGGTCCGGGCGGTCCCACGGACGACAAGGTCGGTCCTGTGATGCTCAGCGACGGCGAGTATGTGCTGCCGGCCGACACCGTGCGCGCCGTGGGCAAGGAGAACCTCGACAAGCTCAAGGACGCCACGCACACGCCGACGAACAAGGCACAGCGGCGCGGCTTGCTGCGCCGGATGGCGGATGGCGGCGTGCCTGTGCTGGACAATGAGCTGGCTCGTATCCAGCAGCATCGCCGGCAGCATCCGGAGTACTACATCCCGGAGACGAACGTCATCGAGCGGTCTCCGACACCAAGCCCCGCTGCCATGCCTGTTACTCCGCCAGGTGCGGTGCCGCCGGCGGCCGACAAGCTGTCCGTCGACAAAGTGGCGCTGGCCAAAAAGCTGGCGCGCACTGTGCAGCCCACTGCGGACATGGTCGCCAGCGGTACGCCGAGCCAGCAGCCAATGCCGGAGCAGCGCCCGTCCGAGATTCTGTCCGGAAAGGTCAACACAGGCGTGATGCGGGACTTTGCGCCAGCGCCGGCCCCTGCGCCTCCTCCAGCGGCGAAGCTGTCCGGACCTGCATGGGCTCCTCCGGCATTGCCGCGGGATCCTCGCCTTCCTGCGGATCCGGCCATTGCGAGTAACAGTTCTGCGCTTGCGGCTGTTGCCACCCCGAAGACTCTGACGCCGACTGCGCCCGCCACGCCGGCGCCTGGCTGGGGTGAGAAGCAGGCTCCTGGTGAAGTGCGCGGGCCGGACGGCACGTTCAATACCTCCACGCCCCCGCCGCGTGATACGGAGTTCGCTGCGCCGAGCCAGTTCACGCCGGCGCAGAGTGCAGAGCTGGAGCGTCTTGGTGTGATGCAGGGGGATCAGCTGAACCCCGTGACCGCGATGAAATTCGGCGATCCGGTGGACCGCGGTGCGATCGATCGCCCACAGGTCGCGACCGGCGAGAAGCAGATCAACTCGAAGCTCTACCGCGATGCCAGTGGCGCTGTGAAGGAGGGCACGGCTACGCTGTTCCGTCCTGCGACCGAGGAGGACATCAACAAGATGCCTCTGAACATCGGTCCGCGTGCGTTCTCCAACCTGACGCTGCGCGAAGGTACGGAGCCTGGGCAGTACGTGAACCTCGGCAACGGCATGTTCGGCACGTCGAGCAAGCCCGGTGGTCCGATCGACAAGTTCACGGGCGTCGGCAAGGACTTCAACGCCGATTCCATGCGCTTCGGCCCGGATCCGGAGGGTAAGGATCGTGCACGCCAGGACGCCATGGTGGAGCGGAATCTGCAGGCCAAGCCGCGCGAAACCGCTGCGGTCGCGTTGCGAAGCAACGAACGCGGGATCAACTCCCGCTTCGACGCCCTGGCTGAAGCTGCCCGGAAGCAATTCTCTTCTCCCCGTGCCGCGGGCAACTTGGCGAAGCATCTGGAGCGCATTGAGTCTCAGCGCATGCAGGCATTGGCGCAGGATGCGGACAACATGACTCGGCAGCAGCAGCTCGCGGCTACCGCTGCGATGAACGAGCGCGACATCGCGTCGCGTGACGCCACTGCGGCACGCGCTGACGAGACTGACCGTGCAGGTATTGCGGGACAGCTGGAAGAAAGCCGCGCGAATAGGGCGTCCCGAGAGCGCGCCGCGGAGATGTCGCTTCTCGCAGCCATGTCCCGCGTCCCCGCCGGGCAAAAGGGGACTGTGGAGCGCGCAGTTGGACTCGCTCAAAAAATGACCGACCGCCCTACTGAGCTGGCTGCGTTCCTTGCGAACAATGCGGCCCTGTTTCCTGGTGAAGACCCTGCTCAGGTTGCTGGTGAAGCCGCTGCTGTGTTCCGGGCTCTCAGTAAGTTCGAGAGCGCGACGGGGCCGGTTGGGCGCGTGGAACCGAATGACCAAGGGGAAACGGGCATTGGCGCCTCTGAAACATCAGTTTTCGACCGCCCGTTGTCCTTCACTTCCATCGCGAAGATGAACCCGCTTGCCGACGATAATATGTACACCATCACCTTGGCGGATGGTACGCAGCTTCGTCGATATCGGTCTGATCTCGATGAAGCCGATCAGGCGGCGCTTGGTATCCTCCAAATGCGTCAGAAGAAGGCGGACAAAAAGGAAGTCTCCAAGTGACCCCTCTGCGTGCTTTCGCTCGCCCCCTACTCACTCTGCAGGAGCAGGAGCGCCTCCAGATCGATCGTGCGCGCCAAGATCGCGGCTCCAACGCGTTCACCCAGGCCTGGCAGGCGACGGGCGCCGGCTTCAACGCCGGCGACCTGCGTGAGTTGGCTCTGGAGGCTCAGCAGGCTGGGGACAGCGATCGTGCCAACGCGTTGCTGCGTCGTGCGGGTGTCGAGACGGCCAAGGCCGGTGTCCTCGGCAACGACGTCTCCTCGATCGGCGACCTGAAACTCAACCAGCCAGGCGCGCTGCGGCGCGCTGCGAACTGGTTGGGCGGGGCGGCTGGCAGCATGGCACGCAGCGCGGCGCCGGCGGCCGGCGCAGCCCTTGCAGGCGGCGTTGTGGGCGGCTTGATGGCCGGACCCGGCGGCGCAGCAGCGGGCGCGGCGCGCGGCGCCGGCACGACGCTCCTACGGGCTCTGGCACCGGCCATGGCGCCCGCCGCAGCGGGCGCGGTGAGCTTCGACCAGCTCCGTGGCGAGGTGGTCAGCAACCAGTTCGCTGATCCTGACGTCATGAAGCGTTCTGCGGATGAGCGCGCCATGGCAGCGACGCTGACTGCTGGCGCCCAGGCGCTGACTGAGGCTATTCTCCCAACGCGTGCTGCAGGAGCCGTTTTGGAGCGCGCGGTGGCTTCCCAGGGCGCAAAACGGGTCGTCAATACGGCCGCGGATGCCGCGATCGAGGGCGGCACCGAGGCGCTGCAGACCGAGATCGGCTACCAGGGCCAGCAGGCGCTGGGCAGCCAGGCCGAACGCGACCCCATGGCGTACTGGGACGCCCTGGCGGCTGGCGCGGCGGGCGGCGGTACGTTCTCCGGGGCGGCGAACCTGGCCGGCGCGGCGCTCGACAAGGCCATCCCTGCAATGCGTCTTGGGGATTTCAAGGGTCGTCCGAAGGAGACGAAGGCCGAGGACGTCGCCGACCCCAAACTGTCGCTGGAGGAACGCGTCAAGGGGTTCTTCGACGAGCGCATGACCCGCAAGCTGGCCCGGTACCTGACCCCCGATGCCGTCCTGGCTGACGAGCTGCGCGGGGTGTCGCCGGAGGCCATGGCCGAGGCCATCCAGAAGCGCGACGCCGAGATGGCGGTGGAGTCCGAGGCTGACGCCGACAACCTGCTGGCCCAGGAAGGCTACCTGTCGGAGTCCGAGCGGGAGATCGTCTCTGGGCTGAAGGGGAAGTTCAACGACCCGGTGAACCGCGCCGAACTCGGCGTGATCATGGGCAAGCGCAAGCTCGTCGAAGTCGCCGAGACCCTCGGCCAGGCGGCTGCGGGCGCCGCGAAGCGCCTGCTGGGCAAGGCTGGCGTCAAGTTCAGCCTCGAGGGCATGGACGTTGCCCCGCTGGTTGACGCCCTGGCGCCGATCTACGAACAGAAGGCCCCCGCCGCGGCGCAGAGCTGGATCAAGTTCGCTGCCTCGCTGGAGGGCATCAAGACCTTCGACGCCCTCCAGGATCCTGACCTGGCCGGACGCCTGGAAGAGATGTCCGAGATGCTGCCGCTCATCGATCGGAAGGGCAGCGTCCGGAAGGCCTTCGAAGCCATCGGCCTGACCAACATGTTCACCCTGATGGACGAGCTGCAGACTGTCCCCGGGGCCGTGGGCGACGTGCGCAAGCCGGAGTCGTTCCTGCGCACCATGCTCAAGAACCGCACCGACCCGCGGGTCCAGGAGCGTGCGGTGGCGGAGCGCGTCGATCAGCTGGCGTCGAAGTTCTCCAGCATGCCGCCGGAGGCCCAGGCTGCGACGCTCGATTCGTTCTCGATGGCCTTCGGTACGCCGGAGAACGCCAAGGCGGTGCTCGAGTACTACGCTCCGATGCGTCAACAGGCCCTGGACAAGTTCAAGACCGAGACCGACAAGATCCCGCTGCCTGACCAAACGGACCGCGGCATCGGTCAGCCCGATCGCACGGAAGACCAGGTCTTCGACAACGGGCTGACCGAGCGGGACTACGACCAGGAGGCCTCGTACCGCGACGCCAACCCGGCGCGACCTTTCTACACGCCGTTCGATCGCAAGGCTCTGAAGGCCGAGATCAAGAAAGCCGGCACGTACGAAGACGGCACGCCCAAGGTGCGCGCGGTCACGATGGCGGAGTACGTAAAGCGCACTGGTGCCAGCGCGGCCGAAGCCTTCGGGCAGATCCGCAAGGACCTGGAGCGTCGCCTCAACGCCGCCCGGAAGCGTGACAAGGGCTGGCTGACTGCGCAGATGGAGCGCGAACTGCCGGCGCTGGAAGCCAAGCGGCAGGAGTTCGAAGCTGCGCGCAAGGCCTACGATGAAGCGGAAGCTGCTGGCAAGCCGAAGGCGGAGCTGGATGCGCTGCAGGCCAAGCTCCCGTCGTTGCAGGACCGCCAGACCCTCGAAGAGCAGATCACCAAGCTCAAGGACCAGGCTGCCAAGGCCAAGGACCGCTCTGACCTGCCACGCCTGGAGGCGGAGTTCGCGGAGCTGCAGAAGCTCACGCCGTCGCAGGAAGACATGAACCCAGCACGCTTCGACAAGGCCTTGTCGCGGTACAAGGTCGCGTTGCGCGAAGGGGCGGACACGCGTGCCACGGACGAGGACGTCAAGCGGTTCCAGCGCCTGTTGCGTGTGCAGCGGAACATCAAGCCGCCGGAGCCGCTCAGCCCGAATGCCACACGCGAGGAGCGCGACGCGCACATGGCTCGTGTGATTGCGTACGAGGACAAGGTCCGCGCGATCGACGAGACCAAGATCACGTTCACCAAGACCGACGGCTCGAAGCTGGTCACGTCTGCCGAGTCGATGACCTACGCATCGCCGACCAAGGGCGGCGATCTGCAGAAGTTCCTGTTCTCGGTGGCCTCGATGCTCGAACGCGATGACATCGCGAGCGTGGACTTGCCGTCGACGCTGACGGTGTTCCGCCAGGGCGAGAAGCGCCAGCGCCGTACCCTGGGCGAGATGCGCGGCGTCGCCAAGGTGCGTGAGGAGCTGATGGCTCGGGCTAAGAAGGGGACTGCCAAGCAGAAGGCGTTCGCTACGCAGGCGCTGGCGTTGATCGACGCATCCGCGGAGGGCGCGATCAACCGACAGGTTGCTGGTGAAGCGCGCGCGAAGCGCCGTGCAGAGCCGACGAACAAAGAAGAGGCTGATGCTCGCGACAAGATCGCTGCGCGTGAAGCGAAGCGGGAAGCGCGTCGCAAGAAGCGCGACGAGCGCGACAAATCGAAGTACAACGAATGGCGGGAGAAGTTGAGCAAGGGCTACGACCGCGTAAACGCGGCGTGGAAGTCGACTCCTGGTATGTACGTTGAGGAAATCATCGGGCGGGGTGCTGCGAAGCGTCTCTTCACCACAATTACAAAGCTCCGCGAGGCTGAAGCAAAGGCAAACAATTCGAAGAGCGCAGCAGATTGGGATGTCGTTGAAGACCTTCGTTCCGAGGAGCGCGTGCTTTCTGAGCTCACGCGTGAATGGCTCGACAAGGAGCTGCCGCTGCCTCAGCGCGAGGAGTACACGAAGGCCCTGGCCGACGATGTGCTGGACGAGGGCGACTACGACGAGACCGATCTCCAAGCGGCGTACCTCGACGAGCTGATCACCACGCTGGAGCAGCAGCTGGAGCTGGTGCGCCCCCAGATGACCAAGGAGCAGGTGCGGGAGCTCTACGAGCTCAATCGTGAGCTGCAGCTTGCGGTGGATCGGGAAGACGCCGAGGCGTCCGCGGGGCTCACCGAGGCCATCACGTACATCGTCGCGGAGTTCGACACCCAGAACGACTCCAAGCTGGTCAAGAGCCTGAAGCGCGACATCGAAGCCGCCAAGGACGAGCTCAACGAGCTGATGGACTCGGCTGGGCGCAACCCGCGCGACGGCAGCCGCCGCGTGCAGGAGAACCCGACCCGGTACTTCCAGAACGCCGACGCGATCCAGGTCTTGCACCAGGACCTGGCTGAAGGTGTCATGGGTGCGGAACTCGACCGCTCGCGGATCCCGACCATTGAGTTGGCGTTCCAGGGCGAGGTCGACAAGCTGCGCACGGAGATGAAGGACCGGAAGCGCTCCACGCCGATGCACCAGGAGATGATCCGCGCGTACCAGCTGGCGTTGGCCCGGCTGCGTCGGGTCAAGGCGAACGTCCGGGCGCAGAAGTCGGACGCGCCAATCTCCCACAAGGACGGCGTGCCGCTGCCGCTCGACCCGGCGACTTCGTATGGACGCGTTGAGCCGACGGAAGGACTCGCGCCTGCGGTGAACGCAAAGAACGACCCGGAGCGGCCTGGCGCGATGTCCGAGGATGAGATCGCCGCCGGCGTCGAGAAGCTGCGCCAGGAAGCCAAGGCAAGCGGGAAGCCGTTCGATGCGGCAGTGGCGCGCGCAGAGGTGCTCCGCGATACGTCACGCGCGAATATGCCGACGGAGCATCGGTTCGATCCTCTGCGGCGGAAGCAGAATGCATACAAGCGGAGGTTCCGGAAGAACATCCTTCAGCTGCAGGAGCTCGCTAAAAAGCGTCGGTTGCGGAACATGAAGCAAGGCGCGGTCGATGAGAAGGTCGCGGACCTTGCCAAGCGCGAGGCGATGAAGACCCCTGAGGATCAGGCGCGTAAAGACCCCCGCACAGTAGGTGAGATCGAGACCCATCGAAAGCGAACCCACGCTCGCGAGGAGCAGGTCACGAAGGTCATCGATACGCTGATCGACACTCTGAAGGGGATGCTCGCGCCGAAGTCTGAGGGTACGCTCGTTGAAGCGAAGCCTGGCCTGGCTGAGCAGCGTGCGCAGCAACAAGCAGAGGATCTCAAGGGCGCGTTGGAGCGAATGGCGAAGCTCTACGGCCCTGCCCAGGAGCCTGTAACCGTGGCGACGGAAGCCCCTGCGCAAGGTGCCAAGGCGCGGAGCGGCCCTGCGATCCCGAAGGGCTTCACCGGAGCGCGTGAAGGGCGCCAGTCGTCGAACGCCAAACCGATCACCGAAGCCCCGGTCGCCGATGACAGCAACGCGCGCCTGGGCACCAAGGAACTCGACCGTGAGATCGCGGCGGGCCGCGCTCGCCTCAAACTCGCGAAGTCGAAGCGCCCCGCAGACAAGGCGGCGAACTTCCAAGAGAAGATGGAAAAGCGCAAGGCGGCTGCGCTCGAACGAGCCGCTACCAAGAAGGAGAGCACCCGTGAAGAAGAGCAGCAAGTCGAAGGGCAAGGGCGGCGGGAAGAAGGGCGGCGGGAGGAAGTGCTGAGCAAGCAGAACACCCAGTCCTCCGGGACTGGGCCTGCTGTGCCGACGACGCTCGAAGCGCTGAAGGCACAGCTCCTGAAGATGCGCGGTCCACAGGTCGAAGTGGTACTGAAGGACATGCTGAGCGGCTACGGCAAGTGGTCGCCTGCCTTGATGTGGAAGGAAGGTGCGCTTCCGATGCGACTGATCACCGTCGCTCTGCACGCGCCGGACCAGATGTCGGTGCTCTACCACGAGGCGCTGCATGACTTCTTCGCCGAGCTCGGCAAGGATCCTGCGAGCCTGCGGATGAAGCAGCTGCTGCTCGACGCAGCGAGCACCGGACACGTCAGGAAGCAGCTCCAGAAGCTGCTCGAGAATGAGCCCGCTGCGCTCGAGCAGCTGAAGGATCCTGAAGAGCGTCTGGCGTACATGTTCCAGTTCGCGATGACCGTCGTGGACGGCAAGCCGTTGCTCCGTATCGGTCCGAACACGCAGACCATCTTCGGCAAGATCGCGAGGGCCATCCGCAACATGTTCGGCGTGGTCACGAGCCTGGACAAGGCAGAGCAGCTCCTGATCGCTCTGCACGCCGGCCGCCTGGCTGACACCAGCCCGAACAACGTGGCCAAGGTGCTCGCGGAATTCTCAACGCCGGGCGATGTCCTGGCGAAGTGGGCTGCGCCAGTGAAGACCGCCACGGAGCGCATGTTCACCGGCACGACTGATCAGCTGCGCAACATGAACATCCCGGCGATCAACGAGATTGCCGACCTGTTCTACAACAACGTGAAGCAGACCGGTCTGCTCGAAGCCCGGGCGCAGATGTCTGGGAAGCTGAAGGACCGGGTCAACGCCATCGTCGAAGGGTACTCCGAGAAGGAGATCGAGACGGCGATGACGAACTTGCAGGCCATGAAGGATCCGTCGTCCAAGCTGGAGAAGGATCTCGCCAAGTTCTTCGAACAGATCTACAAGTGGCAGGTCTCGAAGGGCGTCAAGCGGTTCGTGCGTGCGGTGCCGGGCGACCCGACGGACCCGCTGTCGAATCCGGAGCTGGTCTACGAAGAGCTGCCCCAGGTCAAGCGGTACTTCCCGCGCGTGTGGGACATCGGCATGCTGACGAAGCACGGTCCTGAGTTCTCGCGCCTGCTGCAGAAGCACCTGAACTACAGCCAGCGCCAGGCCGACGACATCATCCATCAGCTGCGCACCGGCGACGGGCACACCGTCAAGCCACGCGATACCGCGGGCTTCTCCCCGTACGCGCAGTCTGTGATGGCGCGTGAGCTGATCCTGGACGAGTCGTTCGCGGAGGAGTTCGCGAAGTTCCAGTCCAAGGACTTCTCGGGTGTGATGAACCGCTACATCGACCAGGCCGTGCACCGGGCCGAGTACACCGAGCGCTTCGGGAACATGGGCGAAATCCTCAACGACATGATGGATCGCGCAGTGTCTGAAGGCGCCACCGAGCAGCAGATCGAGCGCGCCAAGAAGCTGATCTCTGGGCTCGACGGCACGATCCATCGCGACGCGAACCCGACGGTCAAGCAGGTCAACATGGCCCTGCTCACGCTGCAGAATGCGATCCTGTTGCCACTGGCTGTGTTCTCGCAGCTCATCGACCCGCTGGGCATCGCTGTGCGCAGCGGTGACCTGGTTGATGCCGGCGCGGCCTACAAACGCGTGCTGACGGACATCAGCCAGTGGGTCTCGGGCAAGAAGGACCGCCACCGTGAGATGGCCCAGATCATCGGCGCTGTGCAGCAGGATAGCGTGATGCAGGCGATGGGCATGGTGCACAACGGCATGTACATGTCCCGCGGGCTGCAGAAGATCAACAACTTCATCTTCAAGTACAACGGCATGCAGGGGATCAACAACTCCTTCCGCACCGCCGCGGTCGCGGCTGCCGAGAAGTACATCCTGGAGTTCCGAAACGACAAGCGCCGGATGGAGGAGCTCGACCTGGAGCCGGCGGACATCAAGGAGAAGGCCCCGGGCGTCATCGACTACTCCAGCAAGAAGATCCAGGAGGCGCTGTTCCGGTTCGCGGACGGCGCGGTGGTGCGTCCCAACGCAGCGCACCGCTCGCTGTGGATGAGCGACCCGCGCTTCCTGCTCGTGGCCCACCTGAAGCAGTTCGCCTTCTCATTCCAGGAGGTGATCCTGAAACGCGTTGCCCACGAAAAGTCCTGGGGCAACAGCGGCCCGCTCAAGATCCTGGCGATGTATGCGCCGGTCATGTTCGCGGCGGACATGGCGAAGTGGATGCTCTTCGGCGGCATGCCGCAGAACTGGTCGTACCTGAAGATGTTCATGCACGCGGTGCACCGCTCAGGCCTGCTGGGCAAGTTCACCTTCGGCGCGGACGCGCTCCAGGACACCGCAGAGGAGCGTTCCGCGGTGCTCGGGTTCCTCGGTCCGACGGCCGAGCACGCGGCGCTGCTGGCATCCTGGATTGGGGGCGGCGCGCCGCTCGACGAGGTGATCGACCGCACCGTGCCGTTGGCCAGGCTTCTGACCAAGTGATATCATGCGGGGCATGACAACCCCCGCATGTTTCAATCGCCCTGAGATCCAGGGTGCATGGTTCCGCGCTGGCTACCGGCGTGGCAAGATCGTCCTTCGCTGGTTTCCTCACCGCATGAGTCAGACGTGCCAAGCCTGGTCCACTGGGGACCGGGCCACGCCTGCGCCTGCGCTGCAGGGATGGGCCTGCGCTGGATGCCGACTCCTCCCACCTGAGGCTCATGCATGGCTGCTTGGACAACCACAGAGCACCGTATCGCAATGACCATGCCGACGCGCACAGCGGCGGAACTCCTGAACCGTAGTCCTGAAGCCATCCGAAAGTATCGTTCACGCAATGGGATCCGCGCGGTTCACGCGAGGCTCTCTCAAGTCCAGCTGCAGCGCCTGGCCAATTTGCGTCGACAAGGGCGCTCATGGCGCGTCGTAGGAGATATGATGGGGTGCTCCGCGCCGACTGCGCGCCGAGCGTACCAACGCCTGCTCTCCAAGGAGAATACGTGATGTGCTTCTTCGCATTCGGAATCGGCTTCATCCTCGGGTTGATCGTGTACCGTTGGTACGGACTGTGGATCGAGGAATTCATCGACTATCTACGAGGTGATAAGTGAGCCAGTCCATCGTCAAGTACCGACTGGTCTCCAACATCGACCGCCGCTTCGGGTCGGAGCGCGCATACGTGCCTGCGTTGATCGAGAATGAAGTGGGGGGCTTCCACCCTGCTCTGTTCACGCCGAAGCAGATTCAGGAGGCGATTGACCGCGCGCGGGCGAATCCGGAAGATGCACCGAAGCTGTCCTGGTGGCAGAGCCTGTTCCACAAGCTTGTGTAACCTGTGAAATAGTTCCCCGCTCCAGCCACCTGGCACGGTGAAAAAAGAGAAGGGAGTGAGCTCAGCTCACTCCCTTTTTCATGTCTTGTAAAGAAAACGCCTCTTCCGTTTGCGGCCAAGCCTGACTTTGTACTCCCAATATACGTAGGCGAATTCAGGACGTGTTCCGTACGCGAAGAAATCGCGGGACCGGCAAAGCCACAGGCCTTCGTGTCGCGTCAGGCGGGGCTTGTCCACCCCGTACAGCTCTGCCGTGGTCGTCATACGTCTCCTTGATTGGCGCCCCCAACAGTCCCGATCAGCTACGCAGGAATGCTTCAGCCCTTGCCCGCATGGCGGCACACACCTGAGCCGCGGTGCGTTTACGCACGGCTGTTAGGGGTACGAAGGCACCGCGCATCCCCCCTTTGCAACGATAGAAAACCAAGAGCGAAGCCCCGCCGTCCGTTGGTAGGGCAGCCGCCCAGAAACTGTCGGCTTCAAGCTGCTGCCGAACTTCCGCCAACCGACCGAGCCAAAAGGCTCGAACACGGGCCTTCCTCTTTTGACGTGAAGACATGCTCCTCTCCTTCTGTTGTCGCATTCGGTTCCTTTGGCGTGATCCATTTCATCGGATCCTCTCATCCGCGTTAAGCAGCTCGGCGATGCGCTCAGCGATAGCCTGTGGAGCTATGCACACCAACTCTCCTTCAGCATCGACCACAACAACCGCTTCGCTCCCGTATTTTGCGCACTTCTTCTGCATACGAACAAAGTCGTTCGCCGCTGCCGGATAATCGGTCAGCACAGAGAGGTACCGCTCAAGATCTTCCGGGCGAGTTGCATGATCTTCGTTCACGACACCGTCACCAGGTAATCCAGCCACTGTTCCCAGAGCACATCCAGATCCGCAGTGATGTGCTTCGAGGTGCCTGGCACCTTCAGCTTCACGAACTTGATGAACTGGTCGACGGACTGCTTCCGGCTGCGCTCGAACGCATTGAGGCGCTTCAAGCTCGACTCATCACGCCTCACTTCCGGCATACCCGTCAGATCGATGCTGACGCAGAGCGAGGCGGTCTCGGTCTCAGAGTAGTTACTGATCCCGATATCGATGGTCTGGTGGGGCCACCCTACCGCCACGCTCTTGATGCGTTTCTCATCCACGAAGAAGTAGCTCTGTAGCGCTTCGATGGCCTTTTCCCGCAAGAACGCCTGCCGCGGAGCTTCGGCAGCATTCTCCGCCTCGTCTACGCTTGCCTGCAGACGCGCACGCTCATCATTGATTCGACCGAGGTAATACTGGCCGGCGGTCAGTTTGGTTTCGTTGCTCATGGCAAATACCCTTCGTAGTTGCGGATACGGGATGCGCGCCAGCTAGCGACGCGTTCGCGAAAACTTACAGCTTCGCCGCGGGACCGTTTGGTGGTGATGAAGAGTTCTGCATCGCAGTCCTCTTCCAAGTAGACATCGTCGCCGCGCTGGTACGAATAGCCGGTGATCTGTTGATCAATGCCCAAGCGTACCAACTCACTGCGTTTGACCTTGAGCCACCCATGACCAGGGTCAGAGATGAAATCGTACTTCATTTCAGCAACTCCTCGATCCAGATCTGCGCAGTCGTAGCGGGTGGAAGTGTGTGGTGTTCCAACACGTACGCAGCGACCTTCTGCCCGAAAGGCTGCGCCACTTCATACACGAAGAGATGCCCCCTTTCATTCGAGCGTGTGAACACCGTGTCGTCGAGATTTCGGAAACCAACGTCGAGGCACGCTTGGACGAACCCAAGCTCTCCGCCAAAGAGCTCGATACATGCATCGTAGCCCTCGTCAAGATCGGCGTCATCGAACGCGTCCCGTATTCCGAAAGCGAAGTAGGCAGTCGTTAAGAGATCCATGCAGGCCTCGCGATTCGAAGGGCTACGACATCGCGCTCGTTGCGCAGGTATCGCTTGGCGCGTTCGATGTCTTCGTCCGTGTGCTCAGGCATGCGCAGCAACGTGAACCAGGCGCCGCGAGGGCCTGCGTACCCCCAGTTGAACGCTACGGGAGGGGCGGTCTCCGTGACGTCTCCAAAGGCTGTCGCATGGTTGAGTTGCTGCTTGGTGAAGGTGGCGGCGTAGGCGCTCATACTTCGTCGAAAGCCTCTTCGAGCTTACTGCGCACCCACTCCCAATACCCCAGCAAGGTGTCGCCGTTGGACACCGCGAGCACCCATTCCGCCTTGTCGTAGTAAGGGTGCTCCTCCTCGCGATACCTGTCACGTAACTCGTCGGCGGCTACGCCATTGCAGCTAGCTTCGAGAGCGGCGATCAGTGACGCGGCTATTGCAGGACCGCCAGCGAGGAAGTCATGGTGTGCCTTCCAGAGTTTTTCGATGAGACTCATGGCTTGATGTCCTCGATCCATCCGCGGCATACGAGCAGCGGGTGGAAATCCGCGGGATCCACGTCCTGGGCGCGCACCTGCTCCCGGGCCACTTCAATCGCGTGCCGAGAGTTTCGCGCATTGACGTGCGTGAGATAGGTGTCCTGGCCGAAGTTCTCAGCCATGTGGTCGGGGTAGAGGAGCAGGACGCTGTAGTTGTCCATCACGCCAACTCCCAAACGAGAGGTTCGTGCTTCACCGGAAGAACATCGACATCATGGCACCAGGAGCTCGCCCAGTTGGTGAGCACGTTCACAGCACGGGGTGAATTGTCCGAGCTGTGGATCCTCAGATAAAGGTCGTCTTCGAACACGAACAACTCCCCTACAGGAATATCGCTGAGTCGCACAGTTCGCGGCGGTGCAGTTTTCTGTTTGAGGTTCACGGGCTACCTCCTCTTCAGTGATTGGATTTCTTCGATGAGTGCTTCGACCTCAGCGTCGGTGAGACGCCGCTTCAGTTGGAAGCACGGCTTGTCCTTGATGGAATCAACGGCCTGCAGGACAGTCATGACGACGGTGAACGCATTGACCACAGGGAGAAGGGGGAAGAACAAAAAGATCAGTACGTTCCCCCAAGTGACGACTCCATCAGCTTCTTTGGCGGCGTTGCGCACAAGCCCCCACATACCGAGGTATGCCGGAAGCACCCATGCTCCATAGACCATCGTGAAGAACACCAACTCATTCTTACCCATCGTTCCTCCAGGGGTTCGCAATGAAGACGGACACAAGTGCACTCATCGCTTCGGCCGAAAGCCGCAGCTTTTTCGTCCCCTCTTTCCCCTTGGCGATGATGAGGTACGAGTTTTCTTCCGCCTCATAGCCGAGCGAAATGCTCCGTTCGTCGTCCAGCTGAAGGTGGTAGCTGCGGAAGACGGGCATGGTTACAGTTCCTCAGCGGCGTTGCAGAGGATGACTGCGATTTCCTCTGCGATCTCCGCGACCTCAGGCATGTCAGGATCCAGGGTTTCAACACCTACGACAAGGAACTCTGCGATCTCCGAGTCGGTCAGTGGTCGAAGGAGTTCAGAGGACTTCCGGAGTTCTTCGGCCAACTCGCGAAGGGTCTTGGTCAAGTCAGCGCTGGACATGGCTCACACCTTCTCGTGTTCGAAGCTGATGCTTCCGTCGTCGTACCAGTACATGTCGGAATACAGCGCTGGGAAGTGCTTCGCCAGTTCCTCGGCGATCGTCCTGAAGGTCACACGGATCTCTTCCTCCGCGCCCTTCGCGGTACGCATGGCGATCATGTGCCGCCAGGCGCGGTGGTTGCCGGTGACCACGATGTTCGTGGCCTGGCCGTTGCCGATGATCCGGCGGATCGCGCTGGTGCACTCCTTCTTGTAGACGAAGTCCTTGCTCTCGTCGAGGCCAAGTTCTTTGGCCATCCACTTGGCCGTCTCTTCCTGGTGACGGAACTCGTCGACGAAACGCTGCAACACCCTGGAGTTGTTCGCCACGCACTGCGGCACGTAGTAGTCGATCTCACCGATCCGCACATAGCGCCCGGAGGTCTGCGAGTAGGCCGTGCCAACGCGGTGCCGCACCAGCTCGTGTGTGACCACACGGCTGACGTCCTTGAGGAAGAACGTCGCCGTGCTGTGCTCGATCACGCTGCCGTGCTTCTGCTTGAGGATCCCCTCGGAGATGTACTCCTCGTTCGTGCGTGTGCCAACCTTGGTGAGGTTCTGGTTGAGCGACAGGTCGAAAGACATGTAGCACGACTTGCCGGCGAACTCAGTGAGCCACTCGGCGGGGGACTCAGCTTCGGTATCCCAGTCGGGGATGCCGAGTTCGTCAAGCATGGCGGTGATGCCGGCACCATGCAGCGCAGTGTGCGCAATCATGAAACACTTCGGAAGGACAGGCTTGCCCATGGTCAGCTCCAAAAGTTATCAGTCATCGGATACCTCTTCGCTCCGCATGTTGATGCGATCTGCCAGCTTGTGAATGGTCTTCGGGCGCAGTGCAAAGTCGACCAGGCGCTCGCTGCCGAGTCCGTCGAAGTGCGGTGTGTACTGCGGGTTCTCTGCGAACTTGCGCAGCGCCGCGAGGATCGTGGCGAACTGTAAGGGGGACATCAGCGGAAGGCGGTACTTCACTTCGAGCTCTCCCTCTTCGCTTTCCGCTTCTCCTTCTCGACACGGCGTTTGAAGTGGTCGACTACAGCGAGGTTACTTCCGGGGCACGCGGTTTTTACCCGGGAGCCGCGGCGGATGTGCCACGACAGCGCCATCGTCTTTGCCAACACGCGTATCCGCTTTCCGCACCACGCGCACGTTTGGAACAGAGATACGTCCTTCTTCATTGCGCACCTTCAGATGGATTTCGACGGGTTCGTAGGATCCGCCGCAGAAGCCCTTGACGTTGACATGCCGAAGGACGGACTTGCCGTCCTTCGACAGCTTCACGGGTTGTCGGCAGAACGCGCAGACAAACTCAGAAGGTTTTGCCATGCATGCGGATCCGAGTCTTGTTGTACTCGGCCTTGGCCACGATCGCCGCCGCCAAAGAGAAATCGCGGGCAAAAGCCAGATCCATGATGCGGATGACGGCGTCGGCGAGTTCGACCTCGAAGCTCGAGAACCCAGGCACCTTCTCATCCGGCGGATTGCCGGAGCGGAAGGCTTCCAGGGCTTCACTGATCTCCGAGTGGATGAGTGCGAGCATCTCGCCGACGTTGCGGTCCTTGTCCCAGAAGCCCTTGTCCTTGGCGTTGTGGTGCACCTGGCGCGCCATGTCCGTGAAGCTGTCGATGAAGACCTGTTCCGGCGAAGGCGGCGTGGTGGCTCCGCGAACGAGCGTAGCCCAGTTCTTGATGAAGTCGTTCGGCTCCTTGGCACGAAGCGCCACGGCGGCGAACTCGAAGGCCTCGGCCAGGTGTTCGACCTGACCGTTCGGCGCCGAGAGATTCACGCGCTTGACACCATCATCAAGCGCCATCACAACCGACCCGATCGCCGGGTCATGAGTCACGCGCGCGTGGAAGGGGCCGAACTCGCTGGAGTAAGTGTGCATATGAATACCTCAGTGGTGGGGGTAGTTGATGTTGGGAACGTCCGAGGACCAGCACGCCCTGCAAGTACCGCATTTTCCATTCTGGCGGTACGCAGGGCAGGTGACATCCTCGAGTTTGGAGACGACGCGTGAAGTGTTGGCGAACTCCTTCGGTGCAGGGCCGTCGATCATGGTGCTGGACATCCTGATCACCAGGTTTGGTGGAACGGTGCCCTTGAAGTAACGGACGGTGGCGCGTTCGCGAGTAGGGAGCCAGAAGCGTGTATCCGGGCACCGCCGGGCCACTTCGCAGAGCAGCTCCAGGTGCCAGAACCCTTGCAGATCACCGCTGTCGTGCCACCGGAACCACCGGCAGTTGAGCCGCTTGATCAGCCAGGACATGGCATCCGCCCAGCGAGGATCCTTCAGCGTCTTGAACCGACGTTCCTGGGCAGCCTGGACATTGGGGAACACGTAGCGACCCTTGAGTGCGTAACAGTCCGAGCACACCGATCCGTTGACCTTCGCCAGCACAGCACCGATGGGGCAGCGCCGTGCCGGAAGGCCGTAAGCCAGGCCGGGCATCTTGGAAGGGTGACTCAACCCGCCGACGATCGTCTCGGCTTCCTTGATGGTCTTGAACTCAGCGCCGGCGGCCATGGCGCTTACCTTTGACCACGTCCTGGATCAGGAAGTAACCGAGCACGCCGGTCGCAATGAGCTTGTAGATAGCCAACGCTACTCGGTTGGCTTGAGTGAGAGTAGTGAGGAGCGACACGCAGCATCTCCGATCTGGTTGTAGATCCAGAGTGCAATGTCTTTCTTCGGTTGGAGGAGGCTGACGAACCTTTCTGCCGACATCGGAGACATCCACTCCAGGTGCCGGAACACAACGCCGCCTTTGGGGGTGCCGACGATGACCGCCACACTGCGGCCTTCGTTGTAGCGGGCTTCACACCACTCCAGTTGTTGCTGCGAGAGTTCCGGGAGGATGTTCGCTCGTTTCGGTACTTTCGCTATGAACTTGTACTCCACCCACAGATCGCCGAGCATGCCGCTGTAGTACACATCCGGCGTGCCACGGCGATAGGGGTTGGCCATCTTCTCGTGATGCCCTCCTGGAAGGGCATCATGCACGCTCTTGATGAACCGGTTCTCAGGACCCGTGGCCAAGGTACCCTCCAAGGAAGGTCATCTCGAACGTGTCTGCGTCGACCAGGATCACTCCTGCGTCTCCGTGTGAATCTTTCGCCGTGAGGACTTTCTTCGCATGCATCAGCCCAAACCCTGTACTGCCGCTATCGTTGTTGATCACCTCTTGAAGAAGTCGTGCTGCGATGTACGAGACATCACCGCGTCGGCTGCTCATCCGCACTGCTAGGCGCTTGACAGCTTCAACAGCGTCGCCGCCGAGCCAGTGACAATAGATCGCCGGAGAAAACTCCTTCGGATCCCCTTTCTTCACAACCTGTAGTAGGACTCGGTCACCCATGACTGAATATCTCCGTGACAGCTGAGTGCAGCTGCTCCAAAGTGCCGTTATTACCGATACACACATCCACCGGTTCGATGGTGATGCCGAACTCGCTTTCGTGCGGCTTGACCTGCTGGGCATCCTTGCGGCGCAGATGGATGATCAGGCCGCCGATGCTGCGGATCCACTTGGCTTCGTTCTCGAAGCGCACGTCGGAGACCACCATCCCAGGGCCTGCATCCGCGAGCTGCTGCTTGGCCAGGATCACCCACAGATCCGGGTTGATCAGGCGGCGCCCCCATTCCGTACCCAGCGTCTGCAACAGATGGCGCAGACTCACACCGAGCACGGGGATTTCGCTTTCCTTGTTCTGCACCCAGAACGGATCCGTGCAGTCGATGTTGAGCGCGAGCAGCATGCGCTTGATTGGATCGGCAAAGCCGTACCGATAGCCGTAGCCACGAGCACCGAGGATGTAACTTGCGACGGTGTCCTTGCCGGCGCGCGCGGGGCCGGCGATCCCGATGACGGGGTAGTCGCGCATCAGTTCCGCTCCTGCAGCGCGCGAAGATCGGCGAACGCTTCTTGCACGGCCTTGGCCTGGGCAACCGCGTCCTCAAGTGCGTTGTGCGCCACCGGCGGCTTGTCGCGAAGCTTGGCGAACGGCATTGCTTCGATCGTACGGACTGAGCGCCCTGAGCTGTACTTGAAGGGGAACGCCATGTCAGGAGCGTTGGTCTGATACAGCGAGCGCAGGATCACAACATCGAAGTCAGGATCTTTCGCCCACACGTTATTGATCGGGTTTGCCTTGAGGAAATCCCCGAAGGCCGACAACCCCCACATCACCGAGCAGCGTTGTGGGCCGGTCTCCTTGGGTTGGAAAACCTCCCGGGCTGCTGCGTCCTGCCGCATCCACCAGAGCACGGTGCTCGGCGAGATGGTGCGGCCGACGTTGGTCTGCTGCTCCAGGAAGTTGGTGAACTCGACGTAGAAATGTTGGCCGAGAACGTGACCGTACGGGTCGAAGGCCACCGCACCGATGCTGAGCACGACGGCGGTTGGAGCGGTGTCCAGTGTTTCGAGATCGATCATTAGGTCCATGATTGGCTCCACAAGAAAGGCCCTCCATAGAGGGCCTTTGTTACCAGGGAAGATCGCCGGCAGTTCAGGCCGTCGCCGTTTCCTTCGGACCCTGGAGCTTCGCCGTCTTGGCGTTGAGCGCATCGAGCTCCTTGGTCAGGCGCTTGATCTCCTTCTCCGCGGCCTTGATCGAGCCGTCGCGAGCCTTCTCGGCGGCCTTGACGGCGCGATCGAAGGTCTTGGTCGCGTCGTTGCGGTTCTTCTCGTTGGCCTTGATCGCGGCCTGCAGCTCCTTGGCCTGGGCGTTGTTGGCCTTGATCTCCGCCTTGGTCTCGGCCGGGGTGAGGATCACACTCTTGGGGCGTCCCATGATGCATTGCTCCACTTCAGTTGGTGAGGGTTGCCGGTGGAGACCCGGACCGGCTGCCGGGTGTGGGGGTCAGCGCTTCTTGCCAGCCGGCACCGGACGTCCGCGAGCCGGGGGCGGCTCGTACCCGGACACGTCGGGTTCGGAGTTGATGCGCGCCGCGGCCTCTTCACGGCGCGGGGAGAAGAAGTTCAGCTCGTCCTGGGTCAACGGACGGGTGATCGTGAACGTAGGCGAGAAGTACTGGCCTTCGCCCAGGCCGATCGTGGTGACCACGCCGATCGGAATGGTCTTGAACTTCGCAGCCAGCGTACGGACGAAGCCGTCGAACTTGGCCAATGCCGCCGGCGGAACCGAAAGCGTCCAGATCGGATGGTCGGCATTGAGGTCGTCGAGCGCTGCCAACGGAATGATGGCCAGCAGACGCGTGTTCTTGCAGGCCTTGCCCTTGCCGCCGCCCATGGCCGTGTTGAACTGGTTCATGGGGCAGCCGGTGCAGGTCTCGGACTGCGACACCGGAGCGTTGGGGGAGGGAGTGAGGAGCGTCGGCTCGGCCCCGATGGCGAAACACGCCGGCGGGATCGGGTTCTTCTGGTCGTACGCGCGATCGTAGAACAAGTTCTGGGAATTGAAATCGAGGATCACGCACTCGATCTCGGTGCCCTCGCTGCCGTCGGGCAAGATGAAGTTGACGTTGGCATTGCTGCGAATGCGGTCGCCGCTCGCGGCGCCGATACGTGATGCGATGGCCGAAGACTCCTGGCTCAACTGAGCCAGCGTGACGGCCACAGGGAGGTTGGATGTTGCGCGGGGTGCTGCCTTCTTTGCTGCCATAGTTCGCTCCTACTTCGCGGTACGCAGGTTCAGGGTGATCTTCGTGTGGGGAACCACACCGGGGATTCGGCCGTTCTTCTCGAACAACTCACGACAACCGGAAGTCGACGGGCGTCGTTCGAGGAGATGGAAGTACTTCTTCCGCCCGATGTACTTGTAGAACGCTTCCCAGTCTTCCACCTGGGGGACGACGTTCTCCGAAATACTGATCGAAGCCTTCTTCCCGCGACTCGAAGTGATCCCTTCTGCCTGCAGTTGGGTGATGAGCTCCGCTTGCAGCGTGCCCATGTTCTTTTCCAGTTCCTTGATGCTCTCCTCGTGCGCGCGCTTTTTCTCACGCAACGCGAAGAGGGCGTCGATCTTAGCACCGATCGATGTCATATCACATGTCCTTCGTTGGCCAACAACGCGGGCAAGGACTTTTGTCTACAAACGCGCCCCGTCGAACGCGGATGAAGCCCTTGCCCTCGCACTCCGGGCAGCGAGCTGGCTTGGAAAGCCGCTCATAGGCCGCCTTGATCTTCTGGAACTCTTCCGGATCACCTCCGCGGTCAGGATGATGCTTCATGGCCAGGCGACGAAACGCCGCGCGGATCTCGTCGGGTGTAGCAGTAGAGGTAACCCCGAGGATCTCACTCGGCGTCGGCATGGATCCTCTCCAGTACGCTGGTGATGTGGCGCTCGAGTTCTCGTGGCTTGCGCTTACGAGAGGGGACTTTGCGTTCCTTCATGACCAGGCCGCCGGTCTCCTTGAGCGACTTCTGAAACTCTCGAAGACTGCCGGTGTACCCCCGTCCCTTGGCGATCAGGAAGCGGCTCATCGTGGTCATCTTCATTTGCTATAGTTCTCCGCCCAACCACCTTCCGCGGCGATCGGGAGATCAGGCGCCCACGCGGGCGGGGTGTGCATGATCTCGAGCATCTGCTTGAGACACCGCTCGGCGTGCTGCTTCTTCGCCAGGGCGACGACTTCGTCGTGCGACATCGTGGCGATGGGGTAGCCGCAGTCGTAGATCTCGAGCATCTGATCCGCGACGATGATGCGTGCCAAGGCCTGGACGACGTTCTCGGTCAACAGCCCGCCGTACAGCTTGGTGCGTCCGCGAAGCGTGGCGTAACTCACATCCGTGAGCCGCCCACGATCGTCGTAGGTGCCGCGCAGGTCTGGATAGTGGAGGAACATGCCGTTGGGAAGACGGATGTACTCCTTGCCGTAAGTGATCGGGCCGAGCTCGCCTTCAACTCCGGTGGCCATGCAGAAGATGACGTAATCCATCTTCCTCCACAGCGCCACGATGTTCGGGTGCTTGCGGCGATATAGCTGCACGATCATTGCCGGCATATCCTCCGGAAGAAACACTGGCGGCCCCATGGCACCCTGTTTCAGGGTTTGGTCGAGCTTGATGGCGCCCATGCCGAAACCCAGGCCGAGCGTTTCTACCTTGCCAACGAAGCGCTCCAACTTGTCGGCCTTGGTGATTGTACGACCGTAGATGTCCGACGCGTTTTCGCAGTACACATCTCGACCTTCCCGGAACGCCTCGACGAGCCAGGTTTCGCCAGCCAGCCAGGCTGTGACACGCGCTTCGATCTGTGAGGAGTCGCAGACCACGATCGCCCAGCCAGGCGGTGCGAGCACGGATCGACGCAGCTCGCCACCGCGAGGGAGGTTCTGCAGGTTGAGTTTGTTGCCGCCGCTCCAGCGGCCAGTGTGCGCGCCGAAGTAGTTCAGCAGCACAGGGAGGCGCATGCCGTCCTTGCCTGCCTCCAGGAAGCGGACAGCCCGGGTCTCACCGATGGTCGACTTGACCTTCAGCCTGGCTGCGCACAGGGCAGCGACCTTCGGATTGTTCGACTTAGCCAGTTCCTGGAAGTCCAGGTCCGACTTGGCGAACGCGAAGGTGCTCTTCTGCGTAGTCAGGCTGATCTTCATTGGCAGCTTGGCGCCGGCTTTCGTCAGCAGCGCGGCAAACTTCGGATTGCTCATCAGATCCGAAGGATCCGCGCCGCTGGCCTTGAGCGCCGCTGCCTTGGAACCGATCTCTCGGTCCAGTTCCGCTTGGACTCGGGGGATGTCCACCAGCAGCTTCGGGTCGCAGAACATGCGCAAGGTCACATCCACCAGGCGCAGCTCGTTGTCTGGGAAATGCCCGTAGAGCGCCTGGAACACCTGCCAGGTGTCGTCGGCGTCGTTGATGGCATACGCGCCGAGACGCTTTTCTTCGTCGGGTGTCAGCTGGAGCTTGCCCTTGGTGTTGACGAGGGCGCTGCCGAGTACCTTGCCTGCAAGCCCATGCCGCTTGGCCAAGCTGTCCAGATCATGCCTGAGATGGTGCCCGTGCACCGCCCGGGACATCGACAAGGTGTCGAGGTAGAAACCCGCTACGACATCGTACCAATGCGACAGGATGAAACCATCGAATGCCGTGTTGTGGCACAGCAACGCTGAGCGCTTCCAGTCGATCGCCTTGATGGCCAGGTAGATGTTCTTCCCGGTGTACCACTTCGTTCGCTGGTCGCCGATCTTGATCGCCACACCGTGGGCGTGGAACCGAGGATCACGAATGTACTCCGACATGTTCATCGACTTCCCGCTCAGGGTGTAGTCGGATGCGTAGTACGTCTCGAAGTCCAGGGTAACGATCTGGTAGCGCTTGTCGTTGATGTCGATGTGCTTCATGACTTGATATGGCGGTCGTACATCACCAGGGAGCCTGCCACTGCGACGTTGTAGCTTTCCGTGCGCACTGCAGGGAGAGAGATTCGATGATGACACCGTTCGAGGACACTTGTGGGCAGTCCGTGGTCTTCAGCACCAAGCAGGTAACACGCGCGTTCCGGATGGGGGTAGGTAACCAGCGGAACGCCCCCCATCTCGATCGCAATCAACGGGCAGCTATACGGCAGTGCGTTGATCAGTTCGTCGATGGTGGCGTACTCGCGTAGCGGGATGTGGCGGTGGGCCTTGGTTGTGTCCGAAGCCTGGTGCTTGTACCGTCGTCCGACGGTGAAGATACCGGTGGCCCCCAACTGGTACGCGGATCTCCAAAGCGTACCGACGTTCATCGGTGTCTTGGGGTGCCAGATACCGATTTCAAAAAATCCACGTTGATTGTTCATGACTTTCCGATGGAGTACTTCGCGCCGAGGTGTTCGCCCCAGCGAAAGTGGATGATGGAGTCGTCCGGATATCGAAACGAAGCCTGCAGGACGCGCCCTGTGGTTTCGTGCCGCCGCACATTGAGCACAGACGGAGCGGGAAGCGTGTCGAACACGATACGCTCCCCGCTCCTGAGCACGCCGTAGCGACCCTCCAGTGTGAGGGCCGCCCAGTCCTGAGAATCAATCATCGCCAATATCTCAGAGGCGTGTGACATCTTACTCGTCCCGGTCGATCGTGGTGGTATATGTGTCACCGTTATGCGTGGTGACCCGAAGCCGAAGACTGGTATGGACATGTTCCGCCATCACCACAGCGCTCACCACGTTGTCAGGGCGTTGGATGACCGCGCTCTTGGAGAAGGCTTCGATCACCGAACGCACGTCGTGGAGCTCTTTGCGCAGGATCTCGGGGAAGAGCCCGGAGCCGCCGTTCTTGCGATCCATGGCCGAGAGCAAGAACATGCTCATCGGGGAGAACCGAGTGTTTTCGCCGTCCCAGTGCACCGGGAGCTTGATGATGCCGTGCACAGGCTCCCAGACGCCAGCCGACAACCCCCAGCTCTTCGCATCCTGGTTGAAGGCCCCGGAGTAGGTGTACCAAGACACCGGATGTGGCCACTGGAACAGCAGAGGAGCGAGTGGGTTGACCGCAGTGACCAGGGCGAAATACGCGTTACCATCAGCAACCTGATACTCGATCGCCGCGGCATTGACGAGGAACAGGCGACGGAACTTCGCCATGGACATCTTGGGCGGAGCATCGAGCTTGGTCCCGGCAGGCTGCGGCCTGCGAAGATGGGAGAACACGCCGCCGGGGTTGACCAGTGAAGGTTTCCAGTCGAACGCGCGGTCAGGAATGTCGGCCATCGTTGCGAAACGCCGCGGAAGCGCCAGCTCAAGCCCCAGCTCGCGGAATTTCTTCTCCGCTTGGTTGATCGTGCCTTCCTTGGGCGCTGCGGTCGGGCGCATGTAGCGCAGTGGATCCATGGCCCGATTGAAATTGTCGAGTGCTTGGGTCTTGCCCTTGACCATGATGTCGCTCATCAGCATGCCAAGGACCGAACCGTTGACGGCACACCACCCCGTCGGTGCCTTGTGGATGTACTTCCACAGCGCCGGCGAGCTGAAACCGGCGATCCCGCGAACAGAGCGGGGCAGGTTGCGGAACCACCGCAGCCGGTCGATGACCTTTTCTTCGCGGTACGCGCCCGGAGAACTGAGCAGCTGTAGCGCGGTATCGCAGACACCCACCGAGAACGCATCGAATGCGCGTTCCAGCATTCGGTAGTTCTCGATACCGACGCTGTGCATCTCGGTCGGCTGCGCTCCAGGCGGGAAATTCACAGCCAGGTGCGACCACTCCGGCGTAGCTGCGCGTCCCATGAGCTGGCCGTCTTCGATCCCGTAACCGAAACATCCAGTGATGTAGGAGCTCTCGACGAGCGCGCGCATCGCTGCGAAACCGCGACTGTAGAGCGCATACGCAGCAGCGTTGAGCACCGGCTGCCACAATGCGCTCTGGATCTTACCGGTATCCTGGCTGATGACGACCAAGCCGCCGTAGCCTGTGATGAACCCGCGGCATGCGTGGCAGTTGTGGTACTGCCGCTGTGATGCCGGGAACGAGTTGATGTAGGCCCGCCAAAGGTGCTTCGGATTGACCGCAGTCGTGAAGAGTGCGTTGTCGTTGTCGCGGACGCGGTTGAGGAACTGGTAGTTGAACCGTTCGAGAAACGTGTCGTACCCATGGTGGTCGTGAGTCATGGCGAGAGGCCTTTTCGTGGTTGTATGGGGGGTAAACCTTTTGCGGCCCGTGCTGCGTTCACGCCTGCCAGATGCTTGCTGGAACCCTTCCAATCCCATTTCTTGACGGCGTTCGGACTGAGGCATGCGGGGGCAAAATTCCATGGTGAGTTGCGGGAACGGGGATTTTTCACGCGCGATCCTTGAAGTACGTGCGCAACAGATCGAGCATGCTGGTCTGCTTCTGGTTCTTGTCGAGCAGGCGTTGGTACACAGCTTCTTCGATGGTGTCCGCGGCGATGATGACGATCGTCTCAGTCCGCTGAGTCTGGCCGGCGCGATAGATACGTCGGTTGCCCTGCAGGAAGAACTCCAGGTTGTACGTTGGGCTGGCCCAGATGGTCGCAGTGCCCTTGGTCAGCGTGAGGCCGTGTGCAGCGGACTGGGGATGCGCCAGCAGCACGCGGTAGAACCCAGCCTGAAACATGTCGACTGCTGACTTGCGGTTCTTGTCCGATGTCGTGCCGTCGATCACGACGTAGGTGATGCCGCGTTTTTCGAACTCCTTGATTAGCTCATCGCGCTGGTGTTTCCAGTTGAAGAACACCACTGAGTGCTGCCGCTGTTCGACGAGATCCGCCACGAGCTCGTAGCGTTCGTTGGCGATCGGTACGTAGTCTTCATCAGCCTGGCCGGTGTAACTGGCGCCTGAGGCAATCTGCAGCAACTTGGTTGCCACGCCGGCGGCGTTGGTCGTCGTGATGGCGCCCTGCTTGAGCAGTGCTGCGCCGCTACGCTCCATCGCCAGATATGCCTTGGCCTGGCCAGGCGTCATGTGGTACTTGCGGTCGTACATCAGGTTCGCGGGGATGTCGAGACACTCCTCGAACTTGTGGCGGATGATGATGTCGCCAAGCAGATGCGCCACGGCTTCTTCTGCGCCTGGCTTGTCTACCCACTTCAACATGTGCGGCTGGGGCCCCACTTGTTCAGGACTGCACACCTGGCGACGGAAGTGGAAGAACGAAGGCCCAAGGCGCTTGCCGTCGTCGATGATGAACACCTGGTGCCAGATGTCGGCGATCGTGTTGGCGTTGGGGGTGCCCGTCAACCCATAGCGATAGGGGAAGTGCTTCTTGATCTTGTTCATCGCGCGCGAGCGCGCGCTGGTATGGTGTTTGAAGCACGAGATCTCGTCAATGATGAGCATGTCGAACTTCTTGAAGAACGCCGGCTTCTGACTGGCGAGCCACTTGGCTGCGTCGGTGTTGGTGACGTACACGTCGGCATCGACAGCGAAAGCTTCTTCGCGCTTCTCAGCAGGCGCGACGGAGACCCTGATGTGCGGAGCGAACTTGCGGAAGTCGTCTTCCCATGCACTGCGCAGCAGGGACTTGGGCGCGATGATCAGCGCGCACTTGCCGCCGTTCTTCTTGTGGATGCTGTAGTGATCGATGCGAACACGCGTTTTACCGGTACCTGGGTCAGAAGCATCAATACTACGAGGCATCCCTAAGGACGCCTTGATGCTAGCGATTTGGTGTTTGTACGGAGGAGGCACTTTGGCCATGGTCGAGAGTCCTTTGAAGAAAGGCCGTCCCCCTGCACTCGTAGCCGTATGTGCTACGGTGCAGAGGTTACCTCTTTCCTCCCGCACGGTCCGACGGTGTCACTGTGGATCCAGGACATACACCCAGATCCTAGTCGAAGGAAAGAGTGCTGAGGTGTTGGCCGCACACTCAGCGCATTTGGTTTGGGGGAGTCCACGAAACTTACAGCATGCCTTCACTGCAAATCCTGACTCTTCTTCATCCGCTACGATGAAGCCGCAACTCAGACTCCAACAGTGCAGTGCCCTGTGCCTCGCGGTCCAAAGGGACACCACTTGCAGTTGAAGATGTTGGGCTTAGCGGGGAACTCAGTGGCATCGGTCACTGCATTGCCGCGGCGATCGAAGCTCGCAAGGAACCGCATGCCCTGGTCGCGGCGGTACCTCATCTGCGTCATGTCGTCCTGGTCGGTGTACCAGAACTCAACAGTGATCTCCTGGAGCTGCGGATAGCGGAGGAAAGCTGCGAGCTGGTAGATCTGCCCCTGTTCGTTGTGCTTGATCTCGTTCCCGAACTTGCGCCCTGTCTTGTAATCGATCACCACGCCTGTGCTTGGCGTGAGCTGGACGAAAGCGTCGAGTTTCAAACGCAACCAGGTCTTGGGGCCGTTGTAGCTCGTGGGCATCCAATCGCGATCCATGCCCCACTCACCTTCGAGGCTGACACGACCCTGCTTGTACAGCTCCCGAAGACGGAGCAGCTCCTCCTTGAAGGTAGCGAGCTCAGGGGCCAGTTCGATCGGCTTCTGGACGAAGAGTTCGGCCGCGGTGTGCACACGCGTGCCACGATCGTTGGCGTGTTCCGTCTTTCCTGGGGGCAGGGGACGCTCCGGCTCGGGGATCTTGTCGATGTACTTGAGCTTGGCCCGAAGAGGGCACTGCTCGAAGTCCACGAGGCGGGAGTAGCTCCAGGTCGAGAGTTGGGTCATGTCTTCCACACCAGATGGGGGGAGAACCATGATATCACTTCCTGATCAGTTGTCGAACCAGAAGATCACTCGGAAGGTGTTCCAGTTGTCGATGTAGAAGAACTCCCGAACTGGGTCTTTTCCTGAAAGGCGGTGCTTCACCATGTCGACGATTTTATCTGGAGTAGAGCAGAGCAGATACTTGCGCACGAACTCTTCCAACGTGTGCCAGCTATGGTTATGCCCGTCGTCACCCCATGCATCGACCAAAGAGACGGCCAAATCAGAAGCGTCGTCTGGAACACCACGAGGATCCTCTCCATCTGCATCATCAGTTCGTACGTTGGCTAGTTTGCCGAAGAACCGATAGTTCCGATTCCCTAACTTGTAGAGGTTGGAAAGAGGAGACCGCTCTTGTTGAAGGAAAGAACTTGCTTTTTCGAAGTTACAGTTTCGATCCATCTGCACGCCGACCCACTTGTACTCGCCTCTGACCTTCAGGCGTTGCTCGATGACGAAATGGATATCGCAGCCCATCAGAGCAGTCCTTTCGCCTTGAGCGACTTGAACCGGCGCCGGCGCGAGCTGCCGTGGGTGCCGTTGGGTCGGGTATAGGTCGGAGCGATGATGTTGAGCCTGGCTGCTTTCGGTTTCGGCATGTCGACACCGCGGGCTGCAAAGCCGAGAAGTGCAGCCAGGAGAGCTTTGGCGCTGAACATGGAAGAAGTCCTTTATAATGGGGGTAGATTAGCCGTAGCCGTTATCGTCGCCGTCGCCGTCGCCGTCGCCGTCGCCGTCGCCGTCGCCGCTGTAGCCGCCGTCGCCGCCGTCGCCGCCGTCGCCGTAGCCGCCGTCGCCGCTGTAGCCGCCGTCGCCGCTGTAGCCGCCGTCGCCGCTGTAGCCGCCGTCGCCGCCGTCGCCGCCGTCGCCGTCGCCGCCGTCGCCGCTGTAGCCGCCGTCGCCGCTGTAGCCGTCGCCGCTGTAGCCGTTACCGCCGTCGCCGCTGTAGCCGTTACCGCCGTAGCCGTTACCGCCGTAGCCGTTATCGTTGGGCTGTGCTGCGCGTTGTATGAAGCCGTTGTTAACAAACTCGGCTGAGTCGCATTCGATACGATGTCCGTGCGACATGATGAATTTACAGACGCCCTTGAAGCAGGCGCCAGTTTCAAGCACATCCAGCACGGTTACCCGGCTCATGCAGCCTCCCACGCCTTGGCGGCTTCCGGCGTAACCTCAAACACCGCCGTAACCTTACGAACTTCCATGTCGGCGCGAGCGGAAATCTTGCTCGTCTTCGTGGGGCCGGTTTCAGCGAGTTGCATCAGTCCGCGCGTCGTTCCCCAGTAAATCGCCATGCGAGCGCCGCGGAGATGGAACTTGTCTCCGCTAGTGTCTTCCGCGTAGCCAAAAAACACGCCGCGGAATTCAGTGGTGACGATGACGGGGCGTTCTTTCTTTTTCGTTGCCATGTTCGAGAGCCCTTCGCATTGAGAGAATAGGTCCCAGCCCCGTGCAGCTGGGAGGGGGGACAACTGCACGGGGTGGGAGGCTGGAGGGACATTGCGTGGGTCGCCCTACCGTGACCGCGTCACGAGGATGTTCCTCATTGCCTACGCCTCGTGGATTCCGTAGGGTCAGCCGGCTTTGGGACGTTTGCGGGGTCGTTAGAAGCCGGAAAGCAACTATCCCCGTTGAAGCTACACTGGTTGGAGCTTTTGAATCTTGAGTCTTCCAACTCGCCAAATGAGCACGCATCGAAGTGCGCAGTGTATAGGTGCTCTCTATCCGGCATGTACCGGAGCACGTCACGAGATCGTTGGCAAGTACATCTCGGTCTAGCTTGGTCCCTTCCATCCTTTTGCTGAGTGAACCGTGCACGGTATTCTCAGTGGCTTGCCGCCTTCGGGGGTGGGCCTCTTTCCCATGGGGCCTAGAGAGCGTTGAAGAGCTTACTGCTTGCCGGCGTTGACCACAACGCCCTGGCGGCTGGCTTCGGCCTGAGCGATCTTGATGCGCGCATCACGTTCGGCGTACAGGTCCCGCCGGGCCGCGGCGAGTTCGTCGACCAGGAACTGATTGCGTTCGGTCAGCGCCGTGATCTTCGCGGCGCTTTCGGCGAAGGCGACCTTGAAGTCGGATTCCTGGGCCTTGAGCTTGGAGTTGTAGGAGGCGTGCAAGTTCGATTCCGCGGCCTTGACCGCGGCTTCGACGCGTGCCTCGTTGTTGTCCTTCTCGATCTCGAACTCCTCGCGCAGCTTGGTCAGGTCGTTGGCCTTGATGTAGGCCAGGCCGTTCTTGTTCAGCAACGTGGAGAGCACCTGGTTCTCAGCTTCGGCGACGCGGACGCTGAGTTCGGCGGTGGCGCGCCGGGTGTTGAGATCGAGCTGCCGATCGAGGTCGGCCAGCTGGCTTTCCTTCTGCTGGATGTCGGCCGACAGGGTGTCGGCGATGTTGGTCAAGCCGACGACTTCGGCGACAACCTTGCTCAGCGCGGCGGTGGCGGTGGTGATCGCCTTGACGGAACGATCGGCGACGGAGATGACGGTGTTGGTGGCTTCGCTCATGATGTCCTCGTTGGTTGGTGGTTTGCGCACGCAGAAGCCCCGCGCGCTGGGCACGTTGTTCGAAGAAAGAAGGAGTGCCCGTCTCTCCGAGCTGTCAAGCCGTTCCAGGACGCTTCTGCTTCCAGGCTTTCTCGTAGCGCGATTGCGTCATCGTCCCTTGGGCCGGCGGGCTTCAGGCAGCTCTTGGGCCGGATTCGTGTTCCATCTCGCTGCCAACGAATAATCCATCCTGAGCGTGATTAGCGAGCAGCTCAGGAAGCTCGGAGCATTCAATTTTGTGTTCTTACTTGACCGGTGATCAGACGGCCTCACCACTGGATATGAACTGCTCAACGAACCGCTGTTTGGTTGCGGAGGCTGGGCTCGAACCAGCGACCTGCAGCTTATCGGGCTGCTGCTCTACCAACTGAGCTACTCCGCAATTTGGTCTGTGTGGCAGGAGTTGAACCTGCGACCACTCGGTTCCAAACCGAGGACTCTACCAGGCTGAGCTACACACAGAGATCAGGCACCGGTCTTCCCCGGTAGTCGTCTCCGCGGCGTCGCTGCTCTCGTTCAGCTGCCGCTTGCGTGGGTAAAACGATATCAGTCGTCGAAGTTGAACGCAACCATCATCATGTTGGGGTTGTACCCAAGGATTTTTCTCACAGGATCCTTGTTACGCAGCCGTGCGCGTACAGCTTCAATGGGTTTGGTGTGAAGGACCCATAGCTTCGCGAAGTCGTTGAACTTCATTGTCCAGGCATCTTTGCCTGTGCGATCGGCGAAGCTTTGCATCGTCCGGGCAAAGATGGACACTTGAGCATATAAAATGTCCGGTGGGTGCTTTGCCATGTGCAGCCGAAGCGCGACGTGGAAGTCCGCGTTCGGCGCCATAGCGAAGCCGTACATGGAAGATCTTGCCGTTGCTTCTGTCGCATCGCATGAGATGAAAGCGAGCGTTCGGAAGTCTGGCGTGGCGATGACGTAGTCCAGGTTAGGCGGCGGGTATAACGAGGTGATCCCCCCAGGGAGGTGTAATGCGTTCATTGTTGATGCACCACAGAACGGGGTAGGGGATGTCGTGCTCGTTGGGAAACGGACCGTCGCCATCTGTCAGGTAGATCGCGCACTGCGGTTCGATGTTGTGCTCATTGAGCCACTTGAAGGGCGGACGGAAATCGGTGCCGCCGCGACCAGTAATCTCGATGTCGATGTGGTCCTCGATATGGAACACACCCTGGACACGAGCATCGCAGGTGATCACCAACATCTCTTCGGGCTTGACGTCTTCGTAGATTGCACGCGTCTCGCGGAGGAACGTGCTGATCCATCGACTTGATCCGGATCCAGAGACGTCGATGAAGAGCGCCACCTTCCCAGTAGGAGTGGATGACACGCTAGGAAGATACAGCCCCTGTGCGATGAACCGACGGTTGCCGCGCGACCAGGTGAAGTCGTCCGGGCGCTTGGAGGTCATGAACTTGCGCAAGGCCGACTCCCAGTGCACCACGGGGCGAAGCGCCTCGGCTACCAGTTCCTTGAGCTTGCCTGGCAGCATGCCCATGCTCTGAGCTTGTTGGGCAGCCTGGGCGACCATGCTGCGCATTTCGGACTCAGCTTGTTCCGGGTTGGGGTCAGGACTGTCTTCCACAGCTCCGTTGCCACCAGGGTCCTGGCGAGGTTGGGGCTGAGAAGTCCCGCCTCCACCTGACTGGGGTTGAGGTAAGTTGTCCGGCAGCTGCTCGTAGATGCGTTCTGCGGACATGCCCTGGAAGCTCTGTGGGCATGGATTGTTTTGCGGCAAGTCGATGCCCACTTCGCGCAGCGTGTGTTCGATTGCCAAGTCGCAGGCCATGTTCCACTTCGCCGGATCGCGGCCCTGGCGACGGAAATGGTGCAGCATCACCATGTGCATGGTGGTGGCAGCCAGGAGACCGATCGCTTTGTTCAGCGGCAGAGTGTCGATGAGCTTCGGGTTGTAGCGAATCCGACGGCCGTCGCACATGGTCGTCTGCACGCTGTCGTCGGGTTCCATCTTCATGCGCAGCAACAGCGACCCGAAGAAGGGGTTCGACAGCAACATGATCGCGCGTGCACGCGTTAGGTTGTCCATACTCAGAGTCCTCGCATCGAATCCAACACTTCCCTGACTTTCTTGGTGAGCTCGCTGCGGTACACCATGTTGCTTCGCAGTGCATCTGGCGTCATGCGTTGGTCGCAGGCTGTGCGCACCGCATTACAGACCAAACGCACGTTGTCGTCGTCTGCGATGTTGAGCTCTTCGACAAGACTCACGATCTCCGGCACGCTGGTGACCGTGGCGTCGCGGAAGATCTTCTCCGGTACGCTGATGGCATCGTGGAGCATCTGCAGGCGCTCGCGGACGCGCTGGATCAGGTGCTTGGAGCCATCGCGCATGGTATTGGCGATGGCGTCCTTGGTCTGCTCCTTGATCTTCTGCAGTTCCGCAGGCTCGATCTCGATGCGGAAGTCACCGGCATCGGGGAAGGGCAGGAAGGACACGTCGATGCGGAACTGGTCCCTGATGGCGTTAGGCGCCGGGTACTGTGCCGGATCGAAGAGCGCCTTCTTCTCCTTCTTGGCGGCTTCGACCCATTCGGGGTACTTTACCACGAAGGCATTCACCGCCTGGTCGAACACTGCCTTGAGCTGGGCGACCTTGGCCAGGTACTCGGTGTACTTCTTGGTCGGTAGGATCCGCACGCTGTCCTGTGCCCAGGGCATCGTGTTGTCGTAGTGGTACTTGCGCACGTCGTTGATCGCGGCTTCTACAGTGCGGAGTGCGGCGCTGGGGATGAGCCGCTTGATGTACTGGTCCTCAGAGTTGTTGACTGCGTACTTCGCAGCTACCTCATCCGTGATGCGCTTGTCGTTGACGCGGTTGTACCACTTGCCGATGCTCATACGCACCAGCATGGCCTTGGTCGTCAGGCTCATATCAGCGCCTCTCCATTGTTGATCGCCCAGGTCTGGAATGCCTTGGTCTCGACGATCTCCGGCGTACGGAACTCGGCGTCCTTGATCATCAAGGTCTGGAACTCAGCCGGCAGGCGGTTCATGTACATCATCGCGCGGTCGAAGTTCTCGGGCTTGACCCGGGCAGCCAGGCCCACCGACACCGCGTACATGGCGCTGGGTTCGGTCGGCACGCGCGCGTTCTGCGGATTGAGCATGATCACGTCGAGATTCGGCATGTTCCTGGCGTTGGTCAGGTAAGCCATGAACTCAGTGGCTGCGACGGTGCCGACGTTGCCTTCGTAGATGTCGAGTTCGATCTCCTTCGGCACTCCAACCTTGAACTCGTCGGACAAGGCGTGCCAGGAGCGTTCGCTGGCAAAGGCCCGGGCATCCTTGACTGCGTTCATGCGCGCCGTTTCCTGCGGACTGGCAGGTCGCGGAGCGAACTCGTTGAGCATCTCCGGGCGGAAGCGGATGAAGCCCAGGACTTCGTCGCAGATCTCGCTGGTCATGGCCCAGCGTGCCCAGTCCTGGGCGTTACTCTCGACCTCGATGTGCGTGAATCGATTGCGCAACGGCGTTGCCATCTGATTCACGATGGCACGATCGGTGACGCGGTTGCCGGCGGCGATGATGCGCCATTCCTTCGGCAACACGTACTTCCCCAGCCGGCGGTCGAGGATCAGCTGGTAGGCGCTGGCCTGGGTAGCCTGGCTGGCGCTGTTCACTTCATCGAGGAAGATGATGCCGCGGCCAGTAGTGGGGAAGAAGTCAGGCGGAGCCCAACTGGTCAGCATGGTCTCGAGATCGACGCGTGGCACACCACGCAAGTCGACCGGATCCAGCTGGCTCAAGCGCAGATCGATCAGTTCGAAATCGTTGGCCTTGGCATACTGAGCGACCAGGCTGGACTTACCGACGCCGGGCGGTCCCCAGAGCATCAGGGGGCGATCGGCGGTGATACAGGTGTGAATGGCCTTGGAAACGAGAGAAGGGCGCATGGTCAGTTGTCCTTTGCAGAAAGGGATTCAATGATGTCGAGCAGAAGTCGTTTCAGATGTGGCGCGGAAGGAGTTCCGCGAGTGTGCTCGCAAAGAGTTTGTAGAGCACTCAGGAGCGCACTGACGAAGAGGTAGTTCTCCCCAACGATGAACTCCGCATATTCGAGTTCTTCACTGCAGTCGGAGATTGGGTGAGCGGTAAAAATGAACAGGCCTGTTGGAAGTCCTGCTTCGATTCGAGGAAAGATAACTTCTTCGAGTCGTTGAAGTGCGTTGTCGATAATTTTGTCTTCCGCATCACGGCCATGATCTGCCGGGACGCGCATGGAAAACTCCGACCACCGCTGATCCGCTACAGCGTGCGCCAATTCGCGCAGCCGGTTGGTTATGTCGCTCACTCCATCCCCTCCCCAATCATCGCCGCCACTTTCAGCGCACACAGGCGCAGGGCGGCGTTGCGGTCTCCGTTGTGGTCGGAAAACGATTCAAATGCGTCGCCAAGGCTATTCAGGCAATGCACAGCGGTGTCACTCCAGATGACGTTCATGCGGAGGGCGGTGCGCATCCGTGCGCTGTCGCTGTCGTCTTCGTCAGGGCACCATCCGAAGTCGGGATCTCCGCCTTTAATGCTTGACGTCATATAGCAGCCATGGGCTTCAAACCAATGGTGTAAATGGATTCCACAAGCCCTCGCCGCCAACTCCAACATTCGGCGCAATTCGTCGGTGGTCATTTCGTCATCACCTCGCGGACGGCGTTGAACATCGCGCGGCCAGTGCGGACACCTCGCGCAGCGTTTGCGACTTCGCAGAGGAACCTGTCTGCGATCTCGCGGCACTCATCCTCGGTCGGCTCGCGCAGGGCGAGCGGGTTGGCGTCGACGCGCGGGATTGGCGGCGCGGCGTAGAGCGGGCGCAGACTCGTTTCGGCGCGTTTTACATCAGAGCATTCGCCATCTACCCAAACGGGCCGCCTTGATCCGCAATGAGCGTGCATGCAGCCAAGCGCATCATTCCACGCCCACGCCACCGGCTCCTGCGCCTCCCGCTCGGCCTTCTCGATTTCGAGGGCAGCTATCCGAACCTTCGCCGCATCGCGTTCACCGACGATGTATTCAATAACAGAATGCGCGTTCTGGACCTCGACATAGCCGCGTTCGCCTGGGCCGTTCTCGTCCTTGATGCGACGGACAGCGCCAAGTAACTCACGAACCTCATTCGCGGTTCGGTTCGTGCATATCGGGATTTCTGCATTGAGTTGTTCGTTTTCGCGCTTGAGCGTTGCCTTCTCGGCTTCGAGTTCTTCGATTCGCTGGCGTAGTTGCTCCAAAATCGCGCCTTCGATCTGCTCGTCTGCTTTCTGTGCCATGTATTCCATCACTCCCCCTTCCGCGCAGGCCGCGCGATGATCTCAGCACCGGATTTTGGCAGTGTCGCTTGTGAAACCTTCCAGTCGCAGTACGGCCGGCTACCTACGTCGCGGATTACGCCAATCGTCGGCGCCCGCTCGTACTCGTCAAGCTGGGCGCGCAACTGGCGGATCATCTCGCGCGCCTTGGCAATCTCGACATTCGCCGCGTCCAGGTCGCTGAACGTCGCGCCATAAACGTGCAGCAATTCGGCCAGCGGCGGGACCGCGACCTCTCCGCGCAGCATTGCGACGTGGACTGCAACGGGGTCGCGGAGTTTGCGGATTGTTTCTTCGCGCTCGCGCTCCAACTCCGAAACGCGATCAATTGCATTGCGGCCAAGTTGGGCGAGTCCTTGGACGCCGGGGGAATCGTGCGATAGGTCGCTCACGACTGCGCCCCCGGCAACACCGGATGCTGTTCCAGCACGTTGTCGCCTAAGGCTTCCAGCTTCATCTGGGTGAGCACGAAGTCGAACACTTGCTGTGCAGTCATGTTGGGAAGATCTTTCAGACTCATACCACTTTCTCCTCAATCTCTCGAAGTGCGTTCTTCAGCCAGGCTGGATCTGGCCGCCAGTTGACTCGGATGCCGCGGACGTTGCGCTTGTTCTTCCACACCTGGACCAGATGCACACGGTGGTGCTTCAACAGGCTGGTGAACTTGTTGGGGCTGCTGGGCAGGTTCCCTACACACCAGTCCAGAAGGGTGTGCAACTCGTCCCGGGCCAGGCTGGTTTCAAGCGTGGTGACCAAGTTGATCAACAACGTGCGGAAGGACATCAGCTTGATGGCCCCCATGTTGTCGAGTGGGGAGTTCTTGCTGCTGGGTAGATGGTCCCAGAAGAAGCTCAGGTCGCCTTGGTTGAGTGCGTCGATCGCGGTGTCGAGTGCGGAGCGGTTGGTACTGATCAGTACTCGACGAGCTTCATTTATTACAGGTGTTCGGAGCGCTGCTTGGTCCACTGCATAGCTCATCAAGTAGTTCGCCAGCGCTTGCAACTCACTGGGGATGATGTTGTCGATCTCAGCTTGTGTGATCTGCAGCTTCTCGGTCTGGAACAACCCGACGTTGTGTCGGCGATCGTCGGGCGGGATGTCCACTGGTGTGGTTTGGTTGCTGCTCATCACCAGGTTGGTGTAGTTCGGCGCCATGTAGGGTAGCTGGTGCATCTTGCGCACGCTGAGCTCAGGCTCTGTGATCAGTGTGCGCATCATGGCGTTGAACTTGCCCTGGAACACGTGGTTCATCTTTTCGATCTCGTCGACGAAAACGATGAACTTGTTCTCCAGGAAGCCGTTGAACTCGCTCTCCATCCCAGCGATGCCCTTCGAGACCGTGTTGTTGCGTCCGAAGAGTGGCTTCAAAATGTGGTTGTAGATGAGCCCCTTACCAGTGCCCTGCACACCCTGCAGGATCCATGCAGTGCCAGTCATGCTGAGTGACTGGAAGATCCCAGCAAGCCAGTTCCAGAAGTGCTGGATGGTAGGGCCATCGCCGCCCAGGGCGTGCTCGACCACACGCTTGATCAGCGGTGGGAGCTTTGCCTTGACAGAAGCTTTGGCGTTCTTTCGATAGACGCTTTGTTCGTAGGTGTTGATGCGCCTGTTCTGCAAGTCCACCATCACCGGATTGTGGGGCTCCCATACCAGGTCCCAGTCAGGGACGAAGTCGCCCAGGCTTTGACCGTATTGCTTCAAGAAGTGCCGAAGTTGAGTCTCGCTGTTTGCGCGACTGAGGGTCAGCTTGCCGGTGCTCTGATCGTAGAAGCCGTTGTAGTAGAGGCTGGTCTTGAAGTCTCGGAGCGCCAGGTAGATGGTGCCTTGCGGCACAGCTGCATTGGCCTGGTTGACCTGGTTGATCTGTTGCGACACCTTGGCCCAGTAGTCGGGCAACAACTCTTCAGTCTTGTAGGTGGGTTCACCTTTGAAGTTGAAGATGAAAGTTGCGTCGTCCTCAGGGTGGTAGTACCCCCAAGAGTCGCCACCGTTCAAGTTGAAATAGGTGAAGCCTCGTTCGGTCTTGATCCCAGTGATCGTCGCACTGTTTGGCTTCGCCATGTACTCGATGCTGCCTTCGAACTTGTAGGCAGCTCGACGGCGCTTCGGAAGGTTTGCTGCGGTACGCAGCTCGTTGACACGAGTGTCGATGAGCTCGTTGAGCGCTTCCTTGGACGGAGTTGGGAAGGGGATCGACAAGGTGCGCTTGGTGCGCTTGATGAACTGGATCCGCGGCGTGTGCTTGGAGAAAGGATCTCCGATCCCCTTGCCGAACTTTGGAGTTGCGATGTACAGCAATTTGTCGTTCTGGCAAGTGGTGATATCCAGGGGCCAAGTCAGGCTGTTGCCGGTCTTGGTCAGTTCGGTCTGGGATCGAAGCAGAGGCGTGTGCAGGTTGAGCCCCATCAACCAATGCTTCAGAAGCTTTGGGTGGTGCTCTTTATCCAACTCCATGAAGACATGGCAGCGAAGGCCTGGATGTCCCAACAAGCCCATGCTTGATGACCACTGCACTACATGATCGACGTCGGCGCACTGGATGTGCGTGAGGAACTCATTGAGATCGGTGTACCCAAGGACGCCGTCCAGGTCCAGGCAGACCCAGCTGGTAGGAGTGTCGGGATCCGTGGAACCAGCACGAGACTCTTCAGCCAGGGCACGATTGATCTTGCCCTTGAGCAGGCAGTGCCCTTTGGCGGCGTGCTCCTTCAGATGCTCGGCGAACTTCAGGAGCGGTCCTGAGAACTCGATGCTCGTGAAGTTGGTGATGTGCGGGTAGCTGTGCTTGACGAGTTCGTTCTGTTCGTTGAGTTCGTAGCGCTTGACGATCGGCTTCGCGGCTGCTAGGAACACAATGTCCATGAGAGGCTTCTTGGTGAGGTGAAAGGGCTGATATCATGCGCTTCGAAGCTAGCGAAACCCATCGAAATCGATGATTGTAACGTAGCTTTTTACAACGAGTTTGAATTGGTTACACATGAACGGAAGCTGAATTTTTGCCTTTCAGCGCATTTCAGAATGCTAGAACGGCCAAAAAACGCTAGGATCGCTAGACGTAAGTACTTGAAACATCTAAGAACCTAGCATTCTAGCAATCCTAGCAGTAATAACTTTCTGTAGAAGAGACATATAAAAAACGGCCCAAAAAAAGAAGAAAAATATGTTTCTGTAGAAGAAGGTTTGAAATATCGTTTTGCTAGCTAGGGCCTCGGCCCTGAACTTGTAGCCTTTGTCAAGAGGTTTCGTGATGAGTGCTGATCGACCGTGGAAAGCGCGTTTTTCTGGCAAGGTGACCGCGCATCGTCTGTTAATTAGTGTATCTAAGCCCATGCTCATTGCCATGAAGCTTGAAGCAGAGCGCCAGGGCGTTTCGACCAGTGAGCTGGTTCGAAACGCCTTGGCTGAGGTGCTCAGCGTTGATCGAGCAGTTCCGCGATCGCCACGCGTGCAGCGTCGAGCTCGTTGATCTTGGCCGTGATCTTCTTGCTCGCGGTCTTCACTTCCTGGAGCTGGGCGATCTCCTTCTCGATGTCCTTGATCGCGGTGATCAGTTCGTTGTCGGTCAGGAACTTGGCGTCGACGCCGTTGACGAATTGCTTGGTTTCGAACTTGGGTGCGTTGTTGCTCATGGTGATCGGTTCCTCGGCGGTGATGGGTTTGGGGGTGTAGTACTCGAACAGCAGGTTGATCAGGGTGTGGAGAGTAGGAGTATCCAGTCGCACCAGATTGAATTCGCGCTGGATGTACCTTTCAACTATTCCCAGGATTGGCAGTCCTTTCTTGATGCGGAGCGCGATGACTTGCGCGATGTCAGCATCATTGATGATGCCCAGGAAGTACTGGTCGTGGATGTACTGTTTGTCAATCACATCGGTCTTCTTCTTGGGTGTGAAGTGGGTCTCCAGTTGATGAAGCAGGATGTCCCTGTCTTCAGGCTTCAGGAACGGGAAGTTGCAGTCAGTGGCTATCGTGTAGCACAGGGAGTTGAGGCGACTGACCTTGTTCGATGTTGGGTTGATGAAGATCTTCTTGGCCCAGTGGGTCAGCTCTGAGTTTTGGAGGATCTGGTCGAGGTATTTCTTGTTTGGTGGTTCTTTCATGGGTGCGCGGTTCCCTTGCCAAGCCCATGCTCGGCTGTTGCCTTTGCCTTTGATGTCCTCGCGCACCTAGACGGAGTCCAGGTGCGCGAGGGCTGTTGCTTTAGCTGGGGATGTTGAAGCCGTCGTGGCCAGCAGCTTCCATCAACTGGCGGTTGATTTCGAGCGTGTTGGCGAGTCCGCTCAACCGGGTCTCTTCCAGCTTTGTGCGGTACGCTTCTTCCTTGTAGGCCACGAAGGCCAAGAAGTCCGTGTAGTTCCTGTAGCTGTTGTCATCGAGGCGTTCGATGGCGAACGGAACGGTGTGCACGTTCTGCCCGTTCTGTCCGCTGTTGTTGGTCAGCAGCCGGTGGTAGGCGGTGCACCAGCTTTGCACCTCATATGCAGCAGCTTCTGCGTCTGCTGCGTCCTTGGCAGCGATCGGGATCTGATCGGTTGCAGCGGGGGCGTCACGGCTGTGGTCTTCGCCTGGTGCGACGTCTTCGCCCAGATCTGCGGGCACGTTGTCCAGCATGATGAATCCGTCGTTGTCGCCGTTGAGAGCGTGGCTCTCGTTGAGGCGTTCGAGGTTGGCGATGGCGACATCCTCATTGAATGCCGTACCGCGCTGGAAGCGGCTGTACTCGAAATACGCGGAGGTTCCACACCGGCGTACCAACTGCTCCAGGAACATGGCGAGGAGGTCGAGCTGCTTGCGGTTGGTCATAGCGACAGCGATCTTCGTGGCGATTTCCTGAGGCTTGCCTTCCATCTTCTGGGCTTGCGCACAGTATTCGGCGATGCGAGCCATGTTGGCTTCACGCCGTGCGAGGCGTTCGGCGGCCTTGTCGTCTTCGGGGATGAAGTTCGGGTTGCGCGGGTAGATGATGGACATGGCGTCGATGGCGCGGTCGATGTAGGTCTGAGCGGTCTTCGACATCAGCAGCTTGATGATTTCGAATAGTGCGGTTCGCCAATCGATCTTGGTCTTGGAGGGCTTGTTCTTGAGGGTGAGCTTTTCGGTCATTTCGAAGTGTCCTGTTCGCATGGATTCGATGTGCCGGTTACAGCGTCCGGCGACCTCTGGCTTGAAGGTCTGAAGGCTTGGTTGTGTGCGCGTGTTACTTCACGGTCTGAACATGTACCACCTCACTTTCGTTCGAGCCAGATGTAGCTCGTGTTGGATTCCAGCTGATGGATTTCTGCACGACATTCGATTACTGCGCGAGCGTCGTGTTCGGTGATCGAGATGTTGCGCATGAGGAGTTCGAGTCCGTTGCGATTGGTGCGCGCACGGATGATCAGTGCATGCAGGTCGCAGTCTTCATGGCAGCGGATCATGCTGCACCTCGAAGGATTGCCTGGATTTCATCCTTGGAGATGCGTCCATCTTGCATTGCGTCTTCCAATTCGATAAGGAGCTCCTCAGGACTCTTGGCCGATGATGTTTTATCGGCCAAGATCTGTACTACTTGAAGGTCAACGAATACGAGGACCATACGTTCCCTCGTTCGTTTCTCTGTAGATCGGGAGATCCCAGTTCTTTGGGACGCTGTTGAAGATTACCCAGCTATTGACTACGCCGTGGGCGATGCTGTAGCTCAGGATTGCGAGAGTCCACCAGCCGAATGTCGTCCAGAGGGCGTATGCGAACATTCCGAGAAGTGCCGCACTTGAGAGCAGTGACCCGATCAGGAACAGGTGGGTTCGTGTGAGGTGCTTGAGCACCAGTTCGATGAGTGCCAGTACGCCGAGGATTGCGCACATTCCACTGAACATCAGGATGGTGAGGGAGAGGGTATCCATTACTATCTCCGAGAGAGGGCTCTTTTGATGAGCCTGGGGAAGAACAGCCCGGCAAGGGCAGCGGCGATGGCAGCAACCAAACCACCAGTGGTGGAATGGTTATGCATTGAAAATACGATGTAGAACACTGCGATGTCGCATGCGGTGGAGAGCCATTTACCATGGCTCAGTTTCCAGACCGTGATGTACAACCCGAGGAACACCGCGATCCCGTAGATCACGGGAGCGATGTCGAGATGCGTGATGTTCATAGGCTCAATCCTTGCGGCTGAGGCGGTTGAACAACATGCCGGTTCCGGTGGTGAGGAGACCGAGACCAGCAGCGGCGATGGAACCAGCACCAGCGATTGCGCCGGCCAGACCGGCAGCCGCGGTTCCCACAACGCCATTCCAGTTGTCTTTCGTGGCGTTGCTATCGACCGTAGTTGCAGCGACAGCAATCAACGGACCAGCGACTGGGCCAGTGATCGCGATCGCACTGCCGGTGAGTCCGGCACTGACAGCGGTGCGCTTCTCGCTTTCAGTCATCGGACGCGAGAGTTTGCGCCCGAGGTCGGACTGCAAGAAGCGTTCGAAGCGGGACATCGGAACGACGACGACTTCCGGTGCGGGAGCAGCAGCGGACTTGGTACGACGAGTGCGAGTAGCCATGAAAGTAACTCCGAGAGTGAGGAAAGTGGAACGTCCAGCGCGTTCCCTAAATACCTCAAGTTAACTTGAGGTATTGAAGCAACTACTGGACGAGATCGAGGTCGAAGAGGTCCGGAACCTGAGACCAGAATTCCTCGAACGATTCAACGTCATCGCCGAAATCCGGGATGTTGATCACGATGTTCTCCTTGCGTTGTGGGCACACGCAGCGAAAGCAACGCCCGCTTCAGCGGGCGCGCTTTTCAATCGCCGTTGAGGATCGTGGCCAACGCACGAGCCTGATTCACCGAGGTCGTGGCGAAGCGATCGCAGAGCATGTAACCGCGGAGGCGTGCCAAGTCACGAAGTTCTGCGATGAGCAGGGGGTTCAACGCGGCCCACCTTTTCCACAACGACAAGTACTCTTGCCAGAGATCCACGTCACGCAGCGGCTTCCTGCCTTTTCCCAACCACCAGCTGCGTCCGCCCGGGTCGTAACCCTTCACGTCGCACTGGTAATGTTCCTCGATGCTGCGCCCGTCGCTCAGGCGAGCGAAGAATGCGGAGAAGCGCATGTCCCCACGCGAGGACACCTCATACCCACGGGTCTTGCTCCAGCTGTACATCACACACCTCCTACTCCACTGAACTACAAGCAGCGAGAGCAACAGACGCTTCAGCGGCTGCGCTGTTCTCTGTCTCGATGTACATATGTACATGTACGTGCGAGCTCTGGGACGACGGATGAGTACCCTCCATCGTATGTACGCGCTTGTGATCTGCGCTTGTGATCTGCGCTTGTGATCTGCGCTTGTGATCTGCG